>ERZ860322.11-NODE-11-length-129502-cov-5.063200_pt1 | contig 129502 bp, 123 predicted proteins | sample MGYA00509979_ERZ860322 | MGnify/ENA primary metagenome ERZ860322 (study PRJEB30046, sample SAMN00715217) | human gut metagenome | study: EMG produced TPA metagenomics assembly of the A metagenome-wide association study of gut microbiota in type 2...
CTGGTGCTGCTCCTCTTGAATTCCGATTCGTGTGGAGAGACGAAGATTCCGGAGGAGAATCGGACGAAACGGTAAATCTGCGTTATGAGTGGAATTTTTCTCGCGACGCTGCTTTCAACGATATCTTTCTGACACGTTTTGATGCTGAAACTATTTATAGTTTTCAGGAATCCGGTATGTTTTATGTCCGTTTGACTATGACGGATGTTGAGACAGAAGTAACGAATACCTCCGGTACTTTTATGATTCGTATTACTGAATCGGAGCTTAAAGTGCCGAATGCTTTTTCGCCTAATGGCGACGGAGTGAATGATGTGTTTCGTGTAAAGCACAAGTCGCTGGTTCGCTTCAATGCGTATGTTTTCAATCGTTGGGGACAAGAACTTTACCGCTGGGGATTACAGAATATTGATGCAGGATGGGACGGTACTGCGCATGGAAAGAATGTTCCTGAAGGTGTTTATTTTATAGTGGTAGAAGCGGTGGGAGCAGATGGAGTTAATTACAAGATTAAAAGTGATATTAATATATTAAGATAAATGACAGAAGAAACAGAATACATCAATGTATATGGTGCGCGCGTGCACAATCTAAAAAATATCGATGCGGAAATTCCCCGTAACAGTCTTACCGTTATTACGGGACTAAGCGGAAGCGGCAAGTCGTCGTTGGCATTCGACACGATTTTTGCCGAAGGACAGCGTCGGTATATCGAAACATTTTCTGCGTATGCCCGCAATTTCCTGGGAAATCTGGAACGTCCCGATGTCGATAAAATTACGGGATTAAGTCCGGTTATTTCTATTGAACAAAAAACGACGAATAAGAATCCCCGTTCTACAGTCGGCACTACAACGGAAATTTATGATTATTTGCGTTTGCTTTATGCACGTGCCGGTATAGCCTATTCTTATCTTTCGGGTGAGAGAATGGTGAAATATACTGAAGAGCAAATCCTTTATTTAATCCTGAATGATTATAAAGGCAAGAAAATTTATATTTTGGCTCCATTAGTTCGTACTCGCAAGGGACATTATAAGGAACTGTTCGAACAGGTGCGTAAGAAGGGGTATCTCTATGTTCGTGTAGACGGTGAAATCAAGGAGGCATTACCCGGCATGAAGTTGGATCGTTATAAGAATCATGATATAGAAGTAGTTATTGATAAGCTGGTTGTGACGGATAAAGATGACGTGCGTCTGAAAAACAGTGTGGCTACCGCAATGCAACAAGGTGACGGGTTGTTGATGATACTTGATTTACAGTCCGAAAATGTACGTCATTATAGCAAGCGGTTAATGTGCCCTGTTACCGGGTTGTCCTACCGTGAGCCGGCACCCCACAATTTTTCATTCAACTCTCCTCAAGGTGCTTGCCCTAAATGTAAGGGATTGGGAGTTGTGAATCAGATTGATGTGGAAAAAGTGATTCCGGATCGGGAACTTTCTATATACGAAGGAGCTGTCATTCCATTAGGTAAGTACAAGAATAGCATGATTTTCTGGCAGATTGCCGCTTTATTGGAAAAATATGAAGCTACCTTGAAGACTCCTGTTAAGGAGTTGCCGGATGAAGCCATTGATGAAATTCTCTACGGTTCGGATGAACGTATTAAGATTAAAAGCTCTCTTATCGGCACTTCCTCCGATTACTTTGTAACGTTTGAGGGAGTAGTGAAGTATATTCAGATGTTACAGGAAAAGGATGCTTCCGCCACTGCACAAAAGTGGGCGGAACAGTTTGCTAAAACTACTGTATGCCCTGAATGTAAAGGAGCGAGATTGAATAAAGAAGCCCTTCATTTCCGTATCCATGATAAGAATATCTATGAACTGTCTTGTATGGATATCAATGAGCTTTACGACTGGCTGATGAATGTCGATCAGTATCTGGATAATAAACAGAAACAAATTGCTGTTGAAATATTGAAAGAAATCCGTACCCGTTTGAAATTTCTGTTGGATGTGGGACTGGATTATCTTGCTCTTGACCGTGGTTCTGTAACCCTTTCCGGCGGTGAGAGCCAGCGTATTCGTTTGGCTACCCAAATCGGTTCACAATTGGTGAATGTACTTTATATCCTTGATGAGCCTACTACCGGACTTCACTTTGAGGACATTCGTGTACTGATGAATGTACTTAATAAATTGGTGGACAAAGGTAACACAGTGATTGTCATCGAGCACAATCTGGATGTTATCAAGATGGCTGATTATATCATCGATTTAGGTCCTAATGGTGGTGATGGTGGTGGCCAAATTGTCGCAACAGGAACTCCAGAAGAAGTAATGTTAAATGAAAATTCCGCAACCGCTCCATATCTAAAAAAAGTATTGGTTGGTAGTTGGAGTAAAAAGAATATAGAATAACAAAAAACTTAGATTTTATTCTAAGTTTTTTTTAAATTCAATAAACTTTTTAGGCTTTTTCTAATAGAGCATTCAAAATTAGCATAAACTAAAATAATAAAAGTAAGCAAATTGAAAAACACACGGGGATGTGGTATAATGAGAAATGAAATAGTTGTCTATATATTAGCAATTGTTTTGTGTTTTTTTCTAATAGATAATATTTTTAAAATAACCAAAAAACCAATATATCTAATACTTTACTTAATTATCTATTTAATATTTTTATATTTTTGTCTCTTTGATCGTAAAATTAGTGATGATAATAATTTCAGTGATGGAGCCTACATTCATAACTGGTTTAAGATATTATTTACTAATAAGGTAGTATTCAAAAATATCGTTGGAAACATCTTAATTTTTATACCTATGGGATGCTTCTTAAAAATATTAAAGGTAAATGCCATTTTTAAAATATTATATATATTAATAATTATTGTTGGTATTGAATTAATTCAATATATGACTAAGACAGGTATTTTTGATGTATTAGATATAATATTAAATATATTAGGAACAAGCATAGGCTATGTTATGACAAACAAAAAGAGGTGGAACTATGAATAAAGTAACTTTAAAGAAATTAGTTAAAGAATTAAATTTAGAAGTAATTTATGGGAACAGTTATCTAGAACGTACTGTAACTAAAGCAATGTCAAGTAGACCAAGTGTTGAAATGTATTGTGGTTATTTTGATTACTTTGAAAAAGATCGTATTCAAGTAATAGGTACTAAAGAATTAACTTTATTTAATATGCTTAGTGCAAGTCAAAAGAAAGAACGTTTAGCTAAATTATTTAGTTACAATTCTCCTGCTTTTGTATTTACTAAAAATGTTGACGCACCAAAAGAATTCGTTGAAGCAGCAATTGCTTGTCAAATTCCTATTTTCAAAAGCAAACTTTCAACTTCAGGCTTTATTGGTGATTTAACAAATTATTTACAAAGTGAACTTGCACAAAGAAACAAAATTAATGGTTCAATGGTAGAAGTATTTGGCGTAGGTGTTTTAATTGAAGGTGCAGATGGCATTGGTAAAAGTGAAACCGTACTTGAATTATTAAACAAAGGTCAAATTATGATATCAGATGATATAACTAAAATTTATCAACCTGAACCGGGTAGAGTAGTATGTGAAGCACCAAAAGAACGTCAAGGCTTTATGGAAATAAAAGATTTAGGAATGATTGATGTAAAGAATATGTATGGTATAGGTGCTATTAGAAACCATAAGAATTTGCAATTAGTAGTTGAATTAGTAAAAGGTGAAACTTCAAAAGTAACTGCAGAAACTTTCTTTGATACAGTAGTGCCAAAAATTCAAATTGAAGTAGAAGCTGGTAGAAATGTTGCAACTTTGGTTGAAAGTGCAGCTCTAAATTATCGTTTAAAACAATCAGGCTATGACGCTGAAGAAGTATATCAAAATCGTTGTATTCATGAAACATACAAGGGTGGAGAAGAGTAATAATGAATTTAACAATAGTATTGAATAGTATATATAGCTATTTGGTAAATTTACGACCAGAATATGATCGCAGTAGTAGAATAGCTTTCACTATCGGTAATATATCAGTAATGTGGTATGCCATTATCATAATGAGTGGTGCAATTATTGGAACGCTATATGGCTACTATCGCTTTGGTAAAAGACTAGGATTAGATAGTGATACCGTTTTAACAGGACTTGCTTTAGGTCTTATTTTTGGTATTATTGGAGCTAGATTATATTATGTAATCTTTACTGCTTCCGCAAACGAGATTGAATATAAAAGTTTTCTAGATGTTATCAACCCACGAGATGGTGGACTTGCCATTCATGGTGCTTTGATTGCGGTGGCAATATATCTACCAATTTTTTGTAAACTTAATAAAATAAAACTATTAACATTACTTGAAATAGCATTACCATTAATATTATTTGCACAAGTAGTAGGAAGATGGGGAAACTTTGTTAACCAAGAAGCGTTTGGTGGATTAGTAAAAGTACCAAATCTTGCAAACTATGGTGAAATAACAAGATATACTGTGCTTGACGATGCAACTTTAATTGCTCAACGTGAGGCCTTATCACATATGTTAATTCCTAATTTTGTTATTAATAGAATGTATATATCATACTCTAATGCAAGTGGTTTCTTGTGTGCAGGTTACTATTATCCAACTTTCTATTTTGAATCAGTACTTAATTTAACTGGTATTGTTATATATATGATTGCAAGAAAACATATCAAGAAAATATTAGTTGGTGATGGCATCAGTTTTTATCTAATATGGTATGGTATCGTACGCTTTATTGTTGAAACAATGAGAACTGACCCATTATATCTTGGAACAACAGGAATCAAGATGGCTGAACTTACTTCAATAATATACATTGTATTAGGTATTACTTGGTTAATCGTTCGTCGCATCAAAAAAATCCAAATGATATCTTGTTGGGATGCCCTCTATAAAGAAGGTGCGAATATGCGATATGATGATTATGTAATGAAACCTAAGAAAGAAAAACAAAATGAGCAATAAAGAATATGCAATAATATTTGATTGTGATGGCACTGTACTAGACACATATCAATTAATAATTGAAACCGTCTACCAAACCTTTGCTAGAATGTTACCTAATTATCCATTAACATATGAAGAAGCCGATGCTTTTTTTGGCCCCTTATTAGCTGACACATTTAGTAAATATGCCAAAGATAAAAAACAATTAAATGAATTAATAGAATGTTACCGAGTAATAAGCAACAATTTAATGGAAAAATACATAAAAGCATTTCCAGGAATTTTAGATTTATTGAAAGATTTAAAAATGCGTAATTACAAAATTGCCATTGTATCAAACAAAGTTAGCGATGCTGTAAAAAAAGGTTTAGACATATGTAAACTAACACCTTTTTTTGATTTAATCATTGGAGCTGAAAAACTAAAAATCGCAAAGCCAGATCCTGATGGTATATATCAAGTTTTAAATAATTTCAATATGAATAATGCAATAATGATTGGTGATACAATAATTGACATTGATACTGGAAACAATGCTAAAATAAAAACAATTGGGGTAACTTGGTGTAGAACTAAGCAAGAAGAATTTTTAAGACATCATGCAAGTTATGTAGTTGATACTCCCAAAGAAATATTAAAGATTATTGAGGAATTATAAAGAATGTATGACGTTATAATATGTGGCTCTGGACCAGCGGGTATGTCTGCAGCACTATTCTTAAGAAGGGCCAACTTAAACATTTTAATAGTTGAAAAGGGTACACCAGGTGGGAAATTAATAAGTACTGCCCTCATTGAAAATTATCCAGGTTATATTGAAAATACTGGTATTGATCTTGCAATGATAATGTATCGCCAAGTAAAACATTTTAAAATACCTTATGCCTTTTCAGAAGTTATGAAAATTGAAAAATTAGGCGATGAACATTTTGTAGTTCACACTAAAGAAGGCGACTATGAATCTAAAATGGTAATATGGGCAGCCGGAACAATTGCTAAACAGATTGAAGCAGAAGGCGAAGAAGAATATGTGGGTAGGGGAATCAGCTATTGTGCAATTTGCGATGGAAGCTTTCACGAAAAACAAAATGTTGTTGTAATTGGTGGAGGTAATTCCGCAATCGAAGAAGCACTATATCTTGCAAAAATTTGTAAGAAGGTAACAATAATAACTAGAGGACATCATTTCAGAGCAGATCCCGTGTTAATGGAAAAAGTAATGCGTGCAAATAATGTAGATTTAGTAACTCATCATGTTATTACTAAATTTACGGGGAAAGATTTACTAGAACAAGTTACTGCGAAAGATCGTGACTCTGATAATGAAATAGTCTTAAATGTAAGAGGCGCATTTATATATGTTGGTTTTACTCCATCAAGTACACTTTTAGAAAATTTTGATATTCTTGATGAAGACAAATATATAATTGTAGATAGAAATTGTGAAACAAAAGTAACAGGATTGTATGCGGCAGGCGATTGCATTCAAAAAAACATTAGACAAATTGCAACGGCTGTGGCAGATGGTATTACTTGTGCTTCGGCAATCGTAAGAAAAATTTAATTATGAGTTTTGCAAGTGAAGTAAAAAAAGAATTAATGAGTGTAGAACTAACCGATAAATGTTGTGAAAAAGCCTTAGTGATGGGAATCCTTCATGGTGGTAGTGAAATAGTTATATCAAAAGACGGTAACTATATTATTGTTAAATCATATATTTTAAGTGCTATACAAAAAGTAATGCAAATAGTTAAAAAAAATTATGATGTAAATTTAGTAATAAAATATGGTGATGAGAATAACCTAAATAAAAAACGATATTATTATTTAGAAATTTCAAATAACATAAACCCATTAATTCGTGAATTTAATCTTTATCCATTTGATACACTTAACATAAAACATCCATTATTGATAAATGATTGTTGTAAAGTAAGTTTCATAAGGGGACTGTTTATTGCTAGAGGATCAATTAATGATCCAAGAAAGAATTGTTATCACTTGGAAATAACTTGTCATAGAAGTGATATAGCTCAAGTTGCCAAACATATTCTTGCGAGTAATCAAATAAATGCTAAAATTAGAGAACGAAAAGACAACTATGTTTTGTATATCAAAAAAAGCGAAGAAATATCAGCCTGTCTTGCCTATATTGGCGCATCAAGTGGTGTATTTTACTTTGAAGATTCAAGAATAGTTCGTGATATTGCTAATATGGCAAATAGAATGACCAATTGCGATATTGCTAATTTGAAAAAAAGTAGTGTTACAGCTAACAAACAATTAAAGGCAATAAAGTACATTAGAAAAATGGGTTACTTTAACAAAATGCCAGTTAGACTTCAGACAATATCAATAATGAGAGAGGAATATCCTGATTCAACACTTGATGAATTATCAGCTTTCTCAGATAATTATTTTGGTAAAACTTTAACTAAATCAGGAGTTAGCCATTGTTTAAGATCACTTATGCAATTTTATTATGAATTAGCAAGTAAAAATAGTGTAACTAAAAACCAAAGTGAAAAAAATAACGAATAATCATTAATTATCGTTTATTGTGCATAATAAAAAGCTAAAGAAAACTTTAGCTTTTTTACATGGTTTTTATTTGTAAATTGTTATGCATTGTAATTTCTCTTGTAGGAATATTCTTCATCATCATCTGGTATTGCCCATGCTACAGCAGATACTACTGCCGCAATACCTACTAATGAATAAATAATACGTGAAATAATAACACTAAATCCATCAAACAAGAACGAAACAAGGTTGAAATCGAAAATTCCGACTAAACCCCAGTTAAGTCCACCGATGATAAGAAATACTAAAGCTGTATTTTTTAATATTTTCAAAAAAATTACCTCCTATCACAAATTTACATTATTATTGTTTGCGAAAAATGTAAAAATAATAGTGGAAAAAAATTCTATATTAATTAGCATTATTTTTAAATCACCTACATAAAATTTAACAAGTGAGGTAAAGATAATGAAAAAACAATTTAAAATTATAAATTTTATTTTAATTTTATTTTTAATTATGACACTAACAGGTTGTAAAAAGAAAAAACAAGTTGAAACTACTTTCCCAGAAATTGTTAACAAATTAACATCATATAAATTAGTTGGTAGATTAGAATCAACATTTCCAAGTGGGACTAAGGAATGCAATGTAACTACGTATTATAGAAGTCCTGGTGAATATCGTGTAGAAATTCAAAATCCTAATGTTAATGAAACCCAAATAATGGTTAAAAATAACTCAGGCGTATATGTAATTATACCTAGTATAAATAAAACTTTTAAAGTAAATAGCAGTTGGCCAGAAAATATGAGTTACCCATATCTATTACAATCTCTCAGTAATGATATTGTTCAAGATAGTAATTTAAGAACTACAACAGAAGGTAAATCTACAATTGTAGAATTAAAGGCGAAGTTGTTCACTGAAGATGAAACAACAACTCAAAAAATTATTTTCGATGAAAATAAAATGCCAAAAGAAGTTTTAATATATGATGGTAATAAAAATTTATTAACAAAATTTGTTATCACATCAATTGAACAAAATCCAACACTAACAAATGAATTATTTAATGTTTCTGAAAGCCTTGAAACTCTTTATACATATTATGAAAACAATCCAATTGAATTTGTAAGAACAGTAAGTTATCCTACTTATTTTCCTGAAGGAACATCTCTAAAAGAAGAAACAATTACTGGAACTTCTTTAAACAAACTTGCAATAATGAAGTTTGGGGGAGAATGTAGTTATACAATAGTTCAACAGTTTGTTAACCTAACAACTGATGCAACCACAGAATATGTTAATGGTAGTATTTACTTAATGGGGGGAGCATTTGTTTTTGTTAACTCTAATAACATTCAGTTTTATGAGAATGGTATCGAATATACTATTGCTTCAAACGATATAAGTTGTTTAGAAATGATAAAAATGGGTGAATCATTAAAATCAAGAGAAGATAAATAATTCAAAATATTAATTAATTTCTTGCAAATAACTAAAATAAGTGGTAGAATATATATGGTACTAAAATAGTACCACACCCTCAATATGTGTCATCAATTTAATTGATGACATTTTTTTATATATAATAGTATTTACAAAATTTGACCAAATATTTGTAAAACATTTGAATAAGTAGCTAACTTATGTTAAGATATAGTCGTACATTAAATATATTTATAAGTTTGTAATGGAGGAACACTCTTAGAAATTAATCGCAAAACGTTAAAGACTCCCTATTTTTTGGGAGTTTTTGTTTTATATAATCTTGTTATTATATTGATATGGGAGTTTTAGCATATGAAAAAGATATTAACTATTTTTTTAGTAATTTTTGTGGCCTCATTTTTCTTCTTTGGACATCTTTATTATGAGGGAGTTTTTAAAAAAGAAGAATATAGTGGTTTATTAATATATCGAGTTGATATTCTTGAATATTATACTAGTATTGAATCACTGCCAATAAAGGAAGAATATGATCTAGAATTACCAGAAAATGGCAAATTGAGACTTGGAGTAGGTAGTGGTTGGGTGTATAGTATAAGATACTATGAGAGAGAAAAACAATTTCCTAAGATTTTTTATAAAATGTGTGATTTTACACTATATAAAGATGGAGAAGTATATTTGGAGGATAATTATGATGTAAATACCGAACCATATATCAAAGGAGGACTTGTTGATACTAGTAATTTTTTTAAAACAAGTGGCTTTAGTGTAAATCCCAATCCATTTGACTTTATTATTATGCAAAAAGGAAAATACGAGTTAGTAATTGACTTATATATTAATATAAATGATAAAGATTTATCTGAATCTAAAAAAATTATATTTAATATAAATTAAAAGAAAATAAAAGACACGAAATTAAAAAAACATTAAAAATTATGTTTGTGTACAGTAACAATGTATCCAACAATTATATTTACTGGAAAAAAACAAAAAAATATGATATAATTATACTGAAAAAGTGATGTTTATTAAGCGAGAAACTATGAATAAAGTGTTAGCGTTTCGAGATAGTAAATATTGAAGAAATTAAAGAAAATAAATTAGTAAAGAGCTTAAAAATAGGAGGTAAAACAATGAATGCAAAACCTATTGTAAAATGGGCTGGTGGAAAAAGACAATTAATTGATAAACTTTTAGAACATATGCCTAAAGAATATAATAATTACTTTGAACCCTTCATTGGCGGTGGAGCGTTGTTGTTTGAACTAATGCCAAATAACGCCACTATCAACGATGTTAATCAAGAATTACTTGCAATATATAGATGTCTTGCAAATAATGAATGGTTTAAATTGATGATTGAAGATTTAGAAGAACACGAAAAAAAACATTCAGAGGACTACTATTATGAGATTAGAAAAATAGATAGAAATCCAGAATTTGAAAAGTTACCTATTTGGAAAAGAGCATCACGAGCAATATACTTGAATAAAAGTTGTTTCAATGGATTATATAGAGTAAATAGCAACGGATACTTTAATGTACCATCAGGTAAGAAGAAAAAAGTTCAAACTTATGATAAAGAAAATATAATTAAATTACACGATTACTTTATGAATAATAATGTTACAATTCTTGAAGGAGATTTTTCTAAAGCGGTGGAAAATGCAAAGCCTGGAGATTTTGTATATTTTGATCCGCCATATGACCCATTTGATGATAGAGAATCGTTTACGTCATATACAAAATTTAACTTCTCGAAAGAAGACCAAAAAAGACTTGCTGATTTATTCAAAGAATTATCAAATAAAGGTGTATATGTGATGCTAAGTAACCATAATACAAAATATATTAATGAACTGTATGAAGGGTTTAATATATACATAGTAAATGCAAAAAGAATAATTAACGCCGATTCTAAAGGGAGAGGCAACGTAGAAGAAGTAATCATCACAAATTATTAGGAAATTTATGAATATAACAAAAAAGGACATATACTTTACTGCTGAAGGATTTACCTTGCTAAATGGTGACTCTTTTAAGCTATTAAAAAAGATTGATGAGAAATCAGTAGATATGATATTTGCTGATCCACCATACTTTCTGTCAAGTGGAGGGATTAGTTGTAAAAATGGCAAGCAAGTATCAGTAGATAAAGGCGTATGGGATGTTACCAAAACAATTGAAGATAAAATAAAGTATCATAGAACCTGGATTGGTTTATGTAGAGATGTTTTAACTGATGATGGAACAATTTGGATATCAGCAACTCTCCATAGTGCTTATGCAATAGGTGTAGCACTTGAAATGGAAGGTTTTTCAATTATAAATAATATAATTTGGCAGAAACCTAATCCTGCACCTAATCTTGCTTGTAGATGTTTTACGCATTCTACTGAAACAGTTATATGGGCAAGAAAGCAACTAACAGTTAAAAAGAAGGGGAAGCATTATTTCGACTATCAATCAATGAAAGAAGAGAATGGTGGTAAACAAATGAAAGATGTATGGATATTTGAAGAAGAACCAGAAATTTGGAATATCCCAACAACGTCTAAAAAAGAAAAAAAAGAAGGCAACCATCCAACCCAAAAGCCAATGAGATTGCTAGAAAGAATAATAATTGCTTCCACTAAAGAAAATGATTTAGTATTAGATCCATTTAATGGTAGTGGCACAACAGGAATAGTGTGTAAAAATCTAAATAGGAGATATATTGGTATTGATAATGAAGCAGAGTATCTAGAATTAACAAAGAAACGATATGAAGCTAAATTATAATTTCAATGGAATTAAAAACTTTAATTAATGAACTATAGAAAAAAATAGATATATTGATACAATATTATCAAAATTTATTAATCAAATAAAAAGCGATGTTCGCAATTATTTGTTATCTAAAAAAAATGGTAGTGAAATTAAAACAGTATTTGAATTGTTTCTTAATTTTGAATAGGAGGAAATATGAGAAATTTTAATGATTGGTTATCTACGATGAGAGATAGTATAGCAACATGGAAATATTATACTGATTTTGAAAAGGTTTATAGAAATGTAGATGCTATTAAAATTGAATTAAATATTTTAAATAGTTTAATCGGTTCAAAAAATATTGAAACTGATTTTAAAAATATTTTGATTGATTATCCTAAAACTTTAAAAGTAATTCCCATTTTACTTGCAAAACGAGAAATGGAAATAAAAATTAAAGATGCCGAAAAAGAATACTTATTTAATTTTAAAAAAATGAACTATACTATTGATGAATATTCAAAATTTATGAGAAACACTGGTTTATTTGACTTATTAGAAAACCATATAATAAATAATTTGGTTGATTACATTATGGGTGTAGAAGTAGGAATGGATACCAATGGTAGAAAAAATAGAACCGGAGAAGCTATGGAAGATTTAGTAGAGTCATATCTAATTAAATATGGTTTGGTTAAAAACAAAACTTATTTCAAAGAGATGACTAAAACTGAAATTGAAAAGAGATTTAATTATGATTTATCTAAGATTAGTAATAATGGAAAGACCGAAAAAAGATTTGATTTTGTCGTAAAAATTGATAATAGAATCTACGCTATCGAGTGTAATTTTTATGGTAGTTCAGGTTCAAAATTAAATGAAACCGCAAGAAGTTATAAAAATCTAGCATTAGAGTCTAAGCAAATTGATGAATTTATCTTTGTGTGGATTACTGATGGTATAGGCTGGAATACTGCTAAACATAATTTAGAGGAAACATTTGATGTTTTGGATACATTATATAATTTAAAAGATTTAGATGAAGGAGTACTTAGTAGTTTATTTAAGTAATAATAAATATGGCAAGAAATACACATGGTGGCGGTGCAAATACAAATTTACATGGTCTACAATTCGAACAAGAAACTAGTTTAGAAGCAGCATTTAGAGAAAATAATTATTCTATTGTTGATTGCAAAGTTAGTTATTTTAATCAAGAAAGAATCAAAAATTCTAAAGTTAAAGAAGTATATAATTCTAATAATAAATTGGTAGGATATCTTGTTGGAAAGCATGAATTATATAAATTTTTTGATTTACAACATAATAATTTATGGAGAAATCACATTTCAAAACAACTTTTTCCAGATGAAGCATTTTTTAACTTTACTAATAAAACAATTTATATTATTGAAAAGAAGTGGCAACAAGTATCAGGCTCGGTCGATGAAAAACTCCAAACATGTGATTTTAAAAAGAAAGAATATATGGCTTTGTTTTCTGAAACTGATCTTACTATTGCATATTATTATGTATTAAATGATTTCTTTGAAAAGGCAAAATATGATGATGTGAGAAAATATATTTCAGATAATGGTTGTAAATACTTTTATTATGAAATCCCCTTTAATGAATTAGGCTTATAAAAATTTCAAAAAACGTAATAACACACTTTTCTACGTAGTATATAAGTAGGGAGGTGTGATTTATTTTATATAATGATGATTGCATTAAAGTAATGCAGAAAATTAAAAATGAGTCAATTGATGTTGTGTTTGCAGATCCACCATATTTTCTTTCTAATGGTGGTAAAAGCATTTCAAGTGGTAAAGTCGTGTCAGTAAATAAAGGGGAATGGGATAAAAAAGAAAATTATGGGGATATTAAAAAATTTACTAAAGATTGGATAAGTGAATGCTATAGGGTATTAAAGAAGAAATGTAGTATATGGGTTAGTGGTACTCATCATAATATATTTGACATTAAACAAGCACTAGATGAAGTGGGATTTAAAATAGTGAATATCATTATATGGAAAAAACTTGATCCTCCACCATTAATCTATAAGAATAAATGTAGGTTTTCATATGAATTTATTATATGGGCTGATAAAGGACACAGCCACATATTTAATTATGAAGAAATGTACAAGATAAAAAGAGCTGAATTAGATGATGTTTGGGTACTACCTGCTGTTTCGGTTGATGAGAAAATGTATGGTTATCATCCAACTCAAAAACCTGAATGCTTACTTGAAAGAATTATTAAAGCCTCAACAATTGAAGGACAATTAGTATTAGATCCGTTTATGGGAAGTGGAACAACAGGAATCGTATGTAAAAAACTAAATAGAAAATTTATAGGAATTGAAAAAGAAACTAAATATTTCGAAATAGCAGAAAACAGAATAAATAAAAAATAACAAAAATAAAACAACCATATAATCATACTGCAAGAAGAATGTTCATATATATAAACAATAAGTATATATCAAGCCCTTACTTTTCTTGACATATCAACAAGATTATGGTATTATATTATAGTATAAAAGTGTAATAGGTGTATTAAAATGAACACTAAAGGAATTAAAAAAATATTATTTTTGATAATGATCTTAATTAGTTTATCATCTTGTAATAAAATTAACAAATATAAGCAATTGAATGAAATAGCGTATTCTGATATTCTTTTACAAAAAGAAGATAAATATTTAGTTTATATTATGAGTAATACTTGTAAGGCTTGTGAAGATATAAAAAATGATATTTTTTCTTATGCTAACAAAGCAAAAACAAATAGTGAATTACCGCCTATATATTACATTAATATATCAAATGTTTCAAAAAACAATGGACTTGTTACTGAAGATGATAGCAGTTATGAATATTTTGTTGGTACAACCAATTATACTGATATTAAAATAACTGCTACACCTGCTTTAATAATCATTACAAATGGGAAAGTTGAAAACTTTATTTCTTCAAAAGTTACTCAAACAACCAAAAGTGATATACAAAATTATCTTATAGACTTATCAAAATAGGAGAACCAAAATGGAAAAGACAAAAAAAATTAAAAACTTAGATTTATGGATCATCTTAGCAGCAGTTACTTTATGCGCTGCTGTTGCGGCAATATTACTAATTGTAAAACCAGGTGAAATCAAAGAAGTTGAAGATATTAAAGTAATTACAACTGAACAATATAAAGTATTAAATGCTAATGAAACTAAACGATTTGTTATTGTATATGATTCAAGTAGTGTAGATAATGAGTTATTACTTCAAACTGCTGTTCGTTATGCTGAATATACAAGAAAGAACAAAAAAGCTCCTAAATTATATTTAATTGATACACAAACTAATTCAACAATTATAACTGATTTAGAAGAATCAAAAGTATCTCCACGTAAAGCCCCTTGCTTACTAACAATAACTCCAAATAATAGTACTACAAAAATAACTTCTACAGCAAATGTTCCTGATATTTGTAATCAATTAGAAGATTATATTAGTGGTAAAGTATCTTAAAAAATGCTAGATTTACTGATTAAATAGAATCAGTTGTAGTCTAAATAACTAAAACACTTGTGTTATTTTAGATATTATGAAATGATTAAAACATAAATGATAAATGTCCTAAGTCTACTTTTGGGGAAGACACTCTTAAGAAAACACATGCTGATTATAAAAACTCCCATAGGAATAAGAGGGAGTTTTTTGTTTTAAAATAAGCAGTAATGTAAAATAAAATATGGTGAGGTAGTATATGAGGATTTATTTAGTATTAAAACGAATTATCAAAGAGCTAGTTGGCCATAGTATACGGCCAGAAGTATGCTAATTAACTTAAAAAGCGGAAGGAGAAGAAAAATAAAAATGAAAAGAATAATTGCATTATTTATAATATTTACATTAAGTGTTGCAATTGTTGGATGTAATAATGACACTAAAACTTATACGAGTGAAGAATTAGCGCAAAATTTACGATTAATAAAAAATAATAAAAATGATTCTGAAGGTGAAACAAAGTTTATTGACAATAATGATAGCTTATTAACAAAAGTAAAAGAAATGAATATAATGGAATTTCAAAAATTCGCGTCTACCTACAAATCTATAAATTTTAAAAAGTATACTTTTGTTTTATTTGATGAAGATATATTAATAATTGTTAAGTATTCTAATGATTATTCGAAAATTATTGATGTAAAAATTATGAATAACATAATTCCCACAGAAACTAATAAAAATCAATTAATGAAAGGACAAAGCGTAGATGAAGTAGTCTCATTAATGGGATACCCTTATATGATTACAATGAGTAGTGAGAATTCGTTAAGTTTTAAATTAACAAATGAAGAAATAATCAAAGTAATCTTTGATGAAAATATGCATTCAATAAAAATAATACATATAGATTTTGAATCTATTAAAGATCCATCGTATGTTGTAGATGAAAAATGTGATCCAAATGAGAATCCAAAGGATATTGAAAGTGCAATTCTTATTTCTGAAAATATGTGTTTTGAAGAAGTTGTTGCATTAATGGGTAAACCACAAAGATCTTTTGGTTCTGGAGCTATTTGGTATGAATGGGACTTAAAAGAAAATAAATCATTGAAAGTTATGTTTGGTAGAAAATCTATGAATGATGATAATTTATATGTAATAAAATATTATATTAAATAATTTAAATCATTTTTTGAGTCTTAAGAGTTAGTAGAGATACTGGCTCTTTTTTAAGTTTTAAAGATAAATTAGTGAATTATTTTTTGAAAATAAAAAAACACCCGTTTTACGGGTGGCTCTAATTAAATTAAAGAATTTTCTCCATACCTATTTTTTGTACACTTAGACCACATTTTTCATAAAACTTAAGTGCACTGTTATTACATGCCCAAACATTTAAAGTTACATTGTAACAACCAGCTTCTTTTGCAAATTGTAAAACATAATTATATAATGATGTTCCAACTCTTTTACCCCTTGCATTTTCATCAACACATAGATCATCAATATATAAACTTAAAATATCTGTTAAAGAATTAGAATTATTTTTAATGAAAACACAAAATGCATAACCTAATATATCATCATTATCTACATACACAAAAATAGGTCTATTATCATCAACTATAATTTTTGCAAGTTCTTCATTTGTATATTTCTTAGAACCAACTTTAAATAAATCAGGTCTTTTATCAGAATGAACTTTATGTACCTCATATAATAATTTATTAATACCATCAATATCAGTTAATGTAGCTCTTCTAATTTGCATAATACCTCCTAAATAAAAAAAAGAGTCAATAGACTCCTAAATTTCAAATGGTGATTCGTACGGGATTCGAACCCGTGAATGCATGCGTGAAAGGCATGTGAGTTAAGCCGCTTCTCCAACGAACCAGCATGGCGGAGTAGAAGGGATTTGAACCCTTGCGCCAGTTTCCCGACCTACACCCTTAGCAGGGGCGCCTCTTCAGCCTCTTGAGTACTACTCCATTGCGCTTTATTATTATACCTTTTTTTTAAGCTTTTGTCAAATAATATGTAAATTATAAAAAATAATAATACCGGTATAGAACAATTCATCTTGGTAATAATAAATGCGAAAGGAAGAAAAAAATATGCCAAAATTAAAATGTAAAGTAGATCAATGCGCATATAATAAAACTGGGCTATGCGCAAAAAATTATATTGATGTAGATGGCCCTGAAGCATCAAGTAAAAAAGAAACAAGTTGTAAAAGTTATTTATTTAAAGATGTAGAAACATCATATGATTATGAGTTTGCAACAATGGATTCTAATCCAAGTTTACAAACAGAAGTATATTGTGATGCTACTCAATGTGTATATGAAAAAGGTCAACGTTGTTATGCGGATAGAATAGAAATCTCAAACGTTGATGAAACAACAGCTAAAGATTATAAAAAATCACAAAAACCAAGTGTTACTGAATGTAAAACATTTGAACCACGTGATTAATGAATAAAACGAAATAGACACTAGCGTGTCTATTTTTTAATACTTATTATTTGCTTCCGCAATTATATCGGCTAGCGAATGTTTGATAACAACATCAACATAATTAATAGTTAATTGTTTATCCATAGTATCCATATGAATCATCCAGTCATAAAGAGTTATGGCAATATTATACAATATGGGTACTAATTTTGTATTTGGTAGTATTTCATATATAACTAAAGCTTTAGTTGCGGTATTGCAACTTGCGGTAACAATGGATTACTCAATATTCTTGTGGCATTCATATCAAGATATGAAAAAACAACATGATGATAATGTCGAAGCAATGGCTTATGCCGTTAAAGAAACCTTTATTTCTATAGCAAGTAGTTCACTTACAACAATAGCAGGATTCTTAGCTCTTTGCTTTATGAGTTATAAGATGGGAAAAGATTTGGGTATTGTTATGGCAAAAGGAGTAGTTTTTGGATTAATTAGTTGCGTAACAATTTTACCTTCATTAATTCTTATTTTTGACAAATTAATTAATAAAACAATGCATAAATCATTAATACCTAATATGAATAAATTTAGTGGTTTTGTTACTAAAAATTATCTAGCATTTGTAATTATTGCAATTTGCCTATTTATTCCATCAACCATTGGATATGCTAAAAAACCAATATATTACGATTTTACTAAAATACTAGAAACTGAAGATGGCGAAGAAATCAATCAAGATGATATTTTAAGTATTGTTGCGGATATGAAATTAAAAGAAGAATATGGTGTATCATCAACTCACATGATATTATGTGATGCCAAGATGAATGCAACAAAAGCTACAACAATGTTAAGTGAATTAGAAAAAGTAAATGGTGTAAAATTAGTACTTGGGTATAACTCTTTGGTTAGTGATACGATACCAGAAGAAATCATACCTGATAGATTAACAAGTATCTTAAAGAGTAATAATTGGCAATTAATATTAGTAAATAGTGAGTACACTGCTTCAACTACTGATTGTAATAATCAATTAGAAAATTTAAATAAAATAATAAAAAATTATGATGACAATGCAATGCTAATAGGTGAAGCTGCTTGTACTAAAGATTTAATTAGTATTACCGATGTTGATTTTAAAGTAGTATCTTTAGTTTCAATAGCATTTATCTTTGTTATAATTTTATTTACTTTCAAATCTATAACATTACCAGTAATACTTGTTGCGATAATAGAATTTGCTATTTTCCTAAATTTAGGATTAACATTCTATACAAAGACTGATATGGCATTTATTATTCCTGTTTGTATAAGTACTATTCAATTAGGTTCATTGGTTGACTATGCGATTTTATTAACTTCAAAATACAAAAAAGAAAGACTTAACAATAAAGATAGAAAAGAAGCCGTTAAAGATGCTTTAGCATCTTCTTCAAGTTCAATTATTACAAGTGCTTTTGGAATGTTCTTTGCAACAATTGGTGTAGCTATATATTCTGAAATCAATGTAATAAGTACTATGTGTAATTTGCTTGCTAGAGGCGCAATATTTAGTATGTTAGCAGTATTAATAGTACTTCCAGGTTTATTAATTATTTTTGATAAAGTTATTTGTAAAACAAGTTTAGATAATTTAAAATTAATTAAAGGTGATGCAACCTTTACTAAAGATTTAAATAATGTTACATGGAATGCCAATAAAGAAGATATATATTATACAGGCGAAACAGATAAAGAAATACCTGTAAACATCAGTATAAAATATTATCTAAATGAAAACGAAGTAACTTATGAACAATTACAAGGTAAAAGTGGTAAAGTAACAATTCGTTTTGATTATACATGCAATCAAAGTGAAATAGTAAAAATCAATAATGAGGACAAAACAATATATGTACCATACCTTATAATTAGTGGAGTTGCATTCAATAATGCAAAAACTGCCAATATTACGTCTCAAAATGGCAAAGTAATCGATGATGGCAAAAATAGTTTTGTTGTAGGCTGTGCAATACCAGGATTAAAGGAAGACTTAGAAATTGAAGATTTAAATATACCTACATATTTTGAAATAAGTATGGATGCGGTAGACTTTAATATGGATACTACTTTTTCAGTAGCTACTAATCAATTTATGAATGGTATCAATTCAAACGACATAAAGGAGGAAAAACAAACAACCAAAGTAAATACATTATGTTTAATGCTTGCTAAAGAAGAAATATTACCAACAGTAAATGAAGTAGTAAAGAGTTTAGATGAATATAATGATTACTATAAAGGAGTAATTGATTACACAAGTGGTGTGGATCAAATGGATCAAGAAATCAAAGCAGGTAACTTAGAAAACAAGTTGCAAGAACTATTAGATGGTAGTAAGGAGTTAAATGATGGTACTATTAAATTAAATACTGAATTACAAGAATTCTATGAAAACACTTTAAAGGATATACTAGAAAAATATAATAATGACTTTACAAATATGGTAGAACGTATATGCATAATTAATGATGTAATTGCTAAATATCAAATGTTTACTAGTGTATCTAGAGATATGATAGGTAAAACTACCTATATTTACACAACAAAATAAACCTTCCAAAATTTTTCATCCCTCAAAGGCCTATAAAAATAGGCCTTACTTTTTTTAGATTTAATCGCTTGCACAAAGTCTTTTTTTTTGGTATAATAATAAAGCAATCAATTAGGGGCATCGTACAACGGTAGTACACCGGTCTCCAAAACCGTCAATGTGGGTTCGATTCCTACTGCCCCTGCCATTGATAACATGGCGAATATGGTGAAGTGGTTAACACAGCGGATTGTGGCTCCGTCATGCGTGGGTTCGAATCCCACTATTCGCCCCATAAAAGAACTAGAATTGTGATACGAGAAATCTGTCACAATTTTTTCATTTTTAGGGTAAAAATAAGTAAAATCACCAGAGTACAAGTCTCACCAATAAGAAATTTGCCTTATTTTTAGCATCATTTTTATCAATATAAATCAAATCATCAATTTAGGGGGTTGCAATTCTAAAGCTCAAAATGCTAGGGGGTTGCATTTTCCAAGAGCAATATTTATAGGGGGTTGCATTTTTGAGGTCGATTTTGGCAGGGGGTTGCATTTTGAAATTTCGAGGTATAATTAATAGACATGAGTGAATAAAAGTGTTATAATAATGTCATATGCAGGAGGGCGTTTTATGGATTGGTCAAATAATATAAAAGCGCTGAGAGAAGCAATGCTTATAACACAAGCAGAACTTGCTGATAAACTCGGTGTTTCATTTGCTTCAGTGAATAGGTATGAAAATGGCAAATATGAGCCAACTATGAAAGTGAAAAGGGCAATAATGAAATTATTTAAAGAATATGGTATTGTCAAGGAGGATGAATAATTATGAAGAATATTTTTGAAGAATTGGAGTCTGTTCTGACTAAAAACAATAAGTTTTTAGATGAGAATAATAAATTGATAAAAGAGAAAATCAAAACTGCTGCCATACAAATGGATGCAGATTTAATTTCATTATTACTAGAAAACGACGCTTTAAAGTCTAGATTTTTTGTTGAAGTAAATGGTGTTTATGTTTTCGATAGAAACGAATTTATGTGGCTTGTTTCAAATAGAGAATTTTTACCAAATAGTTATACGTCATATAAAAATAAAATTGGTTTAGTTAATGATGGTGGCCAATTTATAAAGAACACAAATGATGTATGCTTGAGTTTTCCTTTTAAGGATTGTTTTTTGGTTGGTGATCAAAAAAAGGATGATGAAAAAAGGAATGAAGTATTTTTTAATACAAGAATAATGAAAGATGAGATTGATGTGTTAACTTCTCCAAAGGCTTTTTGCAATATTAAAAAATATGAGAATGGCAAATATAGTTCTGTTGAAAAATATAATAACGAGAATTTGTTAATAAAAGGAAATAATATTTTTGCGTTATATTCTTTGCTTCCTAGATTTAGGGGCAAAATAAAGTTGATTTTTTTAGATCCACCTTACAATACTGAAAGCGATACTTTCCAATATAATGACTCGTTCAATCATTCAAGTTGGTTAACTTTCATGAAGAATAGATTAGAAATAGCAAGAGAATTGTTGAGAGAAGATGGAAGCATTTATTTAACAATTGATTATAATGAGGTTCATTATTTAAAAGTATTGATGGATGAGATTTTTGGAGCTGAAAATTTCCAAAGAGAAATTATATGGCGTATGGGTTTTTTGTCTGGCTATAAGACAATGGTTAATAATTTTGTTAGAAATCATGATACCATTCTTTTTTACTCAAAAAACAAAGATTTATTAGATTTTAAAAAGACTTATATACAAAATTCTGAATTTAAAGAAATTGTTAAGCCAAGCAAAGATTTAATAAAAGAATTTGGTAAAAAAGGAATTAGTGAAGAAACAACTAATGAATTACTTGAATATATTAACCATACTTCACGTGGTGAGCACTATGCTTTGGAAGATACATGGAATTGTAATAAATGGGACGATCTTGAAAGTATAGCCATTGAAAGTTCAACTTCACGAGTTGGAGAAACTGTGATGGTTGATGGACGAAACTTCAAAGGACAAAAACCAGAAAAGTTAATTAAACGTATTATCGAATCAGCAACTTCAGAAGGTGATATAGTATTAGACTTTTTCTTGGGAAGCGGAACAACTGCAGCCACAGCTCATAAAATGAAAAGAAGATATATTGGAATAGACCAAATGGATTATTTTACTACTTCTGTTTTGCCTCGTCTTGAATCAATAGTTGATGGCACTGATAAAGATGGAATAACTGAAAAAGTAAAATGGGATAAAGGCGGATCATTTATTACATTTGAGTTAAAAACAAATAATATTTCTCTTTTTGATGAGATTAATTCAGCAAGTGATGATAATATCAATGATTTATTATTAAAAATACTTAATAATCCATTTGCGTTAAATTATAGATGTGATGCCTATTATGCAAAAACAGAAGAAGGATTGGCTGACTTTAATAAACTTACTTTAATTGAAAAGAAAAAAATACTATTTGAATTAATTGATGTTAATACTTTGTATGTCAATTATTCTGATATCGATAGCGAGGAATACAACACTCCTGCAAACGAGAAAAACTTTATGAATAGTTTTTATAAGGGGGAGTAATTAATGTATTTATTTGAGCAATTAGAAACCATATTTAATTCTGGTCTGATTAAGAAAGAGGTGCCTGATTATGTTGTTAATAATCTTTCTCCCCTTATTAAACTAAGAGATTATCAGGAAAAAGCCTTCCAATATACATTAATATATCTTGAATCAGATTTATCTAAAAATAAGCAAATTCATTTGTTGTATCATATGGCAACTGGAAGTGGTAAGACTGTCATAATGGCAATGGATATTCTTTACTATTACAAGAAGGGATTTAGAAATTTCTTATTTTTTACCAATAGAACTAATATTATTTCAAAAACAAAGATTAATTTTACGAAAAAGGGTTCTTCCAAATACCTATTTAATAATGAGATTGTTATTGACGGAAGAAAAGTTCAAATTAAAGAAGTAGCCTCTTTTAGTGAAAGTGATCCTGAATCAATCAACATTTGTTTTAGTACTGTTCAAGGAATACAAAGTTCCTTAAGCCTATTACATGAAGGAAGAATGGACATTTCTGATTTTGAGGATAATGATGTTGTTTTGATAGCAGATGAAGCCCACCATTTAAATTCAACTACTGCTAAAGATAAACAAGAAAACGAAGATAACCAAACTTGGGAAGATACTGTCTATCAGTTATTATTAGCAAATAAAAACAATGTTTTGTTAGAATATACTGCAACTTGTGATTTAAGAGATGCAAATGTAGAAAGAAAGTATATTGATAAAATTGTTTATAATTTTAGATTAAAAGAATTTAGAGAGGCTGGATATACAAAAGAGTTTTCAAATTATCAAAGTGATAGTTCAAAATTTACAAGAACATTACAAGCTATTGTTATTAGTGAATTTAGAAAACTTATGTTTGAAAAGAACAATGTATCAATAAACCCAGTAATTCTTTTAAAATCAAAAACTATTAAAGATTCAAATGATTTTTATAACGAGTTTTTTGAAAAAATAAATACAATTGAACCTTCATTATTAGATTCATTGGCTAATTCATCGGAAACAAATGTGTTTTTATCAAATGCTTTCGATTTCTTTAAATCAAATGGAATTTCAAATACAAAACTAATAGATTTAATTAAAATGGATTTTGCTGAAGAATTTTCTGTCAATATGAATGCTCTTAGCGAAGAAAATGAAAACATTGTAAATAATTTAGATGAAAAAGGAAATAAATATCGTTTGATTTTCATAGTAGATAAATTAACCGAAGGATGGGATGTCTTATCCTTATTCGACATCGTCAGACTTTATGATACTAGACAAGGTGGACCCAAAGGAACCGTATCTAAGTATACAATAAGCGAAGCACAGTTGATTGGAAGAGGCGCTAGATACTGTCCATTTACATTTGAAAAAAATCAAATAGCAGAAAAAAGAAAGTATAGTGATGTTGCAGGAACTCCTGAAGCAATTTGTGAAACACTTTTATATCATTGTATGCGTGATTCTAGATATATTGATGAATTAAAACGTGCGCTTATTGCGACTGGCTTGACTCCACAAGATGAGCCTATCGAAGTTGAATATAAATTAAAAGAATCATTTAAGCAAACTGATGTGTATAAAACTGGCTTTATATTTGTTAATGATCGTGTAGAAAAATCTAGAGATTCAATTCATTCGTTACCAAATTCTATAAGAAGCAAGACATTAACTCATCGTTGTGAATCAATGCATAGTGCAACTAGTTTGTTTTTTGAAAATACAAATAGCTCGACAAGAATTGCAGTCGATAGCGATCCTTTTAAGTTGAAAAACATAGATAAGTCAATTTTGTATAAAGCTTTTAGAAAATATAATCAAACAATGTCCTTTGGTATACTAAAGGAAAAATTCCCTAACTTGAAAACTGTTGATGAATTCTTAACATCTTCCAATTATTTAGGTGATATCTCGATTGTTTTTACAACTTTTGATGACGAGAGTATTAGCCGACAAGATATGCTTAATGCATGTGAAAAAATTATGGATGAAGTTGCATCATACATTACAAAAATAACAGTAAGTTATGAAGGTACAAAAGAGTTTAGAGGAGTTCCAATTAGAGAAAAAATAACAAATCTGATAAGAAAATATAGCAAAGACAAAATCGATTCAATGAATGGTGAGGGAGTACCTCAAAACGATCCATATGTTGATCCAAGTTTGAGATATGACGTTACAGATAAAGATTGGTATGTTTTTAATAATAATTACGGAACCAGTGAAGAAAAATCATTTGTTAAGTATTTTTCAACTAAATTAGCCGATCTTAGAAGATTCTTTGACAAAATTTATTTAGTCAGAAATGAAAAGCAGGTGAAAGTTTATTCGTTTGATACAGGAGAAGCCTTTGAACCAGACTATATTTTATTGTTAATTAAGGAAGATAAACCTAAGAATTTATACTTAAATGTATTTGTAGAGCCAAAAGGAAACCATCTTTTAGAAAAAGATGCATGGAAAGGTAAAGCTCTATTAGAATTTTCTAAAGAGGCAATTCCTGTAGTAAAATTTGTCGACGATAACAAGTATAAAATCTGGGGTACACCACTTTATAATCAAGATAATACAAAAGCTGATTTTGATACATATTTCAACAACGCATTTTTAAGGGGTGATTCAAATGCCTAATATATTCAAAAACAGATTTATAGCGCTGTATAATTATAAGAAATCTCAAAATTATAATTTTTTTACTGAGTGTACTACACTTATTAATGGTAGAAATTTTACATATTTGCAATGTAATATTGATTTAGATATACTGAAAGCTGCTAATGACATAGCTAAAGTTAAGTCTCAATTTACTATGGCTCAAAACCAGGCTAATGTTGCTAGAGATAGCGTGACAAAATTAAAAAAAGCTTGCCAAGGCATATTGGCAGAAATGTTCATTCATTTTTTACTTGTCGAACGATATGGTTTTGAAGTGAAAAGATATGATCTTGAAAGAAATACATTTGAATATTCTACTGAAGAATATGATTTGAAGATTTGTGTTAATAGCTATGAATATGAAGTTGAATCAAGATCTTCAAATATTCATAATACAACTGTTGAAGACTTCATAATGAATGATGTTATCATAGGACCTTATTATAACAAAGCTAAACCGATGGATGATTTTGCTGATTTTCATTTTAGGCCAATTTATATCCCTGAATTTATCCCTTTTGTTGAGGAAAACGGGAAATATTTATATAACTCTGAAATGGTCAATGGTACAATAAAATTAATTATTACTGGTGTTGCAACAAAAGATGAAATGATGAATCATAGTTTCTGTGGATCATTAGGTCAAAGAGGGACAACATATCATCTTATTGATGCAATAACAGTAGGTGACATATTTGAAATGGACAGAAAATTTGAAAGCATTTAAAGAAATGTTTTGTTCGTAAAAGCATAAAAATAAAAGGAGTCATCATTACCCAATTAGGTAGTGGTGGCTCCTTTTTTGCGTTATATAAATAATTCTGGTGCATTCTTGAAAACTAGCGGTGTTTCAGATTTTGCACTTTCATTCCTACATTGTAATAATAAATCTTTTTTTAGCACAAATGGTGCTGTAGAAGTTGAAGATGTTTCATCAACATAGTTTTTCTTATTATCAATGATATATTTTGCTGCTTCTCTAGAATAACCATATCGCTGAAGTATGATGGTTAAATTGTTAGTTGTTCCGTATTCTACATACTCATACCAGTCGTTGTTGAATGGAAGATTATCATGCTGTTTTTTATACTCAGCAGAGAATTCCCTGAAATAATTAGCAACACTAAATAGAATTATATTTTCAATAGTGTTTAATGTATCAGCAATGATTAAATTCTTGTGTTTTGGATCATTTTTATTATAGTAATCTTCAATCTTCCAGTTATTGGCCCATATACCAGTTTGTGGATTTCTTTCTTTATACTCGATAGCTTCTTTAACAATAAAATTCAAACCATATCCGCTCATCCATTTATATAAGATAACGGAGTACCAGCTAATATGGGAATAATTAGATGCTTGTTGGTCATAATAACCTAGAGTTTTCTTTTCATAAACCTGCCACTTGAAGACGTCACCTAATTTATTTAAAAACATAACTACATCATCATAATCAACGGCTCCATTGACTAAATCAGGATATTTTGCACCATTTTCAACAAATTGAGATAAATTTAAATGTTGGTCTGGTGATACATCAATGCTGTCATATTTTGGTAATTTATCTAAGTTTTGTTTAATCTTTGCAATTTGATCTTCTGAGGCAACAGATTTTAGTGCCTCAGTAACAAGACTTGATTCACCTTTTGCAAGATCATCAAGCATTATCATGGCAGCCTTGCGCATATATGTAAATTGATCAGCAGTAGTGCCCTCTGGTTTGCTGGTCATCTCAAAATCATTATCCACCAATGAGTCAATAATTACTTTTCTTTTACTTTCCTTAAGAACAGAATCAAGAGAAAGTTTTTGATCTTTGATTGTGATATCTTTGGTTAATAATTCTTCATATTCTTTTATTGTATTTTGTTCTGAATTTGCGAGATTAACCATAAATACATTACCAAATAGGCTATGGTCAATTCTTCCAACGCGACCTATAAGATTTCTAAAAGATATTTTGTCTAATTTACTACGACCGTTATAATAGCTTGTAATAAATAAATTGTCTGCAGGAAGATTAACGCCTTCGATAAGGGTAGAAGTACAGAATAGTGTCCTAATTTTATGTTCCTTAAATCCAGCTTCAATTCTTAAACGAAGATTTGCTGGTAAATATCCGACATGAAAAGCTACACCTTTTCTGATTAAGTCAACTAAGAAGTAATCTTTATTAATCTCCGATTTAATATCATCACTAAGATCATCTAAGTATTTGTCATTTAAAGGATTTAAATTACTAGCATAGGTGATAGCTTGATCTATTGTTTCTCTTAGAGAACTGCAATAAATGATGTTTTGATCGCTTTTTTGAGATACATGATTAATTAAAGCCGTCAAATCTAACTTAGCATCTCTGTTTCCCATAAGGATAAACTTCTTTGAATAATCGTTATAGGCTTTAACAGAACCTTGAGATAAATCGATAAGATACTTAATTTGGCTAACGGGAGCGAATAAAGCACGTTTATTACTCTTATTTTCATCACCTTTAATAAGCTTTAAATATTCTTGTGGTTCAGGAATATTTGGTGACGAAAAGATAACATGTGGTTTTTCTGGAAGCTTTGAAACTTTATCTACTAATTGATAGTAGAAAGGGCTTCTTGAATCCTTAGTTGATATTTTATGAGCTTCATCAATAAATAAGTATTTAACTCGTTTGTCTGTAGTATTTAAAAGATAGATAAAACGTTCTGGAGTCATTATAAAAATGAAGTGATGGTCTTGTTCTAGAAAAATATCACTAGCAGATGTTATAACTCTATAATTGTTTTCTTTTATTTGCTTGTCATCTAGGTCTTCAAGTATTTTAGTCCTAATTTCATTTATGAGAGCTTTTGTTGGAACTAGGATTGCAAAGTTATCGGTTGATCCATTAATTATTTGTTGTTTAATGAATACCCTCATAACATATGATTTACCCATTGATGTTGGAGCTGAATAACTGAAATATCTATGTGAGAAACCATCAAATATGCTTTTTTGATCTTCAAAGAAATAATTATCCTGTGTTGTCGGAACTTTAAAATATTCTTTATCAGATAGTTGTATTAATTCATCAAATACTGACAATGATTCAATTTGTGTTTTTTCTGTTTTCAAGCCTTGATAGTTATTACAAGAATTAAGAACGGAATACTTATAAAATTTTATTTTGTAGTTGTTTGGCATCACTTTATCTAAAAGAGCTACTATTTGTTGGCTCCAGATTTTGTGAATGCCGCTTTTTTCTTTATATGTAGATTTTGAAAGAATATCTGCAAAAACAAGCAAATCATTAAGTTGCTTATCATTGAACTTTTCTATTGTTCTATCAAATAGTTTTCTAGTATATGCTTTTAATAATTCGTTATATAACTTTAACAAATATTCGTTTGTATCGATGGAACTATAGATTGCTTCACCGACAGTTCTATTTCTAGGAGCACTCATAATTAGACACCCCCATTCATTGAACTTTCTAGGATTTTTTCTGCATCAACTTCTGCATTATCTAGTGGCAAAACAAATAGATAGAAGGAGTAAACAGTTAAACCTAGGTCATTAATTTTTTGTTGAATATATGGAATGGCGCTTTGTATATCAATGTCCATTTTCTTTTCAACTTCAGCTTTATATTGATTTTGTGGTATTGCTGTTTTATTAGGTATATCAATTGAATATGAAATAAAGATACCGAAAGAATCATCAGGTTCAGTTATATCATCAGATTCTCTAGGCATAACAACACTTTTTATATATTCCGTTTGTTCAGTGCTATAGGAGTTTCTTAAAATGTATGGATCAAGTAGCTTCATTTCATTAAATTTATTATCTTTTATTTCTTTGGCTTGATTCATGACATCATCAACTGCATCTATAAAGTTATTAAGAACTTTTGAGCTGCCAAACACTATCTGGTTATTAGCAGAAACTGATCCTGCAGGAAGTAAATATACTCCAGAAGATTTGGTTTCAAGGCCAGTAATATTTTTAATTTCGAATGAACTAAATATTTTAGGGGCATTCATTGAAGATTCCAAAAAACAATAAAGCATTATTTGTGAGAAGTTGTCAGCTGAATTTGAAAAGTTTTTACTATTTCTTAGTTCGTTGACCGCTTTGAAAGTGATATTTTTAACTTTGCCTTTAGAATCAAAATCTTTTCTTTTAGAACGGCTATAAACATATGAACCGATATTATCAACAATAAATTCTATTAATCCATTAGTTCTAAATTCGTTAGCTCCAACTTTTAGCCTAAATATTTTTACTCTATTGGGATTTGGTAATGTAAGAGAATAAGCCCCTGCATTCACTTCTGTAAAAACATTTGAAAAACTGGAAGGATCAATTGTCATATCAATAGGCGTTTTAACACGTAATTCGTGTGTTTCTAAGTGAATTTTAGTTGCTTCTACACTTAAGGATGATAAATAGTCGTTTGGAATTTCATCAACATTATCCTTTAAGCCAGAATTATCTATAGAACAACAGTAATTAACTAGAGATGCCAATAAATAAAAGAAGTCGAATGTATCACCATTTAATATTGCTTCCTTTGTATATTCATTTGATCCTAGAGGCGTGTTATTGTCTATTGTATTATCCTCAGTTAAAACATTTTTGATTGCTACAACAATGCATGGTAAAAGAGCGGAATTTAAGTTATTGGCTAACCCTTTCCTGTATTTCGTTACAACATTATTTAAGTTTCTAGCTAAAGCAGAATAGCTTGATTTTTCGTTGTTTGGAATGTCATCTTCACCAGTTTTTCTATGAGTAATAGATCCTGGATCATTATATCCCATTGATTCATCTTTTGGATTTATAACATAATCATATAAGGTAGGTTGATTGCATTTCTTTGCCTGACATAACAAAGTGAATAAAGTTCCAAAACATAATTTTTTCATGAATTTTCACCATCCTTATAATCAATTTCAAGTATATCTCCTATATCGCACTGAAGGGTTTTACAAATCTTTCCTAGAACTTCAAGACTTACAGGAAGTTCCTTACCCATTTTGGCAATCGTGGAAGAAGTGATAGATGCTGCATTCATTAAATCCTTTTTTAGCATCTTTCTATCAATAAGTAGTTTCCAAAGTTTATTATAGTTGTATTTCATTTTTTATTCCTCGCAAATGTCTTATTTAAATAATAGATATTCCTACAACTTGTGGGATGGATACCTAAATTAGTCGATAAATGCTATACTTTTTATGCTACATAACCGGAATTCAAGGGACGGTTGAAAGTGTTATGTAGCAATAGTCCTTTCTCAATCGTTCCTTGAATTCCTAAGAAAGGACTTTTCTTATGGAAAAAAAGAGTTCTTCAAAGTTTGATTTTTTAAAGGTGAAAGAATGTCCATTTTGTGGATCTTCTTATTTTGTAAAAGATGGTTTTAGTTCTGGTAAACAGCGATATTGGTGTAGGTCGTGTAATAAAGCTTTTACCTCTACTTCACTAACTATGCTTTCAAACACAAAGAAATCAGAAACAGCTTGGAGAAACTATGTATTGTATTTGACTAACGATGCTACTATTAAAGCTTCTAGTGAATATGGTTCAATTAACAAAAACACTGCATATTTGTGGCGAAGAAAGTTTTTTGAATGTATTCACCAGTATCAGCAAAATGTAATGTTAAGTGGAACGGTATGGTTTGATGAAATATATTTTGATGTATCAAAAAAAGATCTGATTTTAAGGGAAAATGGCAATCTTTTAAGAGGAATTAGCCAAAATAAGATATCTATTGAGGTTGGAATAGATAATAAAGGAAATTGCTATTGTCATGTTTTAGGAAAAGGAAAACCAACTTCAAATATGATTAAGAATTCTTTAGTAGATCATATTGTTCCTGGATCTACATTAATACATGATGACTTTCATGGACATGGTTCTTTGATAGAAGCAATAAACGGAACAAATATAGTATCAAGTACAAAAGATAAAGATAACTTTGCCATTCTTCAAAATATAAATCAATTCTGTTCTTTGTTGAAAAGAATAATCATGATACATACTGGAGAAAGAAGAGATAATCTTCAACTATATCTTGATTGGGCATGTTATAGAACAAAGGTGTATCATATGCCTACTAGAGAGCGAAAAAAATTTGTGATATCAGTTTGTTGCAAAACAAAAACCAACTATAAAAGAAAGGCGAATTCCAATAAGCTATCCCACAAGTTGTAGGAATATCTATTAAATAATTATATCATGAAATCGACAATAATGCATCTAATCTAGAATATATCAAATAAAAAATTTGCAAATGCGAAGTTTTAAGGTCTCTAATTGAGGCCTTTTTTATTGCAAAAATAAAACCAAAACTAGACCAATAAAAGACCAACGCCAGACCAACGATTTAAAAAAAGATAAAAACTATAATTTAAGTGACAAATGAAAAATTGTCAGCTGAAGAGCTGCTTCCCAGCCTGATCAACTGGATTTCACAGAAGTTGCTTAGAAGCAAAATAGGCATGTGCGGTTGTTGTGAAGAACTGCCTGCTTCAGGGAATGGTTCCATACCAGAGCCTGTAGCGAACCGTACGATAACTGCAGGTTTTGGATGAGTTCCTCCCTAACAGGAGTCAACTTATGCAAAACAACAGCAAAAATCATGATAGTGAGTCTATCGTTGAATCTTCAGCAACTGAACTTGAAGAAAAAATTATCTCTCAAGATGAAGGGATAATGACGGTTTATGAAAATGAACCAAATTATAAAGTTCCTAGTAAAGACAGAATCTACAAGTATCGTCTAGATGGAACGAATGAGGTTATCTACCTAAATCTTCACGACCTAAAGCTAGTAAGACAAAGCTACTGGGAAGAAAGAAAAGATAGAGAAATGAAAGACCGCTGCAGAATTGTGAGTCCTAAAACAGGAAAGATAATCGTCTGTAGGGGTAATTGTAGTGAATGCGATAAATATAGAGATAACCATATTCAAAACTTAGATGATTTGAAAGATTCCTATGGAAGGCCAATTGAAGTAGCAGACACATCAAAGACACCAGAGGAACTTTACATGTTACAAGCGTTCTATGACAAGTTTTTTGAATTTGTAAATGAGTTTGATGAACTAGACAAGAACATTTGTATCCTCGCATTTGTCGAGGAAATGGGCGTAACGGAAATAGCAAATAAACTAAATAAGGCAAAGCAAACTATATCTTATCGATTGGATAAATGTAGGAAGATTTTAGTTTCTCTTCTTGAACCATATCGTCCTTAAAAAATTATTTTCAAAATGTTTGGACAGACCACTTGTTTTGTTCTCTATCCCTATGAAAGCAAGGTGACACGCTTTCTAAAAACCATATCAAGGAGGACAAAACAATGGAAAAGTCACAACAAATGAAAGATCCATTTGAAACCTTGGTCATTCCTTTAATTGCACTAAGTGTAGTTGCAAAAGGTTTGGCTAAGGAGGCAATGGAACTAAGCAAACAGTATGAAAAAAATTTGAAAGGAGAAAAGAAAGATGTCAAAGATGAGTAATTTAGATTTATTGCTAAAAGAAATTGATGAACATGCATCTGCTTTAATTGAAGCAACTAAAGACCTTCGTGCCATGTTCTCAAGCCCTGAGCCTAATGAAGAAGACGGTCTTACTAATACTTATGAGACTGATGAATCATTAGAAGCTAAAAAAGGATATGAAAAAAATCATCCAGTAAAAGAAAAACCAAAAATCTCTCTTGAGGATGTGAGAGCCAAATTAGCCGCTTTATCTAGAGATGGCAAGACAGCTCAGGTAAAAGCTCTAATTCAAAAATACGGTGTTAACAAATTATCTGAAGTTAATCCTGATGACTATGAAGCATTGCTTCTAGATGCGGAGGTGATCTAATGCCAGCAAATGGACATGCATTACTTAGCGCAAGCTCTGCACACCGCTGGATTAACTGCACACCTTCAGCGAGGTTATGTGAAGATATCGAAGATACTCCATCGGAGTTTGCAAGTGAAGGTTCTGATGCTCATTCACTTTGTGAATGGATGTTAAATTGTCAACTTGGCAAGAAAGAACCAAAGCCTGAGCTTCAATATTATTCTCATGAAATGGAAGAATGCGCCAATGGTTATGTTTCTTACATAATTGAGCTTTTAGAAGATATCAAACAGCACTGTAAAGATCCTATCGTTTTAGTCGAACAGAGACTTGATTTCTCTAAATATGTTGAGGAAGGCTTCGGTACTGGTGACTGCGTAATAGTCGCAGACGGTGTCTTACATATTATCGATTATAAACATGGAAAGGGTGTAGTTGTTGATTCAACTAATAATCCTCAAATGATGCTTTATGCACTTGGTGCTTTAGAACTCTTTGATAGTTTGTATGAAATTAACAAAATTTCTATGACTATCTATCAACCAAGAGTGTCTAACATCTCAACCTTTGAGATAAGCAAAGCAGACCTATTGAAATGGGCTAAAGAAGTGCTTATTCCTGCATCAAAGTTGGCGTTTGATGGTAAAGGTAATTATTGCTCTGGTGAATGGTGTCGCTTCTGTAAGGCAAAGCACCTATGCCGTGAACGTGCCAAAGAAGCTATGAAGTTAGCAGAACTTGATTTCAAAAAGCCACCAATTCTAACTGATGAAGAGGTCGAAGATGCCTTAGACAAGATTGACGATCTAATTGCATGGGCTAACGACATCAAAGATTATGCTCTTGATGCAGCATTAAAAGGTAAGGTTTGGAACAGATACAAACTTGTTGAAGGTAGAAGCATCAGAAAAGTTAAAGATGAAAACTCTGTAGCTGGTGAGGTTATCAAAGCTGGATATGATCCATATGAAAAGAAGCTCGCAACGCTTACTGAGTTAAATAAAAGATTGGGTAAGAAGCTCTTTAGTGAATTAGTAGAGCCTTATACCTATAAACCGCAAGGTAAACCAACTCTTGTAAAAAGAGAAGACAAAAGACCAGAAATGAATCTGGCAGTAAATGATTTTAATGACATAGAGGAGGAAAAATAAAATGTCAAATAATGTTAAACAAAATCCTACAAAGGTAATCACAGGTAAAAATACAAGATGGTCATACGCAAACGTATGGGAAGCAAAAGCAAATGCAGAAGGACAAACACCAAAGTTTAGTGTTTCCTTAATCATTCCAAAAGATGATGTTGCTACTATTGCTAAAATCAAGGCTGCAATCAAAGCAGCTTATGATGAAGGTCAATCTAAGTTAAAAGGTAATGCAAAAACTGTACCTGCTTTAAATTTAATTAAGAATCCACTTCGTGATGGTGATGTTGAAAGACCAAATGATGAAGCTTATGCAAATAGCTATTTTATCAATGCTAATTCAGTAACAGCTCCTGGAATTGTTGATGCTGATTGTAATCCTATCCTTACTCACTCTGAAGTTTATTCTGGTGTTTATGGTAGAGCATCAATTTCATTCTATGCTTTTAATTCCAATGGTAATCGTGGTATCGCATGTGGCCTTAATAATCTTCAAAAGATTAGGGATGGTGAACCTTTAGGTTCTAAGGCAACAGCTGAGAGTGATTTTGCAACTGATGATGAAGATGATGGATTCCTTGATTAGAAAAATAAGCATCGACATTGAAACATATTCATGTGCTGATCTTAATAAATCAGGAGTCTATCGTTATGTAGAAGCACAAGATTTCGAGATTCTGTTATTCGGATATTCTGTGAATGATGGTGATGTTAGGGTGGTGGACTTATCGCAAGGTGAGTCCATTCCACCTGAGATCATTGAGGCTATTAAATCAGACAATGTCTTGAAATACGCATTCAATGCAATGTTTGAAAGAGTGTGCCTTTCAAGATATTTAGGCTTTCCAACTGGTAAATACCTAAATCCTAAGTCTTGGAGATGCACTATGATTTGGAGCGCATACTTAGGGCTTCCATTTTCACTTAAAGGCGTGGGAGCAGTATTAAAGCTAGAAAATCAAAAGTTAGATGAAGGTAAAGAATTAATTAAATATTTCTCTGTTCCTTGTCTTCCAACCAAAGCTAATGGCGGAAGGACTAGAAACTTACCTCATCACGATTTTGCTAAATGGTCAAAGTTCAAGTTCTACAACAAACGAGATGTAGAAGTTGAAATGGACATTCAAAAAAGGCTGTTAAGATTTCCTGTTCCAGATTTTGTCTGGGATGAATATCACATCGACCAAGAAATAAATGATCGTGGTGTTTATATTGATTCTTTATTAGTTGAAGCAGCAATTAAAACGTCTGATAAAACTAGCTTAGAAATATCAAAAAGCCTTCAGAATCTAACTAATTTGGAAAATCCAAACTCTGTACAGCAATTTAGAAGTTGGCTTTCAAACAATGGTGTTGTCACTGATGAATTAGGTAAAAAGACTGTTAAAACCTTACTTAAAAATTCTACGGCTCCCGATATCAAAGAAGCATTATCGCTTAGACTTCAACTTTCAAAAACATCAATTAAAAAGTATGAGGCAATGAAGTCATCAATGTGTAGTGATGGCAGGTGTCATGGAATGTTCCAATTCTACGGTGCTAATCGAACTGGAAGGTTTGCTGGAAGAATAGTTCAATTACAGAACCTACCACAAAATCATATTGAGACGTTGTCTGAAGCAAGAGATTTATTGAAAAGTTTTAATTTGGAAGCATTAAAAGTTCTCTATGAAGATATACCAGATACCTTATCGCAGCTAATCAGGACTGCATTCATTCCAAAGACTGGATATAAATTCATTGTTTGTGATTATGCAGCAATTGAAGCTAGAGTTCTTGCTTGGCTTGCAGGGGAGACTTGGAGGATTGAGGCTTTTGAAAGAGGCGATGATATCTATTGTGCTTCAGCGTCAAAGATGTTTCATGTCCCTGTTGTAAAACATGGTATTAATGGCGAACTACGCCAAAAAGGTAAGATTGCAGAATTAGCTCTAGGCTATGGTGGATCTGTCGGTGCATTAACATCGATGGGTGCATTAGATATGGGATTAAAGGAAGAGGAACTTCAACCTTTAGTTAAGGCTTGGAGGGGCGCAAATTCAAAGATTACGGCGTTTTGGTGGAAAATTGATAAGTTAATCAAAGATGCAATAAAAACCAAAATACCGCAAAAATATGGCCAAATTGCAGCCTTTTATGAAAAGGGAATACTGTTCGTTGTACTTCCTTCAGGTAGAAGACTTGCATACGTAAAACCAAAAGTTACTGAAAACCAATATGGTGATGAAACTATCACTTATGAGGGTGTTGGTGCAGCAAAGAAGTGGGAACGAATAGAGTCATACGGACCTAAGTTCGTTGAAAATATCGTTCAAGCAATATCTAGGGATATTTTGTGTAACGCAATGAAGAACCTTAGAAATTACAGAATTGTTGCTCACGTTCACGATGAATTAATTGTTGAAGCACCACAAGACATGTCTTTAGAAACAATAAAGGCAGGTATGGAAAAACTACCAGACTGGGCCACAGGTCTCTTGCTCAGGGCAGATGGTTATGAGACCGAATTCTACAAGAAAGATTAACGGAGGTACATATGAAGTTTGATATATATCAAAGTGATGTTTTAGAAAAGGCATCAAATACGATTTATAAGAATCACATAGAAGTTACTGACGAGACTAGTCTTAAAAGAGCTGTTTCTAAGGATTTTGTATGTGCTTTGTATAAAGATCACCATCGCTCAAACGATGATTACATAAGTGCCAATATGGTACCTATGGATATTGATAACGATCATAGCGAAGATGAAAATGACTGGATTAGTGCGGATGACATTTCTGCAATATTTCCAGGCGTTTCATATGCTATCCATTATTCAAGAAACAATATGAAAGAAAAGAATGGGAAGAAGGCTCGCCCTAAGTTCCATGTTTTCTTTGTGCTAGATAACGCAATTATAAATTGGGAGGAAATGAAAGCTTTAAAAGAGGCCATCTGGAGATACCTTCCACAATTTGATTCAAAGGCTCTTGATAGTGCTAGATTCTATTTTGGAACAGCTAATGCAAAGGTGGAAATTCGTGAGGGACAAGAAGATATTAAAACGTTCATGAATAACTTATCTAAATTTGAAAACTTGGATAATGATTCCATCTCACATTTTGAAATTAAAGAAGGTTCTAGAAATGGAACAATGTCTCAAATTGCAGCAAGACTTATTAAGCGCTATGGCGATACCGATGAGGCCTTTAATAAATACATTAAAGCTAGCGAGGCGTGTATTCCGCCTTTAGAAATGTCAGAGTTAAAAACAATATGGCATAGTGCTCAAAAGTTCTTCAAAAATAAGGTGGCTGCAAGCACAGATTATATAGCACCAGAAGATTTCAAAGGTTCTGGTTTTAAATACATACCTAACGATTTAACAGATGTCGGTCAGGCAGAATGTTTGGCTAATCTTTATCGTGGTGTTTTAAGATACTCTCCACAAACAAAGTTTATAGTTTACAGGAACAACTACTGGCAAGAAAGTGATCCAGGAGCTTTGGGTATTGCGCAGGATTTAACTTCAAAGCAATTAGATGAAGCTGCTAAGGCAGTGGAAGCTGCAGAGAAGAAATTAGTGGATGCTGGTCTTTTAGATATTGCGACAAGCACTAAGAAAAAAGACAAAGAAGACGTGTCTGAAAATGGTGAAAAACTAATCAAGGCATATATGTTTGCTAAATCTTATCACGTTTATGCGCTAAAGAGACGAGATAACAAAGCCATCAATGCATCGCTTTCTCAAACACATTCGTTCCTTGAAATTGACGCTAGACTTTTAGATTCTAACGAATTTTTGCTATGCACTCCAAAAGCAACATATGATTTGCGATATGGAATGCTTGGTGCTCGTGAACATAAAGCAGATGATTTCATAACAAAGATGACTGCTGTTTCACCATCAAATAAAGGAATGGATCTATGGCTTGATGCGATAAAGACAATCTTCCAAGGAAATCAAGAGCTCATTGACTATGTTCAGCTTACTTGTGGCCTTGCTGCAATTGGTAAGATTTTTAATGAAGGAATGATTATAGCTTATGGTGATGGTGCTAATGGTAAATCCACGTTCTGGAATACTATCGGTCGTGTTTTAGGAAACTATCAAGGCAAGATGTCTCCTGACACCTTAACAGTAAACTGCAAACGTAATGTCAAACCAGAAATGGCAGAACTTCGTGGTAAGAGACTTATTATCTGTTCTGAATCTCAAGAAGGGGCAAGGCTTAATGACTCAATGGTTAAGCAGCTTTGTGCTACCGATGATATTTTAGGCGAGAAGAAATATAAAGATCCTTTATTCTTTACTCCAACTCACATGTTGGTTCTTTACACTAACCATTTGCCAAAAGTAAGTGGCATGGATGATGGAACTTGGAGACGACTAATCGTTATTCCATTTAATGCAAAAATTACTGGTAAGAAGGACATCAAGAATTACAGTGACTACCTATATCAAAATGCAGGAGAGGCAGTTCTTGCATGGATTATTGAAGGTGCAAAAAAAGTAATCAAACTAGATTATAGATTACCAGTCCCAAAAATAGTTTCTAATGCCATTACAGCATATAAAGAACAAAATAACTGGTTCCAACAATTCCTAGATGAGCGCTGCATTATAGATCCTAAAGTTAAGGAAAGCTCAAGTGCACTTTATCTAAATTATAAGCGTTACACACAGGATATGAACGAGTACACAAGAAGTACAACCGACTTTTATGCTTCGTTAGATAAGGCTGGTTTTAAAAGGCTTATTGCTAAACGTAAAAGATACTATGTTGGTTTGAAACTAAAAGAGTGTGATGGTGACTTTGAGGAGGTAGAAGACTAGACCTCTATATACTATGTATATAGTGCAAGGTCTATCAATGTCATATATAGAACTTTTGTTATATGAGAATTTTTAAGGAAAAATCAAAAATTTTATCTATATAGAAAAGTTTAGGAATTGAGGTTGATAGACCTTGTCATCTAAGTCAAAAAAGACGTTTATGAAAAGAGAAAAAGATATCGAATTGATGTTAATAAAAGCAGTAAAAAATGTTGGTGGTTTGGCTTTGAAATTTGTGAGTCCTGGATATGCAGGAATGCCTGATAGGTTGCTTCTGATAGCGAAAGGTAAAATCGCATTCGTTGAAGTAAAGGCACCACATAAAAAGCCTAGGCCATTACAGCTAGTAAGGCATAAAGAATTAGAGCGATTAGGTTTCAAGGTTTATGTACTTGATGACGAAAAACAGATAGGAGGAATTATTGATGCAATACAATCCACATAAATATCAAGATTATTCAAAGGAGTTTATCGAAACTCATCCAGTATCATCACTTTTCTTGGACTGTGGTTTAGGAAAAACGGTAATAACATTATCAGCATTAAATGATCTCTTATTTGATTCGTTTGATGCACATAAGATTTTAATCATTGCACCCTTAAGAGTTGGAAGAGACGTATGGCCAAATGAAATAAAGAAGTGGTGCCATCTAAGAAATCTTGAATATAGAGTCGCTATTGGTACTGAAGCAGAAAGGCTAAGTGCTTTAAGAGCTAGAGCTGATATCTATATTATTAATAGAGAGAATGTTCAATGGCTAATTGAAAAATCAGGAATCAAGTTTGATTTTGATACTTTAGTTCTTGATGAATTATCTAGCTTCAAAAATGGAAGAAGCAAGAGATTTCAAAGCTTACTTAAAGTAAGACCTTATGTAAAAAGAGTGGTTGGCCTTACTGGTACACCTGCAGGTAATGGGCTTATGGACTTGTGGGCTGAATTTAGAATCTTAGATAAAGGCGAGAGGCTTGGTAGATTCATAACTCATTATAGAGATCAATACTTCGCACCAGATAAGAGGAATGGACAAGTCATATTTTCTTATAAGCCATTGCCTTTTGCTGAAGAAGCGATATATGACAAGATTTCAGATATCACAATTTCAATGAAGGCAGTTGACCATTTGGATATGCCAAAGCTAATCATGAATGATTACAAGGTTTACCTAGACGAGTCTGAAAGAAAAGAATATGACAAATTGAAGCAAGAATTAGTCCTAAATTTTGATGAGGAAGATGAAATCTCAGTAGCAAACATGGCTGTTCTTTCTGGAAAGCTACTTCAAATGGCATCTGGTGCTGTTTATACAGATGACTTGAAGATAAAGAAAATACACGACAAAAAGCTCGATGCCTTAGAGGATTTAATCGAGCAGGCAAATGGAAAACCTGTACTTGTTGCTTATTGGTTCAAGCACGATCTAGAAAGAATCGAAGAAAGACTAAAGGAATTAAATATCAACTATGAAGTTTTAGCATCGACCAAATCTATCGAAGATTGGAATGATGGGAAATTGCAAGTGGGTTTAATTCATCCAGCATCAGCAGGACACGGTCTTAATCTTCAAGATGGTGGAAACATTCTTATTTGGTTTTCATTGACTTGGAGTTTAGAACTTTATCAGCAAACAGTAGCAAGGCTTTATAGGCAAGGTCAAAAGGAAGGCACGGTTGTCATTGAGCATATCGTAGCAGATAAAACAATAGATGAAGACGTGTCTAGAGCTTTAAGAAATAAAGACACTACACAACAGGCATTAATTGATGCAGTAAAAGCAAATATAAGCAGGAGGTAATGTAATGGATAAAAAGACATATTTATGTAGATACCATAATCTACTTGAAAAGATACAAAAGAAAAAGGAGTACATTGCCTTTTGTGATGAAAGAGCGTCATCTATTCCTGGACAAGATTTCACAACTCCTAGAGTGGATCATACGCCTTCTTATGAAGCACCGTTTGTCAAATGGATTCTTAAAGCCTCTGATGCAAAAAGTGAGCTTGAAATTCTAGAAGATAAATGTGCAAAAGCAAAAGCTGAAATTGAAACCTCAATATCCAAGATTGGAGATGAGGATTTACAAATGATTCTTATTTACAGATACATAGATTGGCTATCATGGATAGAGATCGCAAATAAGATTTATTGTTCTTTAGCTTCGGTTTATAGGAAACATAATGAAGCACTAGAAAAATTGATAGTCCCTGAGAGTTGATGAGAGTGCGTGATATGTGGTGATTTTGTCAAGTCTGTGATATGATATAATTGGCGAAAGCCATAGAGATAATTAAGTCCATTTGGAGTAATCCAGTGGACTTTTTTTGTTGTCAAAGGAGGTAGTCATATGCCACATGCATTTAAGAAACCATGTGCTTATCCAGGCTGTCCTAAACTAACTGATGAGAAGTATTGTGAAGATCATAAGAAGATCGTGATGCAGCAGTACGACAAATTTAATCGTGAGCATAATAAGAACAAGAAGTACGGTAACAATTGGCGAAGGATAAGAGCTTTATACATTAAGCAGCATCCGCTTTGTGAACGTTGTCTTCAAGAAGGAAGAATTACACCAGTTGAAGAAGTACATCACATCTTGCCAGTGAAGCAAGGTGGTTCTAATTCATTTACTAATTTGATGTCTGTTTGTAAATCATGTCATACCAAGATTCATCAGGAACTTGGAGATAGACCTAGGGGGAGTCAAATCTCTACAGAAAAAACTTAGGACACCGAGCGTGGGGTTTCGTGCGAATTTTTTTGAGTTCAAACGGGTAAATAGGCAAAGGAGGTATTAGCCTATGGCTAAAGATGGAACTGCTCGTGGTGGAGCGAGGGTAAATTCTGGGCCAAAAAAGAAAATAAGCAAGCCAAATCTTAATGATGCTGTTGTTGACCTAGAAGCACCTGATGTAATTGAGGGTGTAGATATTCCACCAATAAAAGAATATTTGAAAGCCAAACAAAAGAACGGCAAAGACCTAGCTGCAACTGATGTAATTAAGTCAGTTCATAGATGGTTGAAAAAAAGAGGCTGTGAGAAGTTAGTATCAGAGCAATTAATCGACCAATATGCTATGTCGGTATCACGTTGGATTCAATGTGAAGAAGCTGTATCTGAGTTTGGCTTTTTAGCTAAGCATCCGACAACTGGTAATGCAATGCAAAGTCCATATGTTGCGATGAGCCAAAACTACATGAAACAAACTAATCAGTTATGGTTTCAAATCTATCAGATAGTTAGAGATAACGGAAACGCTGATATAGAAGAACTTGATGAGCAAGACATCATGATGGAAGCCTTGCTTAAGCAAAAAAGGAAGAAATAAGGAGGAACATTAGAATGTTTGAAAAAGTAAATCCAAGCCATCCAGATAAAGTTGCTGACAGAATTGCTGGAGCAATAGTTGACTTGGCATATAGCATTGAAAAGAATCCAAAAATTGCAGTAGAAGTTTTAGTGGGACATGGCATTTGTCACATCATTTGTGAAACTTCTGTTCATTTAAAGGCTGGAAAAGTAGTAAGAATTGTTAGAAGAATTGCAGGTAATTTGCTCGTAGATTATAGAGAAGTGCCTCAAGATGTGCATCTTTCTAAAAATCAAAAAGGAAAAGTTAGATGTGGCGACAATGGTATTTTTAAAGGCGTACCTGTTACTGAAGAAGAAAAGAAACTAACTTCAATCGCTAAAGAAATCTATGACGAGCATGGCTGCGATGGAAAATACATCATTGACGGGAATAAGCTCATTATCTGCCAAAGCAATGTTTTAACTTTGATTTTGAAAGATAAATATCCTGAAGCTGTAGTAAATCCTTTAGGAGATTGGACTGGTGGCACTGATGTTGATACTGGCGCAACTAACAGAAAGCTTGGATCAGATATGGCAGGATCTGTTACAGGAGGAGGCCTTCATGGTAAAGATTTATCTAAGGCAGACGTGTCTGTTAATATTTATGCTTTCTTAAAAGCTCAAGAGACAGGCAAAATTGTAGAATTTTCTTGTGCCATTGGTGATGAGAGCATTGATGGCAAGCCTTATAAAGACATTGTTGAAATTGCAAGAAACTATATCAAGTCAATTGGTGGTTTCGAGAAATTTGCTGAATGGGGGTTAATAAGATGAGTAGAACAACTACAGAAATGCATCTTGTCGATATTAATAAACTTATCCCTTATATCAACAACGCCAGAACACACTCTCCAGAACAAATCAATAAGCTTCGAGCTAGCCTTCGTGAATTTGGTTTCGTTAATCCAGTAATCATAGATAAAGATTTTAATATCATCGCCGGGCACGGAAGAGTTGAAGCCGCAAAAGCCGAGGGAATAAAAGAGGTTCCTTGTGTTTTAGTAGATTACTTAACTGAAGCACAGAAGAAAGCTTATATTCTTGCCGATAACAGAATGGCGATGGATGCAGGCTGGGATGAGGAAATGCTAAAGGTTGAACTTGAGGCATTAAATGCTGAGGCTTTTGATTTATCCCTTACAGGTTTTGATGAGAAAGAGTTAACAGATCTATTCAAAACTGAAACTGAAGTAGAAGATGACGATTACGACTTAACAGCTGCTTTAGAAAAAGCATCGTTTGTTGAAAAAGGTGATAGATGGATTGTTGGTAGACACGTCTTGTATTGCGGTGATGCAACCAATGAAGAAGATGTAAATAAATTAATGGAAGATAAGAGGGCAAACTTGATCCTGACAGATCCTCCATATGGTGTTTCATTTAAATCTTCAAGTGGGCTTACTATCAAGAATGACTCAATGAAGAACGAGGAGTTTTATCAATTCCTATTAAAAGCCTTTAAGAATATGGTCGCTCACTCTGAACCAGGGGTAAGCGCATATGTATTTCATGCTGATACAGAAGGTCTAAATTTTAGAACAGCATTCATTGATGCGGGATTTCATCTTGCAGGTTGCTGCATCTGGGAAAAGGACTCCCTTGTTTTAGGAAGATCAGATTATCAATGGCAACATGAACCAATTCTTTATGGGTTCTTGCAAAATGGAAAACATAGCTGGTATGCAGATAGAAAACAAACAACAATATGGAAATTTGCTAAACCTAAAAGGAATGAAAATCACCCTACAAGCAAGCCTTTAGATTTGCTTTCATATCCGCTTCAAAACTCATCTCAAGAGAATGCAATTGTAATTGATACATTTGGTGGTTCTGGTTCAACACTAATGGCCTGTGAACTATCAAACCGTATTTGCTATACGATGGAGCTTGATGAAAAGTATGCCTCAGTAATCCTTCGTAGGTATGTTGAAAACACAGGTGATGAAGATGGTGTTTATTGTATTAGAAATGGTATCAAAGTCACTTATAAAGAAGTAGTTAAAAACGTTGATGAAATCTAAGAAAATTGTATCAAAATTATCTTTCAAATGACTTGCTATTATCCCTCTTTAGAGGGATATATATAGTACCAAAAGATAGTCATAGGAGGTACTAGAAATGGAAGAAAAAAGAACAGTAAGAAGCTGGCAACAAGCCTACAATTCTGGAGTGTTTGAAAACCCTGATAGAAGGACACAAATTGATGCGGGTTGGTATGATTGGTTCTGCAAAGATACAAGCCTCGCAAATAAGACTAAAAGAATGGGCCAGATAGTGAAACAGATTAAAGATGGTGGAAAGATTGACCTTGATAATTATTATGTTTGGTTCAAGAATAACTGCCCTCTTAATGGACCGCTATTTGATGATTTCAGATTTGCAAGAAGGGATAACAGTGAGGTTCAGTTTACCATTCAATTAAATTGCTGCTGGAACAAACATAAGTTCACAGTATTTGGAAGGAAAAATGAATTCAAAGAACCTTTATTCGAATCTGATTCACAAAGAGAACTTGTTAAATGGTTAAACGAAAGTTGGGAGGCATAAAAATGGATAGAACTGAAGCATTAAGAAACGAGCTATATGAGATTTGCGATAAAACAAACACTAGCCGTACAGGAATTGAACACTTAATTAAGTATTACATTGAGTCACTTGGTTGGACTGAAGAAAAAGCAATTGAATATGCTATTGGATTATTCCATAACGGAACCATAGAGCAAATTAAGTTCATCGGTAAGGATGGTGAAGAACTATGAAGAAAGAACTTCTAGATATCATTAAAAGAAGCTATCCAAAAGGAACAAGAGTTGTGCTAGAGCATATGGATGATATTCAAGCGCCACCAAAGGGGACTAAAGGTACAGTTGTTGGAGTTGATGATATTGGCTCGATTCTAGTTGATTGGGATAATGGCTCAAGCTTAAATGTTGTTTATGGCGAAGACAGGGTTGAAATTGTAAGACATTGCTGCATTTGTGGTGATGAGATTGATGGTTACGGTAATAGTCCAGCACCAATAGCTGGTAAATGTTGCTGTGATAAATGCAATAACAATGTAGTGGTCCCTTACAGAGTTTTCTTAAATAGTTTAGGTAAGAATAATTGTGGCCTTTGGATTAAAGAAAACAAACTAGAATTTATAACACCAAAGAAAAAGAAATTCTCACTTGATGAGTTACAAAAGTTCGTTGGCGGTTATATTGAAGAAGAGGCTCAAGTCTTGAAAGGTTATATAACCTTTGCAGATGAAGAGGGCAAAATTAAAAACAAGAAGTTCAACGAACTAGGATTTAAAATCTTTGAAACAGAACTTGTAGGGGATTTCATTATTGTGCCAAGGGCGTTAGTTGATTAATACAACTTGATAATTCAAAGTCGGCTAGATGGTCGGCTTTTTTTGATATAGGAGGTGGAGGCTTTGGGAAAACTAAAGAAGTATGTTCCGACACCATTCAAAGCCCGAGGCTCCGTCTACAATAAAGAATTAGCTGATAGAGCGGTTTGTTTTATTGAATCTCTGAAACATACCGATGGTATTTGGTATAAGCAGCCATTTAAATTACTAGATTGGCAAGAGCAAATCATAAGAGATGTTTTTGGAATCGTAAAAAAAGATGGTTATAGGCAATTTAATACTGCCTACATTGAAATACCAAAGAAGCAAGGTAAAAGTGAACTTGCAGCAGCAGTTGCTCTATACCTTACTATAGGAGATTTTGAAGAAGGAGCTCAGGTTTACGGATGTGCAGCGGATAGAAATCAAGCAAAGATAGTATTTAATGTTGCCAAGAAGATGATTTCACTTAGTCATTATCTTTCAAAGCACGTTAAAATATCTGAATCAAAGAATAGGATCGAATATAAAAATTCTTTTTATCAGGTATTAAGTGCAGAAGCATACTCAAAACACGGATTTAACATTCATGGTGTCGTGTTTGATGAACTTCATGCACAACCAAACAGAAAGCTCTTTGATGTAATGACGAAGGGTTCGGGGGATGCAAGAAAGCAGCCTCTTTTCTTTTTAATTACAACTGCAGGTGATGACACGAATTCTATTTGTTATGAGGTTCATCAGAAGGCAAAGGATATATTGGAAGGAAGGAAAATTGATAAAACTTTTTATCCAGTGATTTATGGTGCTGATGTAGATGATGACTGGACTGATCCTGAAGTGTGGAAAAAGGCTAACCCTTCGCTTGGCGTAACGGTTGATATTTCAAAAGTAGTAGATGCTTGCGAAGCTGCAAAACAAAATGCAGCCGAAGAGAATACTTTTAGGCAGCTAAGGCTTAATCAATGGGTTAAGCAAGAAAAAAGATGGATGCCCATGCGAAAGTGGGATGATTGTAAGACAGACTTTGATGTTGAAAAGCTAAAAGGAAGGACATGTTATGGTGGATTAGACTTGTCTAGTACAACTGATATAACAGCCTTTGTTTTAGTATTTCCTCCAACATCTGATGATGAAAAGTACTTTGTACTTCCTTACTTCTGGATACCAGAAGAAAACATGAAAGCAAGGGTTGCTAGAGATCATGTTCCATATGATGTCTGGAATAAAAAAGGTTTCATTCAAACAACAGAAGGCAATGTTATTCATTATGGATTTATTGAAACTTTTATTGATGCTCTAGGAAAAGAATTTAACATCAAAGAAATTGCATTTGATAGGTGGGGTGCGATTCAAATGTCACAGAACTTGGATAATCTTGGTTTTACCGTAGTTCCATTTGGTCAGGGGTTTGCATCAATGTCACCACCTACAAAGGAACTTATGAATTTGGTGTTATCAAAACGTTTAGCTCACTCAGGCCATCCAGTGCTTAGATGGATGATGGATAACATTGCAATAAGAACTGATCCAGCTGGAAACATTAAGATGGATAAGTCTAAATCTGTTGAAAAAATAGATGGCGCTGTGGCGTTAGTTATGGCTCTTGATAGAGCAATAAGAAATGATAATGAAGATAGAGGCTCCGTGTATGATTCAAGGGGTCTTTTAATTATTTAGGAGGTCGAGAAAATGGCTTTATTTAAAAGAAAAGCTAGAGATAAACCGCAAGATAGAACTGCAGGAAGTTCCTTTTCATTCTTTATGGGAAGTTCAAGCGCTGGCAAATCAGTAACAGAAAGAAGTGCTATGCAGATGACTGCTGTGTACTCATGTGTACGAATTTTAGCCGAAGCAGTAGCTGGTTTGCCTCTTCATTTTTATAAATACAACGAAGATGGTTCAAAGAGCAAGGCAATAGATATGGGCTTGTATCACTTGTTACATGACGAGCCAAATCCAGAAATGAGTTCGTTTGTGTTTAGAGAAACGCTTATGACTCATTTGCTTTTATGGGGGAATGCGTATGCGCAGATTATAAGGAATGGAAAAGGTGAGATCATTGCCTTATATCCTTTGATGCCAAACAAAATGAGTGTTGATAGAGACGAAAATGGAGTCCTTTACTACACATATCAAAAAAGTGCAGAAGAGGGAAAGGCAAAAGAAGCTGGCACCGTTACTTTGAGCTTCAGGGATGTGCTTCATATCCCAGGTTTAGGATTTGATGGCTTAGTTGGTTACTCACCAATTGCTATGGCAAAGAATGCGATAGGTCTTGCAATCGCAACTGAAGAATACGGGGCTAAGTTCTTTGCTAATGGTGCAGCACCTTCTGGTGTTTTGGAGCATCCAGGAACAATTAAAGATCCTGCAAGACTAAGAGAAAACTGGAACTCCACATTTGGTGGAAGTGCTAACTCTGGAAAAGTTGCAGTGCTTGAAGAGGGTATGAAATATACACCTATATCGATTGCACCAGAACAAGCGCAGTTCTTAGAAACAAGAAAGTTTCAAATAAATGAAATAGCAAGAATATTCAGAGTCCCACCTCATATGGTTGGTGACTTAGAAAAATCAAGCTTCTCAAATATCGAACAGCAATCACTAGAGTTTGTTAAATACACTCTTGATCCTTGGATTATTCGTTGGGAGCAATCATTAAACAGATCGTTACTAAATCCTGATGAAAAGAAGACTTATTTCTTCAAATTCAATGTTGAAGGGTTGCTTAGAGGCGATTACCAGTCAAGAATGCAAGGCTATGCTACAGCAAGACAAAACGGCTGGATGAGTGCAAATGATATAAGAGAACTTGAAAACTTAGACAAGATCCCTGCCGAGGAAGGTGGAGATCTTTATTTAATTAACGGCAACATGCTCCCATTAAACAATGCAGGAGCTTATGCAAATAAAGAAAAGGAGGAAGAAGCCGATGAAGAAGTTTTGGAATTGGATAAAGGTTCAAAACAGCGAAACGGAAGAAAGAGTACTCGAACTTAACGGAACAATTGCAGAAGAGTCATGGTTTGACGATGATGTAACACCTCGAATGTTCAAAGACGAGTTATTCAGTGGTTCTGGTCCGATTACCATCTGGATCAATAGTCCAGGCGGTGACTGTATTGCTGCTAGTCAAATTTATTCAATGCTTATGGATTATAAGGATGAAGTTACAATCAAGATTGATGGAATTGCAGCTTCAGCAGCTTCGGTAATTGCCATGGCTGGAACAAAGGTCAAGATGGCACCTACCGCTTTAATTATGATCCATAATCCATCAATGGCAGCCTTTGGTGAACGAAAGGACATGGAAAAGGCTATCGATATCCTTAATGAGGTAAAAGAATCCATTATCAATGCCTATGAACTAAAGACTGGGCAATCGAGAACGGTTCTATCTCACTTGATGGATAGTGAAACCTGGATGAATGCAAATAAGGCAATTGAACTAGGTTTTGCAGACGAAATCTTAGAAGACGAAAAGAAACAAGTGCCTGCTGAAGCATATGCTTTTGGAGCAAAGGAATTTGAGACTCAATTAGTCAATAAGATTTCAAAACATGATGTTCCTGCATCGAAAAAAGGACGCTCTGTCAGCGATTTAAAAGACAAATTAGTCACAATCAAAAAATACATTTAGGAGGAAAAGAACATGACTATTAATGAACTTATCGAAAAGAGGGCCAATCTTTGGAAAGCTATGGATGCGTTCCTTAAGGCTCAAACTAATGAAAAGGGTGTGCTTAGTACTGAAGATGATGCTAAGTATGCCGCAATGGAAGATGACTTTGACAACCTTACTAAGGAAATCAAGCGTCTTGAAAAGCGTAATGCTATTGAAGCTGAATTAAATATGCCAATCAATAGACCTATCGTTGGTAAACCTATGGTTGAAGCAGAAGATGAAAAGACTGGTCGTGCATCTAAAAACTATAAAAAGAGTTTCTGGAATGCTATGAGAAGTAAAACCATCCGTCCTGAAGTTGCTGATGCTCTTCAAATCGGTACTGACTCTGAAGGCGGATATTTAGTTCCTGATGAATTTGAGAACACTCTTATCGAAGCATTGGAAGAAGAAAATATCTTTAGAAAGCTTGCTCATGTTATCAACACTTCAAGTGGTGATCGTAAGATTCCTGTTGTTGCATCAAAAGGCAGTGCTTCTTGGGTTGATGAAGAAGGAACTATTACTGATAGCGATGAGGCATTCTCTCAAGTTTCTATCGGTGCATATAAGCTTGGCACTTTAATTAAAGTTTCTAATGAACTTTTAAATGATAGTGCGTTCAATCTTGAAGCCTATATTTCTAAGGAATTTGGTAGACGTATCGGTACTAAGGAAGAAGAAGCCTTCTTCACTGGTAATGGCACTGGCAAGCCTACTGGTATTTTCAATTCAACTGGTGGTGCTCAAGTTGGTGTAACTGCTGCAAGTGCAACTGCAATTACTGCCGATGAAATTATCGATTTATTCTATTCTTTAAAGGCACCTTACAGAAAGAAAGCCGTATGGGTTCTTAATGATTCTACTGTTAAGGCAATCAGAAAACTTAAAGATAAGAACGATAACTATTTATGGCAACCTGCGTTAACTGCTGGAACTCCTGATACCATTTTAGGAAGACCAGTTTATACATCTAGTTACGTTCCTGCTATTGCTGCTGGTGCTAAGACTATCGCCTTTGGTGATTTCTCTTATTACTGGATTGCAGATAGACAAGGTCGTATCTTCAAGAAATTAAACGAACTTTATGCTGCAACTGACCAAACTGGCTTCGTTGCTACTCAAAGAGTAGATGGTAAGTTAGTTCTTCCAGAGGCAATTAAAGTTTTACAACAAAAAGCTGGAACAACTAGCGGTTCAGGTAACTAATTAGGAGGTGGCAGTGATGACTGCAAATGATTTATTGGAACAGGTGAAATTGAATCTAATCATAACTTTCAACGACGATGACAGTCTTATTGTTTCTTTCATCTCTGCCGCCATTTCTTATGCAGAAGGTTATCAGCATTTAGAAGAAGGGTATTATAAAACCCACGAGATGAGTGAAAGAACTAAACAAGCAGTAATCATGCTATCAAGCCACTTTTATGAATCACGTGATGGTTCAACTGGTGGTTTTTTTGCTGATAACACCAATGCCAGCGAACAAACATATAAAACTGCAAATAGGCTCTTGCTTTTAGATAGAGAATGGAAGGTGTAGAGTATGGGACTTGGTTTGATGAATAAGAAAGCGAAGATCATATCAATAACCCGTGAAACCGATTCAGAGGGCTTTAGTTTTGAAAATATCAAGGTTTTAGCGGAAGTCCGAGTGTTTGTTGAAGGAAGGCATGGAAGCGAACGTTGGGCGAATTTGGCGGCTTTCTCGGAAGCAACTGAACTCTTTAGATTTAGGACAATCCCTGGAGTTGAAGTAACCACAAAATATTACATTCTTTATGAAGGAAATGAGTACAACATTCTATCTGTTGAAAATGTAAAAGGTAGGAATATGTATGTTGAAGTTTTAGCAAAAAGGGTGGTGTCATCCAATGGCTAAGTGTATTTGTAAGATGCCAGAAGATCTTTTGAAAAAATTATCAAGGCTTGGAAACAAGATGGATTCTATAACTGAAGAAGTTCTTAAAGTGGGCGGTGAGGTTGTTTTGGATAAAGTCAAATCTAATCTTGAAGGAGTGCTAAGCGGAGAATCAACTGGTGAACTTGCTTCATCATTAGGTCTATCAAAAGTACTTGTTGGTAAAGATGGTAATGCCAATATCAAAGTTGGTTTTGCTGAACCAAGAAGTGATGGAAAGTCTAATGCAATGATAGCTAACATCATCGAGTACGGAAAAGCAGGACAACCTGCTAAGCCGTTTTTAAAGCCTGCGAAAACATCATCAAAAAAGCCATGCATTGATGCAATGACTAAAAAACTAGAGGAGGAAATAAAGAAGGCATGAACATATTAGCTCAAGTTAACTTACTCTTATCTAGATTAAGCATTCCTGTTGAAACAGGATCAATGAAACAGGCTACAAGTGATAAATATATTGTGCTTGTACCTTTAGCTGATTCTTACCCAGTTTCTGCTGATAATTTACCTATCGCAGATGTGCAAGAATTAAGAATCACGATTTTCTCTAAAGAAAATTATATAAAACTTAAAAACCAGATTATTTCAATACTGCTAAGCAATGATTTTTGCATAACGGAGAGAAAATACAATGGTTATGATGCTGATACAGGCTACTATCAGTACACAATAGATGTAGCCAAAAACTATGAAATTGAGGAGGATATTTACTAATGGCAACAATTGGTTTAGACAAATTATTTTATGCTTCCATCACTGAAGATAAGAATGGAAACGAAACATACGGTACTCCCGTTCAACTTGCAAAGGCTATCTCTGCTGATTTAAGTGTTGAACTTAATGAAGCAACCTTATTTGCTGATGATGGCCAAGCTGAAGCTGTAAAAGAGTTCAAAAGCGGTACTTTATCATTAGGAGTTGATGATATTGGAACTGAGGCTGCTGCAGGTTTGGTTGGCGCAACAGTCGATAAAAATGGTGTATTAATCTCTGGTGGAGAGGATGCAGCAAAGCCTGTAGCTATTGGTTTTAGAGCTAAAAAATCAAATGGAAAATATAAGTACTATTGGCTTTATAAAGTTTTGTTTGGTGTTCCTGCTACAAACCTTGCTACTAAAGGTGATTCCATTACTTTTTCAACTCCAACAATTGAAGGAACAATCTTCAGAAGAAATAAGGTTGATGGTAAGAATAATCATCCTTGGAAAGCTGAGGTCACTGAATCCGACACTAATCAAAGTGTAATTAGCAAATGGTACACAGAAGTTTATGAACCTGTTTATACGGATGGAGGTAGCATCTAATGGCTGATGAAAGAAGTGCAGTTATCAAAATTGGTGATAATGAATATGAGTTGCTTTTAACCACTAAGGCAACAAAAGAGATCGCTAAAAAGTATGGTGGCCTTGCCGATTTAGGAGATAAGCTCATCAAAAATGAAAAGTATGAGGATGCAATTAATGAAATTGTATGGCTTATTGTAACTTTAGCTAATCAACCAATACTAATTCATAATTTCAAAAACAAAGACGATATAAAACCACTTTTAACAGAGGATGAGGTTGAACTATTAACTGCACCTACTGATTTGGCTTTATATAAAAATGCGATTACAGAAGCACTTTATAAAGGCACAAAAAGAAATGTTGAGAGTGAAGAATCAAAAAACGCAGTGGGCGAGTAAGTGACGAAGAGTTGTTTACTCGTCTTTTATATTACGGCTTGAGTCAACTTCATTTATCGCAAGATGAGGTTTGGTTCATGCCTTTTGGTCTGCTTTTGGATTTATGGGAATGCCACAAACAATATAACGGTATCTCAAAGCCTAAAGAAGAACATTTTATTGATGATGTTATACCAGATGGAATTTAAAGGAGGTGAACGCAATGGCAGATAATTTTGGATTGAAAATTGGTCTTGAAGGTGAAAAAGAGTTCAAGGCTTCACTTGCTCAAATCAACCAGTCCTTCAAAGTTCTAGGTTCAGAAATGAAACTTGTCGATTCTCAATTTGATAAAAACGACACCTCAGTTCAAGCACTTACTGCAAGAAATGGTGTACTTGAAAAATCAATAGAGTCACAAAAAGCAAAAATAGATGTATTGCGTTCAGCTTTAAATAATGCAGCTGAGTCATTTGGTGAGAATGACAAAAGAACTCAAAACTGGCAAATTCAACTAAATAACGCTCAAGCAGAACTTAACAAAATGGAAAAAGAACTCAAAGAGAATAAATCTGCTCTTGAGTCGACTGGTGATGAAATGGATAAAACCAAGAAATCAGCAGATAAGATGGGCAATGAAATTGAAGATGCAGGAAATCAAGCCGATGATTCATCTTCAAAAATGGAAGCGTTAGGCTCTGTTTGTAAAGCAGCGAGTGTTGCTATGGCTGCTGCTTTTGCTGCGGTTACAGCGGCTGCTGTGGCGGCAGGTAAGGCATTAGTTGATATGACTAAAGAAGGCGCAGCTTATGCTGATTCAGTTTTAACTCAAAGTACTGTTACAGGTATTTCAACTGAGAAACTTCAAGAATATATGTATGCAGCAGAACTTGTGGATGTTTCTGTAGAGACTCTTACAGGTTCTATGAAGAAAAATATCAACGCTATGAAAAAGGCTCAAGAAGGCTCATCTACCTATGTTGAAGCTTATGAGAAACTTGGCGTTGAGGTAATGAATGCTGATGGAACTTTACGTGATAGTGAAGAAGTATACTGGGAGATTATTGAAGCATTGGGAAAAGTTGAAAACGAGACTGAACGAGATGCACTTGCAATGGCTCTTTTAGGTAAATCCGCTACTGACCTTAATCCTTTAATTGAGGCTGGCGCAGATAAGATGGAAGAGTTAGCTGATAAAGCTCATGATGCAGGATACGTAATGAGTGATGAGATGTTATCAGCTTATGGAAAATTAGATGATCAGCTTCAATATTTAAGTGTTGGAACCACAGCTATGAAGAATGCACTAGGTACAATTTTGCTTCCTATTCTTACTGATTTAGCTACAGATGGTGTATCTTTACTGGGTGAATTCACCAATGGTATAAGAGAATGTAATGGCGATATATCAAAGATGTCAGGTGTCATCAGTGAGGTTTTACCAAAATTTCTGGATATGATTTTACAATATATTCCTCAAATAATGGACCTTGCTATGAGCATAGTTTCATCAATTGGAACAGCTATAATGGATAACCTCGATATCATAATCGACACTGCTTCAAAGATCGTTTTATCACTATTAAATGGATTGATTTCAGCTTTACCAAAAATAGCAGAAGGAGCATTAAAGCTAGTACTTACTTTAGTAAAAGGACTGATTGCTAATCTTCCAAAAATACTTCAAGCAGCAGTTCAAGTAGTAGTAACTTTAGCAAAAGGAATAGCGGATGCTTTACCAGAGCTAGTTCCAACTATTGTGAGTGTAGTTGTTGAACTATGTCAAACATTGGTGGACAATCTCCCACTTATTTTAGATGCAGGATTGCAACTTATTACAGGACTTGCTGAGGGATTATTAGAAGCAATACCAATATTACTAGAGGCTCTTCCTGAGCTAATTATTTCTATTGTGGATTTCTTAGTTGGTTCAATTCCTCAGATTATCGAAACTGGTATCACGCTATTTACAAGCATTATTGATGCACTTCCTGAGATTATTCAAACAATCATTACAGCAATTCCTCAAATTATTAATGGAATAATAACCGCTATTGTTGAGAGTTTGCCACTTATCATTCAAGCTGGAATGAATTTATTTACTTCTTTAATTCAAGCCTTACCAGAGATTATTGAAATGATACTAACTGCAATACCTACGATTATTAGTTCAATAATCAATGCATTAATAAGCAATTTGCCACTTTTAATAAATGCTGGTATTCAACTTTTTACCTCATTAATAACTAACTTACCAACGATTATTATTGAAATAGTTAAGGCAGTACCTCAAATCTTATCTTCTATAATAAATGGCTTTGCTGTAGGATTTTCTCAAATGGCTGATGTGGGTAAAAACCTCGTCAAAGGTCTATGGGAAGGTATACAAAGTTTAGCAGGTTGGATATGGGATAAAGTTTCAAGTTGGGCTTCTGACTTATGGAGTGGAATTAAAAACTTCTTTGGTATTCACTCTCCTTCAAAGAAGATGTCATGGATTGGTGACATGTTAATGGAGGGTTTAGCTGGAGGTATTGATGAAAGTGCATCAGAAGTTATTGATTCAGCAAATGCAATGACAAAGGATCTTAATTCTGTGTTTAATGATTTATCAGCAGATATGAGTGGCGTTCCTACTAACTTCAATGTTTCAAGCACTACAGGAACAATAAGAGAAGGCTTGAATCAAGCATCAGGTGGATTAACTTTGCAATTATCAATTGAGAATTTTAACAACTATTCTAGTGAGGATATTAACAGTCTTACAGAAGAAATAATGGAAACTGCAGCAAGTTTTACAAGAAGGAAAGGAGTGATATACGGATGAGCTACTTCATTTATAACGGAATAAAATCATCGGACTTGGGTGTATTTATTCAAAATAAAAATATATTTTCAAGCCCTAAATATGATGCAAGTTTTGTATCTATCCCAGGAAAAAATGGAGATTTGATTTCTTCAAATGGAAGGTATCTTAATTCATCTATTTCCTATACTTGTTTTATTGCTGCTAAATCCATAGAAGAATTAGCTAATAAAGTTACTCTAGTGAAGAATTGGCTATATAAGGAGCCAGATAAATACCACGATTTAAGCGATAGCTATGATGTAAACTTCCAAAGAAAAGCTGTCTTTAATAGTAAATTAGATATTTCTGATGAGGTGAATAAAATAGGAACATTTACTGTTGTTTTTTCTTGTAAACCTCAAAGATATCTTATTTCAACTCTTGAAAAAGAAACTTATACTGAAGAATTTGTTGTTAATAACCCATATTCTCTTTGTGCAAAACCATATTTGAAGATTTATGGTAGTGGAGACATTACTCTTACGATAAGCTCTTCTGGAATCAATAAGATCTGGATAATGAAAGATGTTGAAGACTTTATTGAATGCGATTCTGAAACTATGAATTTTTATAAGGATACCGAACTACAAAACAGCAAAGTGACTGGTGATGATTTTCCAGAATTATATACTGGTGACAACTCCATAGCTTGGAAAGGTGAAGTAACTAAAGTTGAAATCATCAAAAGGCTGGTGAGCTTATGATACCTATTTTGTTTAATGAAACAGCGACTGATTTTACTACATTTGGAATTGGTGTCTTAAGGGAATGTACAAGCTGTGAAGTAACCGAAGAAAGAAATGGATCATTTGAATTAACACTAAAATATCCAACTAGTGGTGACCTATTTTCATATTTAAAAAATGAAAGAATAATCGTTGCTAAGCCAAATGATCTATCTAAAAATCAGGCTTTTAGAATCTATAAAGTAACTACTCCTTTGAAGGGTGAAGTAACTGTTTATGCTCAACATATCTCTTATGATTTAGCAACAATTGGTGTAATGCCTTTTGATATAGAAAATGCAAGTCCAAAATATGCAATAGACCAAGTATTGCTTCATTCATCGATTCCTAATAATTTCTCGTTTCAATCGGATTATCTAACTGTAAAGCAATTCAAAGTATCTAAACCTGTAAGCATTAGAAGTTTGCTTGGAGGAAGTGAAGGCTCAATTCTTGATAGTTGGGGTGGAGAGTATGAATGGGACAATTTCAAAATCAAACACCACACCCATAGAGGCAGTGATAATGGCGTGGTTATTGCTTATGGAAAAAACCTAACCAAATTAGAACACGAGTCAGATATCACTGATATTTATACACATATCTTGCCTTATGGAGTAATTAAAGATGATAACGATAAGGAAACAGTCGTAACTCTTCCTGAATGTGTCTTGCCATTAGCATCAACTATTCTTAAAAATGGAAAAGTTTATATTAGAGATTTCACTGATGATTTCAAAGAAGATGAAAGAATAACAGAATATGAGCTTAGAACAAAAGCAAATGTCTGGATTAAAAATCATCCGCTTGGAGTAGAAAACTCAAGTATTGAAGTATCTTTTGAACCCTTATGGAATCAAAGTGAATATGCGGCAATTCATGAAAGATTATCACTATGTGATACGGTCACAGTAAAGCACTCTAATCTAGGCGTAACTGCAAAGATGAAGGTGGTAAAAACAGTATATGATTCATTAAAAGAAAAATATAAATCCATTACGTTAGGAACTTTAAAAGCGAGTTTAACTTCAAAGATAAACGATCTAGAAAATGTTGTAACAGAGACAAAAAAATCTGTGGATCGATTACCTAGCTTGCTTAATTCTGCAATCGATAGTGCTACAAAACAAATAACAGGTAATACTGGTGGTTCTGTAGTCCTTCATTCAAATTCAAATGGAACACCATACGAACTTTTAATAATGGATACTGAAGATATTAATAGTGCGGTGAATGTGTGGAGATGGAACTTAGGTGGCTTAGGATTTTCAAGTCATGGCTATAATGGCCCATATGAAACTGCGGTTACTGGTGATGGAGCAATCGTTGCGGATTTTATTACTGCTGGTTCACTAGTAGCAAATATCATAAAAGCAGGAACATTATCAAGTAACGATGGTAGTTCTTATTGGAATCTAGAAAGTGGAGAGGTTGTTTTAAGAGCATATGCAACAACAGCTTCAGTAGAAGAACAGACAAATCGAATTGATAACATAGAAGAACAAAAAATGTATCGATTAGTTATCAGTTCCTCAAATGGTAATATCTTCAAAAATGGAAATATATCAACAGTGCTTACTGCTACAGTTTTTTCTTGGGATAAAGATGTCACTGATGAACTTGATGATAATCAGTTTATATGGACAAGAGTATCTTCTGATACTGAAGCAGATAAGGCTTGGAATTCAGCTCATTTTGGTGGAACAAAATCCATCACAATCACAAATGATGATGTCAAGGCTAGAGCTACCTTTTATTGTGACCTCATCGATACATCAACAAGAGAAAGCCTACTAGGCTAAAATAGGAGGAATAAAACATGTCTAAAGCACAAGGACAATTCACAATTATTGATTATAATGATGCCTTAACCTTAACGGGTTATATAGGTTCAAATTTAGCAAAAACTCAGATGTTCAATCCAGATAATAGTACTTATTCACCTGATTGGTCATCAACGAATTTAGTATTAACTCCTAGTTTGTATGTTATAGGTACAACTACGGACCAAATCACATCAACCAATGTTCAGTCAGTTAAATGGTATGTTGGTTCATCCACAACGGCTATTACAACTGGTGGTAATTACGCATTATCTGGAACAAAAAATCATATCCTAACAGTTAAAGGAAATACAATGGCAGGACTTCCTGGAATTGATTATAGATGTGTTATCACTTATAAGGATTCATCTACTGGTCTTGAAATTACTCATCCACTTACTATTTCATTTTCAAGAGTAGTAAATGGTGGCGGTATTGTTGATTTACTTGTTACTACACCTTTAGGAAATGTATTCAAAAATTCTGAAGTAGCAACCTTAACAGCAAAAGGGGAACTATGGAGAGGTTCTAGTGTAGATACAACAAATGTCACATATAAATGGGCAATTATGGACTCTTCAGTTTCATCACCTTCATCAGCTGGATATGATGCAGACTTCGGTACTGGTTGGTATAAATTAGCAGATACAACTGGTAAATATACAGGAACTTCAACAGCAACAATCACCGTTTATGCTTCAGCAGTTGAATCATATGCTGTATTTAAGTGTTGTTGTAAGGATACTGATTCAGCATCTGCAACTTACAATTCAAAATTCTATGATGTTGCAACCTTCATCGATAATGCAGATCCTCTTCAAGTTCAAATAACATCAACTGGTGGAGATGTATTTAAAAATGGAGTGGGGAGTACTGTTTTAAAAGCAGTGGTTTATCAAGCAGGAGTTGAAGTAGATGCTGCTGGTTCAGGAACTTATACTTGGACGAAATATAACAAAGATGGTGCTATTGATACTAGCTGGGGAACAAGTGGAAAGAAGACAGGTAAAACATTATCTGTTTCAAGTTCTGATGTTGCAACAAAAGCTACTTTTATGGTTGAAGTAGTTATTTAAGGAGGAAGGTTCTATGAAGTCACAGAATCAATTTACAATCTATTCATTGAATGATGTGGCGACTCAATCAACTGCTCCAGAAAATCCATATAAAGGTCAATTATGGGTGAATACTTCAAAAACTCCACCAGTAACAATGGTCTATAATGGCACAAAATGGGTTGAACAGAATGGAACTGATACTATTAGATCATCAGTAAAAACAGTTGAAGAAAAGCAAGCAGAGTTCAAGACAAATCTCGATGGATTAACAAGTACAGTGGGTACTCAAACTAAAACAATAGAGACCATTGAATCTAATATTGATGGAATACAAGAAGATGTGACTTCTATTGAAAGTGAAGTATCAACTCTAAAACAAACTGCGACTAACATTTCTGCAGAGGTATCAAAGAAAGCTGATAGCGCATATGGTAACTCAAGCTCATCATTTGGATGGAAACTTGATAGTAGCAGTTTTGAACTTTATTCAAACAAGAAAACAGTAATGAAAGCCACCTCAACAGGGCTTGATGTGACAGGTAAAATTACCTCAACTGAAGGTTCTATTGGTGGCTTTACTATTTCAGATAAAGGAATATATAAAGGCGTAACATCTTTTAGTGATACAAGCCATAATGGTGTATATGTTGGAACAGATGGTATTAGAGTAGGTCCTAATTTTACAGTAGATCCTACAGGAACTGTCACTGCAGTAGGCCTAAAGATTAATCTTACAGATACACAAAAGACTGAACTCAAAGGTGAAAAGGGCGATACTGGTGCAACTGGTAGTCAAGGTCCTAAAGGAGATAAGGGTGATACTGGTGCAACTGGTGCTACGGGCTCACAAGGACCAAAAGGCGATAAGGGGGACAAAGGAGCAACAGGAAGTCAGGGACCAAAAGGAGATACAGGATTAACTGGTCCTCAAGGCCCGACAGGTGCAACAGGTCCACAGGGTCCTACTGGTCCACAAGGACCAACTGGTGCTACAGGACCGCAAGGGCCTGCAGGTTCAGATGCAACTGTTAATTGGACTAATATTTGTAGTGCTTTAGCAGGTTCAAAAAACTCTGAAGGTGCATCAAGAGGCATATATACAAGTGGTGGATATGTGTATGTTTTGGCGGATGCAATTGATGCAACTTGGGTAAATTCAGGTATTCTTTCCGCTCTTCAAGGAAGAATTGGTGGTTTCACTATTGACTCAAATAGACTTTATGCAGGAACTCCTGGCTCAAGTAGTGGAATTGAGCTATCTTCAGTTGGCTTAATTGCATATAAGTCAAATAACCAAGGAGTAGCTTCATCATATGCAGTAAGCAAAATTACAGTCAATAAAGCAACAAATCTTACTGTTTATATTCGTTCTTATGCTGAGTCTAGTTATGACTATACAATGATTTCAAATCCAAATGCATCATCGTATCCTACTTCTTATTCAAGTAGTTATGTAAAAGCTCATACAAGATCAAATCAAAATAGTAGTTCAGCTTTAGCTGGTTATACAAAAGTTGAGTACTATGGTTTGAAACAAAACGACTATATTTATATCGTTTATAGGAAAGATGGAAGTGCAGATTCTGGAACTGATACTGGCTATCTTTTGATTCCAGAAACAACAGACATCTCAATTTCAAATGTTGGAGCTACTTATTATTTTGTAAGAGATTCGGCATTTGATATTAAAGGTGCATCAATTAAGGTAGGTGCTAATTTTAGTGTTGATAGTACTGGAGCCATTAAATCAACTAGTGGAACTATTGGAAATCTAAGCATTACAGGTAGCGGTTTATCTTACAATGGATCGTGGGCATCGCATTTTAGTATTGGTTCAGAATCATCTGATTCAAGAATGCCAACCTATGCAATATTTGCAAGAACTCAAAGAATAGATGACTGTATTATGGGATTTAAGAATACTTCTTATGGCGAAAATTTCTGGGTTGAATTCAAACCTGATGGATATTGCACATACATGTCTAGCGATGCAGAAGATGCAGTAATGACAGGTAAGATACCATATAACTATCTAGATAAAGTATGTTGGCTACATTCACCTCTTGGATCATCACATACTGGAAGCAGTGCTACCTGCCCTCAGATTATCGTTTTTAATGCTGCTGTAAGCAATGGAAGTTATCAAACTTACGATTTATCTGCCTATGGAATACATGAGATTATTGGGGCTCAACTAACTGAAAGAGATACACCATCAACTGGTTCAAATAACCAATGGTTCTCAGTAAGTGGGACAAGCATTACTGTTAGAAATACTACTGGTGGTAAAAAGACATATTCATTATTAGTCATCGCAGTTTAGGAGGTACGTATGAAGAAAGTGAAAATCAACAAAGACGGCTTTTTAGAAAGCATATACATTAATGATGCCACCATTGAGATTGAGGTGGATGATGAACTTTATGAAACACTCATGTGCTGTAAAATCGGCAAGAATTGGAAACAAGAAGACGGTGAGTTTCATATGGTAGAACTTTTAGATGAACAGGTTATTAGAGAAAGAAGAGAGGTTGAATGCTTTAACTTAATCGATAATCGATCACCTCTTTGGTGGAGTCATTTATCTGAAGAAAGGCGAAAAGAGCTAGATGCTTGGTATGAGGCTTGGCTAGTTGCAACTAAAACTAAAATCATACCTGAAAAACCTTCGTGGTTAGAATAGGAGGATTTATGGATTTAGCACAAACAATTATTACTATTGCATCTGTTATAACGGCTCTTGGAGTAATATTCGGAGTCGTTTTTACTATCTATAGATGGTATCTCAAAAACGAGAAACAAGATGATTCAATAAAAGAAATAAAGGCGGAACAAAGTATTCTTACAAAGGGTGTACTTGCATGCCTTAAAGGGCTTCATGAACAAGGGTGCAATGGACCTGTCACTCATGCAATTGAGGAAATTGAAGAACACATAAATAAACAAGCTCATAAATAGGAGGTATTCAAAATGAATGAGATTTTACTTAATGTTTTATCGGTTTTACTAACTGCAGTTATTTTACCTTTGATATCTATTGCAGGAACTCAACTTATAAAATTCATCAATTCAAAAATAAAAAATAATGAATTAGCTAAACAGCTAACAACAGCAACCAGTATTGTGACAAATGCGGTAAGAGTAGTATTTCAAACTTATGTTGATACTTTGAAGAAAAACGGAAGTTTCGATAAGGAAGCACAAGCTGAAGCATTGACTAGAGCAAAGAATATTGCTTTATCACAAATCACTGAAGATACCAAAAGTTATATTGAAGATAACTATGGTGATTTCAATAATTGGTTAACAATTCAAATTGAAGCAACTATTGATTTACTTAAAAATTCTTAAAATTAAGGAAAAATCGATGACATTTATGTATAATAACTATGGTAGTCATGAATGCCCGTAATGACATAAGTTATCGTTGTCCCTGGAGAATGCAGTGTCCTAGGCCAGGCTAAAATGGTGGATACGTTCGGTGACGGAAACAGTCATAGGTTGACCTCTTACCTTTTAAAATTGAGGCTTTTTTAATAAAAAATTATAGAAAATGTTTTCATAGGGTGTTTGATGAGTTTTTTCTCAAAAAGCACCCTTTTTTCTTTTGCTTTAAAAAATAACTTAAGTGTTTATTTCATTTTTTCTCAAAATTTCTTCAAAGAAGAAAGAGGCCGATTTGACATATAAAAAATAGGTGGTAAACTATGATAAATTCATCAAAAATTGAGCTCATAATTTGAAATAAAGAATTTAAAGGCGGTGAGAAGGTGCCAGTTTTAGAATTGACTAATGCAGAGAAGCAAACTCTAATAGGAATCCTTAGAGTCGAGAAGTCTGATCTTGAGGAATTGATGTCAAATGAAGATAATGCTAAGGATAAAAAAGAACTTGAAGGCGAACTTGAAAGGGTAGATTCAATACTTCAAAAGCTAAACTAGAGGATATAAAAGCATCAAGACGTGTCTCGCTCATTTATTTGGGTGAGATTTTTTTATTTTATTTCGGACAAACTATTCTTTTTGTGCTCTATCACCATGAAGGAGGTAGAGCTATGCTTGATAAAAAAACAATTATAGATCTAAAGAAAAGCGGCTGTTCCTATAAAGAAATTGCAGAAAAACTAGGAATATCTGTAGGAAGTGTAAAAAGCATTATAAGCAGATACTCTAAAACTATTGAATTAGAAAAAGAAAGCTATAAGTGTAAATACTGTGGAAATCCATTAGTTCAAACAAAGGGCAAGAAGAAAAAGGAATTCTGTTCTGATAAATGCAGGAAGCAATACTGGAAGCAAAAAAATTTTTGTAAAAGAGAATGTTTAATTTGTCATAAAATCTTTACGCCTAGTTATAGCGACGAACAAAAATATTGTAGTAAAGCATGTTATTTAAAAAGAAGTGTTAATGGAGGTGGTTCTGATGAATCCTGAAGAACAAAATCTACTCCATTATATAAACACAATACTAGTGCTTAAAAATTGGAAAAAGAGCGGTTTAATTAGTGATGAAGATTATATCAAAATGGAAGCAAAGACAGCCAGAAAATTTGGTATTAAAAATGTCAGTCTATATCGTTCAATTGACTTGCTATATAAGCCTTTTAGAGTGATATATATGTGTGACAAAAAGGAGGAATAAAATGGCTGAGAACATCACTAAAATAGCTGCTAAACCTAGCTTAATTAGAAAAAAAAGGGTATGCGCATATGCAAGAGTATCAAGTGGTAAAGATGCGATGCTTCATTCGCTTTCTGCACAAATATCTTATTACAGTAAATATATTCAAAGTCATACTGATTGGATTTATTCTGGCGTATATGCAGATGAGGCATTATCTGGTACTAAGGATGAAAGACCAAACTTTCAAAGAATGATTGCTGATGCTAAAGATGGCAAAATTGATATTATCATAGTTAAATCAGTTTCAAGATTTGCTCGAAATACTGTGACGCTATTAGAAGCTACAAGAGAGTTAAAAGAATATGGCGTTGATGTTTACTTTGAAGAACAAAAGATACATACCTTATCTTCCGAAGGTGAGCTTATGCTTTCCTTGCTTGCAGGATTTGCTCAGGAAGAAGCAAGAAGTGTTTCAGAAAACATGAAATGGCGTATTAAAAAAGATCTTAGCGAAGGAATTATGTGGGGTGGAAAATCCCACCTTGGATATGAGCTGATTGATAAAAAACTAGTTTTAATTCCTGAAGAAGCAAAAATAGTAAAAAGAGTATTTCAATTATTTATTGAAGGATGTGGCATACAAAAGATTGCAAACAGCTTCAATAAAGAAGGAATCCAACCTAAATATTCAGACCATTGGAATAAATCTTCTGTGCGCCATATTTTGTCTAACGTAAACTATACAGGAGATTTATTACTTCAGAAAACATATCGTGAAAGTTATCTAACTAAAAAGAAAAGAATTAATAAAGGAGAACAGGACCAATTCCTGGTTGAAAATGACCATGAAGCAATTATTGATAAGGATACTTTTAATCTAGCTCAACAGCTATTGGCAGAAAGAGGAGTATTACCTAAGTCCAATTATATCAAGGGGAACAAAAGTATATTTACCTCAAGAATAAAATGTGGTTTATGTGGAGCTTCTTATCGACATAAGACCACACGGTATAAAAAAATATGGATTTGTCATACATATGATAGCGAGGGAAAAGAAAACTGTTCTGCAAAACAAATACCAGAGGATAACTTGATTAAAGCCATAAATCAATATTTAGGAATTGATAGTTTTTCTGAAGATGCCTTCAATAAGAAAATCGATTATATTACTGTCTTTCCAGGCAATGTACTAAGAATTAAAAGAGTTGATGGAAACGAAGATGATATTACATGGAATGATCCAAAAAGAAGTGAAGGATGGACTCCAGAAATGAGAGAAAAGGCAAGGCAAAGGGCTAAAGCGCATTACAAGAAAGAAGGAGCTGATGAATAATGGCAAAAGTAACAATAATACCTTCAAAGATTAATCCAATTACACATCAGCATCTTGATGTTAAAGTAAAGAGAAGGGTTGCAGCATATGCACGTGTTTCAACCGATGACGAGATGCAATTAACTTCATATGAAGCGCAAGTTGATTATTATACAAAGCTAATAAAGGCCAATGATGAATGGGAATTTGTCAAAGTATATGCAGATGAAGGAATTACTGGTACAAGTTTGAAAAATAGAAAAGAATTCAATGCAATGATTAAGGATGCGTTGGATGATAAAATTGACCTTATTATTACAAAGTCAGTGTCAAGATTTGCCAGAAATACTGTTGATGCCTTAACAACAATAAGAAAATTAAAGGAAAAAAGAAAAGAGATATACTTTGAAAAAGAAAACATCTATACATTAGATTCTAAAGGTGAAGTTTTAGTTACCATAATGAGTTCACTTGCGCAGGATGAATCAAGAAACATATCAGAAAACGTCACATGGGGCCAACGAAAGAGGTTCTCAGATGGCAAGTACAATCTCGCAAGAAAAAACTTCTTAGGCTATAAAAAGGACCAAGATGGAAACATTATAATAGATGAAAAAGAAGCCGTAGTTGTTAGAAAGATATACCGTTATTTTCTAGATGGAATGACTCCAGGAGGAATAGCACAAAGCTTAATGGATGAAGGAGTACCTACTCCAGGCGGAAAGACAAAATGGATATATTCAACCATTATCTCAATTCTTCAAAACGAAAAATACAAAGGTGACGCCTTGCTTCAAAAGAGATTCACAGTAAACTTTCTAGAACATAAAATGAAGAAAAACGAAGGAGAGGTTAACCAGTATTACGTAAAGAAAGGACATCCTGCAATCATTGAACCAGTCATCTGGGATAGGGTACAGCTTGAAATTAAAAGAAGAGAAAATAGTAAACGAATTTATAGTGCTAAGGATGCCTTCTCATCAAAGTTAGTATGTGCTGATTGTGGCTCTTATTTTGGTAAAAAAATATGGCATTCAAACGATCCATATAGAAAAGTCATCTGGAGATGCAATCATAAATATGATGGAGATAAGAAGTGCGATACACCAACTCTTGAAGAAGATACAATTAAAAATGCATTCTTGCTAGCATATAACAACCTTTGTGTTGATAAGGACATCATTATCGAAACCACAAAAGAGCTAGTTGATTCATTATGCGATTTTGAAGAGCTGGATCAAAAGATAATCAAGGAATCAGAAGACTTGGATATCATTGCCGATAAGGTTCACAAAATGGTTATGGAAAATGCTAATACTGCCCAGGACCAAGAAGAATACCAAAAACGATACGATTACCTTTCTGGAAAATATAATGAAGGCAAAGTCAAATTAAATGCCCTTCAGGAAGAAAGAGCCAGAAGAGCAACGCAAAAAGAAATATTGGAATTAAAGATAAACGAACTAGAAGATGCTTATGTATTAGAAGAATGGAACGAATCCATATTCAAGATGAGTGTTGATGAGATACTTGTTTCTAAATATGAGTTAACCTTTAAATTCTATATTGGTGAAGAAATTAAAATTAAATTGTAAAAAGCTGCTTCAATTGAGTAATATATAATTGAGAGGTTCATGAACTCTCCCTAGATAGCACTAAGTTATGGTGATGCTCGGCATTCAAGTACCTATGGGCCGTAATAGATAGAAGTACGCAGATTAAGGCAGTTAATCGGGTTTGACTCCAACCTACATAAATGGAGTCTTTTTATTTGCTAAAACTAGCCAAGATTATCAATTTGTGATATAATTAATTCGCAGTTAAGGAAACTGACAGCTTTCAATAGAAAGTTTGACTAACTAATCTTCTGTAACGCTATTATGAGGATTGCCCTTTGAGGTTCATAGCAATAGGTCGCCCTATGGTTGGTCACATGATTTCTGCAACTGACTAATCATAGGAGTTAAAAGCATCTTTTTTCGCATGAATTAAAGATGAAAGAAAAACGTATGGATTTAAACAAAGAGACTGCTATGCGCCTTTGGAATAAGTCTTTTGGTAAGGAAACTAAGGTAAAAGATTTTACTGGACGTACAATTGCTAAGGGTGCTTATAACGATCGTAATAGCGAATTTGGATGGAATGTAGATCATATTCTTCCACAAAGCAGGGGTGGCAAAACTGCTGACCATAATTTGGTATGCTGCCACATTCTTACGAATGATGAAAAAGCGGATAAGTTTCCAGCATTTAAGGCTAATGGAATCAACTTTGAAATTGTTAAGGTTGAAAACCATTATGAAATTAAACAGCTAACTAAGGAAGCAAAAAAGAAAAAGAAAGCACCAGAACATGATGATACAGTTAACTTCATGGATTCTGCATCTGGTGTTAGATTCTTTAAGCAATTAAAGGGTATTCAAAATAAGACTAGATTTGTTGGTTCAGTTCTTATCAGACTTCAAAATGTATCTAATACAGCAGTTATTGATTTTATTGAGAAGTTCCTTGATGAAGAGAATATCTCATATTCAATGTCAAACAATTATTGGAATACAGAGACTAGAATAGTTGCTAAAAACTATAACATGCCTCTTAAAGAAGACATGGCAAAGCTGCTAGATAAATGTATTCTTTTAAACACTTATCTAAAGTATTACTTCAAGCCACTGAACTATGTAACACAATATGATGTTTGTTACCAAGTCAATTGCTACGAGGATAAGCAAGATATGTATTTAGAAGCTCAAAAGATTAACTTCGATAATTTCAATGCAAGTCTTGATGATGCACTATTCATTAACAAGTTAGTCCATATCAATACTGAAGCTGAAGATAGAGAACCAGATCTAGATTTCAGTTATCATACTTACTGTAGGTATGATTACACTTATACAAAATTAGCCAAGAACTTAGAAAAGGAGGTAAGCGGAAAGTAGTAATGCTTGAAGCCTCCTTGAATTAGAATTCGGAGTAAGTGATGGGCGACAATCACTCATTCCAAAATAAAAGGCATATATTTTATACAGAACGATTTGAAATTCATTCGGAACGATTACAAGCCATTCAGAACGATTTGAAAATCATACAGAACGTTTTGTATCAAAATTGTATACATTTGCCATTAAAGTAAATCGATAAGTCTTCTAATAAGGCTTATTTTTTTGACTTTTAGGCTAGAATACCTTATTTTTTATGCGAATATAGTGTTCGTGTACACAATCTAGTGTACATAAACATTGGAATAATTAATTAAACATTTGTATTATTTGTCAAATTATGGTATAATCAAAACATAAATAATAAATATCCTAAGTTTGCTTTTTGGGGAAGACACTCTTAAGAATACACATACTGATTATAAAAACTCCCTAAGAAAAAAGGGAGTTTTTTGTTTTAAAATAAGTTATTATGTGTAAATTGCATATAATAATATGATATGATGTAAAAAGATAGTGTGGGGAGGTACTATATGAGAATTTATTTAGTATTAAAACGATCATTAAAGAACTTGTTGGCCATTGTATACGGCCAAAAGTATACTAACTAAATTAAAAGTGAAAGGAGATGAAAAATAAAATGAAAAGAGTATTAATGATGTGTTTCATTAATTTTATGATTATAATATGCTTATCTGGTTGTTCAGCTACAAATACTGGTGAAATTATAGAGAATAAACCATTTTATAGTTTGCAAGCAGCATATAATAATGAAATGATTTCAAAGAAAGATTTGAGAAAGATAAAACAACAATTAGGAGAAGAAAATAATATTGAGTTAGATGAAAAAATAGCTGATCAAATAATTAATGATTACATTGAAGTAAATCCTCAATTTAAAGAAACAAAAGTAACAATAAACAAATATTTAGGTACATATGATGGTGCAGTTGTTCTTATGATAAGGTCAGATGCCCAATTGTTTCAAAATGTTTTAACTACCGAATTAATTTCAGGTATATCATTCAATTATAAAAATAGTCAAAAAATATTAATATGGAAGGAATGAAGCAAAAATAGAATCCTTATTAAACGGTGCAAATAATAAACAATATGAATTAATTTGTTTTGGAAGTTATATATATTTAGAGCGACAACCATCAAATAGTATTTGTGATGATTACAAAAACTTTGAAAAAAGCATTCTAATTGAAGAGATAGATAAAGAAGTCTTTTTATCAGATTATTATAAAGCAAATTTAGGAAAAAGTAATTTTTTTAATTCCAAACCCCCAATTTTTTCTAAAGAAAATGAGGGCATTAAATTAAAATTAACGCCTGAATATATAAATTGGCTAGAAGAATCAACAGAAAATTATAGTAAAGTATTTTATTTTGCAGTTGTTCCAATTTATTATGATTCAACCAATAATAAGTACTTATTGTCTTTTGGTAGTAAGTATGATGGCATAGAAATTGAATACCATTATGATGAAGAAAAAAATTTAGTACATATGAATGCAAGTTAAAGGAGGGCATATGAAGAAGATATTTTTATTATTTATTTGTTTTTTGACCATTGGTTCGATTGTTTTTGGCAATTCTTTGAATGTGTATGCATCTGATGATGAGTCAAATATCACTATAACAAGTAGTGACCAATTTTTTTCTTATTCGTTTGCTGGAATGACGTATACTAGTAATATTTCATTAGATGATGCTTGGAATAATTCAATGAAATCCCAATATGAATTAGGAAATTTGGGTTTGAATGACATAGAAATAGAATACGGATTATATAATTCAAGTGCAATAAATCATATTGTCCCAAATGAAAATTCAAGGAGTTCATCAAGAAATCCAGAGGAAGATGGTATTAAAGTTCATTTAGAATGGCAACCCACTTCCAATGGAAACTATATTCCTTTAAAATATATGAAAGTGCAATTATATTATATTTATTATAATAATGATAGTCCATTGACTTCAATAGTTTTAGAAGAGGGATATACAGATGATAATGGAAATTATGTTTTTACTGATATATTAAGTTGGAAAGAACTGTTACATCCAGTAAGTGGAATAATTGATATGTTTAATGGTATAGAACTTCGTGTACGTATATGTCCTGAGGGTAAAACTTTTAAAATTCAAAAGGATTGGCTTAATATATTAAACCTTGCAGGAGAAGTGCTAACAGATTGGAGTATTGTAAATGGAATAATTGAAGAGTTTTTGTCTTATAGTGTAATTACTAATTCGATTAATGTTGGGTATTTTGATAGAAATGGAGACTTTGGAACAATACAAATTCCATATGGAATCAAACTAAATGATACAGGTGGATTAGTAGAATCAAATGTCTTAAATAGATCTTTTAAAATTGCTCAAAGTCTTGCAATGGGTCAAAAATTTATTAACGAACAAGGAATTGATATTACAAATAAAGTGAACGTGGCATATCCCGCATTTTATGGTTCGGATATGGATACCAATGCTTTTTGTTATTATGATTATAATTTGCAATCAGGATTAATGTGTATAGGCGGATTACGAGACCCTATGTCAAGACTTGATTATGATTGGTACTCAAACAATGAAAATGTTGCAGTAGTAAGTCAATATGGTACAGTTTTAGCAAAACCAGTTGATAGTAATACAATAGTTACAATCTATGCAGTATTAAAGAAAGATCCAAGTGTTGTTTATTGTACAACATTTACAATATTAAATTATACTTCTGAAGAAATAATTGAAATAGAATGTAATATGTCATATTCATTCAGTGAAAAAAATGGATATTATAATTTTAAATTGAATGATTCTAATTGTCCATATCCAATGATTCAATATTATGATTGGATCATATTTGTTCCTTGTCAAGAAAATGATATTTCTGTAACAATGGGTGCTTGGGGGTATATTACTGCGAGTGGTCCTGGAATAGCAATCATAACTGGAACATATGAATTTAATCCAAGAGTTACAATAATTATTAATTTATCGATTACAGAATAATATTTTAAAGGAAATTAGTAGCAATACTAGTTTCTTTTTTATTTATAAGGAAATCCTATTTTTGTGGTTGATAACAAAAAAGTTCTAATAGAGGATTTTAAAAGTATATTGCATAATTAAAACCAGAACCACTTAGTAAATTTTTTCGGAGTTCTGTTATTAAAAAGTGTGAATTAATTGTTATAAGCTTATTTCATTAAGTGACTAGCAAGAATCATAATCCTTTATTACAACAGGTACATTTTATTTTTAGATATGCTGACTTTTCATATAAGTCTTGAATATCAAGCATTTTCATATAAATATCATAAAACATATCATCAGTTTTTTTTAACATTTAGTACAAGTCATATTAACAAATTTTTGTTTTCTAATTCAATACCATCATCTCTAATGTCGATACCATTAACCATATGATATGGTATATTATGGGCTTTCAAGTGTTAGGATGCATTAAAGCACGAATTTTTTCTAATTTATGAAGTTTTTCATAATAAGAATGATGATTTTTAGCAGCATATAGTTCATAATATCTAATAGCTTTAAAATGTTTATTATGAATGTTGCGTATGGTGTTAGCGGTAAATTAAAAAACATGTTCAGTAACAGTACACGCTTGTGAGTTTTATGATATTGTACCAATAAGTAATTAAATCATCATCATAAACAATATTAGTAATTCTAGCTTCAACGATAGCAGGTTTACCAGAATAAAGCATAACATATTCAGTACCTTTTTTAATGTTAGAATACTTAACAAATATTTTATAAAAATATATAATAGTATATACAATAAAACTAGAAAGTTGAAGTACTTTCTATTATAGTTAATCGTAAGCCCTAAACGATTTATTTCTTTAAAATATTGGAGTCCTATAGTGGACTCCTTTTTTAACATAAAAAAAGATAAATTATCTTTCGATGTTAGAAAATTACCTATTTATGAAGTTCATAATTTAGATTTGTATAAATAATAATGGAAATATGATTAGTATTATGATATAATATTAGTGTGAAAGGAGTGGTATTAATGAATTATAATAATGTTAAATTTAAAGGTAATTTCAGAAGTTATCAACAAAGAATATTAGATTCAGCAGATTTATATTTAACTGATGGGAAAATTAATATTGTTGCCGCTCCTGGAAGTGGTAAAACTATATTAGGTTTGGAACTTATTAGAAGATTAGGTAAACCTTGTATTATTTTATCTCCTACAACCACTATAAGAGATCAATGGGGTGAAAGATTTAAAGAATCATTTTTGCCGGATAATTATAATATTAATGAATATGTAAATTATGATTTAAATAAAATTGTACTTATCAATTCAATTACATATCAAGCATTATATTCTGCTATGAATAGAATAAGCTCTTCAAGTGGAGACGAAATAGTTGATTATTCTAATATAGATTTATTTAAATTAATAAAAGAAAAGGAAATTAAAACAATATGTTTAGATGAAGCACATCATTTGCAAAACGAATGGCAAAAAGCTTTAGAAAAATTTATTAAAGCTTTGGATAAAGATATTACAATTATTTCTTTAACTGCTACTCCTCCATATGATGCTAATACGACAGAATGGCAAAGGTATATCAGCATTTGTGGTGAAATTGATGAAGAAATCTTTGTTCCTGAACTTGTAAAGCAAGGTACACTTTGCCCTCATCAAGATTATGTATTATTTAATTATCCTACTGAAGATGAGGTAAAAAGTTTTAAAGAATATAAAGAAAAAGCATTTTTGGTAATTGATGAAATAGGGAAACTAGACTATATTATTAAAATAAATCAATTATTGAATATTAATTATCAAAATATGTTAATGGATATATATGCTAATGTTAAAGAGTATATTGCATTATTAATATTATTTAATTATTATGAATATCCTGTTAATAATAGATTAGTAAAAATTCTAACTGATGTAAATCATTTACCAAATATAAATTTACATTATGCTGAAGTTGCAATACAATTTTTAATTGATTCCAATTTACTTAACAAAGAAGAAAAAAATATACTATTAAAATTATTAAAAGAAAATTCACTATATGATAATAAGCAAGTAAACCTAGATTTGGATGAAAAGCTAAAAAGAAGACTTATCAGTTCTCTTGGCAAAATGGATAGTATTTCAAAAATTGTTGATAGTGAATATGCTTCTTTAAAAGAAAAATTGCGAATGCTTATTTTAACAGATTATATAAAAAAAGAATCGTTAACAAAAGTTGGTTTTGACGATTCAATAGATAATGTAAGTGTTGTAAGTATATATGAGGTTTTAAGAAAAAAAGAGAACATTAGAATTGCTGTTCTTTCAGGAAGTTTAGTGATATTACCTAATATAGTAATTGAAGAAATCAAAAATAAATATGATTTATCTTCGAAAATACTTGAGAATACAGAGTATTCTGTAGTTAATTTTAAAGGCACAAATAAAGATAAGGTTAAAATTGTATCCAGCCTTTTTGAAGATGGGCTATTTAATATTTTAATCGGAACTAAATCATTACTTGGAGAAGGATGGGATTCACCATGTATTAATTCCTTAATTCTTGCAAGTTTTGTAGGAAGTTTTATGCTTTCTAATCAAATGCGGGGTAGAGCGATAAGAATTAACAAAAAAGATCCCGATAAAGTGTCGAATATTTGGCATCTAGTGACTATTGAACCTGATTATATTTTTGAAGAAAATAAGGTTAAAAAAATAGGAATATTTTTATCTAATCCTAAAAATATTATTCAATCTATAGATTATGAAACTTTGGTTAGAAGATTTGATTGCTTTATGGGACCTAGTTATGATTCTAATTCTATAGAAAGCGGTATAGATAGAGTTTCAGTGATAAAACCACCTTTTGATAAAAATGGTATAGATACGATAAATAAAGAAACATTAGAGCTTTCAAAAAATAGAAATTTTATAAAAGATAAATGGAATAATGCTTTAGCTGAATCAACAAAAATTGGAATTGAAACAGAATTGCCTAAAGATAGAAAAATTCCTGCCTTTACTTTTATTAACATTGGTAAAATATTGTTGATTTTAAGCTTTCAAAGCACATTGATTAGTGTTTGTGCTCAAACATTGGCTAAATTGTCTGTTCAATCAAAGTCAGGCTTGTTAGCTTTAGTGATAATGTTTCTATCTACAATTATTTTTGTTTTTTCGATTACATTTGTGACTCAAAAATTAATTGCCAATGCAAATCCGACAAGTCAGATAAAGAGTTTTGCAAAATGTATTTTAAAAACATTAAAAGATATTGGTATTATTGAATCTGCTTGTAGTTTGAAAGTGAAAAGCGATCCTAATGGAATGTTTGTAAATGTGTCTTTAGTGAATGCAACCATTCATGAATCAAATATTTTTAATAAATCAATAGCTGAATTTCTAAGCCCTATTGATAATCCTAGATACATTGTTATTAAAAGAGGATTATTACATAAGTATAATTATAAATATTCATTTGCTTGTCCATCTATTATTGGTAAAAATAAAGAAACTGCTGATTTATTTAACAAATATCTATCAAAAATTATTGGTAAATATGAGTTAGTTTATACAAGACATGAGAATGGTAGAAAATTTATACTAAAATGCAGGATCAAGTCATATATTTCTTACAATGCTAAAAAAGTAAATAATAAACATAAAATATCAAGATGGGATTAAAGTGAATTGTTCTGTGCGATTCACTTTTTATTGTGTCATAGATATAAAAGACTTATAGTGATGGATAAAAAGATGCATCGTGAAACATTTCGTCCACCACACATAAGCATAGCCAGATTCTAATCTAGTTTTTTTGTTTATTATGTCTCTTTGTTTCCTCTATAGGCAAAATATAACAAAAAAATAAAGTATAATATGCTCGATATTTTGCCGATAATATGATATAATGATAGTGAATAGAGGTGTTATTATGAATTTTTTAAGCGTAGCTGAAGTAGCAAAACTATGGAGTATGTCAGAACGAAGTGTTAGAAATTATTGTGCTGAAGGGAGAATCCCTGGAGCGATACTTGTTGGTAAAACTTGGATGATACCTAGTGATGCTGCTAAGCCTAATAGAAAAGCAAGAACTAGCAATAGTAAGAAAACATTACTTTATATTTTAAAATTAGAAAAAGAATCTAAACTTAAAGGTGGAATATATCACAAGGTTCAAATAGAACTTACATATAACTCTAATCATATAGAAGGAAGTTGTCTTACACATGATCAAACAAGATACATATATGAAACTAACACAATTGGTTTAACAAATGAAGTTATTAATGTTGATGATATTGTTGAAACTGCTAATCACTTTAGATGTATAGATTTAATCATAGATAAAGCTAATCTAAATATTACTGAAAATTTAATAAAACAATTACATTTTATTTTAAAAAATGGCACGACTGATAGTAGAAAAAATTGGTTCGTTGTAGGTGATTATAAAAAGCTTCCTAATGAGGTTGGTGGAAGAGTTACAACAAGCCCTGAAAAAGTAGAGGATGAAGTTAAATCTTTAATAGAATGGTACAACAATATTAAAAATAAAACATTAAAAGATATAATCGAGTTTCATTATAGATTTGAATGCATTCATCCTTTTCAAGATGGTAATGGTAGAGTAGGCAGACTTTTAATGTTTAAAGAATGCCTTAAATATAATATAGTTCCTTTTATAATAGATGATAAACTAAAGACGTTCTATTATAGAGGGCTAAAAGAATGGAAACAGGAAAAAGGATACTTGGTTGACACGTGTCTTGCAGCACAAGATCAATTTAAAGTGTATCTTGATTATTTTAGAATAGAGCATGATAAGTAACTTTTTGTTATTTAAATAAAATTAGTATATTACTAAAAAAATGAATTGTCTACTTTAGAGACATCATATCTTTTATTCTCAGTTTTTAATTTTAAATATACAAGTAGAAATATATTTAAAAGTATGTTAAAATTATTAATGATAAAATGTCACCTTTTTAGATTTCAATTGTATTATAGGTGAAAGGGATTTAAATTATGAAAATATCACAAGAACCATTTGACTATGTATATGAAGAATATGCCAAAGAATTATGAAATGGTAAAATAAATGTAGACACAAAAAAAGTGTCTACATTTTTTAAGCCTCAAAAGATACTTCGGTGAATTATCTTTTGAGGATAGAAAACCACCTGCTATGCGGGTGGTTCCAAAAAGCTTACAGTTTTACAACAAAATAAAAAGCCTCCGTGATATAATAAATTTGAAATCCGCCAAGATTTTGAATTTATTATATAGGAGGTGGTCCAAATATGGACACTAATAGTTTATCACATACAAAGTGGAATTGCAAGTACCATGTAGTATTTGCACCAAAATATAGAATACAAGTAATATATGGAAAGTTAAGATTAGAGATAGGAAAAATTTTAAGACAACTATGTGCATACAAAGGAGTCGAAATAATAGAAGCAGAGGCATGCCCAAATCATATACATATGTTAATATCGATTCCACCGAAAATATCAGTCTCATCATTTATGGGATATTTGAAAGGTAAAAGCAGTTTAATGATTTTTGATAAATTTGCAAATTTGAAATATCGATATGGAAATCGAAGATTTTGGTGTGAGGGATTTTATGTTGATACCGTAGGTAGAAACAAAAAAGCCATCGAAGAGTACATCAAGCATCAGCTTGATGAAGATATTGCACTTGACAACCAAACAACGAAAGAATATGTAGATCCGTTTTCACACGAACCAACAAATAAGAAAAAAAGATAAACCGCTTGAGCGGTAGAATGAGAACAAGTACAATTGGCGGATTTCGCAGAGCCTTGAGACTCGGTAAAGAAAAAGAGGGTTATACCCTCAGAGCAAACCACCCGTTTGACGGATGGTTATGATTATTAAAATAAAATATCTCAAAATCTTAAAATTTTTTATAGAACCATTACTTTCATAAGCAAAACTAGGTGAGTTTACCTTTGGGTAGATTCACCTTTTCTTTTTATAAAATAAGATTTTAATGAGAATATATTTATGTTAATTTATATATTTTTTGAGAAAATTATGATATAATTTTAGTACAATTAATCGAAAAAAGTAGAAAGTAGTGGTGAAGACAATATGGGATTTAAAAGTTATTGTTGGAGTATAGGTACAACAAGTTTTAGAGTTGAACAATTAAACTATAAAAATGAGTGTCAATTAAGATACTTAAATGAATTATTTAGCCAGACCATACCAACATTCAACATTACTTCAAAAAAACATTATTAAATATGGAAAAATGGTGAAAGAACCTTCAGGTATTTATAACTTCACGATTGGTGGATCTTATAAAATTGGTTGGGTTTCTTATGGCGTTGGAAATGTTGGAAGCCATCCAGTTACTTGGAAATTAGTATTAGATATTGGTAAACAAATTATCGAACATGCAGAATTTTAATAGGAGGTAGCTATGAAACTATTTTATAAATTAAGTGATAATTATAATCCGAATTGCGTAGAAAAACATGCTGACAACTCTTTTGGATCTGATGAAGTGTATTTTGATTTTCAAGTTTCGTTAACATCTAATCGTTCATTTATCTTGAATTTTGATATTTACTCAAAGAAATGTGTATCATGTGAAGGCTATCTATTAATCGATAAGAAAACTAAAAACGAAAATATAGTTATTGAAAAATTCAGTAATGGTGAATTATTAATTGAACTAGAAGATTTTGAAAAAGAAGTACCTATGAAAGAATACTTATTAAATGGTAAAATTAAATATGATATTAATAGATCACGAATTTGCATAGGCGATATTAATAGCAACGAAGTTATTATGTTTGGTAAAGGTCAATATGCATCTTTTAGAAATGATAAATTAGTTGGTATAATTATCGATTTTAAATAAATAACAAATTACTTTCACAAATAAAATTGGGCAGATTTACCATATAAGTGGGCTTACCTTTGGAGTTGCTTTCGGAGGGATAGAAGCTCTTTAGATGCTGTTGGTTGTAGGAGCAATATCAGGGTGCATTAAAGGTGGAATTAATTATGCTAGAACTTCACCACTAATTAGATCTGTTAGTGCAGATGAATTAAACAGTATTAAATCAACTGGTCAATTTAGTTCTTCAGGGTATTCTGAATCTAAATGGTTTGCTACTAATTCAACTGATGCATCAAAGTGGGCAAATTGGTTTGGTCAGTCAGATTACGTTGGAATCCGTGTCCCAAAATCTACGTTCAGAAACTTTTATTTTGATCCATTATTAGATAATATTGCTCCAGCATACAATATAAAAATTAGCTATTTAAATTCTATTTTAAAGGGTATTTGGTATTTTTAGGAGGAACAAAATGAATAAAAAAGTATTTGATGTTATTATTGAATGGTTTTCCAAAGATGAAGGCGGGAGAGTTGGTGTTATTCCTTTTAAGAAAATGAGATATGCTCCACACATTGGCATAAATGGTGAAAGAATAATTAATGGTTCTGCGTGGTCTGTACTATGTTATGTTTATGAACATTTGGAACCATTGAAAACTAAAGCATATATAAGATTTTTGAATACTGATGATGCTCCGGATATTTTGAATATAGGTATGGAATTTGAATTATTTGAAGGAAGCAAAAAGGTGGCTACAGGGACAATAGTTGCAAATTCAAATTTTAAATTTATTTTATAAATATATTAAAATAATTTAATGAAAGATAATATCAAAGTATTTGGCATTTTAAATAAGTTATTTTAAAAATAAAATAGATTTAGACTTTTATGGAACAAGAGTAGTTAGATTGTTGTAATTTGTAAACAGGATAAGCTGTGTAACACTTTACATCATAGTTTTACACAGCTACTGTTTTAACTGGGATACCCAGATTAAATTAGTAATGGCATATTAAAATATATGAGGATACTCGTAATAGACCCGTCGAAGAATCATTATACTATTGTAACTCTAGATATTATGATCCAGAAATAAGAAGATGGATATCAATAGATGATGTAAATTATCTTGATTCAAAAACTATAAATGGAGTTAATTTATACGCATATTGTGGAAATAATCCTATTATGAACATTGATTTAGATGGGCATGCTTGGTACCACTGGCTAATTGGAGGCGTTGCTTTTGCTGGGGCAGTTGCATTAACTGCATTAACTGGAGGCGCTTTAGCTCCTGTGTTTATAGGTATGGGAGTAAGTATTGTAAGTGGTGCATTAATTCAAGGAACTATCAATGCAATACAGGGAAATGATTTTTGGCAAGGCGCTGCTGATGGTGCAGCTGATGGAGCAATGTGGGGTGGAATATTTGCATTGGGTGGTGCAACTTTGAGAACAATTAAAATGTTCAAAAACGGAGTCGCAATTGGTGAGAATATGAAACGTGTAAACAATCTAGCAAAGGCAGGGCACCAAATTACTTATAAGGGTATGCCAGGATTTAAATTCGTTAAGATGTTTGGTGGAGATGACTTGGCAAGAACATTATCTATGAAGCATAATCAAGCATTCATTGAAAGAATGATGAAATGGGGAGTAAAAATTGTGGATTTCGGGATTGATACGTCAAGAAATTATAGAAGTTTTTATTACTTAATGGAAACAATTGTGTCTAATGAATATGGATTATTACAATTAATGTATTAGGAGGCAAATTATGAAAATAAAAAATTTATTTGATGATTTGAAACAATTAGGAAAGAAAAAATATTATTTTAAAAATGGAGAAGAAGAAATTTACTTTTCTAGAAAAGATTTGGAAATTGAAATTGTCAATATTAACAATAATATTGATTTAATAATTAATCACAATGGATTGAGAAATAATTATATAAATTCAAATAGCATTCCTGAAAATTGTAAAAAAGAAATTAAATTAATTCTAAATTCATATTTGACTACTGATGTTAAATGTAAAAAAATATCACAAATTTTAATTAAAATATTTAATAAATAGCAAATTACTTTCACAAGCAAAACTAGGTAAGTTTACTCTATGGGTAGGCTTGCCTTTTATTTTTATAAAATGTAAATAAAATGGAATATATTTATGCTATTTTATATATTTTTTGAGAAAATTATGATATGATTTTAGTACGATTAATGGAAAAACTAGAAATGAATGATGATGGCACTATTGGATTAAAAATTAGTTTATGAAACATTGAATCAACAAGTATTCAATAGCATCATGTTGTAGAGCAATATCAAATTAAAGAATTTGAATTTTCAAGTAAACTGATTCGAAATAGTGATATTGTAAGCCGAAATAGCCGGCAATATGGCGTCTATATCACTTGGAATTTGGTTCTAAAAGCAAGAAAATTAGGATAGCTATGTTTGTTATTATTAATTTAATACTAATTTCTTTATTGCCTATATTAGCAATTTGTATTAATTATCCTTATGGATATATATGTTGGATATTGGTTTTATCATTTGCAGCTTTGTTTAATATAAAGGCTTTTCATGTTCATACAGAAAGATATCCATTAAATAATTATTCAGAGTATGAATTTAATCCTTTTGCAGATAAGTTAACTGAAATAGATAAATCATTTATTATTGAAATAGAAAAAAAATTAAATATTTATGAAGTTAAATTGAAAGAAAAAACTTTAATTTTCGATATGAAGGGTTGTATATTTCCATTAACAATTATAAATGCTTATTTGATAAGACAATTCATTATGAAATATATCAATAAATATAAACTTATTACATATACAATGGGCAAGAACATCAATATATCAAAACTATTTAGTAATTATATGAATATTCAAATAATTTTTAAAAATAAGAATAAGATAAAAAAATATTTTTTAATAAAAAACGGCAAGACTAAGATGAATTCTTTAATGAAGTCTATCAATGGTTATGGCTATATAACATGGTATGTTACATATCATCAAATTGATAAATATTATGTAAAAATGACTGAAAAAGCATTTGTCGAAAGAAAAAAGAATTATAATAATGAATAAAAATCTGTAAAACTATATTGACTATGTCAAAAAAAGTGGTGCTATTGGCACCACTTTTTGTCACGCAAATAATAAATTATTTTATAGGTCACTCTATTTTTCAATCTATAAAATAGTTTCTAATATTATAATATATGTGAATCTTTTTTAACTACTTTTTAAGATACTTATTATATAAGTTGTATAGATATCTACTAAGAGTTACTTCAACAACAATACCATTATTTTCATATGAGAAATTATGAACATGAGCTTTTTCTTTTAATGTTGTAAAAATATCACCTTTATCATATGGTAAAAGTAACTTACAAGTTATTTCATCATTAAATAGACTGTTTTTAATATATTCAATTAAATCTTTAATTCCTTCATTAGTTTCATTAGAAATTAGAATAGCGTCTTTATCTACTTTTGGTAAAAACATTTTATTTTTCACCAAATCAACTTTGTTTAAAGCATAAACAGTAGGAATGTCAATAACGCCAATTTCGTTTAGAACTTCAATTGTTGTTGCTATTTGGGTTTGTGCATATGGGCTTGATGCATCAACAACATGAACAATTAAATCAGCTTCTTTAATTTCTTCTAAAGTCGATTTAAATGATTCAATTAAGTGATGGGGAAGATTGCTGACAAATCCAACAGTATCAGTAATTAAAAATTCTTGATTAGTAGGAAGTTTGATAGAACGAGTAGAAGTTTCTAATGTTGCAAAAAGCATATTTTTTACAAATACTTGTTTATCACTATCTTTATCAAAGTAATTTAATAAGGTATTAATAGTTGATGATTTTCCCGCATTCGTATAACCAACAAAGGCAACTGTTTTAGTATTATTGGCTTTTCTAGCTTTTCTTGCAACTTGTCTACTAAGAACGATTTCTTTTAATTCTTCCGTGGCTTTTTGAATACGACGTTCAATGTGGCGTCTATCTTCTTCTAATTTAGTTTCGCCGCTTCCACGTCTTGCGCCGGCACCACCACCACCGCCACCACCGATTCTTGAAAGGTTAGTGTATGATCCAACAAGTCGTGGTAACATATATTTCAAATTGGCGATTTCAACTTGTAGAATCGCTTCTTTAGTTTTAGCTCTAAGTTGGAAGATTTCTAGAATCAACATTGTTCGATCAATGACTTCACAGTTTAAGGCATCTTCCATATTTTTAAGTTGAACAGGTGATAATTCATCAAGAACAACAATTAAATCAATACCGTAAGCATCTTTTAAAGTTGCTATTTCGGTTAGTTTACCACTACCAACATAACTTTTGTTATTAGGATGAGGGAGATTTTGAATAACATTATCAACAACTTCAATGCCTCTTGCTTCACATAAATTAGCAAGTTCAGTGAATTGATATGAAAAATATTCTTCATTGCCAGTATTAACTCCAACAATAATGGCTTTTGTTAATTCTTCAATTTCTTGCATAGTATCACCTCAAATCGTGATATATTTTATCATAAATCATTTGTTTTTGCAAGAATAGAAAATGTCTAACTTTTATAATTTTTGCATATAATGCTTTTGAAGTAAAGTTAAGGAGGAATACATGTTTGAAACTTTTAGTACAAGTGCCTTAGAAATGATTGATAAGGCGTTAAGAATTGCTAAATCTTTAGGAAAAAAACTGGTTGGAACAGAACATTTATTACTTGCTATGTATCAAGTAGAAGAAAGCATTTGTCATTTTTTATTAGAGGAAAAAAATATTACATATGAAAAACTATTAGAAGTCGTAAATGGTTTAGTAATTTTAAGAAAGAATGAAAGTAAAGAAGATACCTACAGTAAAAAGTTTCAAGAAGTAATTTTATATGCACAGCGACTTTCGGAAGATTTAGAAAGTGAATATGTATATGATGAACATATTTTTTATGTAATGTTAAAAGAATATGACACAGTTGCTTATGTTGTATTAGAAAAGTTAGGTTTAGATATCGAAGAATTAAAAAGAGATATAGAAGAAATATTTAGTTTTGATGAAGCAAAAGAAAAGGAAAATATACCATATCCTTTTTTAATAAATTTATCTACTTCTCAAAAAATTCATCCTTTTGTATTGAGAAATAATTATATTGAAAAAATAAAATATATTTTATCAAAAAAGCAAAAAAACAATCCCTTGTTAATTGGAAATGCGGGGGTTGGTAAAACTGCCATAGTTGAGGGATTATCAGAAATATTAAAAGATGTATCAATATATCAATTGGATTTAGGAAGTATTGTTGCGGGGACAAAATATCGTGGTGAATTAGAAGAAAAACTAACAAAAGCGATGGAGTATATAAAAAGAAAAAAAGCCATTCTTTTTATTGATGAAATACACAATATCGTAGGGGCAGGTTCAAATGATGGTTCTTTAGATATTGCCAATATTCTAAAACCATATTTATCTAGATCAGACATTAAATTAATTGGTGCCACTACTCTTGATGAATATTATCGCCATATTGATAAAGACAAAGCATTATCACGTAGATTTCAAAATGTTTTTATTGATGAACCTACCGAAAAAGAAACATATGTAATATTAAAAGAAATAAAAGCAAGTTATGAAGAATATCATAATGTTAAATATTCTGATCAAATTTTACAAGAAATTATCGAAAAAAGTAAATTATATTTAGTAAGAAGAAGCTTTCCTGATAAAGCAATTGATGTCATGGATGAAATAGGTACTAGGAAAAAATCAAGCAACAAAAGTTTTAGTAAATTAATTGATGAAACAATTGAGGATCTAACGGGTATAAAAAATCTTACGCTTGAAAGGCTAAAAAAAGTTGAACTTAATTATCCAAGTTTAAAACCAAAATATTTACAGTTTATTAAGAAAAAAGAATTTGAAGTTAATACTAATAATCTTGCTTTCGCAATGGTAAATAGTGATTTTAATGTTGAATATTTAATAGAAGATTTATATAAATTATTTGCATTTAAGAAAGAAATGTATTTAGAAATTGATTTAGAAAACTATATTGACTATGCTTCAATCAATAATTTAATTGGTTCAACCAAGGGTTATGTAGGTTATGAACAAGGGGGTATATTATCTGAACATATTTTAAAATATCCCTTAAGTTTAGTTTATTTTAAAAACATAAAAAGTGCTCATCCATCGATTAATCAATTCATTAAATCACTATTAAAGAAAAATCACTTTTTAGATAATAAAGGACGTACAATATATTTAACAAATACTATTTTTTTATTGGATACAGATAAAATCAAAAACAAAGAAATTGGCTTTATTAATGAAAATAAAAAAAGTTCTAAAAATATAATTACCTTGAAAACTATTGAGAGAAAACAAGATATAAATCAATTAAAAGATATTCTTGCCAAAAATAAAATTAACATCTTAAATTTCGAACAATTATTAGATTCATTATCGAAAACCCAGTTATATGATTTTCTTGCTTTGGCAATTCTAAAAGAAAGCGGAAACTACTGGTATAATCCAACAAATCTAACCCTTGAAAAGAAGTAAAAAAAGTCTCTTGTAACAATTTATTACAAGAGATGTTTTTTGTTTTTTTACATTTTACTTTGATAAATAAGAATATCGTGATATAATAAACAATAAAGTGGAATGATATGCGTTTGTGAGGATACCAATATGAGAGTAATAAAACCAAGGAACAATAATACTTATCGTATACAATCAAGAAATAAGCATTTAATGAACGTTTTAGAGCTAGACTATTACATTGAACTTGGAGTAGTCAAGATGGAAACCATTAATCGCTTTATAAAAAAAGAAGTAATAAACTTAAATGAACTAATTGATACTAATTTGCTGGTTTCTGGTATTGGTTCAATTACGGGAGATTATGAAGTAGATTTAAATTATCAATTGAATTATTTACTAAATTTTAGATTAAAAAATTCAACTTATAAACTTTTACTTACCGCAGGTATTATTAAATATTATGATGAAAAAAATTGCGAAAAATACGCTCCTTTGGTTTTAATACCTTTTGATTTAGACCCCTCTAGCAAAAAGGTAATAGCTAGTGCACAACCAATTTTAAACATGGAGGTAGTAAGTTACATTGCCAACAAACTGTATAGTTCTGAAGATGATGTAAAGCGTTACACCAATGATTTTCAAATAAGACGTATTAATAATGCTTTCGATATTGATAAACTTTGTTTAGATATTGCTAAAAGCGCCAACACAACGGTAAATCCTACTAACTATTTAACTTTTAGTTATGTTGAATATCCGGGATTTTATTTGAACAACGATTTCATGACACCAGAACGCTCAATCTTTGAAATGACAGAAAAAACAATCGTTCAACGTTTCTTTAAAAATATATATTCAATTTTACCAACAAACTTCGATCAAAAATATGTTCTTATCAAAGCAAATGAAGGAGATAACTTTGCGGTTGACGGAAGACTTGGTAGTGGTAAAACCTACACTATTATTAATTTAATTGCAGATCAAGTTAGAAAAGGCAAAAAAATTCTTTATTTAAATCAAGATTTAGATAACATCTCTAGTCTTGAAAATAAACTAATAGAACTTGGAATTGGTAAGGTTTGTTACCAACTTTCTAAAACTAATAAAAAAATAGATAATAGTGTACCAATTGTATTAAAAAATGAAACTAACGAACTAAATGATTCTTCAACAAATGATTTATTTAGATATATTGGTCAAAGTCAAAAAACTATTCATGGTTTTAGTATTCAAAAAATATTTGAAGAACTTGCGGTATTAAAACGTGAAAATCCGAAAATATCAACTATAAAACTAGAAACTGTTTTAGAAAGACATGAAGTAAAACTAATATATGATGAATTAGTAAGTATTGAAGATTCCCTAAAAGTAATAGATCTTTATGCTAACAATATTTGGCATCGTCTTCATACATCTTACAATAACATTACTAAAGTTGATATCATAAATCGTGTTGAAGAATTGTCAGAAATTAATTTGGATTTACACGAAAGAGCAAAGAAGTTTTGTAACAAGTATCAAATTGTAATGCCAAACACGGTAAATGAATTACAAAAATTAATTTCTCATATATATAATTTTGTTTCTATTAGACCACTTCCTGAATGGAAAGATGAAAAAGTAAGAAAACAAATCATAAACAATTTAAATGAATTACAGAAATTAGTTGATGTTAATTATCGCTTAACTAAATATTACTTATTGATTATTAAGAATGGTTATGAACCAGGTACAATGTTAGATATCTTTAATGAAATTACCAGTGAATCGTTTGATTTAAAATGGGATGGTAATAAAGTAATTTCTAACAAAGTTCAAAATCATAATAATGAATTAAAGTGTTTCAATAACTTAATTTCATCAGTTGATGAATTAACTAACATCAATAAAGAAATTAAAAAGAATATTAGAGCTATTAATGATTACTTTATTGAATTACAAAATACATTCAAACTAAGAGATTTAAATAACGAAATATTTGATTTCTTAACAAGATTAAGTAATCACTTAAATAATAATAAATTAAACCGTGTATTCGTTAATGCCTATCGAGAATTACCATCAATATTTACAAAAAATGGTGATACTATCATAACTGCTTACAAGAAATACAAAGAAATGCAAGAAGTTATTCCAAAGTATATGGGTAGTAGCGATAAATTATCAATATATGTAATTGAAACTTGCTATCAAAGAAAAAATGTCGATAAAGCTTTAGCTAGCTTGGTTAATAGGAATGCAGTACGTAAAGAACATCGTGACATAAAAGAAGTAGTAAATAATATTAAAGAGTACTATCAAGCATATAAAGAAATTCAAACAGCCATGGGTAATATCTTTGGTCAAGATGATTACGAAATGAATTATGTTGAACAATTTACGGTTTTCTACCAATTCATTTATGATCTTAACCCTAGACAATTAGTTATTTTAAAAGACTTCTTTGAAACATTTAAAAATAATAACTATCAAGAAAAGTATTTACAAAAAATTACTAAACTTTTAAATGACTATAAAAAAGAGGGTTACCAAACTGAAAGTATTTGTAATCAAATTAAGAATTATAACATTGAAATTAATGAAGAAAATATTGTAGCACGTATAATAAAACTTGAAAAGTGGAGTAAATATCTTGAAAAGGTTGAGAAGTTATTAAAAGAAATTTATCAAATTTTTAAACAAAAAGCTATAGTTACTTTAGATAATATTGTTGAATTAATTAAAAATGATAATCAATATCATAAACTTAGAATCGATCTTAAAAACAATGAACCAGTATTACGAAAATTACTTGGTCGCTATTATAATGGTTTAGATACCGTTATTAATGAAATATCGCAAACCATCGAGCATTATGATGAATTCTTAAAGAATATAACACCTAATTGTCAAATTGATGAACTATTAAAAGAGAAAAGATTTGACACAATGTTAGATGACGCAAAAGATCTTGATAAGTTATACACTGATTGGATTGGTGCGTATCGTATGTTTTCAGTATGCTTCAAGGGTGGACAACCAACATTTAGTGATAACACCTTTGAATACAATATTAAATTATTCAGACAATACATTAACAAAACCGACCAAATTGATCCTATCTTAAATATTAATTCATTAACAGAACACTTCTTAGAATATAACTTAAAAGATTTGTATGATGGTTTAAGAAGTTGTAGATATGGTATAGGTATATCAAAACAATTCTTGTTTACCGTATATAGTAGTTTCTATCAAGAAATTGAAAGCATGTATCCAGACTTACTTTCTATTAGAAAACTAGGTAACTTAATTGAAGATTTAAATGATTATGAAGTAGCTTATTGTGAAAATAATTTAAATTATTTAAGAAAACGTATAGTTGAAACAAGACGTTTAACTAATCCTGAAGAAGGCCATTTATTTAATAAATACAATGAAATTGTTGCAAGTTCAATTAAAGGAATATCGGTATATCTTGCGGACTTAGATATTTTAAATAGTGGATTAAATTTATCTTTGTTTGATTTAGTAATTATTGATGATGGTCATCTATCTTCATCTAATAAATATAACCGCCTAAGTGAATGTAAACAAGTAATCATTTTTGGTGACTTACAATTTAATACTTCAGTTGCCAATGTATTGATGCGAAGAATTCCGTCTTCAACCATCTTTAGTTACAAACGTAGATATGTTCAAATGACGGCACGCTTTAATAATGTTTGGAATTTCAACAATCAGTATATATATTCATATGAAAATAAATCATATGTAAGAAAGGCTGAAAACTTTAAAGAATTCATTCTTGAGATAATTAAAAGATATGAAGCTAATCCAACATATGTATTAAATGTCTTAGTTGCTAGCGAACATACAAGAAGAGAAATATATACAAGTATAGTCGAAGAACTTGCTAAGATATATGATGTTGATAAAGTTCTCTATATTCTAACAACTAATATTAGAATAATTGATGTTCTAACAGAAGGTAATAATTATGTCAATGATGCTTTTGTTTATTTTGATGATTTTAAAGAATTAGATCCTACCGTTATTGAGTTAGTCTTCAAAAACTTTATTTCTGTTAAAAATAACATTGGTATATATTATTTAAATAATCGTTTACAAAGCGAAAATGCTAGCATTGAAGAACAAATTAAAAAAGTGATTGGAAAACCGCAAATGTTTGAAAAACAACCTGAGGGTATTACTTCAATGGTAATCAATGATTTAACCGAAAATGGTCTAAAGATTGATTTAGGTTATGGATTATTTGATTTTGTAATCCGTCAAAAGAAACCTATTGCGGTGATAATATTAGGTAAATATAGTGATGCAATCAATTTTATAGTCGATGATTATCTATATTATTACAACGAATATATTAAACGTGGTTTTAGTGTCAAAGTATTATATACTTTAGACTTATATCACCAATATGATAAATGTCTTAAAGAATTATTAAACATTGCAAAAGTAGGTACTAACAATGGACGTAACTAAGAAAAATATTCTTTCTACTTTAAAGAAAATGAAAAAACACGAAAGGTCAGCAACCTACTTCAAAAAAATATTTACACAAGCTTCTAAAGAAGGGTTAAATATTAACGAGCGATATGAACAAGGGAAGAATATTTTACACTATACAATAGAAGGTGGTTATGACAATTTGATTAATTTCTTTATCAAACTTGGTTTAAACCCTGATATTTGTGATGATAATTTTGTTTCTCCCCTTCATTTGGCTGTCAATAAAAACAACAAAAAAGCCGTGAAGAAACTTTTGAAAGCAGGCTCTGATGTTGATTGTGCAGGTGAGTTTGAACAAACTCCCCTTCATCTTGCAACAATTTCTGGTGATTTGAAGATGATAAAATTACTATTAAAATATCATGCAGATATAAAATTAGTAGATGAAAAAAACTTATCAGTTATTGATTATGCAATAGATGAAAAAAATGTTAAAATAATAAATTATTTAAAAAAACAAATTTATAAGAAAGAAGAAAAAATATGATGGAAGTATTAAAAAACTATATTGAATCTTTAGGACATACATATGTTAGTTTTATTTTTGAATGTATAATTGTCTTAATAGCTATAGGTTTATTAGTTTATCTTGCTATTTATCATTTTCGTTCAAAAACTATTACAATTTTATATGCTTCAATTCTAATTCTATTTGCCATATGTTTTATTATGGGACTTAGAATCGGCTTTATAGTAACTCTTGTAATGTTGTTGTTTGTAACCTTGTATGGATTTGTTGGTGATATCTTGGGTCCAAAAGGACGAGGATATTCAAAGTCTTCTGGTAAACAAAACAAACAATTCATTACAACTGAAGAACGTAAAAAAGAATTAATAGATACGCTTATTAGAACCGCAAGCCATTTAAGTAATCGTAAAGTTGGTGCTATTATCACAATAGAAAAAGAACATAATTTAAACAGTCTTATTGAAGGCTCAGTAAAACTAGATGCTGAAGTAACATTTGAATTATTAGAAACTATTTTCCACCCTAATACAAGATTACATGATGGTGCAGTAATTATTAGAGGTGATAGAATCATGTGCGCTAGTGCCTTCTATCAACCAAGTCAAAAGAAAGATATTCCTCAACATTATGGTTCTCGTCACCGTGCCGCAATCGGAATTAGTGAACAAAGTGATGCATTTACCATTGTAGTATCAGAAGAAACTGGTCAAATTGCTGTAACAATCGGTGGAACAATTACTGGTAATGTATCACTAGATGATTTGCGCACGGCACTTAACCAACAACTTATCGTTAGATAGGTGAAGCTATGAAAGAATTGGTTATTTTTGCAAATTATAAAGAAGCTCAAACAATGACTCTAATAATGCTACTTGTTTTTGGAGTTATTATTGAGACAATCAGATACTTATTAGTTAAGAAAGTTAATGTCATAAGTTTAATTCTTAATATAGCTATTTTTCTAGTCGCAATGTTTGCAAGTAATGTATCAGTAATTTTAGTAGTAATTTTGATGTGTTTAAACACTTTCTTAGAAATACTTTACTTCTTGTATAAAGTATATATAGAATTACAACTTAAAGGAAAAACTAACGATTATTTGCGTAATACTGATTATGACTTCTTTATTCAAATGAATAAAAAAGGTAAAATTGTTGATTGTAGTAGCTCGGTATTAAAACTATCAAAACTTGCTAAAAAAGATATAATAAAGAATATTGGTTGGAAATTTATTTTTGATCACTTTGATGTTAAAGCAATCAACAAAGAAGAAATAACTCAAGCATATGTAACAAAATTTTTACAAGAATATGAAGCTTGCAATAGCAAACATAAATCATATAAATTTACTCTAGATGTTAACGTAAATCAAAAAGATGATGAAACTAAATCAGAAATTATTCAATACATTGGTATAATTCAACCAATTTATTGCAAAAACTTTTTAGTTGCTAGAAATGTTTATTTTTATCAAGATCGTCTTCAAGTTGTTGAAAAACTACGTGAAATTGTTAGAACTGCTTGCACTGACTTAGAAGATGCTTACTTACAACTTGATATGATGATGAGCATGTCAGAAGGTGTTGTGATGTACTATGATTATCATAATAAGGTATATGTTGCAACAGATTGTATGAGACAATATACAAAAACGGAACAAAGAGAATACAGCTTTGATACCATTTATGCTCATATTCATCCAGATGATATTCCATCATATCTTGAACAAGCTGAAACGGTAAATAGTTTATCAATTACTAAAATTAGATATCGTTTACAAATTGGTGGTATCTATTATAATGTTGAAGAAGATACAATTGCTTTACGTAAGGATTTTGGTTTGATTTCCATAATTAGAATTGCGGAAAAAGAAGTTATCCAAAATGCCCCACGTAATGCTAAAATTAGAAGAGATGTTGAAGAATTAAATGCTTTGGTTAATGCCAATATAAAAGATACTCTTGATAAAACCATTGATATTTTAAATGTTGTATTAGGAGAACACAATAAAGAAAATGAAGAAGACAATTAGTGCAATTATCTTAATGGCGGGAAGTAGTACTAGATTTGTTGATGATAATAATAAACTATCATATCAAATAATAAATCGTCCTGTTTTTACCTACAGTTTAGAAACTTTTTATAACCATGAAAAAATAGAACATTTATATTTAGTAGTTAGTAGTACTACCATTAATGAAGTAGAAGAATACGTAAAGGGGAACTTAGATTCTTCTAAAATTACGATTGTAATGGGGGGATTAACTAGAGCTCAAAGTGTTAGAAATGCCGTAAAAGAAGTAAAAGAAGATTTTGTTTTAATTCATGATGCAGCCCGACCACTTGTAAATAAAGTTGATATCGATAATTTAATTAATCAAATGGATACTCATCTACTTGGAACATTATATCATCCGATATATGATACAGTAAAAGATACATCTAACAATAAAGTTGTAACACTTGATAGGCAAAATCTTAAAGCAACTACAACTCCCCAATTTTTCAGTAAAAAGTTGTATGAAAAAATCATAAATCCTAATATCTCTGATGATAAAATTACTGATGAAATAAGTATATTTGAAAAAGATTATCAAGTAGCATTTGTACTTGAGACTTCAAATAATCGAAAAGTAACAACCAAAAGTGATATAGATGAGATAACTTACTATTTAAATAAAGATGAAAACTATTTGATTGGTCATTCATTTGATTTTCATCCCTTTGAAGAAAATCGCAAACTAATATTAGGAGGAGTTGAAATACCGCATCCTAAAGGATTAGCTGGTCACAGTGATGCTGACGTCGTATATCATGTGGTTGCAGAAAGTATAATGGGAGCTTTAGGTATTGGTGATCTCGGTACATTATTTCCTGATACAGATAATAAATATCTTAATATGAATTCTGCTTATTTCATTAAAGAGGTAATGAAACATTTAGAACAGTCTTTCTATAGAGTAGAAAATATAGATGTAATAATATATTTAGAAAAACCTAATTTAAAAAATTATAAAATACAAATGGCTAAAAATATCAAAGAACTAATTAACTGTAACTATGTTAATGTAAAAGCTACTACTCTTGAAAAAAAGGGTTTAATTGGCAATGGCTTTGGTATAGCAAGTGAAGCAGTTGTATTATTAAAGAAACTGAAATATTAGTGGTAAACCACTAATATTTTGATTTTTTAGAGTATAAAATGTAATGGTGATAAAATGAAAAAAGCAATAAAACTTGTTCTAATATTATCTATAACAATATTAATTCCCATTGTTATCTTAACAATGATTGATAACTACTATAGTACTAAATCAAATATATATATTGAAGGTGAAGTAACAAAAACCATTTCTAGTATTTTGACTGAAGCTTTAAAAAAACCTATTAATGAGCAATTATCTAAAAATAAAATACTTGATTGTAAATATGATAACAACCAAGTCATTAAAGGTGTATATATAAATGCTGAAGTAGCTAATGCCATTATTATTGAGGTAAATCAAACTATCAACCAATTAATTGATGAAAATGTTATAAATGAAGCTATTTCAAAAATTGATATACCACTTGGTTCATTAGTATCAAAAGCTATATTTAGTAATTCAGGGCCTAACATAAGTATTAAAGCAATACCGATAAGTTCATATAAAAGTAATATATATACTAAGACTAAATCACTAGGAATAAACAATTCAAACTTTGAAGTTTATGTTAACATTAAAATAGATGTTCAAACCTTAATTCCCTTAAAAGAACAATCCATTAACTATGAAAGTAACGTATTACTTGGTTCAATATTAATCCAAGGCGAAATACCTTATTACTACTATTATAGTGGTACTGGAACAATCGAAGCTCTGCCTCAATAAAAATAAATAACAAATTAATACCCTAAATCTTTAAAATGGTGTATAATATCGTTATAAATAGGTGAATATTATGAAAAATGACGAAACAGTAAAATTAATCAAAAAAACAATAAAGAAGATTAGACCATATTTAATTGCTGATGGAGGAGACATTGATTTCATAAAGTATGAAGATGGTCTTGTATATGTAAAATTACTTGGTGCTTGCTTAGGTTGTTCATCAAGTGGTGACACAATTACTAATAGTGTTGAAGCACTATTACTTGAAGAAGTTCCTGGAGTAATTGGTGTTGAAGTAGTTGAAGAAGTTGAATAGGGGGGATTAGCTTGAAACCAGGCGATATTGTAAACGGCAAAATTACTAATATATTGGGGTATGGCGCTTTTGTAGTTGTTGGTGATTATGATGGCTTAGTACATATATCAGAGTTCTCTGATAATTTTGTAAAAAACATCAATGACTTTGTGAAAGTTGGCCAAGAATTAAGATTGAAAGTTATCGAAGTAGATGAAGAAAATCATCGCGTAAAATTAAGTTATAAACAACTTCATAAGACAAGAGGTGTAAAATGCCGAGTTCCTGAATATGAAGTAGGGTATAAACCAATTGCGGAAAAACTACCTTCTTGGATAGATGAATATAAAAATGATAAGAAAGATTAAATTAATAGTTACATTATTTATATTATTTTCAATATTTTTATTTACAAGTTGTAAAAAAAGCAACAAAACAATTGTAGAAGATTACCCCCAAGTAGATGAAAATCATATATATGTAAAAATTGATGTTAAAGAATTAAAAAATAAAATAAATAATCAAGAAACCTTTTTTCTTGTTATGGGTTTCCCAAAATGTTCGTGGTGTCAAAATCTAATGGGACCACTTAATGATGTAGCAAAAGAAGAAAATATTGAGGTAATCTATTATCTTGATATTAAAGAGATACGGGATAATACTTTTGCAAAAGGTCATAAGGATTTTGAAAAATTATCAAATACCGTATTTAAAGAAGTGTTAATCAAAAAAACTAAGAAAATAAATTCACCAACAACAATGAAAATTGAAAGTGGTGTTCTTACTAAATATCATGTAGGTACGGTTGATTCTCATCTTCCTAATGAACGTGGTGTTTTAGAACCTTTAACTACCACCCAAAAAGAAGAATTATTTATTATCCTAAAAGATTTGCTTAGTCAATCATAAAATTAATAGTTAAAAATAAAATGAAATGGTGATTAAATGAAAACTAATAAACAAATCATTTTATTTTTAACTTTTATGCTTTTAATAATATTATCATTAACTGTTTATCATACAGTCAAAGCAAACCAAGAAGAATCTCTTTTATTTGTATATCTAGATCCAGGTCATGGTGGCTTTGATGGTGGCGCAACGTCAATAGATAAAAGTATATGTGAAAAAGATATAAACCTAAAGGTTTGTTTTTACTTAAAAAACTACTTAGAAAAAACTAATATTGTAGTAAAAATGACAAGAAACAAAGATGTGGCTCTTTCTAAAAGTAAGAAAGAAGATATCCATAAAAGAGTAGAGTTAATAAATAAATCAAATTGTGACATCTATCTAACGATTCATGCAAATGCTTATCCGAGTAGTTCAGTAAGAGGTTTTCAAACCTTTTATAGTAGTAATAAACAACAAAATGAATATCTTGCAAAAACTATTCAAACCAGTTTGCAAACGTTAGATAAAGAAAATAAACGTTTACCCAAAATAATAACAGGTAAATATGTACTTGACAATACCACAAAAATAGGCTGTCTAGTAGAAATAGGTTTTTTAACCAATGAAATAGATTTACAAAAACTAACTGATGATACATATTTAGAAAAAATGGCATTTCAAATATATTTAGGCATACTAAACTATATCGAAGAAAGTAGGCAAATATGAATGAATTAAAAATACAAATAAACTCAATAGAAGAAATGTGGGACTTTGCGAAAGACCTAGTTAAATATTGCAAACCAAATCAAGTAATAGCTTTAAACGGTGATTTAGGAGCAGGTAAAACAACCTTTACAAAAGGAATTGGTCAAGCACTAGGTGTTGAAAGAGTAATCAATAGTCCAACCTTTACTATTATGAAAATATATGATGTAACGAATCACGTAAACGATATAAAAAAACTATATCATTTAGACGTATACCGTATAGGTAGCAGTAATGATGACTTTGAATTAGAAGAATATTTTTATCAAAATGGTCTTACTATTATTGAATGGGCTAACATCATTGAAGATTTACTACCAGAAGATACTTGGGTAATTAATATATATCGCTTAAGTGATGTTAAACGTTTAGTAGAATTAAAGAACTTTCCAGATGAAGTAGTTAAAACAATAGGAGAAAAATATGAAATTGTTAATAGATAGTTCAACTAATTATTCTTTTTTAGCCTTGTATGATAATCAAGTTATTGAAACAATGGTTAGACAAGGTAAAAATGATCATTCAGAAACTCTAATAGATTGTCTTGAAAAACTATTAGAAAAAAACAATGTTGATACAAAAGATATAAATGAAATTTTAGTTGGAAGAGGCCCAGGTTCATATACTGGTGTAAGAATTTCGGGTACTATTGCCAAAGTATTAGCACTTGTTAGAAATTGTAAATTATATAGTTTTTCTACTTTAGATCTACTACTTTGTCATAAAGTAGGTACAAGTGGTACATATATAGCAAGAATAGTAGCTAAGAAAAACCATAGTTACTATAAAGTTGCAACTATAACTAATAAAAAAATTAAAGTCATTGTTGATGATGCATTTAGCATTGATACTGAACTTGCAAAATATGACGATTTAACTAAAATTGAAGTTAATGATGAATTATTTGAAAATGCAAGTGAACTTGCAAAAAACATTGTAGAATTAAAGTTGTACAAAGAAGAAGACGTTTTTAACTACGTTCCTAATTACTTAAGAAGTGAAATAAATGGTTAATGTAAGAAAAATGGAATTTCGCGATATCAAAAAAGTGGTTGAACTAGAAGAAAAATATTTATTGGAATCACTAGGTGAAAAACTACTTGCAAGCGAATTATCTGAAAAAAATAATGGTGTTTCTTTTTATGTAATAGAAAATGACGATGTAGTCATTGGTTATATTGGAAGATATTATTTTTTCCAAGAAGCCGAAGTACTAAACTTTGTTGTTGATGAGAGTTATCAACGTCAAGGATATGGACAAAAACTATTTGATAAAATGGTTGAAGATATGAAAGATGTAAAAAAAATTACACTAGAAGTAAGAGCATCTAATATTAAAGGTATTAACTTTTATACCAAAAACGGCTTTAAACAAGTTGGAGTGCGTAAAAAGTATTACAAGAACGGTGAAGATGCATTATTACTACTAAAGGAGTTTATATGAAAATTTTAGCAATAGAATCAAGTTGTGATGAAACTAGTGTTGCCATTGTTGAAGATGGTAAAACGGTTTTATGCAATGTTGTATATACACAAATTGAAATTCATAAATTATATGGTGGAGTAGTACCAGAAGTCGCAAGCAGAAGACATATTGAAAAAATCACATATGTAATTGACGCTGCAATGAAAGAGGCTAGTTTAACATATGATGACATTGATAAAATAGCAGTAACTGCAGAACCAGGATTAATTGGTTCGTTAATGGTTGGTATCAATGCGGCAAAGACCATTGGACTTGCCTATCACAAACCAGTAATAATGGTTAATCATATATATGGTCATATATATGCAAACTACTTAGAATCTGATTTTAGTTTTCCATTGATTGCTTTAGTTGTTTCAGGAGGTCACACTGAACTAGTGTATATGAAAGATCATTATGATTTTAAAGTACTTGGTGAAACTCTTGATGATGCTGTAGGGGAAGCTTATGACAAAGTTGCAAGAGTTGTGGAAGTAGGATATCCAGGTGGTCCAATTTTAGATAAAATGGCAGCGCTTGGTAAACCTACATATAAACTACCACACATAAAACTAGCAAAAGATAGTTATGATTTTAGTTTCTCAGGTTTAAAATCTGCAGTAATTAATTTACATAATAAATGTAAAGAAAGAAATGAAACTCTAAACTATAATGATTTAGCTTGTAGTTTTCAAGAAGCAGTTATTGATGTACTAGTATCAAAAACCATAATGGCTGCCAAAGAATTCAATGCCAAACAAGTATTGATTGCGGGAGGTGTTGCCGCAAACAAAGGTCTTCGTAGTAAAATGAAAGAAGAAATGGATAAAATTGGTGTTAAACTAACGGTACCAAGTATCAAAAATTGTACTGATAATGCCGCAATGATTGGTGTTGCTGGTTACTTCCAAGATTTAAAAGCAAATAAATTATAATACATAAGCATATCCCTGAAATGTTAAATAGGTGATATGCTTTTTAATTCAAATAAACAAAGTTTAATTTTTATAAAAAATGTTGCATTTTAATGGGTAATAGTGTATAATGATATTGTGAAATTAAAAGAAAGGAAATTAAAAAATGAATAAAAAAAGAAGTATTACAATTAAAGTTGTTTTATTACTTGCTGTAGTATGTTTAGCAGGCTTCTTTACAGCATGCGCAAAGAAACGCACTGTTGTTTTTGATAGCTGTGGTGGTACAGCAGTAGAAACTGTAACTGTAAAAAATAAGGGGACAGTACAAAAACCAGCTGATCCAACAAGAGAAGGTTATACTTTCGAATATTGGACATTAGATGGTGAAAAATTTGATTTCAGCACTAAAATTACTAAAGATATAACTCTAGTAGCTGTATGGAAAGAAATCTCTGTAGAGCCTGTTAAAAAGGTTGCTACTCCTACAAATGTTGTAATTAATGGAAACGTTGTAAGTTGGAATGCGGTAGAAGGTGCAACAGGTTATATCGTATATGTTGATGGCGTTGCAAAAGAAGTAACAACTACTTCATATACTCTTGAAAATACAGATAAAATTGAAGTATTAATTTGCGTTGCTGCAAAAGATGCAAAGTCAGTATCTGAATTATCAACTAGTGTTGTATATCGTAATGAAATTGATGAAGCTAAAGTACAAGAAGTAATCGAAAAATTTAATTTACCTGCAACAGGATATGAAGAAAGCGTAAAAGAACTTGCATACGCTTTAGCAAAATATAATGTTACTCCCGAAGAATTATTAGCTCTTGCAAATGGTAGCGAAAATCCTTTAGAAAATATTTTAGCAATATTACAAGCTGATAACGCTAAAGAATTATTAGAAATATCAGCTATATATGGTTGCATATTAGGACAAATAGCATTAGATCAACAAGTAGGCACAAAACCTGAATTATCAGAAAGTAGTGCATCTATGCTTGAAGAATTATATCGTAAACTAATTGAAGAAAAATTATATACTCCTTCAACTATGTATGAAAAATATTCAGATGATAAATACTTTGTTGAACAATTAGCTCCATATATCTTAAAATCTACCAAAACTAATAGTTACTACTTTGAATTATCAAGTGTAATTGATAAAATTTGTGAAAATGCAAAATGTTCAGTATATCGTAACGGTGACGAAATCGTTGTTGAAATTTCTAAAGAAGAAAAATTAACAATAAAAATTTCAGACATAGCTGCCTATGGTAATTATTTCTACCAAGGAAAAAATAATTCAGATTCAAGTGCAAAATTTGAAGCGTATACTGCCGCATTAGATGAATTATATAGTTGTGTTATTAATCAAAACGAACAATATGAAGCTTTATCAAAAGCTTTAAAAGAACAATTACGTGATGTTAGAGCATGTATTTCTGTTAATGGTCAAACAATAGTTGATGTTGTAAATCAAGTATTATCAGTTCAAGTTGCTTTAGCTCCAATTATTGAAGCATTTGGAAATTTAGGCGATGAAATGAACCAAGCAATGGCAGATCTTTCATTATTACCTGCATTCTTAGAAAAAGTAGTTGGTTTGAAAAATCAAGCAATTGATATCATCAGTTCAGTTTTACCTACAAAAGAACAATGCGAAGCAATTGATTCAATCTTAGAACAATTAGCTAATTTATTAGCACCTATCGTTGGTGATTCTGTTAGTAAAGATATTTCTAAACTTGGATCATATTCTGTAGTTGAAAGTTTAAATAAAGTTCTTGCATTCTTAAAATCTATTGATACTAAGAATTATGACATTGAAGCAGTTATAAAAGCATATTTATTAGGCTCAAGTTTAGATATGGATAAAGCTAATGCTGAACTTGCTAGATTAGTAAATAATTTAATCGCTGCATTAAAAGATGTTATTACTTCATATGAAATAAGTGCAGAAGAATTATCTCTTATGTTTGAATCTCTTTCAGAAGTTTTACCTACTATAAATGAAATTCAAGTTGCATTAGGTATAAAACTTAACGAAGAAGAAATCAATAAATTTATCACTATTATTGGTAGATTCATTACTTATATCGATGCTAAGAAAGTAACAGCTGAAGATGTTAGTACAATTGTTGGATTTATTATGAGTTCAATTTCTGAAAAACCCGGTGATAAAGAAATCATTGCATTAGTAATGGAAATATTACTTCCAAAAGTAATTGATTATATTGATACTGATTTAGTAGACGAACTTGCTCCATACATTAAATCATATTTTGAATATTTATATTTAACAAGTGGTGAAAAAATTGATGGTGATAAACTTGTTTCTGCATTACGCAATAACATTGAAGGATTTAAAGAACTTATTTTAGTTGCTTCAAATGCAAGTAAATATAGTGATGTAGAAGATTTAGAAGCATTATTAGATATGTGGATTGAAGTTGCAAATGATACTGCAAAACTTAATAGAATTACTAAGGCTATTAAAGAACTTAACGATGTATTAGACCCTGATTCTGAAATGGATTTATACCTTCAATTAGTTGATGAAAATCTTGTAGCTAATCTTACTGCCGCAAAACAATTAATAGGTAAACATAACTATGAATTTACCGAAGAAGATAGAGCTATAATTTCAAAAATTAATTGTATAATTAGTTGGGAATATCCAGAAAATGATATAACAGAAGTTGCTAGTATTTCTATTGTTAAAGAAGAAGATAAAATTATCGTTACAATTTTACCTGGTTTAACCGATGTTCAATTCTTAAGCACATACGCTTATCTTGATGTATATCTTGTTGAAGGTGGTTACAAATCAAAATATTTAGGTGAAGTAACTTATGATCAAGATGGAAAAGTTGCAATAATAACAATAAGAGCATCTGATCTTCAACAAATTAGTGAACTTAATTATACTAAATGTGTTTTACAACTTAACACTATTGATGTAAAAGGTGTAGGCTATTCATTCGAAACAGAAATAGATTTAACTGAAATGGCATCATACACTAAATAGTAAATGATTAAAATACCTATTCTAACGAATAGGTATTTTCTCTTAAAAAATTTCTTTTATTTTGATATAATTCAATAAACTTGATATAATATATATGTATGAATAATTTAAGGAGGTAAAAAATTATGCCATATATTGTTGATATTTACGCACGTGAAGTTTTAGATTCAAGAGGTAATCCAACTGTTGAAGTTGAGGTAACTACTGAATCTGGATGCGTAGGACGTGCAATAGTTCCAAGTGGTGCATCAACTGGTGAACACGAAGCTTTGGAACTTAGAGATAAAGATGAAAAACGTTTTTTAGGTAAAGGTGTATTACAAGCAGTTCAAAATGTAAATGAAGTAATAGCACCAGAACTTATTGGTTATGATGTTACTAGCCAAATGTCAATTGATCAAGTAATGTTAGAACTTGATGGTACTAAAAACAAAGAAAAATTAGGTGCAAATGCTATATTAGGTGTTTCAATGGCAGTCGCAAGAGCTGCAGCTGAATACTATGATATGCCTTTATATAACTATTTTGGTGGTTTCTTTGCACATACACTACCAACTCCAATGATGAACATTTTAAATGGTGGTGCACATGCTTCATGGTGTATCGATATTCAAGAAATAATGATAATCCCTGCAGGTGCTAAAACATTTAAACAAGCAATTCAAATGGGAGCTGAAGTATTCCATCATTTAAAAACTGTACTTAAGAAAAGGGGTTTATCTACTGGTGTAGGTGATGAGGGAGGTTACGCTCCAATTCTTTCTTCAAATGAAGAAGCATTATCACTTGTAAGTGAAGCAATCAAAAATGCTGGTTATACACTTGGAAAAGATATATTCTTTGGACTAGATGTAGCTTCAAGTGAATTCTATGATAAGGAAAAACAAGTTTACGTTCTAAAGAGCGAAAACAAAGAACTTACAACTAATCAAATGATTGATTACTTAGAAGACTTAGTAAAAAAATACCCTATCATATCGATTGAAGATGGCCTTGCCGAAGACGATTGGGCTGGATGGAAAACTCTCACTAAACGTTTAGGTAAAAAGGTTCAATTAGTTGGTGATGATTTATTTGTAACAAATACCGAAAGATTATCTCGCGGAATAAAAGAACAAGTTGCTAATGCAATTCTAATTAAAGTAAATCAAATTGGCTCATTAACTGAAACTTTTGCGGCAGTTGAAATGGCTAAAAAAGCTGGCTATACTGCAATCATATCTCATAGAAGTGGTGAAACAGAAGATACAACAATTGCTGATATTGCTGTAGGATTAAATACTGGTCAAATTAAAACAGGCTCACTTTCAAGAACTGATAGAATTGCCAAATACAATCAACTAATTAGAATTGAAGATGAACTTCAAGAAACCGCAACATTTGCAGGACTTGATGCGTTCTACAATATTGAATTAAAAAAATAAAACGGTCATTTGACCGTTTTATGTGTTTTTTATTAGACGCTTTTTGAGAAATAAATCTAAAAAGATACTTAAACCAATTAATATAATGAAGATTGCTCCAATTGCAAAACCAATGTGCATAAAGAACTCAGCGGTTAAAACATTGGTTAACGTATCGGTATAACTAAATGATAAAGCAAGTTTAACTTTAGAACTATCCGGAAAGATAATTTTGTGAAATACTTCAAATGCTGTATCAAAATCAATCATAGCGAATAAGCCTATTAAGATAGTTGCAACACCGAAAACAATAAGGGTTCTTAAATATACGTTTAATAGAATGTTAAATGAATGTTTTCTAGTTAATATTAAATAAACTAGACATAAAACAAAAATAACAATACATATATAACATAACTTAATACCACCGATAAATAATACTTTTACATCAGCCATATGCACAATAGCTTGTTCAGAGAAGAAATCAACTTTTCCCTCATCTGTATCAACTTGAAATTGCATGCTTTCAACTTTTTCACTATATAAGTAGTCAATTATATGGTTTGTAGCATTAACAATATCTTCATCAGTTACTTCATGATATGGAACATAATAACTCATATAGTTTCCATCTTTATCATAACAGTAACAAGTTCCTCCTCTGAAGCTTGTTTCTTGAAGAATTTGTTTCACATTGTTTTTCTTGTGTTCACTTAAATAATAAGATTTCGATTTAGCAATTGGTAGTACCGCAACACATCCTAGTAATATAATAAAAGTAATTGAAAAGATGATACTTACGATATAATCAATAATTTTAATTTTCTTCATTTACAGGTTCCTCACATATATTTACTGCTATTTCTTCAACTGGAAATATTTTAGTTCCAAAGAAGAAAAATACAATATACGAAATAATGAATAATAATTCAAGTATTAATATAACAAAGAATAATATATGTAAGTTACCTTTAGAGTTACTTCCTAAAACTTTGGTTGCTGATAATATAAAGGCATTAATAGCTGCTTTTTCCATTTCAGCAGGTCCCTTAGCATTTGAATAGAAACCTAATATTTCATCCATTTTATAGGCATTATAACAACCAGTTACTTCAGTTTTTTTAGGTTCAGTAATGTTTTTAGTTTGATAAATATTGTAATGATAGTAATAACTAGCAGTATCTTCGATAACAACACTATTTGTAAGTTTAATATATACTTTGCCATAAATAGGTTGATATAGATAATGACTACTACCATTAGTTGTTTCGAATGATAATACGTTATTTTCATCAACATATATATGAACTAAATTATCGTCTATTGTGTAATCAAAATTTGCACCAGCATTAACAAGTTTAGTTACTTGTTTAGTAGAAACATTGTTATTAACGCCGTTACCAATCATCCCAAAGAATACTAAGCTTAAGACGAAAATAAAACAAGAAAGATAAAGAGTCATAAAATTATGTTTCTTACATTTATTTAAAAAGTTATTTTTGTAAACAACTTCTGTAACAACTAATTGGTTTTCTTCTTCAGGAGTATCGGTAGTTTCGGATTCAGTTTGAACAATTTTATTAGTAGTTTTTAATTTTTCTTCTATTTGTTTTCTAAAAATTAAGACAACAATTCCGAATACTAATAAAATGATACTCATAAGTTGAGAAGGACTTAAAGCACCAAATGGGCTAGAACCTCTATCATCACCTCTAAAGTATTCTAATAAGAAACGGAATACATTATATCCAATTAAATACCATGCGGTACGATTTTTCTTTACCCCAAAAAGTAATATTGCAAAAAGAATAAATAAGAATACTGATTCAAATAATTGCGTAGGATATATATTTTCATATCCCAATTCAGTTGGATATATCATTGATAAGAATGTGCCTTGTGGAACAACCTTTCCATAACAACATCCACCAAAGTAGCAACCAAGTCTACCAAAAGCATGGGCAATACATATTCCAATGGCGATGAAATCAAAATAGAAGAATACTTTATCTCTTTCAGTTTTCATAAATATTGGATAAATAATGAAAAAGCAAATAATTCCACAGAATAATCCACCAGAGAAAGTAACACCGCCTTGATCCCAAAGCATTTGAAATGAAGTACCATGCTCTTTCATATAAGATATGCTGTGCCATAAAGTATCAAATACGTGTGCACCTAAAGCGAAAACAATTCCTGATATACCACCGATAAGTATGATATTATCAATTGTTCTTTCATTGACATGATTCTTTCTTAATAAATGTATTAATAATATAACAAAAAATAAAACACCAGTTGCGATTAGAGTTCCAAAAGTCGGAATGCTAAACACACCAAAAAGTTTAAGAGTGTCATGCATAGATTTACCTCCAAATTTTATAATTAATATAGTTTATTATAACATATTTTGTATAGTTGTAAACAAAAAAGCAAAAATAAAAGGCTAAATATTTAATTTAGCCATTTGCACGTTTTAGGAATCCTTTGTAATCGGGTAATTCATAATCTTCGTAATATGTTGTTGATGATAAATCTTGAATACAGTGAATATCACCAAGAGGAGCTTTATTAGTTAAATATTCTTCGTGATTATCAAATGATATAAGACGGAAATTTGCGTCAATTACGATAGTTAACATAACTACTTCAAAAGTTGGATAACTAGATAATCCTCCAAAAACTTTCATTTGTTTTTTCAATTCTTTAGTTGTTGTAGTTGTATTTAGATTAAACTTAAACTCAAGTTTGTTGGCATTCACAACTCTTGAAGAAGAAATGATATCAGCCTCAGTAATAATATAATTAAAAACTGTACTGTATGTTGGTAATTTACCAAAAGTTTCTTTATATTTTAAATCAGTTGTTTTTAATGTTTTTTTATTTTCACTATCATAGAAATAAACTTGATTACCGATAGTATAAGAAGTATGATAATGGTTAACAAATGCTGAAGTAGAAGATATATTATTATACATATTTCTATTAATTGAATAAAGAGTAGTTTCAGTATTTTGATTATAAGGTATAAAACCAGCTTTCGTAGTAGTTTTACCTGTAGTCTTTATATAAAAATTATCAATTTTATCTAATTCACTAAGGGTATTCATTAACACTTCAATATCAGTTAAATTATTGAACTTAGCAATTTCTTCTTCCGTATATTGATTTTTAGTATTTTTGTTATTTTTATTTCCTGTTTCACTAGTTGTACAGCTTCCTAAAGTTACTAAACCAGCGGTAAGTAGACCTGCGGTAAACAAGTGAACTAATGACGTTTTTATTGTAGTTAAATTCATATTTTTCCTCACTTAAAAAATCTAGTATATATTTTATCAAAAAATGACTTTTTCTTCAAGAAATAAATGTTATAAAAAACCAACAAATAAAAAATAATTGACTAATTTGAAAAAAAAAGATAAATGTTATATAATATCTAAAATGAAGGGTGATTGATATGTTGATGAACTTTAAGAAAATAAATCATGATATATTGTTATTAGACATTTGTTGTAATTTTATTAACAACGAATCAATATTAGAAAAATGGCACTACATAAATAACATATATAATGACCTTCAAAAAAATAGAGAAATATATCAAAAAGATAATACTAATAAAGTTGCTAAAAACTATTTAGATAATGATAATTTTACTCTTCAGCACATAATACCAGAAATAAAAGAAGACATATATCAATATATATCCCCTACTATGTTTTTGTATATCGATAATTTAAAGAATAATGAATTATCAATAGTTTCGACTAGATTAAAAGAAGATTTAAAACAAGGTAGTAATTTAAATGAAGTAATAAAACAACAATTAGTAATTGCTAAACCAATGTTAATGGAACTGTTTAAAAAGTTACACCAAAATGTTGTTTTTTTAGTAGAAGAAAAAGAATTAAAAAGTTTACCCAAATCATTAGTGATTGGTGAATTTCCTAAGTATGAACTAAATACTACAAACTTTAAAAATATATATAATATGATGAATAGTGTAATCAAAAAAATAAACAAAACTGATGAATACTTTAATGAACTAGTAGTTTTAAAGAAAGTATATATTGAAATAATAGCTGGAGAGAATATATGTTACAAAAAGTAATTGAGAGTCTAGTTCAAATTTTAAACCAAGATGGTTATACCAATATTGTAGTAAGTGATACAATTAAACATGCAAATTTCACTGATTATGAAAAACGTCTTTACACTAAACTTGTATATGGTGTAGTTGAAAATAAAATATTATTAGATTATCTTGTTCAACCACTAACTAGTGGGAAAAGAATCAAACCATATTTGAAGAATGCAATTAGGGTTGGAGTATATAGTATAGATTATTTAAATATTCAAGATCACTATATCGTAAATAGTTTGGTTCAAACAGTTAAGAAAAAAGATTATAAAGCCTCAACTTTCTTAAATGCAATATTAAGAAAATATCTTGAGCTACCGAAAAGAAAAATTGCAACAGGTAATTATCTACAAGACTTATCAATAAAATATAGCATAAATTTAGAATTAGTTGAATTATTACAAAAGCAATATCCTGATTGTATTGAAGAGATACTAAGTGTAAAACAAGATAGTAAACAAAGCTATCGAATTAATACTCTCAAGACTAATAAAGAAGAAATAGCAAATTTATTAAATTCAAAAGGAATAGATTACCAAATAATTGATGATGTAATTTTAATAACTAAAGAAAATCTAATAAACGATGAACTATTTAAAAATGGCTTGATAGTTGCGCAAGATGCATCAAGCATAAAAGTTGGATTAGTACTTAATCCTAATATAAATACTAGCATATTAGATATGTGTAGTGCTCCAGGTTCAAAAGCAATGCATTTAGCCGCAATCTTAAATAACACAGGAAAAATTATTGCTTGTGATATCTATAGACATAAAGTTAAATTAATTGAAGAAAATGCTCAAAAACTAGGAGTTACAAATGTAGTTGCAAAGCTACTTGATGGTAAAAACAGTAGTTTTGAAAAACCATTTGATTATATATTAATGGATGTACCATGTTCAGGTTTAGGGGTATTAAATCATAAACCCGATATAAAGTACCAAATGACGATTGAAAAAATTAATAGTATAAAAAAAGACCAAGAACAAATTGTTGAAAATGGCTTGAAATATTTAAAAAAGGGTGGTATTGTACTATATAGTACATGTACTATAAACAAAGATGAAAATGAACTATTCATTGAAAAATTGTTAAGAAAACACCCTAATTTTAAAATATTAGAAGAATTAAAATATTTACCAACATCAACTAATGATGGCTTTTACATTTGTAAATTAAAGGAGACAACCAATGAAGAATGATATTTATAACTATACGTTAGAAGAACTTTCCGAATATTTCAAAACAATTGGTGAAAAGCCATTTAGGGCTACTCAAGTATTTGAATGGTTATATCGTAACCGAGTTACTTCATTTAAAGATATGACTAACATATCACAAAAGTTGATTACAAAATTAGAAGATGAGTTCGAAATTAAGCAACTTGAAATTGTAACAAAACAAGTATCAAAAGATGGTACTACTAAATATTTGTTTAGACTAGAAGACAATAAACTAATCGAAACCGTATTAATGCGACACAACTATGGTAATAGCGTATGTGTTACTAGTGAAGTTGGTTGTAATATGGGATGTGTTTTTTGCGCAAGCGGTGAGCTTGGTAAAGTTAGAAACTTGACGCTTGGTGAAATGGTTTTACAAGTATTAATGGTTCAACGTGATTTAGACGAAAACTATCAACGAGTATCTAACATCGTTGTTATGGGAATAGGTGAACCATTTGATAATTATGAAACGGTTCTAAAGTTTTTACATGTTGTAAACTATGCTAAAGGCTTAGAAATAGGTGCACGTCATATAACAGTTTCAACTTGTGGAATTGTTCCCAAAATTAAGGAATTTGCTAACTTCCCTCTTCAAATAAATCTTGCAATTAGCTTACATGCACCAAATGATGAAGTGAGAAATCAAATAATGAAAATTAATAAAAGATACAAAATAGAAGAAGTAATTGAAGCAGTAAAAGAATATATCAAAGTAACTAATCGTAGAATTACTTTTGAATATATATTATTAAAAGGAATAAACGATACACCAAAACTAGCAAACCAATTAGCTGATTTAGTAAAAGACATTAATTGTTATGTTAATTTAATACCATACAATGAAGTTTCGACTAAGCCATTCAAGAAAACATCAAGTGAAGACGCTCAAAGATTTTTTGAAATTCTTCATCAAAGAGGAATCAATGCAACATTAAGAATGGAACATGGGTCTGACATTTCAGCTGCTTGTGGTCAGCTTAGGGCAAAAAAAATATTAGAGGAAAATAATGAATAAAGCATTAGTTATTTGTTTAATTTCAGGAGAATATACACTATACGATTTATCAACTTCAAAAACTTTGCTTGCTAAACCAAGAGGAGTTTTTAGAAATAATCAAACTACGGTAAAAGTAGGAGATATTGTTTATTACGAAGATGGTAATCCCTTCGCAACAATTGTGAAAGTAGAACCACGTAAGAATGATCTTGTAAGACCTACTATTGCCAATATTGATCAAGCAATAGTTGTAACCTCAGTAAAAGAACCCGATTTAAATTTAAATTTGTTAGATCGTTTTATTGCAATACTTGAATATAACGATATAGTTCCAATCCTAGTATTCAATAAAATTGATTTACTTGATAAAGATGATAATTTAGATGATACCCTTGATTATTACCATAAGATAGGATATCAAGTATTTAAAACGACAACCAAAGAACAACATTTAATTGAAAAATTAAAACCATTAATGGCTAATAAAATAAGTGTTATCACTGGTCAAAGTGGGGTTGGCAAAAGTAGTATTTTAAATATCCTAAATGAAAAATATATGCTTGCAACAAACAACATTTCTAAAGCTCTTAATCGTGGTAAGCATACAACTAGATATACTGCCCTTTTACCATTTGAAAATGGTTGGGTTGCAGATAGCCCAGGGTTTGGTATCATTGATTTTTCAGACATGACTGAAGTAGACTTATCACATAGCTTTATTGAATTTTTCAACGCTTCAAATAAATGTAAATTTAAGGGTTGCCTACATTTAAATGAACCATCATGTGAAATAAAAAAACTAGTTGAGGAAAAAACAATCCTAACTAGTAGATATGAAAATTATGTTCAAATGATTAATGAAATAAAAATAAAAAGAAAGTGGTGATATATATGCAAATAGCTCCATCAATATTATCGGTTCTTAATAAAGATTTAACTAGTATCCTAAATAAAGTTGAAAGTTCAGGTATTAAATATATTCATTTAGATGTAATGGATAATATATTTGTACCTAATAAAACTTTTGATGATTGTTTAATAAAAAATTTGCGAAAAAAAAGTAACTTAATTTTTGATACGCACTTAATGATTGAAAAACCAGAACTATTTGTAGAAAACTATATAGATGCAGGATCAGATATCATTACTTTTCATTTAGAGGCCACAACCTCACCAAATTTTGTAATTGAAACAATTCATCGTGCTAATAAAAAAGTTGGTATATCAATAAAACCTAAAACACCAGTAGAAGAATTAATACCATATCTTAATGATGTTGATTTAGTTCTAATAATGAGTGTTGAACCAGGCTTTGGTGGTCAAGCATTTATGGCTGATATGCTAGAAAAAGTTAAATGGTTAAAAAAATATCAAAAGGAAAATAATAAAAATTTCTTAATTGAAATAGATGGTGGCATAAACCAAACTAATTATAACTTATGTAAAAAAGTAGGTTGTGATATAGTAGTAATTGGTACTTACTTTTTTAAAGATGATAACTATGAAAAAACAATAAAGGAGTTGGAACAATATGAAAATAATAATTGTTGCTAATTCACCTAAAAAATCTTTCAAAGAAATGTATCACTTAAATCCGTCTGATTATTTTATTGGACTAGACGGAGGAGCAATGGAATTATTAGAACGTAGAATCAAACCTGATATTGCAATAGGTGATTTTGACAGTACTAATTTCTTACAAGAAATTGAAAAGAATGCTATTGAAACTAAAATTTTTCCAGCCAAGAAAAATGAGACTGATTTAGAATTAGCCTTTATGTATCTTAAAAACATTCAAGGTGCAACTAACTTAAACATTGAAGTATATGATGCATTATCAGGAAGATTAGATCATGAACTTGTAGCAATCAGATTACTTGCAAAATACAATGAATATAAAGTAAAGTTAATTGATAAAGAAAATACTATAGAGCTATTGAAAGAAAAAAAAGTAGGTGTTGTAAATAAAAATGCAAAATATTTTTCAATCTTTCCGATAGGAGAAGCTACTATTAGCATTAGAAATGCCGCATATGAATTAAACAATGTAACAATAAGTGAAAATGACACTTATACTGTAAGTAATGCCCCACTTAAAAATGATATTGAACCAACTATATATGTTCATAGTGGTATGGTATATTTATTTACAATTAAGTAATTTATTAGAATAAATTTTTATTAATAACATATATTGTATTAATAGGAGGAACTATATGCGATTTTATGTTATTAAGCTACCTAAATTTATTTCTAAAATTATCAGTTTCTTTAGTAATTTGTTTTCAAAAAAAACTAAAAAATCATAAAAAGAGGGTTAACCCTCTTTTTATAAAAAAATAAAAACTGTACTTAAAGTACAGTTAATTATTAAGCGCGTTCAATTGAACCATTCTTAAGACCAGTACGTAGAGCACGAGTAGAAACGTACACTCTAATTACATGACCTTTTTCATCTTTAATACGAACTTTTTGAAGATTAGGTTTCCAAGTACGACGACTTGCTTGTAAAGAGTGAGAACGATTATTTCCGGCTTTAGGTCCTAAACCTGTAACATAACATTTTGCCATATAATGAGTTCCTCCTTGATTGATACTTTTTCTTGTTCTATTATACCAAAAAAAAGTAATAATTGCAACTAAATTACTATATAAAAGTATAAAAGTTAGTGTATATGGTTTGTAATAATTAATAAAAAAAATACATAAAATGTCTTGAATATTGATGTTTTAACTAAAAAAACGGTACAAAAATCAAAAAAATGTATCAATATTATAGTGAATGGTTTTATATTGCTTGCAAAAAAGTAAAAAATGTGGTAGAATATACTAGCATTTTAAAATATACCTATATAAGGAGGACCATTATGCAACATAAAACAATCGATGGCGAACTGTTTAAACAGCTAGTTATCAACGGTGCTGCTAATTTGTCAGTTAACTATAAAGAGGTTGACGCTTTAAATGTATTCCCAGTTCCAGATGGTGATACTGGCACAAACATGCGTATGACAATTGAAGCAGGCGCAAACGAAATTAAGCAATTAGATTCAAAATCAATATATGAAATATCTAAAAAACTATCTAGAGGAATGTTAATGGGGGCACGTGGTAATTCTGGCGTTATCTTATCACAATTCTTTAGAGGAATATATAAAGGATTCAAAGGTCCAAATGGAACAGGACTTGATGAAGTAAGTACAAAAGAATTTTCAAAAGCATTTATATCTGGTGTAGAACAAGCATATCATGCGGTAATGAAACCAGTAGAAGGAACTATTTTAACTGTAGCACGCGAATCATCTAAAAAAGCCTATCGTGTTATGAAAAAAGGTTCAACACTTGAAGATTTCTTTAAAATCTTAATTGATGAAGCTCATGCTTCACTTGGTAGAACTCCAAGTTTATTACCAGTTTTACAAGATGCAGGAGTAGTAGACTCTGGTGGTGCTGGATTAGTTTACATTTTAGAAGGTATGCAAAAGGCATTAAATGGCGAAGTAATCGAAGCTAATTCACAAGTAGCTCTTCATCAACCAGTTGTTAACGCAAGTTCATTCAACGCAGATAGCGAATTAGAATATGGTTATTGTACTGAATTTATTTTACAATTACAAAATAAAAAGGTTAATCCTGCAAAATTTGAAGTAAAGACTATTGTTGATTTCCTTGAAACATTAGGCGATAGTATTGTAGCATTAAAAGATGACGATATTGTAAAAGTACACGTACATACTAAAACACCGGGTGTTGTACTAAATCATTGCCAACAATATGGTGAATACGTAACAATTAAAATTGAAAATATGTCAGTTCAACATAATGAAGGTGCTATTACTAGTATAAATCCTGAACATCATGTTCAACAATGTGAATGCCCTGGATGTGTTGAAGCAAGAAAATCAGTAAACAGAAAGAAATTCGCGGTAGTAGCAGTTGCTTCTGGTCAAGGCCTAGTAAATGTATTTAAAGAAATGGGCGTTGACTATGTAGTTGAAGGTGGTCAAAGTATGAACCCATCTGCTGAAGACTTTGTTAAAGGTTTTGATAGCTTAAATGCTGAAAACATTATTGTTTTCCCTAACAACTCAAACATCGTTTTAACAGCTGAACAAGCCGCAAAATACTATGATAAAGCGAAGATCTATGTTGCACCTAGTAAAACTTTAGCACAAGGTTATTCTGCACTTACAATGCTAGATTTTAGTAGTAACGATATTGATACAATCTTAAATGATATCAAAGATGTAATCTCAAACGTAACTACCGGTTTAGTAACTTATTCAATAAGAAATGCAGAAATAGAAGGTGTACATATTAATGAAGGAGACTACATTGGTATTTGTAATGGAAAAATCGTAGTTTCTGAAAAATCACGCCTTGATGCCACAGAAGGTATCTTAGCTAATAGTGACATTGCCGAAAAAGAAATTATTACAATTATATACGGTAAAGATGTTGCTACTGAAGAATTAGAAGAGTTAAAAAATTATATTACTGAAACTTATCCTAAAGTTGAAATTGATACAATTTCAGGTAATCAAGAAGTATATAGTTATATACTCTCTATTGAGTAAAAAAAGAAAGTGGATTTACTCCACTTTTTCTTAAATAAAGAGGAGGGAAAGCATGCAAGAAGTAAAAAATACGACATTACATATATTACCAGAACATTTGCTTGCGGATGAGGATTATATCTTATCTAGATATATTACGATTTTCAAGAAAAAAGACATCTTGACAGTTGAAGACTTATTGCTTGATTTTCCGGTTAAATATGAAGACTTTTCCGTACATTCAATAAACGATGCGGTACTTGATGAACCAACAATATTAGAGGGAACAATTGTTTCAAAAGTAACCGTAAATTACCTAAAAAGTAAACTTTCAACTGTTGTATTTCAACTTGATGTAGAAGGTATAAAAATTAGATGTACGCTATTTAATAGAATATATCTAAAGGGTAAATTAAATTACGGATCAGTGATAAGAGTTCAAGGTAAATTCTACCAAAATATGAACAACTTTACAGTAAGTAATTTAGTTGTTTTAGATGAAATAAATCGTGATATTATTCCAACTTATCGTATCAAAGATATTTCGGAATCTAAATATTTAGAATTAATGAGTGTAGTATACCGAAAACATAAAGACGAAATCATTGAAACTTTACCAAAAGACTATATTGAAAAACATAATTTATTATCACTGAAAGATGCAATAAAAATAATGCATTTATCAGATAATCTTGATGAAATAAAAAAAGCACAAAAAAGAATAAAGTATGAAGAATTATTAAAGTATCAAGTATCAATGAAATATCTTCATTATATGCGACAAAAAGAAGACGATTGCCCCGCAATCAACTACGATGTAAAACTATTAGAGAAATTAAAAAATAGCTTATCATACGAATTAACCATAGATCAAGAAAAAGCAATAAGAGATATTTTAGCAGACTTAAAAGCCCACTTTGCAATGAATCGGTTATTACAAGGTGAAGTAGGTAGCGGTAAAACGATAGTTGCCATTATGACAATTCTTGCAACTGTATCAGGAGGATATCAAGCAGCTTTGATGTGTCCTACTGAAATTCTTTCTAAACAACATTACGATACATTAAGAAGTCAACTTGAACCATTTGATAATATAAATATTGCATTATTAACGGGATCTACGCCATTAAAAGAAAAAAGACAGATATTAGAAGGTCTCCAAAATGGTACTATCAATATTGTCGTTGGTACGCATGCTTTATTCCAAAAAGATGTAGAATACTACAATCTTGGTACTGTAATTGCTGATGAAGAACATCGCTTTGGGGTTAGACAAAGAGTTCTTATCAAAAATAAAGGTTTAGATGTTAACTACTTAAAAATGAGTGCAACACCTATCCCAAGAACTCTAGCAATCTCAGCCTATGGTGATACTGATATATCAATTATTAAGACAATGCCAAAAAATCGAAAAGCAGTTATAACAAAATATGTTGATAAAGAACATAAACGTGAAGTAATGGATCATATAAAAAATGAATTGAAAAATGGTCATCAAATATATGTAGTAACTCCACTTATTGAAGAATCGGAAGTTCTTGATACCGCAAATGCCACAAAGATATACGAAAATATGAAGCAATATTTTGCGGGAATAGCAACAGTAGGATTAATTCATGGCAAACTAAAACCAGATGAAAAAGAAAAAATCATGCAAGAATTTTTGAACAACGAAATTCAAATTCTTGTTGCAACAAGCGTAATAGAAGTAGGTGTTAATGTTGTAAATGCCACAACTATTTTGGTACTTGGTGCAGAAAGATTTGGTGTAGCAACTCTCCACCAATTAAGAGGAAGAGTAATGCGTAGTGATAGTGTACCATATTGTTTCTTTATAACAAGTGATAATCCAACCGAAAACAGTATTGAAAGATTAAAAATGGTCGAAAAAACGACTGATGGATTTGCATTAGCAGAATACGATTTAAAACATCGAGGTCCAGGTGAATTCTTTGGTGAAAAGCAGTCAGGTTCAATGAATTTTAAATACGCTAGTTTAAAAGATGACAGTGACCTATTAGAAATTGCTAATACTGATTCAGAAGAAATGGTAAATAATAATAAATTATTTACGGAAGAAGATTATAAATATTTATATGAAACTGCTAAACATAATTATGTAATGAAACAAACTGAGTTAGATTAATATAAGGGGATAAAAATGTTAAATACAAAAAAGTTAAAACAAATATTATCTAGATATAATATACAAATAAATAGAACTGATGAATTTTTACTTGCTATGACACACTCATCTTTTGCAAATGAACATAAACTAGAAAGTAATGAAAGAATTGAATTTCTAGGGGATGCGGTATTGGGATTATTAGTCGCAACATATATATACAATAACTTCCCAAAAATGACAGAAGGTGCTATGAGTAAATTACGTGCAACTTATGTTTGTGAAAGTGCAAATGCTAAATATGCAAAAGAATTAGAAATAGATAAACTATTACTATTAGGTTGTGGTGAAGAAAAGACGGGTGGCCGTGAAAAAGATGCCATAATAAATGATGCGTTTGAAGCATTCCTCGGTGCGTTATATTTAACAAATGGCTTGGCAGATGTTAAAAAAATATTAGAAATAATTGTCTTTCCACATATAAAAGCAAACGATCAAGTTGAATTCATAGATTACAAAAGTAGATTGCAAGAATTTGTTCAATCTGAAACTCGTAACAATTTAGAATATGTAGAAATAAAAAAGGAAGGACCAACCAATAATCCTAAGTTCACAATGAATGTCGTTTTAGAGGGAATAATCCTTGGAACTGGGGTAGGTGGCAATAAAAAATCAGCCCAGCAAGCTGCCGCAAAAGATGCTTTGGCTAAGGTTGCAAAGGCAAAAAATAACTAAAAAACAAAATTTTACAAAAAAATTTAAAAAAATGAGCAAAAACACTTGCATTTTGAAAAAAACTGTGCTATAATGTAAGTGCTTAATTTGTGCCCCCCAAATCAAATTAAGTAAAAGGTTGACTACCCCCCCAAATATAGTCTTCCTTTTTTCTCGGGGGCTTTTTTTTCGTAATTGTTGACAATGATAAATAATTATGATAAAATTAAACTACAATTAAATAAGCCCTTACAAGGGGAGTAGCTTAATTAACTAATAGTTAATTTCTATTGCCGTCATCTCGATTTATATCCGGCTTTAGAGTCAAATTGATTAGCAAGACCTTAAAACTTTTAAGAAGTTTAAGGCCTTTTTTATTTGCTTTTTAGGAGGAAAAATGAAAGAAAATTTAAAAGAATTAGAAAAAAAATTTAACACTAATTTAGATGGTGGTTTAAAAGATGAACAAATACTTGCCAATAGAGAAATCTATGGAAGTAATGAATTAGTCGAAAAGAAAAAGAAAAATATCGTTGTTAGATTTTTAATGCAATTTGCGGACATATTAATAATAATATTATTACTTGCCGCAGTAATATCAATTATCATTGATCCGTCTGAATGGATTGATAGTTTGATAATTTTTATTGTTGTAATAGTTAATGCATTACTTGGGGTATTCCAAGAAAATAAGGCAGAAAAAAGTCTTGAAGCCTTAAAGAAAATGACAGCTTCTACTACCAAAGTATTTAGGAATAATAGTCTTATTACAATAGATTCAAAAGAACTTGTTGTAGGCGATATCATATATGTTGAAGCTGGTGATAGCATTTCGGCTGATGCAACTATTATTGAATGTTCAAACTTAAAAGTTGAAGAAGCTTCATTAACAGGTGAATCGGTTCCAGTTGAAAAAAATGCTGATTATATTGAAGATGAAAATTTACCAATTGGTGATCTAAAGAATTGTTTGTTTTCTTCAACATATGTAACTAACGGTAAAGCTAAAGCTGTTGTTACCGCAGTAGGTATGTCAACCCAAATAGGTAAAATTGCGGGTATGTTAACAGAAGAAGATAATTTAAAAACTCCTCTTCAAAACAAACTTGCTCAAGTGGGTAAAATGATTGGTTTACTTGCTTTGGGAATATGCGTTGTTGTTTTTGGCCTTGAATTAATTGCCGCAAAGAAAAATGGTGCTGATTTATCTACTGAATGGTTAGAATGTTTCAAAACGGCTATTGCACTTGCTGTAGCAGCAATACCTGAAGGACTTGCGACCGTAGTTACAATTGTACTTGCAATTGGTGTTAGCAAAATGAGTAAGAAAAATGCCATTGTCAAAAAACTACCAGCAGTTGAAACTCTTGGTTCATGTAATGTGGTATGTTCAGATAAAACAGGAACTCTTACCCAAAATAAAATGACCGTAGTTAAAATATATGCAAACAATATTAAAGATGTTGAATCACTTACGGAAGAAGAAACCAAAATGATAAATTACTTTGCAATTTGTTGTGATGCATCAATTAATAATGTAAATGGCAAAATAGAAAGAATTGGTGATCCAACTGAACTTGCCTTACTAGATATCAACTTAGTTTATGGTGAAGATATTAATAAAGTAAATAGAATAATGGATTTACCTTTTGATAGTGAAAGAAAGTTAATGACAACGGTTATTAAAGATAATGATAGATATTTAGCAATTACCAAAGGTGCTCCCGATAATATCATAAATTTATGTAATAATGATTATCAAACATTGGAAAATGCTAAAAATGCTAATAAAGAAATGGCTGAAAATGCTTTAAGAGTATTAGGATTAGGCATCAAATATTTTGATAAAATACCACAACCTGAAGAATTAGAAAGAGATTTAAACTTTGTTGGTTTAGTAGGTATGATAGATCCTGCAAGACAAGAGGTAAAAGAAGCTATTAAAATAGCAAAACAAGCAGGAATAAAGACGGTAATGATAACGGGCGATTACATTGTTACCGCAAAAGCTATTGCAAAAGAATTAGGTATTATGGAAGAAGGAGATCTAGCAATATCAAGCACAGACTTAGACAAAATAAGTGATGAAGAACTTGCTAGAGACATTGATAAATATCGCGTATTTGCAAGAGTAGCACCTAAAGACAAAGTAAGAATCGTTGAAGCATGGCAGAAAAATGATGCTATAGTTGCAATGACCGGTGATGGCGTAAATGATGCTCCTGCATTAAAAAAAGCTGATATTGGTTGCGCAATGGGAATAACAGGTACTGAAGTTTCTAAACAAGCTGCTGATATGATATTGACAGATGATAATTACTCAACAATTATATATGCGGTAAAAGAAGGAAGAGGTATTTACAATAATATTCAAAAATGTGTTAAATATTTGCTATCAAGTAATATTGGTGAAGTTCTAACAATCTTTATTGCTTCACTGATTGCGGTAATATCAAACATCAATGTTGGTATTCCTCTATTACCAATTCACTTACTTTGGATAAATTTAATTACTGATTCACTTCCAGCTTTTGGTATAGGTATGGAAGAAGTTGAAGACAGTGTCATGAAAAATAAACCAAGAAGTAAAAAAACAAGTTTCTTTGCAGACAAACTTGGTACTAAAATAATAATTGAAGGTTTCATTGTTGGTGGTGTTACTTTAATTAGTTACCTATTAGGGGTGTTTGTATTTAATGACCAAAAAGTTGCTCAAACAATGGCATTCTTTACATTATCTTCTACTCAATTATTACACGCATACAACGTTAAAAGTGAACACTCTATTTTTAGTAAATATAGTTACAAAAATAAATTCATGAACTTTGCCTTCTTAATTGGTTTCCTTCTACAATTTATGGTAATATATTGCCCAGGTATAAATGATATATTTAAACTTAGTAGTTTAAGTTTCCCACAAATAGCTATTGCTTTCCTATTATCTTGTGTAATAGTAGTAATAATGGAAATAGTTAAATTAATTAATAGAAAGAAGAAGTAATACTTTTTTAAGGTATATTTAAAGAAATGGGGTATAATGTAACTTGTAAAGTAGAGGTGTTGTTATGAGAATAATATTAGCTGAAGATGAAAAAGCATTATCAAATGTTTTAGTAACTATCTTAAAACATAATAATTATTCGGTAGATGCAGTATATAACGGACAAGAAGCATTAGATTATTTAGATACTGAAATGTATGATGCTTTAATACTTGATATAATGATGCCTAAAATCGATGGCTTAACCGTATTAAAAACCATTCGTGCGAAAGGTAATAAAAAATACCAGTATTACTATTAATTACAATGGTTACACCATAACATTAGCTAATGGAACCGTATTAGGTGAATAAAAAAAGAAGACTTTCTTGTTAAAATACAAGAAAGTTTTTAATTTAAAAAACTAAATTAAAAAATGAAAAACCTTTCATAATAAAAATAATGGCATATTTTAAATAAATATGATATAATAACACAGTTAAGAGGTGATACCAGATGAAAAATTACACAAAAAAAGAAATCATTGAAATTGCAAAAAAAGAAGAAGTAAAATACATTAAACTTCAATTTACAGACATGCTAGGCACAATTAAAAGTGTAGAAATTCCTGCCAGCCGTTTAGAAGATGCTATGGATGGAAAAGTAATGTTTGATGGATCAAGTATCGAAGGATTTGTAAGAATTAAAGAAGCAGATATGTACTTACATCCTGACTTATCAACATTTTTGATACTACCATTAGAATCAAACAATTATGGAAAAGTAGCACGCTTTTTTTGTGATGTGTATCAGCCTAATGGCGAAGTTTTCCCAGGAGATCCTAGAGCCAATTTAAAAAGAATATTAAAGAAAATGGAAGCAATGGGGTTTAAAAACTTTAACGTTGGAGTAGAACCAGAATTCTATTTATTCAAATTAGATGAAAAAGGTCACCCTATTTTAGAATTTAACGATCAAGGTAGCTATTTTGACCTTGCTCCACTCGATGGGGGCGAAAACTGTCGTCATGATATTGTACTTGAATTAGAAAAATTAGGTTATACTGTTGAAGCAAGTCATCATGAAGTAGGACCTGGCCAAAACGAGATAAACTTTACCTACGCAGATGTAATAGAAACATGCGATAGAGTACAAACATTTAAACAAGTAGTAAAACAAGTTGCACGTAAATACAACTTACATGCAAGTTTTATGCCTAAACCAGTTGCATATTTAGCTGGTAATGGTATGCACGTTAATTGTTCACTAACTGATATGGATGGAAACAACGTGTTCTATGATCCTAATGAACCAAAACAACTTTCTAAAATTGCTAGAAAATGGATAAGTGGTATTATTAGATATGCAAGAGAAATGAGTGCAGTTACTAATCCTATAGTAAATTCTTATAAAAGATTAGTGCCTGGATATGAAGCACCATGCTACATATGTTGGAGTGATGCTAATCGTAGTTCAATGATTAGAATTCCTGCCGTACGTAAGAAAGCAACAAGAACAGAAATTAGAAATGTTGACCCTGCTGCCAATCCATACCTTGCATTTGCTTGTATATTAGATGCTGGATTGAAAGGTATTGCGGAAGAATATCCAGATGTTGAACCAGTATATGATAACATTTTTGAATATACAAGAGAAGAAAGAGAACAACACGGAATAAAGAATTTACCAGAAAACTTAAAAGATGCTGTAAAAGAACTTAAACAAAGCCAATTTATGAAAGAAGCATTAGGAGAACACATATTTAATAAATATATTATAGCTAAAGAATTAGAGTGGGATGAATATCGTGTTTTAGTAACCGATTGGGAAATTAAAAAATATCTTTAGAATATAATAACTGTAGGAGGAATATTTATGAAGTATGATAACGTTCTAGATTTAATAGGTAATACCCCACTAGTCAAATTAGAAAACTATAGTGGTGATAAAATCATCTATGCAAAGCTAGAAAAAGTCAATTTAGCGGGTTCAATTAAAGATAGAGTTGCTAAAGTAATGATTGAAAAAGCAATTGAAGATGGTTTGATTAATAATGAAACTACCATAATTGAACCAACTAGTGGTAACACAGGAATTGGGTTAGCACTTATATGTTCAGTGAAAAAAATGAAATGTATTATTGTTATGCCCGCATCTATGTCAAAAGAACGCATTCAATTAATGAAAGCTTATGGAGCTCAAGTAGTTTTAAGTGATGCCAAACTTGGAATGAAAGGAGCGGTAGATGAAGCAAATAGAATTCATAACGATATAAAGAATAGTTTCATACCATCTCAATTTGATAACTATAATTGCGTATTAGCTCATTATTTAACAACTGGTCCTGAAATCTATACTGACTTTAAAGAAATTGATTGTTTGATTGCGGGGATCGGAACTGGCGCAACAATAAGTGGTGTTGGCAAGTATTTGAAAGAAAAAAATCCCAACATTCATATTGTCGGGGTAGAACCATCTTCTTCACCACTACTTACTAAAAATAAAAGTGGTGCCCATAAAATTCAAGGTATTGGCGCAAACTTTATACCTAAAAATTATTTATCTGAATATGTTGACGAAATAATTGATATAACCGATGAAGAAGCATATGAAAAAGCAATTGCTTGTGCTAAAAATTATGGTTTATTTGTTGGAATTAGTTCTGGTGCTGCACTTGCGGCAATAAATCATCTTTCAAACAAATACAAGAATATAGCTGTGATATTACCAGATGGTGGTGAACGCTATTTATCAGTTTGGGATTTAGAAAAATAATATGATTACAAGAAAAGAAATTGAAAGATTAATATCTGATTTAAAGAATTATATGTATCCAAATTATTTTGATAACAAACAAATCTCTAAATCATATATAAAAAAAGAACTAAATACCATTTTTAAAAAAACAAATATTCAAGATTATCCAGAAGATGATTTCCTAAATGAACTAGAAAACATAAAAAAAGAATTAGAAAAAGATATCGAAGCTTTCTATGAAGGTGATCCCGCATCAACATCTAAAGAAGAAATAATAATAACATATCCAGGATTTTTGGCAATAATGATTTACAGAATTGCTCATGTACTATACAAAATCAAAATGGCCATAGTTCCAAGAATGATGACTGAAATTGCTCACTCAAAAACAGGAATTGACATACATCCTGGCGCAACAATAGGTTCATATTTTTTCATAGATCATGGTACTGGTGTAGTTATTGGGGAAACTTGCGAAATAGGATGTCATGTAAGAATTTACCAAGGTGTAACTCTTGGAGCGTTATCGCTTGAAAATGCTAGAAGTTTAGCCGGTAAAAAAAGACACCCAACTATTAAAAACAATGTAATAATATATGCTGGAGCATCTATTCTTGGTGGCGATACTGTAATAGGTAATAATGTTACCATTGGTAGTAATGTTTTTATTACATCATCAATTGATGATAATTGCATTGTAAAATTAGATAATAAGAACTACAAAATTACAAACAAATAATAAAACATAAACAACTTCTTTTGAAGTTGTTTTTACATTTTTTACAAATTATGTTAAAATTTTACAAAAGCTATTGCAATAAAAAAAGATATGTGATAGAATGTAGACACTGGGGGGAAACCTAAATTTAGGCTATTAATAACAAGAAGTTAGTCCCTTCAGTTTAAAGGGCTAACTTCTTTTTTACTTCCCCCAGTAAAGTGATTTTTTTAATTTCTAAATGTGAAAAGGGAGGGAGATAGTATGAAAATAAATGATAAAGAGTTTTATCGCTTCATAGAATTTACTATGAAAATGCAAGGAACTGGGCTAACCCATGAAAGAATTAAACAAATAATAAAAGATAAAACGCAAGCATTATCAGTAGAAGAAAAAGAAGTAAGAAATTTAACAGATGCATTTACATACATAGTAAACAATGTAAATCAAACATTTTCAAAAGAAACGATAAACAAAAGCTATTATATGCTGAATTTAGAAGTAATGGATGAAGAAAAACAAGAAGAAATATTAAAAACATATTATAAATACAGTGATGAAAGTATATATCTTAGAGTTGCAAAAATACAAAATAAGATAATAGAACTAAAGATAAATAAGAAAATAGAATACTCACTACTACTAGCAAATCTTATAATGTTAAAAAAATCAAGAGGGATATTGATAACATATCCTAATATAAGTGAAATATATAAAGAAGCATTAATAAATAGAAATGAAGAAAAATTAATGCTATTATACAGTAGGTTAGAAACAATTAGTAATAGTGAAAATGAAAGTAAAGAAATTGATGTAGAAAAAATAAACGAATATATAAAAAGAAATAAAAATTATATCTTGGCAAGATATCATGTAGAAAAATTATATTTATATGGATCTTTCGCAAAAAATACAATGAATAAAAATAGTGATGTAGATTTTTTAGTGATGTTGGAAGAGGATATAATAAATATAGAAAAAGAAAGAATAATAAAAGAATTAATAGAATATTTAACAAAAGAAATAGGGATAAAAGTAGACATCATAGATTTTACACATGCTATGAAAGTGTTAGAAATAAATGAGATGGAAAACATAATAACATTAATATAAAAAGGGGAAAAGAGATGACAAAAAAAATAACTAATCTTACAGTAAATGAAAAAATAAGAGTGACATCAAAGTTAGTAGACATGACAGGTACAACGCCTGTAGTGGTAGTAAACAGAGGTGGGCTTTACAACTTTAACAAAGGGGTATTATTATTTGTAAAGTTGGATATGGATCTAGCAAAAACCAATAATCGGCTAGGAGAGGGATTCTTTGATATAATAGGAGATCTAAATTTAGATATAAAAGATATTAGATTATTAAAGACAAATTTAAACAATATATATGATGACACAATATTAGCTGCTGCACAAAGTCTATCAATTGATGAAAATGTGGAAGATAGAATAATAATTGAAGGAAAGAAGAGTACAGATTTTGCAATAAATAATATATCAAGATTTAGATTTGACATAAGTAAATTAGTCGGTGAATTAAATTATGAAGATCGATATCAAATAATATTTGCAGTTGCAGTAAAAGCGTTGAAAAGCGATACAAAGTTTAGTATATATAATCCAGAAGAAATAAAAGAACAGGCGGAAATATGTGGAGTAAACATAACAAGGGTATCAGGACTAAACAACTTATACAAATATGATAAAAAAGAAATAGGTCCAGTTACAGAATATATAAATTTATTTACAGGATCATTAATTACAATAATCAAAACGGTAAGCACAAAAAGTAATAAAACGCCATTAGGATTAAACATAGCGTACAATAGAGGAAAAGAAAATAGCTTAAATTTAATAAACAATAGATTAACAACATCGGCACAATACGAAATTGTAAAAAATAGTGATATATATTATATAGAAGACTATACAGGGGCAAGAAAATATTATTATTTAAAAACAATTTCGAAATCACAAGAATTAATAAAAATGCTTGGTATAAAGCATTTAGAAGGATACCAAACATTTTATTTATGTGAAGAAGATTATTCATATTTATTAGAAAATCAAAATGGTGAAATAACCGAAATAAAAGTATATAATAAAACAGATGATTTAGTAGAATTTACCATAAGTAATGGGCTAACTAAAATAAAAAAAGTAAAAACAAAAACTTCAGATATTGTTTATATATGGACAAATAATAAATTAACAACAATACTAGATAATTTAAATACATCAGATAAACTTTATATAAGCTATGATGAATTATCAAGAATAAAGGAAATAAAAACTAACCAACAACAAAATTATAAAGTAACGATTAGTTATACTTCAGGAGGATATGAATTTACTTATTACATAAATAATTTGCAAGCAAGTAAATTAGTATATGAAGAAGGAAATAATGAATTAACTATAAATTATCATAAGACATATGGAGTAACAGAAGAAGATAAAATAGTAACTATTCATAAAAATAGTTTCTTAATATACGATCGTGTAGAACTGAGTGAATCACAAATAAAAGTAGCAAATGAAGAAGTAAAAGTTACGGCAAAAAAATACTATGAATACTACAAAGGGTTAACTAAGAGTACAGACATTTTTGGTAATAAGCTCTATTATTATTTTGGAAATGTGGGGACATGTGAAATGATAATGGATGATAAGGCTAGAATTAAGAGTTATGAGTATTCAAACAATTTCGAAATACCAAGACTAATAAGAGAATCAGATGTACAAAATAATGGAAAATGCTTAATCGAAAATGCAAGTTTTGAATCTGATAATAATTTATTTGAGAAAGAAACACTTGGCTGGAAGATAAGTGGAAATGTTGCAAGTAAACTTGAAGTAAGACGAGGCGGTGTATATAAACAAAGATACTTGCACATAAGCCATGAAGAAAGTGAAACAATAGTAATAACACAAGATTTAAAAAATATAGAGCAGAACAACTATGAATTAGTAGGATTTGTAAAATTAAAACAAACTGAAGAAAATAATAAAGTAAAACTAAAACTAGCTCTAAAAGGAAGTTATAATTTAAATCAAAATACAGTAAATTATCAAAAAGAAGTAGAAGAAACAAAAGAAACAATAAACTTTAAAAAATTAACAACGGGAAAATTAACTTTACCAGAAGGCATAACAAACTTAAAAATGCAAATAGAAATAACTATTACGGGTGGTAAAGGTGAAGTATCATTAGATGATTTTAAGTTATACCCAAATGAGAATAATAGTATAGATAATATAATTGAGAACGGTCATTTAGAAAGTATAAAAAATCAATTACCAATAGGCTATAAGTTCGAAAATATTAGTACTGATAGAACAGTAGACGGAATAGTTTTGAATGATTGTAGAGATGAACATCTACCAGTACTAGGGAATTATGTAATGCATTTTTCATCATGTATTGAAGATACAAACATTAACAAGACAATGACAAAGGAAATAAAGATAAGAGGAAAAGCGAATGATGTATATACTTTTAGTGCATTTGGAAAAGGTGAAGTAACTAGTAATCAAACTTTTAAAATATCCATAATAGCAACAAAATCATCAATTAGAGTAGGCTACAAAGAAATAGAATTTAGAAAGAATTTCGATCAGTGGCAGGCAGTAATAGGTCAAATGGAAACAACTGGCACATATGATAAAATAGTAGTTAAAATAAGTTACAATGGTACAAAAGATGTATATGTAGATTGCATACAATTAAGAAATTCATCATATGGAATAAATTATAGTTACGATAAAAGTGGTAATTTAAGCGAAATAATCGAAAATAATAAAAGTATAAATTTATTATATGGCGATAACAATGCATTGAAGAAAGTAATAAATGCAAATGGAACAAGTTATGATTTAGAGTACAATGAAGAAGGCAATTTAAAAGAAATAAAGAATGTTAATGGTATAAAAATAGAATATATATACGATAACAATCAAAATGTAACAGAGACAAAAGTATACAACAATCAAGAATGTTTATATAGTACTAAAGCAACATATGATAGTAATAATAATAAAACAAGTACAACAGATGAATTTGGGAAAATAACAAGATATGAGTATGAAAAAGTAAATACTATAAAAAACATAAAATATAGTAACCAATTAATAAAAGAATATAAATATGATGAATTAGACAACTTAAAAAAAGTTCTTATGTCAAAGAAGTCAGGAAGTACAACTAATAACTTACAGGCCAATGAAATAGCAGGTTACAATGCTCTAAATGATATAGTTGGTATAGGTGAGTTAAGAGGAACACGATATACATATACATATGACAAATATGGAAGAATAGTAGAAATAGCGTGTGGAGAAAATAATAAAACGTTAGAAAAATATGGCTATAAAGAAAGAAGCAATACATATATAGATTCAATAATATATGAACATGAATTAGGAAACAATACGGGAGAAAAAACGAAATATTATTACGATGACGAAGATAGAGTAATAAAAATAACCAAACAAGCAGAAGATGAAGAAGAAATAATAAATTATCAATATGACGAAATGGGGAATGTTTCACAAGCACAAGAAGTAAAAAATGGCACGGAACATTATTACAGTTATAATGAAGATAAACTGATAAGATACATAAATTCAAACGATGAACAAATAGAATATGAATATGACAAGTTAAATAATGTACAAAGTATAAATTATAGAGATAATCAATATCAAAGAACATATGATTACTTTTATGATTATGAAACAACAAATAAAACCATAACTAGTTATTTTAATAAATTAAATGAAAAATACCAAAATGAAATAGTGTTAGCGGGAAAGACTGGAAATGGAATGTATGGTCTTTATCAAAAAGAAAACACTGCTAAAATAAATAGCGAAAAAAATTATGATACATATGTATTCAAAGATAAATATGATAGTATAAGTTATGATTTGGATACAGCAAATGTTAATAGGGCAAATAACTATTTTAAGAGCGAGTTTATAAGTGATAAAACGATATTATTATGGATATTACCAACAAGTCAAACAATAGTTGGGCAAGAAAATATCATAATATTGGGGAAAAATATAGTAGATTCTCAGGGAAGTTTAACAAATAAATCAATAGCAAACTTGTATGTAACAGAAGATGGTAAACTTGCATATCGAACATCAGGAAGTACTACATTAAAAGGCGAAACAACTAGTATGCTAAAGCCAAATGAATGGAATTTAATAGGCATTAGTGTAAATAGAAAGAATCAAAGTAAAAAAACATATTGCAAAATAATGTTAAATGAAGAAATAACAAGTAGTTTTGAAATAGATGAAAAAGTTGAAGATATAAAATATCTAACAATTGCAAATAAACTAGAAACAAATACCACCATTCAAACAACTTCAAATCAAAATCCAAATGACAATTTATTAAAAATACCATTTGAATTAACTATGATAATGATAGGAATAGACCAATATACTCAAAGTGATATCAAACAAATATATAGAGAAGGAAAAGAAGTATTAACTGCTAACATATCAACTCAAGGTTATGGAATGAGTTATGAACAAAAAGATAAGATAAAAGAAGGCTATGAATTAATATCATTAAACGGAAATGCAGTATCAACTAACGGTAGAGTACCAACTATCAATAAGACAGTAGAACTAACAAGTAATGATAAAGATGGAATGTTTATAACTGATACAATATTAAGAAGAATGGTATATTATAATAATATAACAAAAACAAATCAAAATGCACTATCAGTTTTAGCATATGAGTTAGGATTAAAAGAAGAGGGAACAGTTTCATTAAGATTTAAATATGATGAAAAATTAGCAAGAAATAATAATACCATAATAACATTCAAAAAAGAACAAACAGAAATTTTATCATTTTATTTTAATGAATCAAAGAACTTAAAAGTATCAATAAATGGTAAGGAAGTTGCATCAAACATAATAATAAGTGAAGACTGGAATAGTTTAACATTTACATATAAAAATAATATGTTATTGTATTACATAAATGGAGTAAGAAAAAAAGCAATGACATTAACAAAAATAGATCTTACATCCTCTACAACATACATAGGAAATATTAACGAGTATGGTGAAAAAACGTATAGCGGAAGATTTGAAAAATTGATATTTAACAACGAATATTCAAGCGATATAGAATGTCAAAAACTAAATAAAATTGATACAATAAATATTTACTATGGACAAAACCAATTAGGGCAAGTAGTAAGAAAAGAAATAGATACAGGTAAAAATAAAATACAAATAAATTATGAATATGATAAAACAAGAATAAGTAAAGAAAAGTATGAAGATGAAGATATAGCTTACACGTATAATGAAGTTGGCAAAATATCAAGAAGACAAGTAATTAAAGCAAATGAAGTAATAGAAGATGTGTCATATGAATATAACGAACTAGGAATGCTAATAAAAGAACAAAATAATTTAACAGACCAAATAAAAGAATATGAATATGATGGAAATGGTGATAGAACTGCTTATTACGAAAAAAAGGGCGAAATAGTAGAAAAAGAATATGATTATTCATATAATGATGATGACGAATTTGATGCATTGACAAGAATAAAAGATATCAAAAATAACAAAACGTATTATATAACATACGATGCTAATAAATGTGGCCAACCAATAAAAATGTGGCTAAAAGAAAAAGAACAAAAT
>ERZ860322.12-NODE-12-length-128778-cov-4.189842_pt1 | contig 128778 bp, 114 predicted proteins | sample MGYA00509979_ERZ860322 | MGnify/ENA primary metagenome ERZ860322 (study PRJEB30046, sample SAMN00715217) | human gut metagenome | study: EMG produced TPA metagenomics assembly of the A metagenome-wide association study of gut microbiota in type 2...
TTCCATCTCCATTTCTTGATCTGTTTTTACCTGCTGTTGGTCCTGTCTTTACTACTGGACCTCCTGTTTTATTTGGACTTACCATACTTATTTTTCTCCTTTTCCTTTTGCATCTTCCACAGCTCCTGTCACTGCTCCAAGACCTCCTCCAACTAATGTTCCCGCTGCGGCTCCTGTTTCTGCTGTCAACGCCGTAGCACCTATTGTTACCGCTGCACCTCCTATCAATGCTGGTACTGTTACTGGTGCCGCTACCACCGCTGCTACTGCTGCAGCTCCTCCAAAAATTGTTCCAATTGCTCCACCTATCAAGCTTCCTAATCCTGCTCCTTCTGCCATTCTTTCAAATATCATGATTTTTCCTCCTTTTGTTCTAACTGTTAATAATAAATACTAAATAAATTAGTATTATTATTGTACATTACCTAACTGCGTTTCTTTCCTGCATCACTACGTTTTTTACGCCATGTTCCATCTCCATTTCTTGATCTGTTTTTACCTGCTGTTGGTCCTGTCTTTACTACCGGACCTCCTGTTTTACTTGGACTTGCCATAAATACTCACCTCCCTTATATTTCATGAATTCGTAATACAGCCAACTTTAAGTTGCAACTCTTTTCTTTAGCTGATATCTGTATATTACTCTATACATTATCAGAGTTTGTAAGAGTGTTATTATCCTTAATAACCTCAACAATTTCTTGCACTACCTCATTCAAATTTTTATTATCTGCGTCAATAAATACATAATTCATATGATATATCTCTAAAAAGCTTTTCATCTTTTCATAACATGAATCATCAAATACATTTCGTCTAAGATCAGGATCGTTTAAATTTCTCTTGGCAATTCTTCTTTTTCTTTCGTCAGCTGAAACTTTCAAAACAAATGTAATATCTGGTACACCACATTCATTAACAAGCATATTAAAGTAATGCTCATCATCAACACAATTCCAGTAGTAATTACTAACCAAATGCCTATCTGTCACAATATCTATTTTCTTAGCTTTTTTTGATGCAAGATAGTTACCTAATCCATAAAATCTTGCCCTAAAATCAGGGTCCATTTTATTTACATTACTTATAACATTCATATAGTTTTCAAAATGATTGTTTGAGTCAGTTATCAAATGAAGCGGTTTCTCAATGAAGTCAAAACCCAAAATCTCTGCAACCTTTTGTGCTGTACTTGTCTTTCCGCTTCCATCCATTCCTTCAATTGCAATATGCATTTTTTAATCCTCCTTATTTCCCATCACACAATTTTTAACATCACATAATATCTAATTTTGTAAAAATACCTTATTCTGCTCAGCTAAAAGAAAAACCCAGTTGCTCGAAATTAAATAATTCCCCTAATGTTATCCATTGCTCCTTATGATACATTGTGTTTTTTACATCTTTTACCATTTTTGCCAGGTCATTAATCTTTGATTCAGCAAAAAGTAAACTTGTATTTCTCGCATCACAAAGGGCATCATGTTTTCTTCCATAAAATGGTATTCCACAAGCACTAAGAGCATTTTCAAGTGAAACCAGCTTCTCTTCTGAAACGATTTCACCATAAATTTTTTGGAAATCTATCCAATTGTTTAGCATATACTCACTTGCTTCATTATTTTCAAACTTCTTAAGTTTCATTTCTTTGATAATCTGACTACGATCACAATTACTCCATGCATAAATTTCATAATTCTCATTGCCACACCATTTTATAAATTCTTTAAATGCATCTTCAAAATGCTGCTCATCAATAACCATCTCAGTATTTATCCCTGTGAACACCTCCCATTTTTTATATATTTGAGAATTGAATTGAGGTTTTACAAGTTTCTTAAAATATGAAATCTCCTCAAACTTTTCATTAAGCATTACTGCTCCTATTTCAATAATTTCACTTCCACAAATCTTTTTTTCCTCTGTGTAACTACCATCAATTGGATTCATTTCAAAATCAACAAATATATATCTCATACTATTACCTCCTCGTTTTTTGTTTTGGATTACTTTTGTTAACACTATAATAAATCCAACATTTTAAAGTTTGTAAGAGTGATAAATCTAAAAAGAGAAGCAAATACAACCTAGTTGTATCCGCTTCTCATACATCACTAATTAATTACAATTTTTCAATTATGCTCCTAGATATCCATTTGAATTCTGATCAGATAATATTAACAATTCGTCTATCGAATCAATCACCTGCTCCATTGTATTCCAACGTAATATTGGTGATATGACCAATGTCTTATGAAAAAACTCATCAAATTTTTTTAAAAAAGAAGACCCTAATGTTTTATTATAAAATGGCATTTCCTGATAATTAAATTTTGCAGCATAACGACCGTCTTCAATAGTTGGCTTTCTATTAAATAACTTAAAGAATAATAATGCCCCTATTGAATAAATATCAGTTCCAGGTCCTATTTTTGAAATATTCCCCTGCACCTTTTCAGGTGCAGAGAATCCCTCTGAAAATGACAAATCAATAATATTCTTAGATTGAAGTTCGCTCATCTTGCAAACTGAATCAAAATCGAAAATACATAAATGAGCAACAAGACCTGGAATTATCAAAACATTCTCTGGTTTTATATCAAGATGTAAATATCCATCTTCATGATACTTTGCAATCATAGAAGCAATTACTTTTACATGAATTAATGTCTCTGTCAGGCCTTCATCTTTATAACTTTGATAATCCTCACCTTCATCCAAATTCATTACTACATATTCAGTACCATTAGCCTTAAAAATACCCGTCATATTAATAGCAGAATTAATTACTCCATATTTGTTTCTAAATATTACATTCTTTTCATATGTCTTTTCAAATCTTATTACTGATTCTTCAAACTTCTTTCTGTTTATTTCATTACATCTTAGGTTAAATTCTTTCCCTCTCTCAATTTGATAATAAACAGGATATAATTCTTTAACTCTAGCCAGATGTTTTATTCCATCACGATCATAACATAAAGCATTATAGACGATATTATTTACTCCTCTCCCGATTTCATCTATAATCTGGTAGCTTACGCCTTTATTTCTTAATAAATAATTTTCTGGCAATTTCGTTCTATTATCAATCATCTCTATTATCTCCCCATTCATTAAAATATAAATGACTCTTTCTTTGCTTTAGTTCCTTGTGTTTTCCTGATGTAAAGCTTTTTTCTTCTGACAAATAACCGGATACCCTTCTAAGTCTACTGATATCTACCGATTTACAGCATGGACATTTGTCAGATATTCTCCCAATAAATCCACATGTCTTACAATTATCCATTGGAAAATTAATTCCTATATAATTGCAATCATTTTCATATGCATATTCCACTATTTCTTTAACAGCTTCAACATTGATCCCTGGCATTTCATTTAATTCAATGTATGTTATTGACCCCCCATTACAAAGATGATGAAATCTTCCTTCCATATCAATCTTATCTTTGTAGTTTACACTAAGATCTACTGGAACGTGAAAGGAGTTAGTATAAAACCCTTTTTTACATACATCAAACTCTCTTCCAAGATGCATACTGTCATATTGAGCAAAATTACCTGTTACTCCTTCCGCAGCAGATGCTAAAAGAGAAATATTTAAGCATTCTGTTTTAGTTGCCTGATCTGTATAATCTCTCATTCGCTGAATGATAGAATAAGCCAGCTGAAAATTCTTTCTCATCATATCAATTGAATATATTCCTTCGTTTATTAATACAGATACTGCGTCCCATAATCCAATAAAACCAATGGAAAGAGTACCATTTTTTAACATCGCATATGCATCTTTCTTTTCCGCCCCTAAATAATATCCTTTTTTATACACATCATCAAAAACACCTTGTTTACACAAAAGATAGAATCTATGAAGTAGAAGTTTCTTAGCATCATCCATATTTTCTTGTAGTAATTCAAAAAATTTATCTATATCATGTTCAGCTTGATATGCCAACTGCACAAGATTCAATGTAACACAGGCAACATTGCCTCTGTTGAATGATCCATCCAATCCATTTACATTTGATGCAACCCTTGTTCTGCAGCCCATAATACCAATTTTATTTGCTAAATAATTTCTATTACTACTGCTATCGCAATTAAAATAAGTCGGTACCATTCTTTTTGATGTAACATTAAGCGCCTTAAGATATAAATCATGATTGGGTGAACTATTATCCACATTAATACTAGCCTTCAATTTAAATACAAGGTTTGGAAAAATAAAAGGATTTCCTCTTTCATCTCCTTTTTCATAAGCCTCTAACATTAATCTACTTGCTCTACGACCATTCTCACTTGTTTCCAACCCAAAGTTAAATGTTACATATGGCTTTTCACAACCTTTTCTTGTATTCATATTAAGGTTCATGAAAAAATCTCTGAAACAATCTATAATTTCAACATCTGATTCATTCGCAATATATGGTGCAATGTCAGAATCAAAATTTATAAACCCTATTCCTCCCGACTGATTATTAGTTACTTCCAATATTGCTCTATGTAAAGTAGAAATCATATTATTAAAATTTCTATGTTTATTACCAATCAAATCAGAGACTGAAACGCCAATACAATTATAAGTTATGTCATAAAACTCCAAATCGTGTATATGACATGTACGCGTATTATGCTTTCTCGCGTTTTTCTCAGGAATCACATTATTTAATACATAATTTTTTCGATAATTCTGTCCAGCCTCAACAATATTTCCTGAGGCATTATTCTTTCTGTTTGCAAGCTCTTTAACCATAATTTTATCTCTCCTTTACTGATAAATTAAATTCCATAACAGAACCATTTTTTAATGAAAACATATGTTGATTTGTTGAACCAACATATTGAATATCTGCACTTTTTAAGCTACTAATAAAACCACCCGTTTTAATATAATCTATCTTTTTAAGTAGGATTTCTGGTACATCATTAAGCTCCCATCCTGTATATACACAGACTTCATACCCATCTTTTTTTAATTTTTCCACCAATATCAATAAACTATCTAACTGTTCAAGTGGCTCTCCTCCTGAAATAGTTATCCGTTTATTACAACACCTACTATTAATAAAATTAATTAGCTTATCAATATTCATCATAGTGCCTTTTCCATGTCCCTGTATTTGATGATTATGACAATCTTTACAATTTTTCCTACATCCCTGAAGAAATAATACACTTCTTATACCAGGTCCATCATCACAACTGCTATCAATCCATCCTGCACATTCAATTCTTTCCATGTTAGTCACCTCCTATTTGATGACCTAATTGTAATAAATGTGCTGTCAGAGTTTGTAAGAGTGTTTTTGTATGTCCTATTCTGAAAAATACACCACAAATATTTTTTGAATTTACAATATATAGATTTTTTTGCATTATGCATATATAATGTATTCATTAAGGAAATTATGTACAAAGGGAGGGTATTACATTGAACGACAACTATACTCAGTATAATTCAGATAGTATTTACAAATTTCTAGATGAAGATGACGCATCTGAAGCAATAGATTTTATAAAAGATCCAAGTAATTTTCGAACTTTCAATGAAGGGCTTTCAGAAATAATGATTAAAAAAGGCTATATCTCTGACAGTACAGCGCCAGATGAAATATCGCAAATATTATATAAAAAACTTACAGACATTGGCTCCTCCCTCTCATTAAATACCATTAGTTCATGGATTAAAGGTGACCATCGCCCAAAAGTTGAAGCAGGATACAGAAAAAATATTTATGAATTATGTTATGCATTAAACCTTACTTTTAATGAAACAATATGGTTTTTTCATCATGTTTACTACGATAGGGCTTTTAATTGTCATACAATAGATGAATCGGTATATTATTATTGTTTAAAAAACAATATAGCTTATAAAGATTCTCTTGACATAATAAAAGAAATTGAAAATTCGCCAGACATCACTTCTTCTTATGAAGAAACATCAAACTATACATTATTTATACAAAAAACTATTGATAAAATCGAATCTGTAGATGAATTAATTACTTTTTTGACATTGAATAAAGCCAACTTTAAATCATGGAATGCGAGTGCTTATCAAACTCTTGATGATTTGGTAAAAGATTTGTTACCTTCAGAAAACGGAAAAAAAGAGATTGAGAAAATAAAACGAAAAATTAAAGCAACCCATTCTATATATGGAATCATTCCAAAAAAAAATAACCAAAACGAATGGGGACTAATTATGCAGGAATTTTTTTATGACCTCACAGATGAGTCATATCTTGATATCCTCGATGGTAAAAATATTAGATCCAAAAACTTTCTTCTAGAACAGATACTGGGAATGAAACTAATAACCGATAAAGAAAAGAAACGATTTATTGATAAAGCTTCAATACCTGATATAGTAAAGAATAATTTTCCTTCTAGAAAAACTATGTCAGATGTTTTATCAGAAGACAAAATAACTCAAAGCAAATCATATGATTCAATACGAAAGCTAATTATCCTGCTAGAATTTTATCGATATTGGTGTAGTATTAAAATAATGGATGAGGAATATGATGACTTTGAAAATCCATTAAGTGATGCATTCATAGATGAAATAAATTATACATTGTATCTTTGTGGATATGAAGAAATGTATGCGGGTAATCCATATGACTGGATTTTTATGTGTTCAGCACAAGCAGACGATCCACTTTCATATTTCCGTCAATGTATTACATTTATACTAGATGAATAAAAAAGGAACAGTTAATTTTAAATTAACTGTTCCTTTTCTTTTTAAACCACTTTATCAAAATTATTCATTTCAGCTATTTTATCTAATTTCTTGTACATCTGCTGAAACGATGCTGTATGAGGCCTAGTTTTTGTCTTTATCTTGTCGACCATTTCAAGATAATCATCGTTCATTATAGTGATGCCTAAATTTACACATCTATAATACATATAGTCAACTGCTACGAGTAATGTAAAACTATTTGTTTTTCCAAGTATCCTCTCTTCAACTTGTAATGCTTGATCGTAATACATAGTTGCTTCTTTATTACCGCCTAATTCTTGATATATTTTTGCTGCTATATAATATACTTTCGCTGTATCTATACTATCGCTACCTTTCATATGTTCTGCCAAATCCATTGCCTTTATTATCCATTTCAAAGCCTCTTGAAACTCATTTAGCATATATTTACACTTAGCAACTCCCAAATAACTATGCATATAATAAATAGTTTCCTTTGAATATAACTCCTGTTTCAAATCCAATGATTCCTGATAATAATTCAACGCTTCTTCATATTCTGCACTTTCATATTTAATTCCTGCCATCGTGTCAGCAATATAGTATAGTTTTGTTTTAGCTCTCTTATATGTTTCTGCTTTTTCAAATGCTATATCATAGGCTTTTTGACAATATAGTAACGCATTCTCACAATCGCCTTGCTCACAATACCATTTGGCCAATTGATTATATACCTTTGCTGCATCTAAACTTTTATCATAATTTATTTCAATATCAGATTTAGCATTTACTTCGTTATAACCATTTTTCTTAGTATGTGCCGAGAATAATCTTCTGCCAAATGTTTTTCCAATTACTGCACCAGCAATCATACCTCCAAAAAAAGGCATTCTTGATGGAAGCATAGTTCCTATTCCTACTAATGGTACAAGTAATTTATAAAATTCAGCCGACTTATCTAAATACGCTTTGCTCTTCTCATAATATCCATTTTTTCTTAACGATTGACCATATCTCATATTAGCTATAGCAACATGCTCATCATTTTCTCCATATCTCTGCTCTGATAAGTCAAGGCTCTTCTTAAAATAAGCATTAGCCTTATCTCCCTGTCCAACTCTTTGATATGCATTTCCCATTGCAGTATAAAATTCAGCATCATTTATATTTATTAACAGATCGATACTGTTTCCAATGCATGTATATAGCAAAATCTGTTTGTATGATAACAGAGCATACTTTTCTGAACCAGATATATTTTCAAATACAACATTCTTATAACCTTTTAAATCTTCCTCTTGCGGTCTATATTTTTCTTCTTTCTCGATCATTTCTTTAATAATAGGATGAATACTAAATTTCCCATTATTCAATCTAATAAATCCCTTTCCAATCAATGAATTTATTGCCTTTAAATCACCAATAAATTTTCGCGTTTCAGCTTTCTCAATTCCATCTGCAGAAATTAGCGACATAAATTGCAATGATCTTATTTCTTCGGGAGAAAAATCACCAGAATCAAATAAACTGTAAACGATATTTTCTATACGTTCTTGTTTAATATATCCGTTTTCTATATAACGTATCTCTTCCTCCCCACTTGAACCAATTCCTTTTTCATTTATCTCATTTAACATCTCACTAGGAAGTTTTCCACTTGAATTCATAGCTTTCGCAATTAATTCAAGTAAAAGTGGATGTCCATCATAATGCTCAATAATTTTATCAACTGCTTCACTTTCTGTTTTATCCAATCCAGACACATCCATATATGATAAAAATAAAGAGAGTTCGTCATCCTTGTTACCAATTCTATTAATCTCTATTTTTTTATCAAACGCTATTCCGTCCCAAGGATCTCTTGAAACAACTATAATTTTACACCCAGCATCCCGTAGCTTATTTAAATACACTAATTCAACAAAAAATTCTGTATTATCAAAAACAATTATTACATTCTTCTTTTCTTCTTTTGCCAATTCACACTCGGAATGGATAGCTTCAACTTTATTATCAAAGTAATCATCAGCAGATAAACCTTCAAAGTGATATAATCCTTCTATCTTTAGGTTTTCATCATTATTTATAGTTTCTCTTATCGAATTTCCTGTTTCCTCAATATAAATTATTTTACTATACTGTTCTTCATTTTCGGTCAAATATTTTCTTACTAACTCACTTTTTCCTATTCCGCCCATTCCATATAACAAAATAAGATTTTTTTCTTGCAAAACTTCATTTATGCTTTTTAATTCATTTATTCTGCCAAAAAATTCTTCGATATTAGAATAGAAATTATTTTTTTGAACAATTCGATTCCCCTTTTGTGTAAATGATAGTAATTTTTCCAGCATAGCTATGAATTTTTCATCATCACTATATCTAAATGCTTCTGATACCCTAATAGTATGTTCAAATAAATTATCTAGATATTTTTGAATAATTAGTGGAACCCCATCAAAAAGCTCAGAATTAACATCATAGTCATAACATGCATTATGTGCTAATTCTCTGTTTTTCTGACTTGGAAAACGTCCCATTATTTTCTTAAAAAGTACTATACCGACACTAAATACATCCGATCTTATATCTATTTTGTTATATTCCTTTTTTATATGTTCCGGAGCGCTATACTGCTCCGTGTATGGTAAATATCCTATTTTTCCGCTCTTGAGATCACTAATAGATGTTACTGTTTCATAATCAAACAATTGCACTTTAATATTTTTGCCTTCATTAATAACTAGCATATTTTCCGGCTTAATATCTAAATGAACATACCCTATATCATGATAGCATTTTAGTGCTTTAACTAATCCAATTGCTGTTTTTATTATATGTTCTAATGATTCTCCATAAATATCTGAATAGCACTTACCGTTTGTGAAAGATTGAAAAATATAAGATGTATTTCTCCCTCTAACTAACTGACAAAACTCAGGCATTGTATTTGCAATATCAACATTGATTTCCAGCAATTCGGCTCTTTTCTTTAATATATTTTCAAACAATTGCTTCCTCTCTTCAAATGATTTTAAATCTGATTCTTCAACTAAAAGAGAACCATTTTCATCTCGTTTAATGTTAATATCTACAGGATAAAATTCCTTTAATCTTCCAATCTCATATTCATTACATCGTACTTCATATACAACAGAACTTCCACCTTTTCCAATACATTTTGAAATTTCGTAGGATACAATTTCATCCTCATTTTTAAATTCATATTTTGTTCCGTTCTTTAATACTACTCTTTCATCCATTGTTATACCTTCTTTTTAGTATATTACATTTGCACAATTGTCAAAAATGTCTATCTTATCTTTGTTCCATATATATTTGTTGATCTTCTGTAAAAACATCGACCAATTAACCAAATACTGCGCTATTTTTTAGCAATCACAAGCACTCTCCCTTTTAAGTCAAGGATATGACCAAAATATGTATAACTTATATTGCAATTTTGTCTCTCCTATCAACTGTATGAAAGATTCAAAAGAACTTTTTGATTATACAAATCCAACACTAAGTAAAAATGTTTTCAAATCAGCACCTGCATATTCAACTATTCCATTATAATCTTTAAAAAATAAGTCAACCAGATCAATAATGTAATTATCCGGCCCCATTTAGTCGACAAAAGCCAAAAAGTCTCACATTTTAAAGTAAATGAAATATTTGATATTCTATTTAATTACACACTCTTTTTAAGTGGCATTCATTCTAATCTCATCAATGCATTGTTTTACAATGCTTTCGAAATCATTTTCTATATGCTCTGTATCAATACGAACAATTATATCGCCATAAGCATCTTCCAAAATTGCATTTTGAATGTTCTCAACTTGCAGAGCATCTAATGGTTTATGATATTCTGTAACACCATCAATTACAGGATACTGATTAAGAACATATAACGGTACTTCTCTATTCTTTGTTCTAATTCGCTCATTATATCTATTTGCCAATGTGGAATATTCAGAATATAGATAAAAACAAATTATATTACATGCAACATCATGTGAATCAATAGCATTTCTTATATCATTAAACTGCTTAAAATTATTATCAACAATAATGTCTTTATTATTTAAAATAAAAGAATCAATTGTATCGATCAGCATATCTTCTCCTTGTCGGCTTAATTTTTTCTTTTCATCATGATTCTTAAATCCATATTTTTCAAATAACTGAACTTTAAATCCGTCTTTCGAGAAAACAGGAATACCCAATCTTTTTGAACACTCTTCTGCAATAGAACTCTTTCCCGTTGCAGGAGCACCCGTAAAAATAATAAGATTCATTCTTACAAAGTCACCTCCATTCCATCATACGCAACCTCAAATCCTATCTCTAACGCAATTTTTTTTGCTTCTTCATACGTTACTAATCCATTATGGGAAAAATGGCTTGTGATATATATAGTATGTTCGTTAACTAGGCCATATCTTTCCATCTTAATTCTCATATCAATATTTTTGGAAAAGTTCATATGTCCAGTGTAATTGATTTCCTTATTTCCTTCTGTACAATCCAATGAGACTAAATCATATACAATCTGTCTATTCTTAAGATAATCTAATGATTCATCAGAAAGGATATCTGAATCGTGACAATATAAAATAGACTTATCTTTATTTGATATAGAATATACTAATGGTTGTTCGCTACTATGTATTGCCGGTAAAGGGATAATTTTATATTCTCTAATATTTACCTCTTCAAATGGTTTCAAACAATAAAATACAACACTCCCGTCTCGTGTTACATTTCCATTATCCAAAAGGTGTAATTCTTTCCCAACTCCCATACTGCCATAGACATTCATGGCATTATGATTAAGTGGTTCTAGAAAGCGATTTTTCTTTCTACAAATCAAATCATGATAAAGCAAATGATCTCCGTGACTATGCGTAATTAACACATAATCTATTCGGGATAATTCAATTCCATACCTTATGCTATGCCAGTAAGTATCAGGACCAAAGTCAATCAATAATGAGTCATCTATTAATGCTTGCGACCGACTTCTAATTTCTTTTCCCTGTATTTTTCTAGCATTTTTACAAATTCTACATTCACAAAAAACTGCAGGTATTCCTTCTGCAGCTCCTGTACCTAAATATCGTATTTTCACTTATTTCCCTCCTTGGAAAAAAGTATGCACAATCAAGTTGACAATACTAATTGCTAATAACTTATTACAGTACATATTAATGTGTTTATTCATTTATTGTTTAATTGTTCCAAATAGGAGACATTTTTATTGTTTCTTTATCTCTCTAAAAAATCTCTCACATATCCTAGACATTTATTCACACACTCCATTCAATCTAGTGTTTTTTAATATTTTTTTACCTGTCATTGAATTCATCTGAGATTATGCAAAATTCCATATTACCATTATAAATATTTGAATGTTTCCTTTCAAGTAATGTTTTTTCAAATGCAATTCATGACCACTAGCTCAGCTGGTGGTTTGCCCTGCGGCTATAAGCCTGTGGTACTAGCCGGCTCTAAAGAGCCATTGAAGATTCGCCACATGCATAGCTACCACAGGCAAGCCCTAAAGGGCTTTAGCTTATGCCTTATTTACCGGCTCACCCGTAAACGGGTCAATGTATTCCTTCAGTGACATCTGATCATATTCCAGATCTTCCTGCATCTAATTTCTTACATACTCTTCAATTTTCTTTGCATTCTTACCTACTGTATCGACATAATATTCTCTGCACCGAAAGGTCTATTGCCATACTTATACTTCAAATTTGCATGTCTATCGAATATCATCAAAGAATTCTTTCCTTTCAAATATCCCATTATTTCTGATACACTGTACTTCGGTGGTATACTCACAAACATATGAACATGATCTGACATACACTCTGCTGCTATTATTTCTACACCTTTTCTTTTACATAGTTCATTTAATATGTGACCTATATCTGCTCTTATTTGCTTGTATATAACCTTTCTTCTGAACTTTAGTGCAAATACTATATGATATTTGTATGTCCATTTTGTGTGTGATAAACTGTTGTTATTCATTCGGATACCTCCTTGTTGTATTGAATTTGGTTGGCGAACCTTAAACTCATTATAACATGGAGGTTTTTTCTTGAAGCTAAAGCTTTCTGGGAACACACCTGCATAGCAGGTGGTTTATTTTTATAGCCAATATAAAAAAATCAGGCTTTGGATTTCTCCTCCGCCTGATTACAACTCTATTAATTCAATTCAATTTTATCGCTAAACCAACTCATCAACCTTTTTCTCTTGCCGCCTCAAACTCCTGCTTTATCTGTGCAAGAAGCTCAGGATTAACAAGAACATCGCATATTGAATCAGCCATTATCTTTGCTGCATATACTATGGCATTATGCGCTGCATCACTCTTTCCAGCTTTAAGGTAGGCTTCTGAATGTGGCTGTGCATCCTTGTCTGTGAATGCAATTCTTATACATGAGCCTGGAACTTCATATAACACATTGCCGAAATCTGTTGAGCCAGTCCTTTCGCGTGGTGGCGCAATCGATGGGGCATTCTCATATGCTGCATTTGCCATAAGCATATCATTGACCTTATGGCACACAACCTTGCTCTTGAATGGAATGTCTCTCTGAACTTCATATGTTGTTCCAGTCATAAGCGCAGCACCTTTTAAAATGTTGTAGAATCTCTCTACAACTTCATCAAGGTATTTCGTGCTGTATGAACGGAGTGTATATTCTGCAACAGTAAGGTCCGGAACTACATTTGGAGGACCACCTGCATTACGGATTGTGTAATGCATTCTTGTGTCATCTTTAACATGCTCTCTTAACATCTCAATTGCATGGAATGATAATAACGCTGCATCAAGTGCGCTGCGTCCTTCTTCTGGACTTATTGCAGCATGGCTTTTTACTCCGTGGAATGTTACCACAAAATTCTCGAGTGCCATACATTTTTCATCTACTGATGTATTAGGCGAACCATGCGACATAAATGCAAGGTCAAGCTCTTTCATATAACCTTTATCTAGCATAATTATCTTGCCGCCAAGAGTTTCCTCTGCCGGGGTTCCATACACAACAAGCCTGCATGGATAATCCTGAAGGCAGTTCTTTACTGCGATTGCTGCCCCTATTCCGGCAGGTCCCTGAAGATGATGTCCACACGCATGTCCGATTTTTTCAAGAGCGTCATATTCAACAAGAATTCCAATCACCGGGCCGTCACTTCCATTATCCCATGTTGCCCTGAATGCTGTTTCAAGTCCTGTTCCACGCTCTACCACAAATCCTTCTTTTTCAAGATAACTGCACAATATATCAGATGTCTTGTACTCTTCCCCGCTTATCTCCGCAAGGTCGAATATCTCATCTGCCATCTGGCATAAATCTTCTTTATAGCTGTCAATAACCGCCCCAAGCTGCTTCTTAATATCGTCTGACATAATATCTGCTCCTAATCAATTCTAATATCCAATCATTAATGCACCAAGCATAAACAGACATCCAAGTGCTGTCCATATAAGGAACAGAGGCATCATGAACTTAAGCCATTTGCTATAAGGAATCTTTGATACAGCAAGATATCCCATAAGTGATGATGACATTGGAAGTACTGAGTTAGAGAATCCGTCTCCTAACTGGAACGCAAGCACTGATGTCTGTCTTGATATTCCTACAAGGTCTGAAACCGGCACCATAAGTGGCATTGTAACTGCTGCCTGACCTGTTCCTGACACGATTACGCAGTTAATAAGTGACTGACATAAGAACATGCCGACAGCCTTAATTGAATCTGGCATAACATTTACAATATTAACAATTCCATACACAATAGTATCAAGAATATTGGCATCACTTAATATTACCTCAACTGTACGGGCAATTCCGATTATAAGACATCCTACAATAATGCCTTTAGCACCTTCTCCGAATTCCCTTGCAATTCTGCTAGGACCGTAACCGCTGATAAATCCGCATATTACACCCATAAATATGAACAGGCCTGACATTTCTTCAAAGTACCAGCCCTTCTTTGAAAGGCCATATATAAGTATTCCAAAGCCAAGTGCCATAACAATAAGAACTGCAATCTGTCTTACCGTAATTGTGTCTGTTGCATTGTCAAATGTGTACTCCTGGTCTTCAGGAATTCCATATATTACGCTTTTTTCAGGATGTGCTGCAACCTTTCTTGCATAGCAGATTATGTATGCGCTTGTAGCAGCAAGAAGCACAACAAGAATGAATACTCTGTAAGCCATTCCTGAGAACAACTGCAATTCTGCTATATCCTGCGCAACTCCTACATTGAACGGATTAAGTAATCCGGCTGTGAATCCAACCGCTGCACCGAGTGCAATCATTGCTGTTCCTGTAACTTTATCAAGCCCTAAGAATAACGCAAGTGTAATTCCGATAGGAACGAATATCATAACCTCTGATGACATTCCCATTGTGAATCCGAATATAGAAAATAATGTCAAAAATACAGGAATTACAACATATTTGTGCTTAGAAAATGTCTTAGATAACTTCTTGCATAACGCTGTAAGTGCGCCTGTTGATGTAATTACCTGAAAAGCTCCGCCGATTATCAGCATAAATGTGATTGTTGACGCTGATTTCACAATTCCGGTATAGATTGCTGAAGGAATCTTTAACGGATTAAGCGGACTTGATGCTATTCTGTGATAACTTCCAGCTTCAACTAAAGTCTTGCCTGTTGCTGCATCTTTAAATCTTGTAAATTCACCTGCCGGCACAATATATGTTGCCGCTGCAGCAATAAGAATAATTACCACAAGTATTACAAATGTATGTGGCGTTTTCCATTTTTTCTTTGCTTTTGTTTCCATGAAATTTTCTCCCATAACAAATTTATATTTTTATACATTTTAATATAAATCATACTAAAAATAAAATTGTATGTTTTTATCGAAAGTATAAATCTAATTTATAGTTTCGATTGATTGATACATTTTAATTATGTATAATTATTACATTGTTATTGAAACATGCACTATTTTAGAAAGGGAATTCATATGATTACTGAAAAAGACATGCAATATGTTCTTACAATTGCTAATTACGGAAATCTTACCAAAGCTGCCAATGCTCTGTTCTTGTCGCAGCCGGCTTTGAGCATACATCTTAAACAGCTTGAAACTTCACTTGGCATACAGCTTTTTGAAAGAAAAGGCCGCCGCATGATTCTTACATATGCAGGCGAAGAATTCGTGAAATCTGCCAGAGATATTACTATGAAATGCTTTGAACTTGAGGACCGCATGATTGATATTGGCAAAAATGTGGCTGTTAAACTCCGCATTGGTTACATGGTACGTCAGGTTGAGTCTCTCTTTCCTTCTGTTATGACTGCATTTAACAGACTGTATCCACAGTCAGTTGTATATGCCATTGACGGACATCTCTCAGACCATGAAGAGCAGCTTCTTGCCGGTGACCTTGATATGTTCTTTGGATATAACAGCGTGAGCAACACCAGACTTTCCTATGAAACCATATATGAAGACTGTCTTGTTGCCATTCTTCCCAAAAGCCACCCTGCTGTCTCTTTTGCAGAGTCTAAAGAATCATGCATCTATCCATGGCTTGATCTTGCGCATGTAAGAAAAGAAAGATTCATCCTGCAGCACAGCAACCAGAGTATAAGACAGCTTGAAGAAGACGCCCTTTTCTATGCTGATGTCCTGCCAGAGCTTACCTATAAGATAAGCAGTATTGACGCAGGAATCCGACTTGCTGAACAGGGATATGGAATTGCATTTACACTAAATAGTTATCTTACTTCAATGAAGCTTTCACCTGATTCAGTTATATTACAGGTTGGCGACCCAGACATGCGTATACCATTCTCAGCCGCCTTCCGCAAGGAAGATGAAAACCGGAAAGAACTGAAAGAATGGATACGGCTGACTAAAGAGCTTGTTTCCAGACAATAAAATAACCGGCTGATACTGCATTTAGCTGTACCAGCCGGTATCTTAATATTATTCAATTATAAAACTTCTACAAGCTCAATCCTGAAATTCAGTTCTTTTCCTGCCATCTCATGATTAGCGTCAAATGTGATATCTGTATCAGTTAAAGCAGCAACCCTAGCTGGGAATGGCTGTCCATACATATTCTGAAGATACACCTTATCATCAACTTTAAGTTCTTCTGCACCCGGAAGCTCGCTTATAGGCAGTGTTATGAACGCTCTTGGATCGGCTTCTCCATACGCCTCCTCTGGCATAAGATGAACATCAATAACGTCTCCGACATTCATTGTTGCAACAGCCTTGTCAAAGCCCTGAATCATCATTCCTGCTCCACAAGTAAATTCAAGCGGTTCACCTCTGTCGTAAGAAGAATCAAACTGTGTTCCATCGTTAAGTGTTCCTTTATAATGAACCTTTACCTTCTTTCCCACATTAGGTCCTTCAAATGATGGTGTAAATGTACCACAGCCACCGCCGCAGCCGCCACAACCACTTCCGCAGTCTGATTCACCTTCATCACTTCCACAATGTCCGCAACCTGACTCTTCATCTTCATGGCTTCCACAGTGTCCGCAACCATGACCTTCTTCATGATCATGATGATGGTCACAATTAACTCCTGCTGATGTTAAATCGCCATTAAGATATTCCTCAACTGCTGCATCTGCTTCTCCATCTGCTCCTGAATATACATCAATTCCAGCTTCTGAAAGTGCTGTGACTGCACCGTTACCAATTCCACCACATATAAGAACATCTACACCTTTATCCTTAAGAACAGCTGCCAATGCGCTATGACCAGCTCCATCAGTGCCAATTACCTCTGCACGGACAATATTCTTTCCTTCTGCCTCATAAATCTTAAAGCTCTCAGAATGTCCGAAATGCTGAAAAATCTGACCATTCTCGTATGTTACTGCTATTTTCATTAATAATCCTCCTGATTAATATTTATTTATCCTCATACAGTGCATGATAGACTTCAAGGAACTTTTCATCTCTCTCCCCAGTTGCTATCCTGTCTCTGCCATCAGAATAATCGTAAAATCCTTTTGCTACACATTATAACACTTCTTACTCATTATTGTCTCTCCAATAGTCTTATAATATTAATAACATTTACTACATGGCGTATAGCCAAGGCTTTGTGCTTTCTCTAGCGTAACCTGACTCGGATTCTTCATATTACTGCATGAACTGCTTCTATGGTACTTCTTTCCAGATTTAGGAATCCATACCATTGTAGAACTACCAGAATTGTTAGGAACCACTGGTTCCTCTACTGCCTGCTGTTTCTCCTCAACCTGAGGTGCAGCAGCTTCTGTCTTCTCAGTTACTGCCTCTGTAGTCTTTTCTTTAGTGACTTTTTCTGTGTTGACAACGCTCTGTGTTGTCTGTTCTTTACTAACGGAAACTGTTGACTGTGTTACAGATTTCGTCGTAGCATTTTCCGCTGTCTCTGTACCACAACCCACGAGCATACATATACTCATGATAATTACCATTAATAAACATCTTGTTCTGCCTCGCATATTAATCAGCTCCTTTGTACATATATAATTGTTCCGACCATTATTTCACTGATAAAATAGTATCATAATATGTACATTTCCGCAAGATAACGAGTTCATTAGTAATTATTACCACATAAAAACTCTGCCACACGTATGCACTACATATGGCAGGTTTACACTAAGAACATATATTTTCTAAAACTCATTCTCCTCAAAGAACTTCCGCTTTCTCTCAATCATCTCATCAATTCTTTCGACATAGCTTCTGACGTCTTTGACATTCTCTATTCTCTCAATTCTTACAGAATGATTAGCATCGCCTTCATTATGGAACACAACCTTGGTTGAAGCACCTGCGCCACACGCAATTATGGTCTGTTTTTCTTCCATAATAAGAATATTATATATACATTCAAGACCAGAAACTGCATAACCAACATTTTCAAAGTTCCCGGCCATATTCTTCTGACGGTACATATAATATGGCTGCATGTTAAGGTCACGGGCTGTCTGTTCTGTCATTGTAATAATATTATCTGTATTCTCTATTGAAAGTTCCGCATACTGCTCACGCAAAATGTTGAGTCTTGATGCTCTCTTAATTGCAAGTGAATGTACAGTAAGGCTCTCTGGTCCCATAGCCTTAATTTCATTAAGAGTATGTGCGACCTCTTCAACTCCCTCTCCTGGGAGTCCTAGAATCATATCCATGTTGATATTATCAAGTCCGGCTTCCCTTGCCATTGTATATGCATTCTTAATATCTTCAACCGTATGCTTTCTTCCGATTAAATCAAGTGTTTTCTGATTCATTGTCTGCGGATTAATAGATATTCTTCCAACATTATGTGCCTTAAGTACTCTGAACTTATCAGGTGTCACGCTGTCCGGTCTTCCAGCCTCAACAGTAAGCTCGCGGCATCTGCTCAAGTCAAATGCTTCTTCAACTACTGTCAGTACTTTATCTAACTGTTCTGCACTCAAAGTTGTAGGTGTTCCGCCACCCATGTACACTGTATCCAGTCTTCTGCCTTTCATGGATTCAGCGACGAATCTTATCTCTTTAATAAGTGCATCAACATAATTATCAACATAATCTTTGTATGCACCAAGTGCATATGATGAAAATGAGCAGTACAGGCAGATACTTGGGCAGAATGGAATTCCTATGTACAGGCTATAGCCTGTCTTATAATCCATATCCGTAAGTATATCTAACTCTTTCCTTGCTACTGTAAGTGCAAGGTCTGCCTTTTCCTCACTCGCATAATGCTTGTCCATAAAATGTTTCTTAATCTGTTCTTCTGTTGCACCTTCTTCAAGCATTGTATACGCAATCTTACTTGGCCTTACTCCTGTAAGATATCCCCACGGAAGCTTCTTGCCTGTCTTTTCTGAAAGCTTCTTATATAAGCTGTCCTTAAAAACTTCGTGGGCATTCTTCTTATCAAGCCCTGTGATATCAGGAACTTCTATTGAAAGAATCTCATCATTCTCTTCCGGCTTGGAATCTGCCTTAAGTGCCATAACCTCAGTTCTTGGATAAAATGAACGGACAAGTACAACCGCATCATCATAAAATACATCATTATCAATCTTAATATATATCATCGTTGCTTCCTTTTCGCGTCAGTTTCTTTTCGCCTGCTGATTCCATACTCGCAAACCCGCACTATCGTGCTTTCCATCCTGCTTCGCAGGCTGTTTGCTCGTTGATGCCCCGCGAAAAGTAAATAACGCTTCGCGTTGCTTCCTTTTCTCTTGCGGGGCATCACATAAACGGATTGTTCTGCTTTTCGTATCCAATCGTTGTGAACTCACCATGTCCGGGATATACATTTGTATCATCAGGGAGCTTGCAGAGCTTGTCATGAAGCGACTCCATCATTGCAGCAGAGCTTGCTGTAGGATAATCTGTTCTTCCGACTGAACCGGCAAAAAGTGTATCTCCTGACATAAGTGTCTTGTCTGATTCAATATAATAGCATGTTCCGCCTGCTGTATGTCCCGGTGTATGGATTGCCTTTATCTTAAGTCCTGCAACTTCAAGAATATCCCCATCATTATGAAGTACATCTGCTGTAACTTTAAGACTCATTCCATATGCATTAGAAAGATTTCTTGCAGGTGAAGCAAGCAGCTTCTCCTCATCACATGATGCATATATCTTAATCCCATAATGCTCACGCACTTCATTGGCAGCACCTATATGGTCAAAATGTCCATGTGTAAGAAGTATTGCCTGTGGCTTACTTCCCGAACGTACAACCATATCATATATAGACTCAGGCGAATCTGCCGGATCAATAATAATGCTTTCATTATTCTCTTTATTAATTATAAGATAGCAGTTAGTTCCTACTGGTCCTAATACTCTTGATTCAATCTTTATCATACATCTCTCCTAGCCTGCAGTTCTGGTTATATCAGTAACTCCATCTATTTTTCTTAACTTATCTATAATTCTGTTAAGTTCTTCTTTTCCGTGAATATCAAATCCCATGCTTATTGTTGCAACATTTTTCTTATTAAGACGACAGTTCATGGATTTAACATCAATTTCTGCTTCTGTAAACATTCTTGATATATCAACAATCAGTCCTGTTCTGTTATTAGCAAATATATTAATCTCTACTTCATAAGTATCATTAGTCTGTCCCTGTTCCCATTCGGCTTCAATAAGACGTGCACGCTCGTTGGCTGGGAAGTTGATTATATTAACACAGTCTGTTCTGTGAATTGATATACCTCTTCCTCGTGTAACAAATCCGACAATCTCATCTCCCGGAACCGGATTACAGCATTTTGAAAATCTCACAGCAACGTCATGGATTCCCTTAACAACAATTCCACCCTTGCCTTCCTTCTTCTTGGCCTTATCCTTAGATTCTGCCGCAACAATTTCTTCAAGAACGTCTTTATCTGTAATCTCTGCTTTCTTGGTCTTTTGATGTTCTTCGTTAAGTCTGTTTACAATCTGACTTTCCTTTAATGCACCATGACCAACTGCTGCAAGAATTGAATTCCAATCCTTAAAACCATATTTATTAAGACATTTTTCAACATATTCAGGTTTGGTAATATCAGATAAAACAATTCCCTTAGTCTTGCAGTAATTGGCAATCATTTCCTTGCCCTTAAGAATATTATCTTCCTTTAACTCCTGCTTAAACCACTGGTTTATCTTGTTTCGTGCCTGAGTACTCTTTACTATTGAAAGCCAGTCTCTGCTTGGTCCTTTGGAATTCTGCGATGTAATAATCTCTATTCTGTCACCTGACTTGATGACATAATCAATATTAACAAGCTTTCCATTAACTCTTGCTCCTACCATCTTGTTTCCTACTGCACTATGTATGCTGTACGCAAAATCTATAGGACAAGAACCTGCTGGAAGTGTTTTAACATCTCCTGAAGGTGTGAAACAATATACGCTGTCTGAAAAAAGATTCAAATCATTCTTAATTGATGATAAGAATTCCTTATTATCAGACATTTCCTTCTGCCATTCAAGAATCTGTCTTAACCAGCTAAGCTTTGCTTCCTCACTCTGGTTGTCCTTCTCACCTGTCTTTCCCTCTTTATATTTCCAGTGGGCTGCAATACCATACTCAGCAATCTTATGCATTTCGTAAGTTCTTATCTGTATCTCAAACGGCTGTCCGTTAGATGCAATAAGTGTTGTATGAAGCGACTGGTAATTATTAGGCTTAGGCATTGCAATATAATCCTTGAAACGTCCCGGAATAGGCTTATACATTTCGTGTATTACACCAAGTGCCGCATAACAGTCTTTTACAGTGTCAACCTTGATTCTTACTGCAAATATGTCATATATCTGATCAAGCGTCTTATTCTGGTTAACCATTTTTCTGTAGATTGAAAAGAAATGCTTAACTCTTCCGTCTATCTCAGCCTCAATACCGGCATTGCTTATATGCATGCCGACTTCTTTAATTATGCTCTTTATAAATGCATCTCTGCCCGGTCTGTTTAAGTTAACCTGTTCAACAAGATCATTATATACATCAGGCATCAGATATTTCATTGATAAATCATCAAGTTCTACCTTAATCTTGGAAATACCTAACCTATGGGCAATTGGGGCATATATTTCCATTGTCTCTCTTGATTTCTCAATCTGCTTTGCCGGCGACTGATACTGCATTGTCCGCATATTATGCAGTCTGTCGGCAAGCTTTATAAGAATAACTCTTATATCCTTTGCCATTGCAAGAAACATTTTTCTAAGGTTTTCTGCCTGAACCTCAATCTTATCATGCTGGTAATTGAGCTGTGTCAGCTTTGTTACACCATCTACTAACAGTGCTACCTCATCACCAAATTCTTTTGCAACATCTTCACTTGTCATAACTGTATCTTCAACAACATCATGAAGAAGTCCTGCAATAATTGATTCCTTATCCAGCTCTAATTCAGCCAGAATAATAGCAACACATAAAGGGTGGATTATATAAGGCTCACCCGATTTTCTGAACTGTCCCTCATGTGCCTTTCTTGCGGTCTCGTATGCCTTCTCGATATCTGACAGATCTGTAGATGGGTGGTATTTCTTTATAGCTGTAATAAGATCCTTATATAATTCCTCAGGACTTGTAAAATCTGCTGGTGTATCCACCGCTCTTTCAACCTGATTAGTTTTGTTATGGCTTGCGCCTGGTAACTCTATATTCTCTGGCATACGTGCCTCCATTCTCTGGTAATTGTCCAGCGTTATAGTTTTCTTAAGCCCATTAATTATACACTGGCATATGTTCTTTCCATAAATTCTCTTGTAGCCACTGCATTCTCAGGAACAGTATTTTCCAGTGTGCAGTGTACATATGGCTTATGTTCCTTAATCTTCTTTAACAGAAGCCCATAATTAAGGCCTCCTCCTGTCACCGGATTACCCTTTCCTGTACCGGCTGCCACTGACTTAAGCTCACTGCCTTCAACAATATAATCCTTGCAGTGAACAACAGCAATGTCCTTTAATAACAGGTCAAATGCTTTCTCAATAATCTCATCCTGCTGTGCAAGATTATCGACACATAACAGGTTAACCGGGTCAAATATAATCTGAAGATTAGGTGAATCAATAGCATCAAGCACCTTTCTTGCACGTTCAACAGTGTATACAATGTGCTTCCATACAGGCTCAATTGCTACAATGACACCAAACTGTTCAGCATATTTAACTATTGGTCTTAAATTATCAATAAAGCACTGAAGAGCCTCCTCACTGTGATTAGCTGGCTCATACTTATACTCCTCATTAACCGCACCAGTCTCAGTACCAACAACTCCACAGCCAAGAATACTTGCAAATCTTATATGTGCCTTATACTTCTCAACAATCTCCTTATGCTTCTCAGGATTGGGATTGCAAAGGTTAAGATAACAACCAAGTACTGCAACATCAACCTTATTCTCTGTGCATAACTCTTTTATATACATGGCAAGTCCCGGTGTCATAGTCTCCACGCCCGGCTTAAACTCCTTAATAGACTTACTTAGTGCTATATGCATACAGTGAAAACCCTGTGCATGTATATTAGGTATAAGCTCCTCTAATGGAGCGTATGCAACATCATGTGCTCTTATTCCGATTCTCATAAAAAACCACCTTTCCGTCAATTACAAACACTTTTGAAAGATTATACTATATATTACATAAAAAAACCAGTAAATATCTGCGACTTTTCCAAGCTGTGAGGGCGTTAATGCTGCTATATACAAAAGAACGGTGAGAGAAAGCCCGCCCAAGCGAAACGCGTTTGCTTTCTCTCACCGTATTAAACTCTGTATGCACCTTTATCTCAATTATCAATACAGCTTTACATTATTAATTAATCCTGTATCTCCAAGTGCCTTATAATATGTAACAAGTGGTATAAAACTCTGTGCAAATCCTTTCGTACTGTCACCAGAAACAATAACAGCATCATCTATAACCTTTTTAGAACCAATTCCTGCCTTTCCTGTGTTATTAATATTAGTTTCAAATGTTTTGAAACCATACTCAAGATATTTCTTATCACCTGTAAGTTCATACGCAATTGCCAGTGATTCCAGAAGAAGTGTGTTATTTCCATTCCTTGAAAGTGAAGGAAGCTCCTTATAATAGAACAAACCATTGTCAAGAGTACAATTCTCTACAATATCATCAATTGCTCTTATAAGCATCTGCTTAATATCTTCTCTTGGGAATACCCTGTAATATCTCATTACGCTTCCTGCAGCTACTGATATCATAAATCCTACTCTTATAAGAGTATTGTCCGTATATGGAGCAAGCCAGTTGCCATACTCCTCTTCCCATATCTTAAAGCTGTCAATAATCCACTCACATTTTGCAAGCCATTTTTCATCTCCTGTCTCCACATATAATGCAACAAGTGCACGTAAAGCCCAGCCAGTTTCTCTCGCATTGGCTTCTCCCGGTTTGGCATACATTGGTGTATCCAGAAGTCTTAATATGTTATCACCTATACTTATAGCTGTCTCAAGACCTCTCTCATCACCTGTAAAATGATAGTAATCAATCACTCCTTCAACCCATTCATGTGAGCATACCATTATTCCATTCTTACAATGGCCTGCTGTATGTTCCCACTGTCCACCTATTCTTAATGGATTCTTGCTGTAATGGCATACATCAACATCCATCTGATGCTTTGCTGAAACTATTAAATAGTCAAGGAATCTTCTGATTCCAGTTCTTGCATACATAAGAGCACATGAATGCGGATAATCATATTCATTATTACTCCATACAGGTTTTCCGCCACCTCTTCCCTGTAAAGTATATCCCATATCAATAGAATCGCCCCAATTCAACATGCCGTAGCATCTTGAATGGTTATCAGCCCTTGCAATAAGTGCGATTTCAACTTCATCCACAAGATGTTCAGGGAATACATCCATACACACTTCTGCCTTCTTGAATTCCTCTGGTGCTATGCATGGTCTGTCAGGCATCTGGTATATTGTACTTCTGTTATCAAGTTCCCACATCTGCATATCCGGTTCATGGAAATGCATCAGGAATCTCTGTTCCTTTGCCATACCAGACTGCATAACAACATTTCCAATATCCTCTGGAACAAGCATAACAGCTACTCCGCCGTCATATGCCTTAATTGCCTTCGGATAATTCTGCTGTGCCTGATATACAGTTATACACAATCCATCATTTCCATCAGTATAATCTGCAAGAAATGTACCATAGAATACCTCTGCAAAATGTTCATTTGCTTCCTTTACAAGATATGCATCATCGATAATCTTATTAACCTGCACTCCATCTCTTCCAATATAGAAATCAGTCTTATAATTAGAGCTTCCAACAAGTGTTCTTACATTGGAAACAGGTGCTTTACCAGATATCATCTCTAATTCCCCGGTTCCTCTTGTGTGATACACAGGTCCATTCTCTTTAGAATTATCCGTAAGTACATCTCCACATCCGGTAGAATCATTACCCATATTAATGTGCATATCAAACAAATCATCACTTGCAGTGACTGTCTCATCCGGCTTTGCATAAAATACCAAAGATTTGATATGAAGCTCATCATAAGTTGTATTAATAATTCTGTATGAAACATCAATCCATGACTTAGCTGCATATGATGTAAGTGTTATCTCAAAATCAACTTTTTTATTATTAAGAATGTTACTTCCTTTAGCTCTGATTACACATTTTACAGGACCTGCGTCTATAATCTTCCATTCACCAATATTAATGTCGTATAATCCCATATCATCTTTCAGATATGGTCCTTCAAAATTCTGAGCGGTATAATGTTTTCTTCCATCATCAAGTGTTTCAAATATATTCTGGGAATTATTCTTTACTGTAAATGTAACACAGCCTGTGTCAACACACAGTCCCTGTCCAGTCTGAGTAACAGATACTCCTTTTTCTTCATACTTTCCATCAGTCTCTTTTTCAAACTCAAGCACTGCACCCTTATTAGCCGGAATATCGGCAAGAAAATCCACATACAGGTACCTTATGCTTCCATCTGCATGCTTTGATGTAACCTTTGGCTGAACCATGCATTTTTTGCCATTCTGTGTAATGGCTATCCTATCAACACTCTTTAATTCGCCTTCTTTAAAAGGAAGTGCTATGCCTGCCGGTTCCTGTAATCTGTCATACCTGTAAAGCTTGTCAAAATAAATTTTCATTATATGTACCCTCCATTGTTTGTCACGAGCAAATCTGCTATAATTGTACAACAGATTTAAATCATTTGCTATAGTCTTAATATAGCATTCATAATTCTGTAATTCATGTGATAAGATGTCATTATTAGCTAATAATACAGATTTATTGCAGCTTTTAGAAAGAGGGTTTATATTATGCATTATGCCGAGATAAAAACCTGCGATATTGCTAACGGACCAGGGGTGCGTACATCTCTTTTTGTAAGTGGATGCACTCACCGATGCAAAGGTTGTTTTAACGAAATTGCATGGGATTTTAATTATGGCAGGGACTTCACAGACGATACAATCAAAGAAATCATTGATTCCCTTGCCCCAGACTATGTTACAGGTCTCACACTTCTAGGAGGTGAACCATTTGAACACAGCAACCAGCAGGGACTCCTTCCATTGCTGAGAGAAGTACGCAGAATATATCCTAACCTGAGTATATGGTGCTTTACAGGATATCTGTTTGACAAAGATATTGTTGAAAAAATGTGCAATGAATGGAAAGAAACTAAAGAAATGCTTCAATACATTGACGTCATAGTTGACGGCAAATATGAAGAAGACAAGAAGGATATGATGCTTCAGTTCAAGGGTTCATCTAACCAGAGGACAATCCTTGTAAAAGAATCACTCGAATCAGGTAATATCGTACTTCTGTATGATTAATAATATAAAGGAGAATACACAATGTCACAGAAAGTTAATATTAAGAAATTAAATCCAGATTCCTGTATCCCAACATACGGAACAGAGTTCTCAGCAGGAGCAGACCTCTACTCAGGAATGCCAGAAGCTGTAACAGTTATGCCAGGCACAACTGAATTCATCAAAACAGGAATAGCAATGGAGATACCAGCAGGCCTCGTAGGCCTCATCTATGCAAGAAGCGGAATGGCATGTAAAAAAGGTCTTGCCCCAGCCAACAAAGTAGGCGTAATAGATTCTGACTACAGAGGTGAAATCATAGTTGCCCTCCACAACCATTCAGATAATCCTGTAACCATAGAACCAAAAGACAGAATCGCACAGATAGTCTTAGCTCCATACATCACAGCAGACTTCAACGAAGTAGAAGAACTTGACGACACAGAAAGAGGCGAAGGAGGCTTCGGCTCAACAGGCACGAAATAATACAGGAACCGGCAGCATAATAATATGCTGCCGGTTCCCACTCACAACCTAAATTCTTTCCTGCCTTACTTATAAGAAATGTTGGCATGTTCAATAACATAGTCCTGTGCCTTCTGTACAAGCATAGCCTTTACAATCTTATCTTTTCCGTATTTTTCAACAAATGTATCCGCATTAGAGTATCCGTTATCAGCCGCAAAATCATCAAGAGAACCTTTATAATCGTATTCTCTCATTGTCATATTGCGGTCTTTAACTATAGCCTCCATGATAAGCTGCTGTGTAGCAGATTTCTTAACAAAGTCATCAAAAGAAAGTCCATACTGCTTCTGACAATATTCATCCTTTGAAAGCTTAGAAAAATCCGCATAAAAACCAATAGATGTTTCAAGTCTGGATCTTGTTTCTTCCATAAGTGAATCAGGATAACTGCTTATCTTGAATGTATCCTGTAAAGAAGATAATACATCTTCCTGTATCTTGTTCTCAACCTTTGAATTAATATCAGTTTCAAGAGATTCCTTTATTGACTGTCTATATTCTTCGATTGTATCATATCCAAATGTTTCCTTAACATATGCATTAGTAAGCATTGGCACATTAGGCTGTGAAACTGTCTGCATTGTAAGCTCAAACACTACCTTAGTTCCTGCATATACTGTATTGCTATATGTTTCCGGCAAATCAATTACCATGACCTTAGTCTCTCCAGCCTTCATTCCATAGAGTGCTTGATCAAGCTCTTCTATGTCAAGTCCAAGCTTATCTTTTCCAAGTATCATTGTAACACCATCTGTATTAGACAGTCCTGTTGACTGTGAACCCGAACTTGTAGCAACATAAGTTACAAGTATCTGATCTCCATCAACAGCACCTCTGCTGACTTCTGAATAAGTTGTATTATTCTCTATATCTTCAGCAATCTTATCATCAATAAGCTGATTTTCTATAGAAGTTTTATCAACTGTTACAGCTATATCCTCATATTTTCCAAGCTGTACATAATCATTAACATTATAATCGTATTTTACTTCAATCTCTTTATTACATGCAGTTGCCATAAGCATTGTTGCTGATAATAAAACTATTGATGCTTTTCTTAAAAAATTTTTTCTCACAATAGACCTCCGCTCTTACTTCTCTATACAGAAGTAAAAAATTGACTTTCATACTATATCACATAAAAGAGATTTTATCCATATTTGTTCATATTAGTTCACAGAAATATCATACATTTTAAAAAGAAAAGACTGCCGCTTTCACGACAGCCTATTATCTCAATGATATATAATATATAATCAATTATGCAAGCTTAGACTTAGCAACCTCTGCGAGCTTAGCAAATCCTTCTGCATCGTTAACAGCCATCTCAGATAATACCTTTCTGTTAAGATCGATATTAGCTAACTTAAGACCATACATGAACTTGCTGTATGAAAGTCCGTTAATTCTTGCAGCAGCATTGATTCTGGCAATCCATAACTGTCTGAACTGTCTCTTCTTCTGCTTTCTGCCCTTATAACTCTCTGTAAGAGCTCTCATAACTGACTGCTTAGCAACTCTGTACTGCTTAGATCTTGCTCCTCTATAACCCTTAGCGAGCTTTAATACTCTGTTATGCTTCTTCTTTGCGTTTAATCCGCCTTTAATTCTTGCCATTTTATAAATTCCTCCTTAAACTATATCTCTAAATAAATGTTGTTATACCATTAATCTTAGAGATAAGGCATAATCTTCTTCATTGTCTTAACATTAGTTGCATCAGTCATAGCTGCCTGTCTAAGATTTCTCTTTCTCTTAGCTGACTTCTTTGTAAGAATATGGCTCTTGTATGCCTTCATTCTCTTTAACTTACCTGTTCCAGTTACTTTAAAACGCTTTGCAGCTGCTCTTTTTGTCTTTACCTTTGGCATAATAATCCTCCTAAAAATGTCTGTTAGTTGTTATTTATTTTAACGTTTTTCAGTTAAAAACATCATCATGCTCCTGCCTTCCATCTTAGGAGCCTTCTCAATTACAGCTATATCGCCAAGCTTTTCTGCAAAATCCTCTAATATATGCTTAGTAGAGTCGATATGAGCCATTTCTCTTCCTCTGAATCTTAATGATACTTTAACCTTGTTACCTTTCTCAATGAACTTTCTTGCTGAGTTACACTTAGTATTAAGGTCATTGACATCGATGTTAGGTGATAAACGAACTTCCTTAACTTCTACTGTCTTCTGTTTCTTCTTAGCTTCCTTTTCCCTGCGGAGCTGTTCGTACTTGAACTTGCCATAATCTACAATTCTGCATACAGGTGGATTAGCTGATGGCGAAACCATTACTAAATCTACTCCTGCATCCTTAGCCATGTTTAAAGCATCTCTTAATGCCATAACTCCAAGCTGCTGTCCTTCTTCTCCAATAACACGAACCTCTTTGCATCTAATCTGTTCGTTAATCATTAACTCGTTAATAGCGGTACACCCCCATATAAAAAAATAAAGTGAATAGCACAGCTATCCACTTTCTTTAATCAAAACACAATCCTATATTATGTGTAATTCTTAAATATCAACCCGAGTCGCCCTGTGCGCTGAGGTGAGAGTGGATACTCTGCTTTGCTTTGCAACTATTGCATAATATCATTCCAAGCAGCATATGTCAACCCCATTTTAAAAATTTATTTGCAAAATTTTATTACAATGCAATTAATCTTAAGTCTTGGAATATCACCTCAATAATGATATTATAATACAGAAAATAAATCAAGAAAGGATCTGACATTTATGAAAGATTTTCTTATATCAACTGACACAACTGCCGATTTGCCTGACAATTATGTTAAAGAAAACAACATTGATATCCACACTTTATTCTATGCATTTGGTGAAGTAATCTATGGAACAGACAATACTATGCCTGAGAAAGAATTTTTCGACCGAATGCGTAAAGGCGAGATGCCAACAACTATGGCATGCAATCCGCAAGATTGTAAGACAATATTTGAAAAACGCGTCAATGAGGGCTTTGATATTCTTCATATTGCATTTTCATCAGCACTTTCCAGCAGTTACAATAACGCCTGCATAGCTGCCAATGAAGTTATGGAAGAACATCCGGGAGCGCGAATCGTTGTTATCGATTCTTTAGCTGCTTCAATGGGTGAAGGTCTTATAGTATATAAAGCTATCGAAATGAAGAAATCCGGAAAATCTATGGACGAAATAATAGACTTTGTCAATGAGCACAAGCTTAATGTAGTACATAATTTTACTGTTGATGACTTAAACCACTTATATAGAGGCGGCCGTGTTTCTAAGACTACTGCCATTATTGGTACACTTGCCAATATCAAGCCAATCCTTCATGTAAATAATGAAGGCAGGCTTATTAATATAGGAAAAGTCCGTGGAAGAAAGAAATCACTTATTGCTTTAGTTGACCGTATGGAAGAACATATAGGTTCATACAGGGATAAGAATGATATTGTATTCATCAGTCATGGTGACTGCTTACAAGATGCACAGTTCGTAGCAGGTCTTGTCAAAGAAAGATTCGGCATAGATAACATATGGATTAATTATATATGTCCTACAATTGGCACACATTCCGGTCCTGGAACAGTTGCACTCTTCTTTATGGGTGAATCAAGATAATATACATGCAGAACTGGCAGAGTGTTTACCACCCTGCCAGTTCTGTTATCTGTTCTACCAACGTATTCACATCTACAGGCTTAGATATAAGTCCATTCATGCCTATCTTTTGCAACATCTCCATCTCTGTTCCAAAGCCATCTGCTGTCATAGCAATTATTGGCACATCTGTACATTTTCCATTCTTAGTTCTTATAATTTTCGTAGTCTCTATACCATCTATTCCTGGCATTCTCACATCCATAAGAACTGCATCTATGTCATCCGCCTGTTCACTTTCAAGCAGTTCAATCGCTGAACTGCCATCTTCTGCCTCGTAAACTGTTATATCTTCATCTTCAAGAATATCTCTTACAAGTTCCCTGTTAAAATCATTATCATCAACTACAAGTACACATTTATCCATGCTGTTCTCCTCTGACACATAATCATAAGATTCATATTATAACACATTATTCTCTCTTATTTCTGAAACAAGCTTTCTTCTGTATGCCCTGCAGCCATTTTCATTCCAGTATTTTCTCTTTTCAACCTTAATAACCTCAAATGTTGTATGGAAAATATCTGTCTTATAGCTTGTATATGGTTCTCTTCCTGGATAGAATACAGTAATTGAATCTGCACATTCATCTATCTTAAGACCGTAATCCTTAGCAAACTTTCGTGATTCATAGGGGCTTCTTATCATCTTGATATGTGCATAATATCCTACAAGATAAGCAAAATAGTTAATATCAAATTTATCAAGCCATCTGCCATCACTTGCCATAAATACTATAACAGGGAATGTTCTTTCTTCATCTGCAATCAGTGTTGTAAGATCATCATAATCCTTACTGTCTTCAACGTATCTTACAGATTCCCTCATTCTTTCCACATCAACAATGCCTATATTGTCTGCAATCTCTCCAAAGAAATTAGGTCTTGAAAACAGTACATTTTCATTATCCCTGTATCTGTCTGCCGGCTCTGCATATCTGTTAGATACCGTGAATTTCAGTCTGTCACCTTCTCTGCATACAACTGCTTCAGATATCCATACTCTTGTTGGTATCTTAGTATCAAGATGTGTAGTTTTTTCAGAAAAATACACATTATCTGCATCATACGAAAGATTAACAGAATATCCTGGTTCCGCATTAACATAAGTTCCAGCACTATCTGGCAGGTCTGTAAATACATCCTCAAATCTTGACTTAACCCACGAATATATATATCCTGTAGCTTTTCTGAACGCATCTGCCATGACAAGATTGCTAAGATCAATATATGTATCAGCCTTAAACACCATATATGAGCCAAACTGCTTGAACGGCTCAAATCTTCTTCTCTTGGCTATATTATCATTCTCCTGTTTCTTCTCATGTTCTATCCTTGCAAATGCTTCTTTGAGTCTCTCATCCTCAGGTCCTATCTGATTAACTATCTTAACAATATTATTAACAGTAATCTCCGGACCTTTATCTCCTGTATTATCCCACAACTGTCTTAGTAACGGTTCTCTTTTAAATTTATAAAACTTCTTGGCAAGTTCTGTATCTTCATCAAATATCTCTTCAATATATGGATGCAGCGGTTCTCTTGTAAACTTCAGTCTGTAATGGCACCTTAACATATAGTTCCATTTTCTATCTTTGTAATGCTGATGTCCTAAATCTTCAATCAGCCCCACAACTGAATCATCACATAACTCCAGTGTCGCAAGAATACTGTTCATCTTTCTTGCAAGCGCTTCATTACCCGTGCCAAAAGCTGAGCCTTTATATCTCATATCATGTTCAATCTCATGCCAGCCCTCAAAAGAATTAGTTCTTACCTGTATCTCAAATGTATCATCCACATAATCTCCAAGCTCCGGATTAACAATGGTCTTGCTAAGATATCCCGGCAGCTTGAATATTCCGTTAATCTTCATTGCCCTGAACTCATATTCATTGGCCTCTGTTGTATTCCACACGCCCGGCATAGAGAATATTGTATCAAGAAAATTCTTAACAATCTCAACATCATCCGCATAATACAGAATAATTCTTATTCCTATAAGATCCTGCATCTTCTTATCCTGATTCTCTGTCCCCGGTCTTCTGTAGTCCTTTAATATAAGTTTATCAAGCATTGAATCAGGAGCTTTCACCCTGTATGCAACCCTGTAATAGAATCCTGCTTTCTTAAGCTTTTCTTCTATAATACTTAGCAGATCATCCTTAACAATATCAGGAACATATATCTTTTCTACATTCTCCTTAGTAAATAATTCATTAATTTCATTCATATCCTAACCTCTTATTCCCGCCACTTTGGCAAACTGTGTCTCCACCCTTGCCCTTAAGCGGTTTTTTATTCCCTCTGTTGCAAATGCAGCTTCAACGCCATTCATTATCATCTGCTTAACATCTTTCTTCTCCATATTAAATGTATCTGCAACCAACGCCAGTTCCCTCGCCTCTGTAGTGTTAGAAACCATCATATTATCCGTATTAACAGTAACTCTTATCCCCTTATTCATAAGCTGCTGTATCGGATAATCCCCTATTGTCTCATATATTTTAGTGTTCAGATTGCTTGTCGGACATAATTCCAACACAACACCTCTGTCTGCAAGTTCCTGCATAACTAAAGGATTCTCTATACATCTTATGCCATGTCCTATTCTTTTTGCCTGAAAATTCAATGCACATTCAACACTTTCTGCTCCAGCTGCCTCGCCTGCATGAATAGTAAATGGTACTCCTTTCTGCACGGCATCCCTGAATACATCTGCAAATGTATCCGTTGCATAAAGTCCTTCTGCCCCTGCAAGGTCTGCCGCCACAACACCGCTTCCCTCTTCAGCATATAATGCAGCAAGTCTTACTGTCTCCATATTAGCATCCTTATTATCATCCGAACGCATACAGCATAATATAAGATTGTGACAGGAATATGACTTCCAGTACTTTCTTGATTCATCGAGTCCCTCACATGCTGCTTCAACAATCTCCTGCTGTGACAATCCTTTTATTGTATGAAGCTGCGGCGCAAATCTTATCTCGCTGTATATTACCCCCTGTTCTTCCTGCTCCTTAACAAGCTGACACACACTATATCTAACAGCCTCACGCGTCTGCAAAAGCTGAAGTGGGAATTCGAACTTTTCAAGGTATTCATTAAGATTCTTACAATCTGATGACACACTCAGCTTTGCTGACAATTCTGCATCATCACCTGTTTCTATATTCTGCATACCACAAAGATGTCTTACAGATTCAAGCGACAATGAACCATCAAGATGTACATGCAGGTCTGTAAGGCAATCCAGTTTTTCTATCCATTCTATATTGCTACTATTCAAAAAAAAACACCCTCTAACATAATATTATCTTACATACACTTCTTTACATTTTAAACTGCATTCATTTTATTTGCAACACTGATAAGCTTTTGTCTCCATATTTTACCAAGTATTTTGATAATTTTTATGATTAATTTATATTCAGCGCATTTGCATTAAATATACATGCGTGTTATAATTCATATATCAATATCGTTATAAGTAATCGGGGGATATAATTATGTCAGTTATTCATGAATCAGCAGAAAACTATCTTGAGTCAATATTAATGTTAAGCAAAAAGCTTCCTGTGGTTCGTTCAATAGATGTTGCCAATGAATTAGGTTTCAAGAAATCAAGCGTCAGTATTGCAATGAAGAATTTGAGAGAATCTAATCATATAACGGTAACTAAAGAAGGTTACATATATCTTACAGAATCAGGTAAAGAGATTGCTGAGATGATATATGAGCGCCACCAGCTCCTTACATCATGGCTCATAAGACTTGGTGTTGATCCTAAAGTTGCTGAAGAAGATGCCTGCCGTATCGAACATGATATAAGCAAAGAATCATTCAATGCTATTAAGAAAGCAATATCTTAATTTTTCTCATATAATTTCCTTCTCTGAAATAGCCATGACGGATAATCCGCCATGGCTATTTCGCTTTTTATATTTCTCTGTATTATCCTGCAAATTCCTGTGCCCAGTAACCGCTATATTGACCATTGCTTAGTCCCACACTGTATCCAAGCCCCATTTTTGTATACTCAGGGCTTAATATATTGGCTTTGTGTCCCTCTGAACTCATCCAACCATATTTACCATTAACAACATCTTCTGGAGTAGGCTGACCTGCCGCTATATTCTCTCCGCACATCATATATCCAATATTACAATAATCAACTACAGTAAAGCATTTTCTGCCACCAGGTCTTGTATGACTAAGCTCCCCTGTCCTGTCCATCTCAATTGCCCTCATGTTAGCTGCATTACACAGTGCCTCATCCAGCACGAGCGGAGCAACGCCAGCATTAGCTCTTTCAATATTAACAAGTTCTAACACCCTGTTTGCAAATTCACTATATGTAACCGTATTAATCTTTGCAATTGCAAGAAGGCTTTCATCATCAATGACATTAGCACTTTCGCCAGAAGAAGAATCATCTGAATTCTCTCCGGCATCAGATGAACCACCATTGTCATCTGATTCTGAGCCATAACCGGAGCCATTATCCTGATAGCTGTCATCCTGACTGGCATCATCCTGATATCCACTATTCTGTGAATTCTCCTGCACATTATCTGTGCCTGTGTCTGCCTGTCCAGCATCTGTCTGATTGTCAGATGAATCTGATGCATTGGCATCCTGCTGATTACTTTCAGTCTGCTTATTGTTCTCACTATCTGTTTTCTGTGTGACTTTTTCAAATGTCTCTTCGTATGCAATTGCTTTAGTTGCTACTTGCTCTTTATTAATGTCCTTCTCTTTAGAAGCCACATTATCTCTGGCAGCGCTGCCACAACCTGCGAACAGACCTCCTGCAATCATTACAGCAATAAAAGCTGCTGTATATCGTCTCTTCATAATATTTGTCCCCCGTTTATCTACTCCTTGACAGTTTCACTGTCAAAGAAAATCATAACATACTGGCATAAGATTTTCCATAAGCATTTTTTGTCATCAATACCATATAAACCTGTATAATTGCCATAAATTACCATTTATACTACTATTATTATGCTGATAAAATGTTATTTTTCTAATAGTCCAATCTCGATTAGATGAACTATGGAGGAATACTATATGCAGGAGTATCGTAATAGAATCCGTGAATTACGTGAAGAAAAACATATAACACAGGTAAGATTAAGTACTGAACTGGGGGTTGCTCAGGAAACCATAAGTGCATACGAACAGGGAAGACACCTTCCAAGCGTCACATCACTTATGAAGCTTAGCGTAATATTAGATGCTAGTATGGACTATATAATGATGAAATCTGATGTCAGAAATGTTGTACAGGTAAAATCATTATCTGATAATGAAACAAGACTTCTCAGATATTATAAAAAGCTTAACACATCAGGTAAAGAAAAAGCACTTTCATACCTCGAAGGCCTTAATGACGGATTAAGAGCTGGCCGTAAATAGCATATTTTTAAGTAATATATAAGCCTCCCTGACAAATATACGTCCGGGAGGCTATTAGTTTAATTAACCTTATTATTCAAGATATTCTGTGTATTCTGCTGTCTTTAATATTTCGTTAGCTCTTGCAATCTCTTCCTTAGTCGGTGGCATTACGTCAGAAAGTGTATATGGAATTCCTAATTCTTCCCATTTGAATACACCAAGTGTATGATATGGAAGCACCTCAAATCTTTTTACTGTCTTTAAGCTGGCAACAAAATCTCTTAACTGTTCAAGATCTTCCTGTGCATCTGTAACTCCTGGAACAAGAACATGTCTTATCCACATATCCTTATTGTGGTCAGACAGATACTTTGCAAGGTCAAGAATGTTCTTATTAGTCCATCCTGTAAGGTCCTTATGCTTCTCATCATTAATCTCTTTAATATCAAGAAGAAAAAGATCTGTGACTGCCATCAGTTTATCAAACTTTTCAAGATACTCAGGCTCCATCTTGAAAGGATTGCCTGATGTATCAAGCGTTGTGTGTACACCATTCTTCTTTGCAATTTCAAAAAGTTCTGTTACGAACTCCATCTGAAGAAGCGCTTCACCACCACTTACAGTGATTCCGCCACCATTCTTCCAGTAATTTCTGTAACGGTAAGCTTTATCGAACACTTCCTGCGCTGTTTCTAATGTTCCGCCTTCTTCTTTCCATGTCTCAGGATTATGACAATATCTGCATCTCATATGGCAGCCCTTAAGAAATACAATATATCTTACCCCTGGTCCATCAACCGAGCCAAAGCTTTCTACCTGATGAATTCTACCTTTAATACTTTCACTCATAGCATTTTCCTCTTCCATAATTATTACTTTATAAATGTATTATCACAAAACAGCGATAATTTACTCCAAAAATATCTACATTTTATAGAAACATATATTTGGTGCATTAAATATAACACATCCCCTATATATTGTCAGTTTGAAATCATCATGTTTGCATAAAAAAGCAAATTGTAGACCTTTTTACCTACATTTATCTGTTTCTATAACGTATTCTCTCAAGCCTGTTTATTTCATAACATTTTTCACACATGCCAAACTTATGATTCCATTCCAGCTTCTTTCCGCATCGTTTGCATCTGTTAAAAAACTCGCCATTAGTAAGCTCGCTTACTATTCGTTCTGATATATCTTCCTTCAACATTCTTATACGCTCATTATATTCTGAAATATTGAGTGCATTACAATACGAATTCAGCAAATCCAGTTTTTTATATAACTGCTCCAGATCATCAAGTTTCATGTTCGTTATATCATCATATTCTGTATCAACATAGTACCACATTCTGCTTACAGGTTCACCATCTGCTGTCATATCAACCAGATCCTGCCACAGATATTTTAATTGTTCACTGTTTTCATCAAATGGTATATTAATAAGACTGTATTCCAGGTCTTTGTTAATCTTATCGCCATGTTTTTTCTCAATATATTCAGCAAGCTTAATACGGTTCTTAAGATCAGCAACTGAAAAACATTTTTTCTCAATAGTCTTTAACCATATCTTAAATATTTCCGACAGACTGTATGGCATATCAAGCACTTTTCTAGGCGGCTGTATAACGCAGCTTGTTATCTGTTCATATCTTCCATGAAGAAGCTCACCTATCTGTTCCCTGTCCTCTAAAGAATTAACATATCCCTGATTATACATTCCTTTTCGTCCGGCTCTTCCGGCAATCTGCTTAACCTCACTCATATTAAGAGATCTCTTTGATTTGCCATCAAATTTTCTTGCTTCAGTAAATATAACTCTTCTTATTGGAAGATTCACTCCCATTCCAATCGCATCAGTACATACAACTATCTTACTTTCGCCACTTAAGAACCTTGCAACCTCTGCTTTTCTTACACTGTAAGGAAGCGAACCATATATAACACTTACTTTATAACCTTCCTTTTTAAGCAGTGTTGCAAGCATAAGTACCTTTCTTCGTGAAAATGCGACTAAAGCATCACCATCCTGTATATCATCCGGAAATATGAAATCATGGTCTTCCATTATAAGCCTTGAATTTCTCTTATGTCTTATGTCTGTATATGTGTCTCCACACATTTTTATAAGCATTTTAACGATATGTATTGCATTCGGTGACATGCATATGTGAATAACATCCGCATTGACACCAAGAATTGCTTCTGTCCACGCCCAGCCCCTGTCTTTGTCTGACACCATCTGGGCTTCATCTATTACACAGACATCATAATGCCTGCTTATATCCATCTTCTCTACAGTACACGATAAATGCTTTGCACCTTCCCTTATGTCCTTCTCTTCACCTGTTGTTAAAGAGCAGTTAATTCCTCTGGCAAGGCTCATCTCCTGAATCTCTAACGCAAGCAGCCTTAAAGGTGCAAGGTACATTCCTGCATCTGCATTGTAAAAATCCTCAAGTGCATCATGGGTTTTTCCAGTATTAGTCTCCCCTATATGCAATATAAAATGTCTCTTTATATTTCTGGCTTCAGGGTACAGCTGTGTTATATCCTCAGGTATGCTCTCCATTAAGGCGGTCTTTATCTTAAGTTCCTTAAGACTCGCAAGATCCTTTGGCACGAATTTCTTCTTTTTCTTTTTATAGTAATATCTAGCCATTTATTTTCCTATTGTTTTCTTAAATATAAACAAGAAGCATGACAATGCGTAATAAATTACATATTGTCACGCTTCTTTCTGTAAGGTCAGTCTAATTATTTAGCTGCTGCAGGATTATTCTTCTTAGTAGCAATCTCATCCTTAAGCATTGCAACAAATTCGTCCTTAGATACTGTAGTTGACTTCTGCTCTCCGTGAAGTCTGTAACTTACAGTTCCATCTGCTGCTTCATTCTTACCAAGTACAATAAGGTAAGGAATCTTCTTAACCTGAGCTTCTCTTACTCTGTATCCAAGCTTTTCTGCTCTCTCATCAATCTCAACTCTGATTCCATTATCAGCAAGATAATCATAGAGACCATGTGCATAAGCATTTAACTCCTCATCTTCATTCTTAACTGGAAGAATTGTAGCCTGTACAGGAGCAAGCCATAATGGAAGGTTGCCCTTTGTCTCCTCAAGTATATAAGCCATGAATCTGTCAAGAGAACCAAGGATAGCTCTGTGAAGAACTACAGGTGTCTTTCTCTGTCCATCTTTATCAATGTATGTTAAGTTGAACTTAGATGGAAGACAGAAATCAAGCTGACATGTTGATAAAGTATATTCATTACCGATAGCAGGCTTAACATTAACATCAAGCTTAGGTCCGTAGAATGCAGCCTCTCCAATTTCCTCTGTGTACTCAATTCCGATATCATTAAGAACCTTTCTTAATGCGTTCTCAGCATTGTTCCACATTTCATCATCATCATGATACTTTACCTTATCCTCTGGATCTCTTAATGAGAGAACACAGCGGTAATCTGTAATATTGAAATCCTTGTATGTCTCAAATATAAGGTCTACAACCTTGGCAAATTCTGACTCAATCTGCTCTGGTGTTACGAAAAGATGGGCATCATTCTGGCAGAAATGTCTTCCTCTCTCAATACCCTTTAATGTTCCACTTGCCTCAAATCTGAAGTCATGTGCAATCTCACCAATTCTTATAGGAAGATCCTTGTAAGAATGCATTTTGTTAGCATATATCATCATGTGGTGAGGGCAGTTCATTGGTCTTAAGACAAATGATTCGCCTTCAACTTCCATAGCTGGGAACATGTTTTCCTTGTAGTGATCCCAGTGGCCTGATGTCTTGTAAAGATTAACTGTACCAACACATGGTGTCATTACATGAAGGTATCCAAGCTTTCTTTCCTTGTCCTTAATGTAATTCTCAAGCTCCTGCCATACTGTATATCCCTTTGGTAAGAACATTGGAAGTCCACGCCCGATTAAGTCATCTGACATGAAAAGTTCCATTTCTTTGCCAATCTTTCTGTGGTCACGTTCCTTTGCTTCCTCAAGAAGCTTAAGATGTTCTTCAAGCTCCTCAGCTGTTGGGAAACATACACCATAGATTCTCTGCATTACATGATTGTTAGCATCGCCCTTCCAGTATACACCAGAATATTTAACAAGCTTGAAATTCTTACAGAGCTTAGTATTATCAACATGAGGTCCACGGCAGAGGTCTGTGAAATCGCCCTGGTCATATACTGTAATGTTGCCGTCTTCAAGGCCGCTTATAAGATCAAGCTTATACATATCATCCTTGAACATCTCAAGGGCTTCTTCCTTAGAAACTTCTCTTCTATATATTTTCTTGCCTTCCTTGCAGATTTTCTTCATTTCTTTTTCGATAGCTTCAATAGCTTCGTCATTGATTACATTATCTCCAAGGTCTATATCATAATAGAATCCCTCTTTAACTACTGGTCCAACCCAGAACTTAGCATGTGGATATAAATGCTTAACTGCCTGTGCCATAACATGTGCACATGAATGATTAAGAGTATTCAGTCTTTCATCTTCCTTAAAATTAACCATGATAAATCTCCTTTTGTGTTAATATTTTTGTTGCTATTCTCATCGCTGCTTGTGCTCGTAGCTCATGTTCCATAGCTTCGCTCTGTCACTGTCGCGGTGCTCCTCGAATATCCATGCAAAGTCCACACCCTGTGCAAGCACAGCTGTTGACTTTCCCTGTATATTCTCATCGCTACTCGCGCAAAAAAGCCCCTTATACAGTGGCTTTCCAGCTTGCTGTATAAGGGGCGAATATTCAATCCGCGGTTCCACCCTTATTATTCTCTAAATCAGGAGAACATCTCATTATGATTATAACGGAATCACCGTGCCGTATTGGGGCCGCTCAGAGGTGGTTTTCCCATATCCGTATTCTAAAGCACTTCCACCATATATGCTTCTCTCTGTAGAACCGTAACATAGTACTCTTCTCGTCAACACTTTGATTAAAAGTATATTTCAAAAGCTACCTGATGTCAACCTTTTAATCACAGATTTTATATTCAATTTTTAATTCAATTTTCATTTTAAGACAATTTCATATCTCCATCTTTAACCCAGCCAATCTTCTTAAGAAGCATATTAATAAGCGGGCAAAGAACTGCCGGAAGAACAAATGATATAAGTATCATTCCAGCCCAGTCAAATCCTGTAATTGCTGCCTTAGTTCCATTGGTAATGTCATTTACCCAGCCTGAATATACTCCAATCTGACCGACAAATCCGCAAGTTCCCATACCGGATGATACCGGAGTACCATTCATCTGCAGCTTGAACAGGCATGTTGCCATAGGACCTGTAATTGCAGACGTAACTATCGGTGCAATCCATATTCTCGGATTCTTAATGATATTTCCCATCTGAAGCATTGATGTACCAATTCCCTGAGATACAAGTCCGCCCCAGCGGTTTTCCTTAAACGACATAACCGCAAAGCCAACCATCTGTGCGCAACAGCCTGCAACTGCTGCTCCACCCGCAAGTCCTGTAAGTCCAAATGCGGCACATATAGCTGCAGATGATATAGGAAGTGTAAGCGCAATTCCAACAAGTACTGATACCGCAATTCCCATAAGGAAAGGCTGGAGATTAGTTGCAAGCATAATAAGCTCGCCAATCTTCATTGCCGCTTTTCCTAAAGCCGGAGCGATAAGAGCTGCAACGCCTGTTCCAACACCTATAGTAACAAGCGGTGTAACAAGAATATCTACCTTAGTTTCTTTAGAAATCATTTTACCTGCTTCTGCTGCAATAATTGCAACAAAATATACCGCAAGCGGACCGCCCGCACCACCAAGTGCATTAGATGCAAATCCAACAGTTATGAGTGAAAACAGCACAAGTGGAGGACATTTCAGCGCATAACCAATAGCAACTGCCATTGCCGGTCCACTCATTGCTGACGCAAGCCCTCCAACTGTATAATTTACGCCACTCACTGTTGCCACAGTATTAGTAAGAAAACCGATATGTAACTGTGTTCCCAGTGTATTAAGAATTGTTCCTATAAGCAGCGAGCAAAACAGTCCCTGTGCCATCGCTCCCAGTGCGTCAATTCCATACCTTTTAACTGAAACTTCAATATCCTTCCGCTTCAAAAAAGATTTAAATTTCTCCCACATAAATAGACCTCACTTTTTATAAATTTTCACTATGATAGCATATTATGTGGGGATTGTGAATATTTCAGGGCAATTAAAACATCCCACCAATTATATCGTTCATTTTGCCAAGAGCAGATTTTCTCTCTCGAATAGCCCTCTCTAACGACATTTTAGAATATGATGTACCCTCAAGTTCCTCAACTGTCCATTCATCCCCTAAATCTTCCATCTCATCAATAAAAATACTCATTTCTTCTTTTCAACTCAAACGCCTACTAGATAAACACTGTTCACACTTTTAGTAGGTCTTTTTCCTATACGTCTATAATATCAGACGATTCTAATCTTGAAAACAGCTACGAAAAAGTAAAATCAAAGACTAAACCCAAGGATTTTGCCAAAAATATATTTCAATCGGAAAATATCATCAGCATAATGGTTCACACCAGAAAGATGAGCACTATATTGATGAATTATTAAAATAAGTTTTCACTGAAAATCTGTTATATAAATGTACCTAAAAAAGCCCCTCTTCTTCATCAAAATGAGGAGGGACTAATTCACATCAAAGCAAAAAGGTATATAAAATGTTTCCATAAAAATTCTAACTCTACACTTCTTCGAAGTGTAATATGTCATACACCTCTTACTTGACCCTTCATATTCATAATCACCATATGTTCCTCAATCCGCTGCGAATATTATTCACGCGACAGCAACCTTTGATTGTGTTACAATGTGACAATAGAATATAAGTTTTAGGAGGAGAATGTATGAAGTTAATATCATGGAATGTAAATGGTATAAGGGCATGTATTCAGAAAGGTTTTATAGATATTTTTAATGAACTTGATGCAGATATTTTCTGTATTCAGGAAAGCAAATTGTCAGAAGGACAGCTCGAACTTGATATTCCGGGATATTATCAGTATTGGAATTATGCTAAGAAGAAGGGATATTCAGGAACTGCTGTATTTGCAAAGAAGGAACCCGTCAATGTAACTTATGGGCTTGGAATAGAAGAACATGATAACGAAGGCAGGGTAATTACTCTTGAGTATGAAGAATTTTATCTTGTAACTGTGTATACACCTAATTCGCAGACCGAATTAAAAAGACTTGATTACAGAATGCAGTGGGAAGATGACTTTAGGACTTATCTTAAGAAACTTGAAGAAAATAAACCTGTTATCGTATGTGGAGATTTAAATGTAGCTCATGAAGAAATCGACCTTAAGAATCCAAAAACTAACAGGATGAATGCCGGCTTTACTGATAAAGAAAGAAACAAAATGACAGCATTGCTTAACTCTGGTTTTATAGATACCTTCAGGTATTTTTATCCAGACAGAACTGGCATATATTCATGGTGGTCATACAGATTTTCTGCAAGACAAAAGAATGCAGGCTGGCGTATTGACTATTTTCTTGTTTCAGAATTACTTAAGGATAAGCTTGTCAGTGCGGATATTCATACAGATATCTATGGTTCAGACCATTGCCCTGTAGAACTAGATATTTTTTAGATTAAAATTAAATTGAACTTTTGGACGTTTCAGCGGTTGGAAGACCTGCTGAAGTCCAAAACTTAGAAGCTAGCATGTAAAATTGGACGTTGGAATGGTGAGCAGGCACAAGGAAGTCCAAAGATGCAGTTTTAACTAGATATAATTATATTTATGAATTACATTTATAGAATTTATTATAATCATCAGACACATCCATATACTCGCGTCTTCCGCATATATAATCATCATATGCAAGTTCTGAATCTTTTCCCTTAAATACAGTGCATAATCCACACATATCACAATCAGCAATACATTTAAATGTATTCTTCATTCAACTGCCGTAGTTCTTTTTCACCATTAATATATGGTTCATAAAATGCATCCACCAGACCACCGCCAAGATTATCACATCCGTTACAGAAATCACATGCACCACCGCATTGATTAAGCCCTTCCTGCACAATACGAATTCTTTCTTCCTTTGTGGTATCTTTTATTAATAAGCTCTTAATTTCCACAATCCCGCTTCCTTCCTATATAGCATTTGACTTATATTACAACCCCATTACAATGGTCAATCTCATGCTGGATTATCTGCGCTGTCCAGCCTGAATATTTTCTATGCTGTTTCTTAAAATTCTGGTCAAGATAATCCACTTCAATATCCTGATATCTCGTACATGGACGCACACCTTCTAATGACAGGCAACCTTCCTCTGTCTGGTATTCTCCTGACTTATTAGTTATTACCGGGTTAATCATTGGAAACTGAAATGGACCTGCCGCCACCACAATAATATTCTTTTTAACCCCTATCATATTAGCAGCCATCCCGACACAGTGGTCAAGATTGTCTCTTAATGTATCAAGTAAATCTGTAACCACCTGTTTATCTGACTCTGTTGCATACACTGATTTCTGTGCCAGAAAGAATGGGTCTTTCACTATTTTCCTTACCATTAGCTGATTCTCCTGATTATTTATTGAAAATATTATAGCATATTTTTAATACCTGTGATACAAGCAATGTCTTATACCAATATATCTTTTCTTATGAAATACTCATAGTAAATCATGGGAGGAATACATATTATGATACCTATCAATAGTCGCATTTTCACAACACTTATAGGCTGTTTTTGTATATGTCTGCTATCTTAGTCTTATTTTTTAATCAAAAAAGCCTATAAGATGTCACAAGTCGACCACTCTTATAGGCTTTTTTATCCCATATTCTGTATATTTTAAAATTTTATTGGTGAATTAACCTATCAAACCTTATAAAATATCTTCCTTATAGGAAACTTGCAACGCAGATTCGTCAACATACATCCTACATAGTACCATATAGTTTGCCCCTGCATCATATTTCCTAAGAAATCCTCGTCTCACGAATCACCTTCCTTACAGCCAGCACTTTACCTGCTGAAACTGAAAGCTCATCGACACCCATCTTAAGAAATTCTTCTGTGAGTGTTGTGTCTGCACCGAGTTCCCCACAGATACCTGCCCAGATTCCCTCTGCATGTGCATTCTCAACAACCATTCTTATCATGGCAAGAATGGCTGGATGATGAGCATCGTAGAAATCATCAAGCTTTGTGTTCTGACGGTCAATCGCAAGTGTGTACTGTGTCAGATCATTAGTTCCGATACTGAAGAAATCCACCTTCTTAGCAAGCTGGCGGCTCATAATTACAGCAGCCGGAGTCTCAATCATAATTCCACTCTTAGGATTACCGAATTCAATTCCCTGCTCTGTAAGCTCAGCCTTAACTTCATTCTCAATAACTTTAATCTTATCAACTTCCTGTTCACTGATTATCATAGGATACATGATAGATATATTTCCATATGCGCTTGCTCTGTAAAGAGCACGTAACTGTGTCTTGAATATCTCAGGTCTTGTCAGGCATATCCTGATTGCCCGGAGACCAAGAGCAGGATTATCCTCTTTATCCAGTCCGAAATAATCACACTGCTTGTCAGCACCGATATCAAGAGTCCTTATAATTACCGGTTTTCCTGCCATACTTTCAGCTACAGTACGATATATGTTGAACTGTTCTTCTTCTGTTGGAAATGTATCAGATTCAAGATATATGAATTCACTTCGAAACAGTCCGATTCCTGCTGCATCATTGGCAATAACATTTGCAAGGTCCTTAATGTTACCAATATTAGAATAAAGCTTAATCTTCTTGCCATCTAAAGTCACATCTTCCTTGCCTTTAAGTTCCTGCAAAAGAGCTTTCTTCTCATTGTCTTTGCGCTGTTCCTCCTGCATTTCTGACAGGGTTGCCTCATCAGGTTCAATATATACGACACCGTTAGTTCCATCGACAATACCAAGCTTGCCATTAAGAGATTCATCAATAACAATATCTGAACCAATTAAAGCCGGAATTCCCATTGTTCTTGCAAGAATCGCAGTATGCGAATTAACTGAACCTTTCTGTGTAACAAATGATAATATCTTGCTCTTATCCATCTGGACTGTCTCTGATGGTGCCAGATCCTCTGCCACCATAATAACAGGTTCATCTGCATCTATACCGCTTCCTGTATTGCCGGAAAGTATTCCTAACAATCTTTCTGTAATATCTTTGACATCTGCTGCTCTTCCACGCATATATTCATCGTCCATGGCTGCAAACATCTGTGAAAAATTATCCCCTGTCTGGGCAATGGCATATTCTGCATTCACCATCTGACTCTCAATAATATGCTCAACAGATTCCTTATAATCGTCATCTTCAAGCATCATCTGATGAATCTCAAATATTGCCGCATTAGCCTCGCCAACTTCGCGAAGTGCTTTATCATGAAGTTCCCCCAGTTGTTTAAAGGCTGTTTCTACAGCTTCATAATAACGGTTCTTCTCAGCTTCTGCATCAGTAATCTTTACACGCTTAACCTGATGTTCACCTTTCTCATACACCATTATCTTACCTATAGCAATGCCTCCAAATACACTTTTTCCAGTATATTTATTCATGTGCACCTCCTGTCTGCTACATATTGCTCTTCATGAATTCTTCAATCTTAGCTGCTGCAGCCTCTTCATCTTCACCTTCTACAGTAATTGTAACTTCATTACCACATTTTACAGCAAGTGCCATAATACCGAAGATTTTCTTGCAGTCTCCTGACTTGCCATCCTTAGTAAGAGTAATCTTGCTGTTAAATTCCTTAGCGGCCTTTACAAGCTCTCCTGCTGGACGAGCATGTATGCCTTCTGCATCTGTAATAACGTACTTAAATTCCTTCATAATTAAAAACCACCTTTCTTAGGCTGCTTTCTTCTTAAAGAGCCCTAAACATATTGTTGAGATGATAGTTCCTGCCACAAGTGCAATCACATAATATATTGCATTGCCTACTACAGGGAATACGAAAATGCCGCCATGTGGTGCCATTAAAGTACATTTGAAAAACATACTGATGGCACCTGCTGCACCTGAACCTATGATACATGCTGGTATTACATGTAAAGGATCTGCTGCCGCATAAGGTATTGCACCTTCTGTTATAAATGCAAGTCCCATAATAAAGTTAGTTGGACCGGCATCTCTTTCTTCCTTAGTAAACTTATTCTTAAAAAGTATTGTTGCAAGAGCAATCGCACATGGTGGAACCATACCACCTATCATTACTGCTGCCATTATATCATAATTACCTGCCGCAATGGAAGCAGTTCCGAAAACATATGCTGCTTTATTGAATGGTCCACCCATATCAATTGCCATCATGGCTGCAAGTATGAATCCAAGAAGAACCCTGCTTGTACTTCCCATTCCTGCAAGGAAGCTGTTAAGTCCTGTGTTAATCCCACCCATTACAGGCTCTACAATAAATGTCATTCCAAGTCCTATTACCAGAATACCCACTACCGGATATATAAGTACAGGTGCTATCTTTTCCAATGCCTCTGGTAACTTATCACATATTTTTCTTAAAAGAACTATAATGTATCCTGCTGCAAAACCTGCAACCAGAGCGCCTAAGAATCCAGACTTTCCATTAGCTGCGATATAACCACCAACAAAACCAAGTGCAAGTGCCGGTCTGTCACCAATGGCCATTGCAATAAATCCTGCCAGAACAGGGAGCATGAAGCCAAATGCTGCTCCACCGATAGACTTAAACAGTGCCGCAACAGGTGTTATCGTACCAAAATTGCTTCGTTCTGCCTCTGACAGTGCATTCATATCAACATTAAGTCCATCAATAAGAAATGCTATGGCAATCAGAATACCTCCGCCTACAACGAAAGGTAACATATGTGATACACCATTCATAAGCTGTGTATATATCTTATGTCCAATTCCGCCGCCTTTCTTTGCTGATGCGCTTTCCTTCTTTTCAGAAGTTCCCGCCTTATATATAGGTGCATCTCCTGCAAGAGCTTTCTTTATAAGTTCATCTGCTTTATTAATTCCATCTGAAACCTGACACTCAATTACTTTCTTTCCATCAAATCTCTCCATTGGAACCTGTGCATCTGCTGCTACAATAATACATTCTGCTGATTCAATATCTGCATCTGTCAACACATTCTTAGCTCCGCCAGAACCTCTTGTCTCAATCTTAATTGCACATCCAGCCTTAGCTGCTGCCTTCTCAAGTCCTTCTGCTGCCATGTAAGTATGTGCAATACCTGTAGGGCAGGAAGTAACTGCAAGAATCTTAGCCGGCTTATTATCTTCCTTTTCAAGTCTTTCATCTATACTCTTGGCTTCTTCGTCAGCGCCATCAATAATTTCAAGGAATTCCTCCGGGCTTCCGGCTTTCATAAGCTTTGCTACAAAATTCTCATCCATAAGAAGCACTGATAACTTACTTAACACATCAAGATGTACATTATCCTTAGTATCCGGTGCTGCAATAAGGAAAAGAATCTTTACCGGCTCATCATCAAGCGATTCAAAATCAACTCCATCCTTAATAACCATTGCTGCAAGTCCTGGTGCATTAACGGCACTGCATTTGCCATGAGGAATTGCTATCCCTTCTCCCACACCTGTTGTACTTTCTTCTTCTCTTGCATATACTTTAGCCCTGTAGCTTTCGATGTCATCAATCTTTCCGCTCTTTGCCATAAGTTCTACAGCCATATCAAGAGCCTCACTCTTTGTCTTAGGAGCAGCATTAAGATTGATACTTCTCTTATCAAGTAAATCTGTAATTCTCATAAAATACCTCCTTTACATTATCCCTTGCAGGTAACCTCTACCCGCTTTAATACCTCTAAAATCTCTCTTTTTGTTGCAAGATTTTCTGAAAATGCACTGGCACTTCCTGTTGCAACGCCCATTCTGAATGCATCTTCATAATTACATGTCTGAAGATATCCCGCCATAAATCCTGCAACCATTGAATCACCTGCACCTACTGAATTCTTAAGCTCGCCCTTTGGCGCATCTGCTTCATATACCTTTCCATATTCATCAATAAGAACTGCGCCTTTTCCACCCATCGATATAAGCACATTGACAGCTCCCATATCCTGCAGCTTCCTTGCATATGGAATAACCTCTTCCTTAGATTCAAGCTTAACACCAAATATATCTCCAAGTTCATGCTGATTAGGCTTGATAAGAAATGGGTGATATTCAAGAACATTAAGTAAAAGCCTGCTTGTCGCATCAACTATAATCTTAACGTCTCCTCCCTGTAGTCTTTCCATAATTCTTCTGTATATATCGTCTGATATACACGAAGGAATACTTCCTGCAAGTACAAGAACATCTCCACTTGAAAGTCTGTCAATCTTACTTACAAGAGAATGGAGATTATCTTCTGATATCTGAGGCCCCATTCCGTTAATCTCTGTTCCATCTATGTTCTTAATCTTCATGTTTATTCTTGAAAAGCCATTATTAACCTGAATAAAATCCGTATTAATGCCATACTCTGATACCATGTCACATATCTGTTTTCCGGTAAATCCGGCTACAAATCCAAATGCTGTTGTATCAAATTCAAGATTATTAAGAACTATTGAAACATTAATTCCTTTACCACCCGGGAGCATATGCTCATATGATGTTCTGTTCGTCATTCCCAGTTCAAAACTCTTAACTTCCACTATATAATCCAGTGATGGATTAAATGTTACTGTATATACCATTGTCTCTCCTTTCTGGCTTCACGACCTTTTTGTTATATTTATAATACAATCATACTCGTTCAAAATCAATCATATTCATTTACAAACTTTCAGATTATTTTTGTGCATTTTTCACAAATTATCGTCAAAATACCTTCTCTAAATATGCATTGTGTATCAACTTCATAACTTTCAGTATCGGTCAAAAACAAAAAATATGCCAGAACTTCAGACTCAGCCAAAGTTCCAGCATATTAGTATTATATATTATTATATTAATGTTTTCCCTTAAGAAGTGGTGATAATGGCTTATATATAAGCATTGATATTCCCACGTCAATAAGTCCCTTAACTATTGTAAAAGGAAGATTAAAGCATATCAGACACTGCATGATTGATTTCATAGATGGAATTATAGCCTGATACAGACTTAATATTACCACCTCTGGCATTGCCAGTTTATAATACACAGGATACACTATTAAATAATTCGAGAACACACTGAATACACCCATTGCCATGGCACCGCATAAACCGCCAAGCAATGCTCCTGTCTTAGACTTTTTCTTCTTATAAACAATTCCTGCTGTAAACACGAATACGGAACCGAGTATAAAGTTAGAAAGTTCTCCAACAAGCATACTCTGTGAAGCTGCCAGATGTACAACATTCTTAATGAGACATATTATAATGCCTGCCACTGGTCCGAGTGCATAAGCACCAAGTAACGCCGGAAGATCCGAAAAATCAAACTTGATAAATCCTGGCATAATAGGAATCGGTATCTCCAGATACATAAGAACTACTGCTACTGCTGAAAGCATACCCGTCACCGCTATCGTTCTCACATTACTCTTAGTATTAACATTACTCATTGCTTTTATTCTCCCTTATATTCTGTAATATTATTCCGCCTCCTTAAGGTGCATCTTTTTTGATGCATGCTCCATAGCTTCAACAAGAGTTCTCATATCACTAAGTATCTGTGTAGTTCTTTCTTCACCAAGTTCAGCAATAACATTACCATAATATTCTCTGTTATTGTCCTCTCTTTTTTTTAAGAAATCCCTTCCGGCATCAGTGAATACGAGATATGTACCATCTGTTCCTTTGCCATCATGTTTCCATAAAGCATAGCCCATGTCCTTAAGACTGCTTGCGATTGCCGATGTCTGTGGAATTGATATTCTCATAAATGAAGACAAATCCTTAAGATATGTCTTATCCTTGCCATCAATACAATCTTTCTCCATTACCTTGAGTGCAATATAATCTGCCAGCTCAAGACCATTGTAAAAATTCTTTCTTCTCTCCTTATCCATCAGGAACCTCTGAAATATAAGTTCTGTAGATAATTCGAAGCTTTCAAAACTATTGTTCATACCCCTATCTCCTCTCTGTCTTAAAATAATGATTCGATAGATTTATATTACCAGAAAAATCCTTATATGTCTGTATAACAATCATGAACAATTATTAAAAAGTTATAAACTCATTTTCTATTGTTTACAGCATTCGGCCCATCTGTAACCCACTTGTATAAGTTCAGATTCATCCGCATAAGAATAAATCTTATTCTTAGTACCTATTCTCAATGCATTTTCACAATCATGCTTATGAATCAGCATCGACCTGTTATTAAGTATATAATCATAATCATTAGAAACATCGTCTGCCTTAACCGCAACATCAATAAACCGGCCTGTGTATTTTGATTCCCCTGTAGAATATATGTAGTCAAGCCCAGGCTGGACATTATATAGAAAAACATTAAAGCATATTCCCTCTCCATTATCTTCTACAGAATATGCTTCCATAAGAACCCCTCTGCACATAAGTTCTTCCTTGTTAAATACCGGTGTCACTCTGTACATTACATGATTAGACGTTTCTTCAAGATATCTTGCAATCTTTACAACATATACATTCATATTGTCTGTCATATATGGACTCGCGGTTATATAATTCTTCTTATCTGTATCAGAACCGCCGAAACACCATGGAATAATCTGGGTTCTTACCTGACAGGCACCGCCAATCTCCTCATATGTGGCATTATTCCATCCTGTCGGATGAATACTGTCAGAATCGCCTTTCTTATCATCTTCTACAGGCATAGAATCATAATTAATACATGCAATAGCCGATGTTCCTCTTTTAAGGCTGTCAAGCGGTCCATATTTCAGATAGCGTTCATTTTTAATCTCTGAACCTGTAAAATACGGCTTATTATCATTAACATATACATAAGGATTATCACCCTTATATTCCGTAATATCATCATAGGAAAACTGAATACTTTTTGAATTAACATTATTAGCAGAAACATTTGCAAAAAGCTTATATCCGCCAATCACAATCAACACAAGTAATATTATCCCTATTATTTTCTTTCTCATTTCGTATTACCCTTCTTCATTCCTGGTACCTGTGCCAGAATAACCGCTATAAATACCAGAACGCAACCCATTATCTCTCTCTTTTTTAATACCTCTCCAAGTATAATCCATCCTGCAAGCACCGCAAACACTGATTCAAGGCTCATTACAATAGATGCCACCGAAGGCTGTGCATATTTCTGTCCAACCATCTGAAGAGTATATGCTATACCACTCGACAATACACCTGCATATAGTATCGGAACAAGTGCAGCTTTAATTCCTGCAAATGTAACATTTTCCTTAAATATCATAGCAAATGTTGAAATAATTGCAATAACAATAAACTGTATACAGGACATTTTCATACTGTCAGCACTTGAAAATTTATCAATAACAAGAATGTGTATTGTAAAGCATATTGCTCCAAGGAACACAAGGACATCACCAAGGTATATTCCGGATGCCCCGCCAGACATACATAAAAGATACATTCCGGCAACACATCCTGTAACAGAAACTCCTATTATCCAGTGCATTTTCTTACCCATAAAAACCGAAACCACTGAAACCATAACAACATACGTTGCTGTTATAAAGCCAGACCTTCCTGATGCTGCAACGCCTTGTGGATACACACTTATTCCATACTGCTGGAATGTCATTGCTGCAAAAAGAACAATTCCGCATATTATGCCTGCACCCAATGGCCATGTCTGTAAACAACTGTTATTCTCTGTATTAATCACTTTTCCAGAATTATTTCTTTTATCCAACACATTTTTAATTACAATTACAACTGCCAGAAACAGTGCACCGACTATAGACCTTGCAGCATTAAATGTAAATGTCCCAACTGCTCCTGCACCACTTGTCTGTGCAACAAATGCCGTCCCCCAGATAAATGCAGCAAGAAGCAGTATCAGGCTTCCCTTTATATTATTCATTACTCTTACCCTTATTAATATATTTGATACCTATAAATGCACCTATAAGAATAACAAAACCTATAATAAGAGGAATAACAGGATTCTGTACAAATCCTGCAATAACATATGTCACGCAAGAAATAACTGCAACCACAATTACATATGGAAGCTGTGTAGACACATGATTCATATGATTACACTGTGCTCCTGCCGAAGCCATAATTGTAGTATCTGATATCGGTGAACAATGGTCTCCACAGACAGCTCCAGCCATACATGCAGAGATTGATATAATCATCATTGTATGGTTAGTTCCTGAAAATGTATTTACAACAATTGGAATAAGAATTCCAAATGTTCCCCACGAAGTTCCTGTTGCAAAAGCAAGGAATACTGCAACCAGGAATATAACTGCAGGCAGAATACTTAACCATCCACCCGATACTCCTTTCACAAGTCCGGCAACAAACTCCTTAGCACCAAGACTGTCTGTCATCGCTTTGAGTGTCCATGCAAATGTAAGAATAAGGATTGCCGGTACCATTGCCTTGAACCCTTCCGGTATGCATGAGCATGACTCATTGAATGAAAGAACTCTTCTTACTGCATAGAACACAATTGTTATTATAAGTGCAAAGAAACTTCCAAGCATGAGTCCTACCGAAGCATCACTTCCTGAAAATGCATCAACAAAACCTACTCCCTTGAAAAAATCTCCTGAATATAGCATTCCGATTATACAGCAAACTATAAGTGTAATAATTGGAAATAACAGATCTAACACTTTTCCGCGGCCCTTAATTACATCTTCTGTTGCGTTAGCATATGGTCTGTCAGGAGTTGTATACAAGTCTCCTTTAGCTGCATTTGCTTCATGAACTGCCATTGAACCAAAATCAACCTTTAACGCTACAATAAGAATCATTGCTGCAATAGTAAATAATGCATAATAATTGTAAGGAATAGCCTTAATAAATATTCCAAAACCATCTTCGCCCTCAACAAAACCTGTTACCGCTGCTGCCCATGAAGATATAGGCGCAATAATACAGATTGGTGCCGCTGTTGCATCAATAAGATATGCAAGCTTAGCTCTCGAAACATTATGCTTGTCTGTTACCGGACGCATAACGCTTCCAACTGTAAGACAGTTAAAATAATCATCAATAAATATAAGAATTCCAAGAAGCACCGTAACAAGCTGTGCTCCAACTCTTGTTTTAATATGTCTTCCAGCCCATTCTCCAAACGCTGCCGAACCACCTGCTTTATTCATCATGCATACCATGATTCCCAGTACAACAAGGAACACCAGAATTCCTACATTGTAAGGATCTGACAATACTCCTACAAGACCATCTTCAAATATATGAAGAACTGATTTTTCAAAACTGAACCCGCTCTGAAATATATTTCCATAAAATAGTCCTCCTATTACAATTCCTACAAAAAGTGAACTGTAAACCTCTTTGGTAATTAACGCTAATATAATAGCAACCAGCGGTGGTATAAGTGCCCAAAAGGTTGCATACAGATTAGGTACATACTGAATAACTTCTTCCATTGTATCTCTCCTTAATAAATATGTATTTTACACTAATTGTATATTCTGCTTTCACTACATGTAAAGTATATAACCTGATAATCCTTTGCAATCTCGTCAAGAAGCTTCATAGCTCCCTTAATGTTATTATCATCAAGATTAACAAACGGATCATCAAATATAAGAAATGGTTTCTCCTCTTTATACATTGCCTCGACAAGTGCCATTCGCATGCATATTCCAACCAGATCCTGCTTTCCTGCACTAAGATATCCTATATCCCTTGGCATATTCTGTTCCATGACAGTAAGCTTTGTATCTGCATCCATACTGAATGTATCCGGTTCATATCCTGCAAGAATTTTGAAATATTTTCTAAACCCTGCCATAACAGGTTCCATATATTTAGCAGTAAATGACTGTTTTGAATCTTCCATTATCTGTTTAGTTAATTTTAACAGTCTTTCCTTTTTTATCTCATTTTCTTGCACGCTTTCCAGCTCATTAAGTTCTTGTCTGAAATTTTCACACTCTTCAGCCTGAATCTGAAGGTTTTCAAGCTGTCTGTTACACTGTGCTATCTGCTCTGAATAATTCTCAATCATAATATCAGTCTGCGACATATCAGCAGCAATATCTTCAAGAGAAACCTTGTCATCTTCATCCTCGCCTGCAGCCAATAAACTTATATCTGTGCCTGCCTCAAAATCATTCTTTGCTGAGACTGCATTTTCATACTCACTTTTAGCACGATAATATTCATCCAGCTTTTTGTCAAGTCTTCTAAGCATTTCTCCAACACTATCCTCGTCACTATAATCTTTCACATATGACTTAAGAAACTGTGTAATCCCGTCAATCTGCTTTTCATACTGTCTGCTGTAAGACTCCTGCTTTAAAAGCTCATTGTTAATTCTTATAAAATCAGCAGTATCTCTCTTTATTTTTTCTATTGCAAGTGAATAATTACTGATATCATCCATACAAATAAAACTTCTTAAGAAATTCCTTATTCTGCTCTCAAGCAAACTTATTTCTTCATGTATTCCAGAATCATTCTGCTGTGCTTCCCTTACTTTCAGCTCACGATAATCCTCTATATCATGACGTAACTTAGAAAGCTCCCATTCCATATTGTCCATGTTATATGCAATTCCATATTTTTCGCAGAAACCCCTTACAATATCCTGCGTATCTGCAATGCTCTTCCTGTCAGCTTCAAGTTCAGACTCCATGGCTTTTAGTCTCTCAGCTGATTCCGCACTTATATTTCTAAATGTCTCATCATGCTGTTTTTTCTTTACAGAACCAATTCTTCCAGATAAACCACCTATAAATATACCCGCAATTATCAGTGTTATTCCGGCCACCATTACTTTAAACGAAAGAATCCCACCAATAACCGCTAAGATAACTCCTGCGACAATTCCCGTAACACTGTTATTCTTATATTCTTTCGCCTTGGCAAGCTTTGTGTTTTCATTTTCTCTCACAATTTCTAATTTAATTTCCTTGCCAGCAAGAGAATTCTGTTTATTCCGGGCTGCTATCCATCTGTCATGAATTATTCCTATATCTTCGTCAGGAACACCCTCTGCAAAGCGCTTTTTTAACTGATTCAGTTTTTTCTGCTCATCCTCTGACAGTCTGTTTTTTGAACACAGGTTTCTAAATTCATCAAGTCTGACAGCAAGCCCCTGATATTCATCAAGAACAGCATTATCAGGAACCCCTTGCCCATATATTTTCTGAAGTTCTTCGAATCGCCTTTTATCTTGCTCATCGACATGAGCCAGTCTGCCACTTAACTTTCCAGCATCATCAAAAATTTCAATCTGCTTTATTATCTCATTCTTTTCAGGAATAGTACCATTGAAATATTCTTTCATATGTTCAAAAATATTCTTTTTATTGTTACATTCCTTTAACAATAACTGATACTTTTCCTTCATTGCCTGAACATCTTTTTTTACACTTAAAACCTTCTGCTGTTCCTGCAACTTTTCTTTACTGGCTTTGAGATTTTCTCTTTTTTCACACAATTCATCTCTTATCTTAGTCTGCTCATCAATAGTCTTATCTATTTCTGCATAATTATTAATCTGAGCTGTCAGCTGTGTGATTTTTGATTTTCTTTTTGCAATAGAACCTGTAACCCTTGTACTCGTTATATTGTTAAGTTCTGCCGTAAGTCTTGCCACCGCAGTCTCAAAATTGTTAATATCATCAGTATTGTCTGCCAGATTACCTATCTTGGCATTAATACTGTCAGTTGTCGTTGTAACACAGTCATTCTGTCCAATGAATACTGTTCTTTCAAAAGATTGAGCATCTATCTTAAACAATTCATCTCCTATATCAGAAGAAAAATCATTGCATTCCATATTTGTATCTTTTCTTACAAGCAGAAATTCATCATCTGCCTGTTTCTTTCCAAACACTCTTCTAAGTGAATAAACAACATCATTTACCTTAAATATAATTTCACCGCCATATACTCCTTTCTGCCATGGCATATAACGGTTTCTTTCCTTATCTGCAAGTTTCTTCTTACTTTCATTCTTAAATCCATAAAACATAACACGGATAAAGGATGCAAGTGTACTCTTTCCCCAGCCATTATCCTCACATATCGTATTACATTCACCAGAGAAATCATATGTAACATTATTCAGTTTTCCAAAATTTTCGATTGTACAACTGATAAGTCTCATCAGCCTATCTCCTCTCCCTGTAATGCCTGTAGTCCATATCTTATGATTTCAGCCTTATCCTGTTCACTAATATCATTTCTTGCCATAACATTTCTTATATATTCACCTTTAAGCGACATATCATGTTCATATGACATATAATCAATATTGTATATTGTATTGTCCTTTATCTTAAATGCATAGAATTTCTGCTCAAACTGCTTAGCCAGGTAATCTGTGTTTTTCTCACATTCAACATCAAGAGCACCTGTAAGTTCAACTTTAACAAGACTCTCTTTCGTATATCCAGATATTTCAAGAAATCTTCTTACACACTTCTCTATTTCAAATGTGTTTTCACACCCTGTAACATCAACCTGTGCAACATAAACATTTCTTCTTGCAAATGGAACAAAATATGTATCATAACCACCGGAAGTTTCATCAATATCAAGCACTACAAAGCCATGCTCTCCAGCCTCATCAAAGCCTCTTCCCTCAAGACATCCCGGATAACAATACACCCCTCTGGCATCCAGCCTGTCACTTGAATATTCATGCACATGTCCAAGCGCAAGATAATCAATTCCACGGTTTCTTAAATCCTTAAGACTTATTATCTGTGCGTTGTTCTTAGAAATATGAGAAGCCTCCTGCCCATGCAGCACAACAATATTAAAATTGCCTGCATTGAGAGAAAGGCTTCCATATATCTTACCCGCATTATCACTGTCAAGCTCCACACCGGTAATAACGATATCCTTTGTAATACTGCCATTATTAATTATACCAGCATTGTAACTTATCCATTCTTTTCCAAACATACGAAGATTAGCAGGAATCTCATCAAGATACGATACAAAGCTTCCATTGTCATGATTACCCTGCAGATAATAAAATATAATCCCCGGATTGTTAATTATTATATTATATACTTCTTTCTTTGCTCCAACTGATATGTTCCTTGTATCAAACAAATCCCCCGCAATTATAATAACCCCGATACACTCCTTCACAGCATATCCGACCATATCCTTAAAAGATGCCAGCAGCTCACCTCTGCGTTCTCTTGCTTTATCTTTATCAAGATTAGCCGTCATTGCTGAATCCAGATGAATATCTGCACAATGCAAAATCTTCATATCTTCTCAACCTCAACTATAATATATTAATAAATATATCACATTTTTATATAAAAACATAGAACTTCTTTGTATAAAATGGTATACTTAATTTATATTTATTGTTCGTATTAATCATATACCCAGAAAGGAGAATTCATGCAATATAATGTCAAAAAATGGGGCTTTCTCCCCGATGGTACAATGTGTCATATTATTCAGCTTTCATATAATGACATATCGCTTTATGTTTCAGACTATGGTGCAACATTCCAGTCAATGTTCGTGACTGATTCAGCCGGTGCACAACACGACATAATCCTTGGTTATGATACCCCGGAAGAATATTATTATGACCAGCAGAACTTCGGTGGAACAATGGGCCGATTCGCCAACAGAATTGCCGGGGCATGCATAACTCTTAATGGCAAAGACTGGCATCTTCCTGCCAACGAAGGTAATAACACTCTTCACAGCGGACACGGCTTCAACAAATGTATGTGGCAGTATGATGTTAATCCTGAGGCTCTCATCCTCACACTTAACAGCCCGCATCTGGAGAATGGATTCCCTGGAAATCTTAAAGTTACCCAGACAATTACTATTACTGACAGAAATTCAATACTTGTGCATTATGACGCAGTATCAGATATGGATACAGTATGTAGTTTCACCAATCATAGTTACTTTAATTTTTCTGGGGTAAAGAATGTCTGTAATTATATAGTATCTGTAGGAGCAGATTGCTACACCCCTGTAGACAGCAGCAACATCCCCACGGGTGACATTCTGCCTGTTGAAGGAACAATGTATGATTTCCGTAATCCAAGAAGAGTTGGAACAGATTATATTGATATCAATTATGTTCTATCTGATGCATATGAATATGCCGCTAAAGTAACCGACCCAGAAGCAGGCATAAGCATGTCTGTAAAGACCAGTTTCCCAGGATTGCAGCTGTATAACGGTAATTATATAGGTAACTGTACCGGTAAATACAATATGCCATACAACGATCAGCATGGCATATGTTTTGAACCCCAGTTTTTCCCTGACTCAATGCATCATAATAACTTTCCATCACCTGTTCTTAAAGCTGGAGAGCATCTTGACAGATATATAGAATACATTTTCTAAACAGCGGCTATATTGCTAAAGTGCATGATACAAGACGCAAAAAGAACCGTCCCTGAAATCAGGACGGTTCTTTTTTAATCTAAAAGCATATCTAACCTTTAACACCACCAAGTGTAACACCTCTTACAATGAACTTTGAAAGACAGATATACACTATAATTACCGGAACAATAGCAAATGCTATCATCATATATACCTGACCCATATCAAACTTCAGGAAATCCGCACTACGAAGCTGTGCTATTAACAGAGGAAGGGTTTTCTTACTTGCCTTGTTAATAAGGAGTGAAGGTATAAAATAATTATTCCATGATGATACGAAAGTAAATATCATCTGAACAGCCAGAGCCGGCTTCATAAGAGGCAGAACAATCTGGTTAAATATTCTGAACTCTCTTGCGCCATCAATTCTCGCTGCCTCAATAAGTTCCATTGGAAGCACACTGTCCATATACTGCTTAATAAAGAAGAATACTACAGGTGCTGCAACTGAAGGTACAATAAGCGGTATGTAAGAATTAAGAAGATTCCAGTCTCCCATCATCTTAACAAATCCAAGTGCTGATACCTGTGTTGGCACCATCATTACAAGAAGAATGAATGTAAATGCAAACTTCTTTAATCTGAAGTTATATGCATGAATAGCAAATGCTGTAAGTGCTGAGAAATACACTGACAGAACTGCTGAGCATGCCGCAACAAACAAACTGTTAAACATACCCTTTATAACAGGAATGTTCTCATTAGCAAGAACATTCTTCATGTTGACTATAAACGACTTTCCCGGAAGGAACGAGAATCCTTTCTGGATATCAGGGTGTGATCTCGTTGTATTAATAATAAGTACATAGAATGAGAAAAGGCACAAAAATGTTATAAGAATAAGTACGATATAACATAGCACTCTCTCTGTTGTAAGTATTATCCTGTCTTTCACTCCAGCATTAGTGCCTTTAATATCAGCACTTGCAGAGGCTTTACCTGAATTACTCATATTACTTCGCCTCCTTTGCTTTTTTCTTCTTAGCTTTTCTGATTCCTGCTGCTTCCATATCCTTTGTTATATAATTAAATACAAATATACTAAGTACTGCTGTTACAATAAACAGAATAACTGAAAGCGCACCTGCCATACCATAATTCTTACTATAAAGATGCTTATTAAGATACATGATAACCGTCATACTTGTTCTATCCGGATTACCATTACCATTAGTAAGAATCTGAGGAACATCAAACATCTGGATACCACCAATCAACGATGTAATAAGTGTGTATGCCAGAATAGGCTTAATGAGCGGAAGTGTAATCTTTCCAAATATCTGTCTGGAATTAGCACCATCAATTCTTGCCGCTTCAAAAAGACAAGGGTCAACACCCATGATGGCAGCCATCAGAATTATAGTTGTATTACCGAACCACATAAGGAAGTTCATAAGAGCAATCAGTCCTCTCGCTCCTGCTACCTCCGCAAGGAATCTATATGTAGGCAATCCCATACTGTTAAGCATGTTATTGATTGGACCCTGATCTGCAAATATTGCGTAGAATAACATGGCAAATGCAGATGCCATAATCAAATTAGGCATATAGATTATAGTTTTGAAAAATCCTGTACATTTTAATCTTAATCTAAGATCTGTAAACCATGACGCCAGAAGCAATGATATAAGAATCTGTGGAATAAATCCCATCAGCCACATTATCATTGTATTCTTCAGATAGAGCAATGTATCACCGTTAAACAGTATGGCCTTGTAATTGTCAAATCCAACGAACTTAGGTCCGACCTGCATAAGTCCAACCATATAGTTCTCAAAAAAACTATTATAAAATGTAGATATCAGTGGTATTAATGAAAACACAATATATACTGCAAAGAACGGTATAAGAAATATGTATCCCCATTTTGCATAGCTTACAAACTTTTTCTTCTTTTTATTCATACATATCTCCATTCCTGCCATATAAAAAGGCACAGCCATATAACATACTTATTATAATGACTGTGCCTTAATGACTAGCAATTACTAATTACTTTGAAAGGTTTGGATATTTCTCAATAGCTGCTTTATAGAAGTTATCAAGAGCCTTATCCTTAGTTACATTGCCATCGAAGTAATCCTTCATAGCCTTCTGGAATTCTTCGTTAAGACCCTGGTCATAAGAAGAAATGTTCTTCATGCTGATCTTAGGAGCTGACTTAGCAAATAACTTGATATGATTCTGACCACCAAGGAATGCTGACTTGAAGTCGCTGTTAGCAATCTCATTCATACCTGATGTTGTATTAGTGTAATCCTGAGTATCTTCTGTAATCTTCTTCATTGTAGCCTTATCACAGCAAAGTGTCTTCATAACATCTTTTACAAGGTTAGCGTTATCTGTTCCTGCTGCTGCACAGATCCATGTACCACCCCAGTAGTAGCTCTGTGGACCTTCACATACTGCATAGTCGCCATAGATACCGTTACCAACTTCTTCCTTACCACCTTCCTTAACAGGAGTAGCAAGTGAATTGCCTAAAAGTGTAAAGTTAATTCCCCATGTTGAGTAGAAGAATCCGAATACCTTACCAGAAGGTCCCTGATCTGCTGCCCATGTTGAATCCCAAAGAGATGACTTATTATTATAGCCCTTATCTGTATATTTCTTAGTCTGATCAACCCACTTCATAATGTTATCATCAATAACAATCTTGTTATTAGAATCAACCCAAGGACCTGATACATTGTTAGAGAATACTCTGTATGAATCATCATAACCTGAAAGCATCTTGTAACCCTTAGCAGCAGCCTGTTCAGCTACCTTATCAAACTTATCCCAGGTTGAAAGTGCTTCCTGAACCTTATCCGGATCATCTGTTCCAAGAACATCCTTAGCAATAGAACGTCTGTAAGCAAAGAGTCCTGGAGTTGCCTGCCATGTTGTAGCCTTAAGTTTTCCTTTGCTGTCAGTTGCAATATCCTTTGTGTACTGATACATATCCTTAAGGTCATCATCTGTAAGACCTACATCTTTAACATCAAGTGTGTAATCACTGTTAACATACTTTAAAGCATAATCAGCTTCGATAAGGAACATATCAATCTTATCATCTGCTGCTGCATCCTTCTGCTTTAGCAATGCAGCATCAAGAGCATTCTGATAAGCGTTGTTTTCGTTAGGAGTAATTACCCAGTTTACCTTAACATCTGAAGGAACATTCTTATAATATCCTTCAAATCTGCTCTTAAACTCTTCATTCCAGCAGTAAATGTTAAGTACCTTACCCTGTTCCTCAGGCTTAGTATTAACTGCTGCTGAACCACCATCCTTTGATCCACAACCTGCTAATGTGGAAAGCACCATCATTGTACCAAGTGCCAGACTTAATAATCTCTTTTTCATAAAAAACCCTCCATAAATCTTAGACGACACCTTTAGTTTCCTATCTTTCTAATTGTTTCCCCTTCGATTAGTTCCGCATCTACAACAACCCTCTTTACTATCGTTGCCCTGGGATTCTCTATAGCACTTATAAGCTCATCTGCGGCAATCCTGCCGATTTCCCTGGTATTCTGACGAATTGTTGTAATCTTAGGATTTAACATCTGCGAGAATCTTGTTCCATCGTAACCCGCAACAGACACATCCTTTGGACTATGCAATTTCATATTCTTAATAGCATTCTTTCCTCCAACCACAGATAAATCATCCGGATAAAAAATACATGTTGGCGGTTCCTTTAATTTTAACAACTCATATGTAAGCTTCTCAGCTTTTATTGAATCAAGATAGGTTGATTCTTTAATGTATTCATCTGGAACTTCTACCCCTAATTCATCCATTGTCTTATAAAAGGCTGCCAGACGCTCTTTCGTAACCTCTGATTCAACATTTCCATAAATATAAGCTATCTTTCTGTGTCCCCTGCTGTACGCGTAACGTACTAATTCACTCATCCCTTTCACGTTGTTAGAATTGACCGATGTACTGCCATTGAAAATGTAGTCGATGGTCACAACTGGTAATCTCCCGTTAACCATTTCATAGATTTCAGGATTGCTGAAATCCTCACAAGCTACAAGCACGCCATCAAAATTTCTGTATAAACAGTGTTCGTAGAAAGTCATCTTCTTAGAGTGATTGCTTACAAATGTAATATCATACCCCTTCTTCTCTGCTTCATTCTTAAAACTCTCAAGAACCTCGGCGAAATACTCATGTGCAAGACCATTATTAAGAAGAACTCCTATGTTATATGAACGGTTCGTCTTAAGTGCTCTGGCTGCTGAATTTGGATAATATCCAAGTCTGTTAGCTGCCTCTTTAACTTTCCTGCGTGTCTCTTCACTGATGTCACTATGGTCATTGAGAGCTTTACTTACTGTAGCAATTGAAACACCACATTCTACAGCAACATCTTTCATAGATACCATAGATTCATTCCTTTCATGCATTACTTAATCGTTTTCGTATCTTTACTATAACTCATATCAGATATAAATGCAAGTACTTTTATAAATTTTACTTATTTTTCTATATATAATCGTATTTTTTGTGCATTTCTACCAATTCTTACTCAAATCCAAAATAATCATTGATTTAATCCAAGCCTTAAAATATACTTATTAATATAAAATCAATATTAAAACTTGTACCTTGATGCACTTAATCGTTTTCTATATATTATATGTGTACAGGAGGTATAATATGCAATTCGGTTTTTTTGATGACATCAATAAAGAATATGTCATAACCACACCAGAAACTCCATTGCCATGGATTAATTACTTAGGCTGCGAGAATTTTTTCAGTCTTAAGAGCAATACCGGCGGAGGATACTGTTTCTATAAGGATGCCAAGCTGCTCCGACTCACAAGATATCGCTATAACAATTCTCCTTTAGATAACAATGGCCACTACATTTATATTAAAGATGAGGATACCATATGGAATCCCGGATGGCAGCCATCCCAGACGCCGGTTGAGGATTATACATGTCGTCACGGACTTGGATATACAGTGATTTCTTCATCTAAGAATGGCATTAAGGCTACACAGACTGCGCTTGTTCCTATTGGAGATAATTGTGAGCTTGATAAACTTACTGTTAAGAATACAGGGAATGCTGTTAAACATTTATCTGTATATTCTTATATAGAATTCTGTTTATGGAATGCAGTTGATGACTGCAACAACTTCCAGCGTAACTTCAGCACAGGCGAAGTTGAAGTTCAGCCGGAGATTAATATTGGCGGCACTACCATGTCAGCAATATATCACAAGACAGAATACCGTGAGCGGCGTAACCATTATGCTGTTCATGCCGTCAGCACTGCTGCCAACGGTTTCGATACAAGCAGAGAAAGTTTCATCGGTACATACGGAAGTCCTGCAATGCCTAAAGCTGTTAAAGAAGGTACATCTTATAATTCTATTGCAAGCGGATGGTCACCTGTTGGGTCTTTCAGAATAGATATTGACCTTGAGCCGGGTGAGGAAAAAGAATATGTATTCATTATAGGATATGCAGAGAACCCTGATGATAAGAAGTGGGAATCTTTCGGAATTGTTAACAAAGAACCTGCATATGCCCTTCTTGAAAAATACAACACTCCGGCAAAATTTGATACAGCTCTTGCTGCTTTAAAAGAGTACTGGACTCATCTTCTCTCGTCTTATATTGTTGACACAGAAGATAAGAAGCTCTGCCGTATGGTTAATATATGGAACCAATATCAGTGTATGGTAACATTTAACATGTCAAGATCTGCTTCATATTATGAGTCTGGAACCGGTCGTGGTATGGGATTTAGAGATTCCTGTCAGGATTTACTTGGCTTCGTACATCTTATTCCTGACTCAGCAAGACAGAGAATTCTTGATATTGCTGCTACACAGTTTGAGGACGGAAGTGCTTACCACCAGTATCAGCCATTAACCAAGAAAGGTAATTCTGATATTGGTTCAGGCTTTAATGATGATCCTCTCTGGCTTATTGCAGGAACAGCTGCTTATCTTAAAGAAACCGGCGATTTCAGCATTCTTGATGAAAATGTAGCATTTGACTGCGATACAAGTAAGGCACAGCCGCTTATGGAACATTTAAGAAGATCCTTCAATTATACAACTACTCATCTTGGACCACATAAACTGCCTCTTATCGGAAGAGCTGACTGGAATGACTGTCTTAACTTAAACTGCTTCTCTTCTGCTCCGGGTGAATCTTTCCAGACTACCGGACCATCAGAAGGACCTGTTGCTGAATCGGTATTTATCGCTGGAATGTATGTAAAATATGGCAATGAATATGCAGACATATGCCACCTGACAGGTCTAACAGATGAAGAAAATGCTGTACGTTCCCATGTTGATGACATGTATAAAGCTGTTCTTGATGCAGGCTGGGATGGTGAATGGTTCCTTCGTGCATATGATGCCGAAAGCCGTAAGGTTGGTTCACATGAATGTGAAGATGGACAGATATACATTGAACCACAGGGCTTCTGTGTTATGGCAGGTATAGGTGTCAAAGAAGGACTCGCACAGAAAGCTATGGATTCAGTAGAAAAAATTCTTGATACAAAGTACGGAATTATGATTTTACAACCAGCTTACAGGTCATATCATCTTGAACTCGGCGAGGTATCTTCTTATCCGCCTGGATACAAAGAAAATGCTGGAATATTCTGTCATAATAATCCGTGGGTATCTATTGCTGAAACCGTTGTTGATGATAAGAACAGAGCATTCGAAACATACAAGAAAATATGTCCGGCATATCTTGAAGAGATAAGTGAGATACACAGGACTGAACCTTATGTATATTCACAGATGATTGCTGGCAAAGATGCCGCAAGATTTGGTGAAGCCAAAAACAGCTGGCTTACAGGCACTGCTGCATGGACATTTACAAGTATTTCTCAATATATACTTGGTGTAAGGGCTTCATTTGGAGGACTCACCATTGACCCTTGTCTTCCGGATTCTATTAAGGAACTTACAATCACAAGAAAATTCAGAGGTGCAACATATAATATCACCATCAGCAATACTAAGCACGAAAGAGTTTCTTCTCTTATTGTCAATGGTAATGAAATTACAGGAAACACAGTGCCTTTCAATGCTGACACTAAAGAATTCAATGTAATTGTTAATATCTGATATTTAAGGAGAATAATTATGTTTGATAAGAACTTTTTATGGGGAACTGCCTCAAGTTCATATCAGATAGAGGGAGCCTTTACCGAAGACGGCAAAGGCGTTTCTATCTGGGATACATTTTCTAATAAGCCAGGAAATATCGCACACAACGAGAATGGTAACGAAGCCTGCGACCACTATCACCGCTATCGTGAAGATATTGCACTTATGAAAAGCTTAAGTATTCAGGCATACCGCTTTTCAATTTCATGGACACGAATCTTTCCAGATGGCATTGTAAAGGACTCTGACGGCAATGTGCATTTCAACAAAGCCGGACTTGACTTCTACGATAATATTGTAAACTGTTGTCTTGAAAATGGTATTGAGCCTTTTATAACACTCTATCACTGGGATCTGCCACAGGCACTTGAAGATAATGGTGGATGGCTGAACAGACAGACAGCTTATATATTTGCTGACTATGCAGAATTTATATGTGAGCATTTTTCTGACAGAGTCGTTAATATCGCAACCATAAATGAACCACAGATAATCTCAGGTCTTGGATATATGAATGGACTTCATGCTCCCGGAAAGAAGCTGGACTGCATCAGCGTGCTGTCAGTCATACACCATCTTGCACTTGCACACGGTCTTGCTGTTGCCAAGATGCGTGCCATTGCAAAGCAGCCAATAAAGACTGGTTTTTCAAGCACTGGCGACTTGTGTTTTCCTGCAAGTGAATGTGATGAAGATATTGATGCTGCAAGAGCTGAAAGTTTCAAGATTGTTACCGGAAACATAACATTTAACCACACTATATTCTGCGATATGACATGCCTTGGCAGGTACCCTGATATTGCAGGCACAGGATTACATCTTGAAAAAGGTCTTGAAAAAATCGGACATTATGAAGAACTGCCATTCGTAAAAAATGGCGATATTGAACTGATACATCAGCCAATTGACTATCTTGGCATAAATGTATATAACGGACATGAAATAAATGCATCCGGCCATATTAACAAAAAACCAGGCAGTCCACGAACAGCTCTTGGCTGGCCTGTAACTCCCGGTGTTATGAATTATGGTATAAGATATCTGTATGAAAGATATAATCTTCCAATATACATATTTGAAGACGGTCTTGCCTGCAATGATATCATAAGTCTTGACGGCAAAGTCCACGACAGCAACCGTATCGACTTTCTGACAAGATATCTCACGGACCTTGAGAAAGCGTATAAAGCCGGTGTTCCAATACTCGGCTACTTCCACTGGTCATTCACAGATAATTTCGAATGGCACAGCGGCTACGACCCAAGATTCGGCTTAATTTATGTAGATTATGAAACCCAGCAGAGAATCCCTAAAGATTCTGCATACTGGTATTCTGACTTAATTAAGAAGTCATGCAACTAATTACTGCATTAATAAGAGTGTCTAACTGCCGTTGTGTCTCTCTATGGTGCATGTTCGATTTATTCCGAATCGTGTGCGAGTTAATGCCGCTATCTATAAAAGTTCAGTGCTGGAAATCTCGTTCAAGCGAAGCGCGTTTGATTTCCAGCACTGTAATAAGCTCTATAGATGGCGGCATTTACTCGCACTAGATGCAGGAATCCATGAGAACATGTATCATAGAGAGATTCAAAGGTAGTTAGACGCCCTTCGGATTAATACAATATTAAGATTCATTCCTACGATTATTAAAGTATACAAAATTATCAATAGCCGTAAATATATCATCGAAATTCTCTCTTGGTGCTGCGTCTATGTACGCTCTTAATATTGCATTTTCTTTCTCACCCTTGTAACGTCCGTAGAATATGTCATACAGATTGTGTCCTCTGACATATTTCCTTATATTCTCCATGTTGTCTATGATGTCCTGTCTTGTCTCAATTGTTATGTTCAGTTTTTCTAACATTTTCTTAGTGCTGACAAGGCGGTACAGGTATTCTTTATATTTGGCATATAATATATCATAGAACTGGTCTACACTTTTTATAACGCCTATCTTAGTCATTATCTCAGGGTCAAGAAAATAATTCTCAAATGAATAATATTTTAATATAAGCACATTACGGTCTGTTACTCTTGGCAGATTGCCATAATCCTGCTTTGCACGCTGCTTATAGTAATTGGTAAGCTGGTCTCTTAAATGGTCAGCATCCTTACCATCTCCATCTCTTATCATAAGGAACTCATCCTTAAGATATAATGTATTTATATATTTCAGATTGGCATAAGTCTTGATGTTGGTACAACTGTTAGTTGCAATTATTGCTATACGATTGAGATTGCCATTCTCATCTATAACTTCTGAATAATATTTCTCCAGAAGTAGCGGCAGACGGCTTCTGTCCTGTTTTCCTTCCACTATAAATACAAAGCTCACATTCATAAGGTCATTAGCAGCATATCCAAGATCATCTAATATATCATCAATATCTGCTTCCGGAGTAACGACTGTATTATTATCTCTGTCGTTAACCACCTGACGAATCTGTCTTGTAGTAAAGTTAAATAACATCTGCGGTGAATGCGTGCAGAATATAACCTGATTCTTTCTTGAAAGCTTGTACAGGATTTCTCTTGCTATCTTCTGTAGCTGAGGATGTAGATATATTTCCGGATCTTCAATCAGAATAATGTATGGCACAGTACTTCCATATTCTGCATATGTTTCAAGCAGCGACAGAATGTAAATACTGTTCAGTCCATCTGAAAGGTCATTGACATCCCCATCAGTGTCACGCATTTCATTGTGAACAATTGTATCAACATGCATGAGTTTTTCTGCATCAAATGTAATCTGATAATGAATCCTTTCTCCAATACCACCATTGTTTCTGAACTTCTCATTAAGTTTGTTTTCAAAATTAGCCAGATTAAAATTAAACAGCTTATACTGCATAAGTCTCGCTGTTTCTAATAAAGATAGCTGTTCCGGTTTCTTGCGGTTAATGATTCCTATGCAATTAAAGCACTGATTACACATCTTATGCTTATCAAATATACACACGTTATCTTTAAGGTCTGCATATTCAGTTCCACCCTGTAGCATGATAAGATCTTCCTGAATTGATGACTTACGTCTCTCATGGTCAACATAGAATATTCTTGGAAGAACTGTCTTTATATAAATATTATTCTTCTTAACTCCATCCCTGTACTTAATCTTACCATCACGGCTATATACATACTCAAATTCAATGATACCATCCTTTAACGATGGAAGTTTATTGCAAAAATCCTTATACCACAAATCATAATGTTTAAAAGAGCTTACCTGTCCCTTCTGATACAATACAGCCAGATCCTCATCTTCAATACTAATGCGTACTGTAATGCTTATATTACCTTCATTGTCATTGAAATCTCTTAATGAAACTTCATAATCCCCGGTAACCGCTCTTATCGCATCAAGAACCACACTCTTTCCTGCATTATTTCTGCCAACAAGAATCAGTACATCTTCAATATCATTAATCTCAAGTTCTCTGATTGATTTAAAATTTCTGATTAAAAGATATTCTATTCTCATACCTGTCCTCTGCCCCCTGATACATTTCCGCCAGCATATATTCTGGTGTATTATCATTAAATGTTGATATTCCTTTACCCGTATTAGGATTCTTTTTGGAATATACCATATCCACAACAAATGCAGCTATCAGTGCCGCACACACTGCACCAACAACCCTCAGTTTAATCTTTCTGAAGAAATTATCAAGAAGCGGTGCAATAATATATACGATTGCAACTCCTCCAAGTCCAAATACTAAAAGACCTTCAGCACATATTCTTCCATTAAGGTTAAGGAAATAGCCATTATAATTCCACCATCTTCTTCCACAGCTGATTTCCAGATACAAAGATGTAAAATATTCAACAAATCCGCATAAAACTACTGATGCAAAGAATTCCACAACAGGCTTATTTCTTAATTTTTTAAGACATATCAGTATGAGTATCCCACCTGAACCATATATAGGAAGCCATGGCCCATGAAGAACACCTCTGTTTACAAATGTATGTGACGATATCAGATGAAGCGTAACCTCCCATATCCATCCCACAAAACATAATGAAAAGAATATCAGTATAAGCGATGGTATTGAATAATTTCGCATATACACTGTATTTTCAAGGTCAACTCTGTGTTCCTTAAGATTGAAAAGACGGGCAGGATAGGCTTTTCCAACTGCTTCTGCTTTATTCTTACTCATACGAAGCATTTCCTTCTTTTTTTCTTCAAATTCCAGCTCGGCCTTGCTGTTAATAAGTATTATGCCAAATGTGTTGGCTAAAAATACTCTTAATTTCTTCAATCTTCCTATTCTCGAATTGTGGTAATCATCAAAATTAATCTGTGGCTGTGGGCTATCTATAAGTTTAAATACATCTGCATATACATTTTTAAGATGTGCTTCGGATGGTCTTGCATACAGGTATGAATCATTAAGCCACTGAACTGCCTCCGGTTCTTTTTCAAGATATACTGCTCTTACATTTGCATAGAATTCTGCATAAAATGCAGCTTTGTAAGGATTCACAAACAGAACCCCCACAACACCTAATGTTGCCATTCCAATCACTGTCCAGCCAATGAATGATACTCCATAGAGAAACGCCCTCCATTTGTAGCCTTTCATCATCTTTCTTGATAAGGTTATAGCCTCATTTGCCTTCACATCAGGATTCTCCGCGATAATATATGGCACCAGCATGTATGAAAAATGCTTCACAAATATACCCACAATTGTAAGTGACCATAATATTTCATATACATTATTGACAATAAGCACCCACGATGCTTTCATCCATCTTTTTACCCGGAGAAGAAACATGAACTTTCCAGGTGGAACAGTATCATATGTGCGCGTTTCAAGCACTATTCTTCTTGATATAACAAGATAAGTTTTCTTGATAAAAAATGTTATAAACACATATACCATAAGTGCCGCTATAAGAAGTATAAGCACTACTGCTCTTCTTGAACTTATGACTGATGATAGTGAATCCACAAATGTAAATACAATTCCACCTGATGTTATAGCATTAACTAAAGATGCAAATACTCCTCTTGTTCTGCCCAATACCTTGGTTGCATTGTCTTTAGCCTCTGAAACCTTTGCATCAGACTGCGTCCTTCCAAAATCATCGTCACCCGTGATTACTGCGCCCATTGCCTGAACCACTGAACTTACAACCGAACTGTTAGCGACAGTATCAACATTTGCTTCAACCGATGCTGCACCCTGAATTTCATTGTTAACTGTTCCTAAACTTTTAAAGGCTTCCATCGTCTCTGTATATTCAGAGCCGATGAAAGCCGCAAAAAGGCAGACTGCTACTAACAGCCAGTAATGTTTTTTTAAGTTCTTCTTAGCATTTTTAGCAAGTTCTTTTCTCTTAAAATCCATATCCCCAAAATCTTCTTTATTTATTAAGTACAGTCTTGCGTACTACTCCAAGCGGATCTTTAACCATAAGTATGACAAGCCATATGATAAGTCCGAAAGCTACAACTGATAAGCCCAAAAATGCATCATTAAGCATATCTGATGACGCTGGAGTAAAGTACTCTGCCCCCAGTTCAATATATTCAACAACTGCATCTACCATCCACATAAGTGATGCACCCCAGTACATAAGCACAAGTGTTCCAAGCTTTAACTGCGAACGCCTGTCATTAGTATACCATATAATAGTAGTTATAACCGCTGCAAATACAGCTATAAGTAACGTCATAATTATCTCTCCAGTCCTTTAACTTCTGCTTCCTTAGCTGCTTTCTTTTCTACTCCTGAAGCTATTGCTACCATGCCGACCCACACAGCTGTAACAACCACTGCCATGCCAACACCGGCAGTTGCCATCTCATGTAACATCTGTACTGCATCCTGAGCGTTGCCTGCTGCTGTTAAGAATGGAAAGAAAGGAGTAACTTCTCCATGCCATACATGCTCGAATGCAAGTAAAGCTGTTCCTCCCCAAAGCATATTGTTAAGCCACTTTAACTTTCTAGAAAATGGAAGTGCCTTTTCTTCCTTAACTGCTTCTACAGCACCTTCTGTCTCGCACGAACATATTTCCTTCTTCTCTTTCTTCTCAACAATCTTGGTTATCGCTGTTGTAACGATAGCTTCAGTACCTGGTACTATAAAACATGCCATATTAAATTCCTCCTAATTCACGATGCATTTTTATCTTCCCAAATGCATATATTTATTTTATTTTACCTATTTCACATTGGATTGTCAAACATTGTAAAATATACATTTTGATATATTTTTTTCTTTATTCCCTCTGCTGAATATGATATAGTAAAGCAGATAGGATTCACTTTAGAAAGGAGATGTTCTTATGAAGAAAAGCTTTAAAAGACTGTTAAGCTGCATATTTGTAATAACATTTTTCCTTATTGGCATGTGCCTTGACAGAGCCAATGTATCTGTTTCTGAAGTGGACTCTTTTTCTGTATCAGAAGCAAAGGTATTCGCTACACCTGAGCCTTCTGTCAGTGATACCATGCCATGTACAACTGAAATGCTTGGACTTGTGAGAACATCAATCACCAATCTTACAGCAGACAGAAGCAGTTCCCGCAATGTATTACGCATATTCCAATTCTTACTTTGCGGTCTGTGTGCAGCTATCGGTATCAGTATCTATTTCAAATCGACAGGCGTTATGCATGATTCTATCACATGCAGCACCACTGTCACTCTTAATTATATCCACCAGACTGACGGCAAAAAATAACAGATTATCATTAAATCAGAACATTTTCTGGTAATACATTATTTTTGTATATTATTAGTAATATTAAACAACTATGTGAAGAGGCAATAAATATGAATATTTTAATGATAATCGGTATTATTCTGGGTGGAGGTGTATCTGTTGCATCCACCGTTGGAATAACTGTAGGTATTTTCGGGACCATTGTATATAAATTTTACAGAAAGCTTCGTTTCGGAATATCTATGTTTGACTAAGTTTGAAAGGATGAATAATAATATGTTAGGTAATATAACAGTCGGTATCGTCATTGTTCTTGCTGTTGCTGCCTGTGGACTTGGTGTGTGGCTTGACAGAGCCAAGTCAGACAGTCAGGACAACAGCACTGACGCACAGTCTAAGAATTAAATGATAAAGGCGGTCAGATCAGATTCTATTCTGATATGACCGCTTTTCTTACCACTTTTACTTGCTTTCATGGTAGCTGTTAAGCAAATCTTCAATTCTCATATTAATATTTTCAGGAAATGTTGCATCATTTCCGATTTTAACCCACAAATCAATGTTCTTATATTTCTTCTCTCCCATTGTATTATGTCTGTCCTGATTCAAAGATACTTCTATCTTTACCATTGCACGCTTCTGCTCAAGTATCGGAATAAGCACATAATATAATCTGTCATCTTTAAATGATATGTATCCCGCTTCTTTTCCCGAACGAGTCATTAAATACAGTCTATGCTTTTTTATTCCTGCCGGAAACAGCTTCATTCCAGCTTTGATAAATCCAGATTCAGGTGACATTTCAAGCATTGCTCCGACATAAAATACATTTGCAACATCATCAATTGATGTAAGAATATTTCCCAATGTATCTGATGTTGCAGTAAACTGCTGTGCTAACAGATATGCAAGTTCTGCCTGATATATGATTTTGTATTCTGAATCATGCACTCTTCCTGTTTCTTCATCAATTCTGTTAAGAAGTTCCTCACTACATTCATATATACTGCGCAGAAACAACTTAAAATCCTCATCTGGCATCCACATATATCTGCCTCGTGCAACCTTAAATCTTCCAATGTTGTTGCCATTGTAATCTTCAGCATAATGATACACATTGCGTTGGCAAAAGGCATGTTCATTCTCTGGAGCTGTAAAATCATATTCTTCATTTTCCTGATCAGTGCCATAATATTTCTCATCATATTCGGAATATTTATAATCATATTTATAGTTACTCTTCAATGATTCCTGCCCAGTCTGATTGAAAAGGACAGTATATGCTTCATTAATTTCATATGCACTGTATCTACATACATTTTCTTTGTTTGATTTATCTCTGTTTAGCACAGCATCCGGATGCACCATATGCATAAGCCGTCTGTACCGCTTCTTCAATTCCATCTTAGTAATATCTGATCTGACATCAAATATTTTATATGCCTGCTGAACCGTCATAAATACTGTATTCCTTCTACATTTTTTCTAAGTTATCATACACCATTTTCAAAAATTTTACTATTTTTATTATTTCTGTTGACAGTTATATTGTTATAGTGTACTATTGTGCTAGTACACAAGTACGCGTCATGTGTACATTACCTATTACAGGAGGAGGGATTATGGACTATAAGGCTAATATACCAATTTATCTTCAGGTAATCGATGATATTAAAAAAAGAATTCTTACCGGTGAGATTAAGCTTGGCGACAAGCTTCCATCAACCAGGGAACTTGCCGTACAGTACACGGTCAATCCTAACACTGCTGCAAGAATATACAATGAACTTGAACAGTGTGGTCTGTGCTATACCAAAAGAGGTCTTGGCACATTTGTATCAGAGGATGTGCATCTGATTGATACATTAAAGGCAGAACTTTCCAGTGAAATGATTGAGACTTTCGTTTCCGGAATGACAAGCCTTGGTTTTTCTAAAGATGAGATTATTAATCTCATTAAGAATTATCACGAATAAAATATGGAGGGATTTAATTATGCTGCAATGTAAAAATGTTACTAAAAAGTATATGAAGATGACTGCCGTTAATGGTGTTTCCATCGACTTCATGCCTGGCAGAATATACGCTCTGCTCGGCTCTAACGGAAGCGGTAAAACAACTTTAATGAAGATGATAGCAGGTCTGGTAAAACCCACTTCCGGGGACATCACTCTTTCAGGTGTTCCAATAGGAGTAGAAACTAAGAAACACATAGCTTATATGCCTACTGAAAGTTATTTTTATAACTATATGAGCTGTGCTGATATTGGAAAATATTATGCTGATTTCTTTGAGGATTTCTCACTTGACCAGTACTACAACTATCTTAATGAGATGAAGCTTACGCCTGACATGAAAGCCAGCAAGATGTCATCAGGAATGATGGCTAAACTTAAACTTGCTGTTAATCTTTCAAGAAATGCATCTGTTATTATGCTTGATGAACCACTTAATGGTGTTGATATCGTTGCAAGAGAGCAGGTTATCAATGCGGTAATCAGCAAGGCTTCACCTGATAAAACTATCATAATGTCAAGCCACCTTGTTGATGAGCTTGAAGCTGTTATTGACTACGCAGTATTTATTAAAGACGGAGTAGTTGTTTCACAGGGAGATGCTGAGAATTTACGAACAGCTTCGGGCATGTCAATCGTTGACCAGTACAAACGCATTTATGCATATTAAAAGGGGGAATCTTCAATGTTAAAATTAACAAAATACGAATTGAGAAAGAATCTTCTCAGTATAGGAATCGTGGCAGGTATTATCTGTGTACTTCAGGCTCTGTTTATGTTTTTCTGCCTGACTGAAAATCTTAACTATACAAGCCTTTTCGGAGGACTTTTAATAATAGCTGCCTCTGTAAGTTATTTTATTGTATTTATATTTGGAGTTGTAACATATTATAGAGAACTTTCAAGCAAAAGCAGTTACCTGATATTCATGACACCTAATTCATCTCTTAGCATAATTACATCAAAGCTGCTCTATACACTGATTATTGGAATAGGAATTTCAGCAATATTCATCGGCTTTGGAGTTCTTGATATATTCATGATGGCTGGTGTCTTTGGTGACCTGGCTGACACACTCAAGAATTTCTCAGAAATGTTAAAGATTATGGGTATTGATGTTGTCAACATAATTATTAATATTGTAGCTGGAATAATATCATTCCTTATAGCTTTCTTCTTCCTTATATCACTTGCATACTTTGCCATAACACTATCTTCAACTGCCTTGCAGAACAAGAAGATTAAAGGATTGATATCAGTTGTATTATTCTGTGTCCTTGCATATGCAACAATTAAGATTTCTTCTTTGTTGCCTGAACTTTATAAAAATCCAGACAGCTTATCCCAGGCATTAATGTCAAGCCTTCCAGCTACCATATTCCAGTTATTAATGGTGGTTGCATGCACATTCGGAAGTGCCGTACTTCTTGATAAGAAGGTAAGTCTGTAATTCGTATTCTCACAGGATGGGATGCCGGCAAAACCTACTAAAATCTTCACAGGATTTAATCTAGTAGGTTTTCCGCCTGTAATCCCAGTCTTTTACTTACTCTTCCACATAATCAAAAGCAACAGCTTTCATGCGCTCCTTGAACAGCTTGTTAAACACTGCAATTACACGACCAACGCCAATCATCGAAAAAATTGTTCCAAGTCCAAGTCCAAGAAGTATATGTCCGGTAAAGAATCCTATTAAAAATGTTGTGCAGACATTGAATATATCAAAACAATTCTTGCAGAAGCCCACACCCTTGCCGGTTCTGCCTTTAAGCCTTGTAGTATCACTTATTGCCTGTACAATTCCATCTCCAGGATTAGGTATAATTCTCATATTCAGTGACATTGCTGCTCCTATTCCTGTCAATAATACAGCAAACAGCAATACTACAATCTGTAATACAATGTTGTTATGTACAGATGGAATAAGTGCTGAGAACACATTCAAGAAGCGTGTAAATACTATACTTACCAGTATCTGTAAGGCATCTCTTATAATATACATTCCAAGATACTTAGCTTCTTTTCTGTCTGTAAGATACCACACAGTATGCATTATCATCTCAATTAAAACAAAGATAAAATATACAATCATCGTCATATTAGCGAAGTTAAATCCTATGATATGAGATATCGAATATGGCACTGAAATTATTGGTGAAACTCCAAGATTAGCTTTCGTATTAAGCATAATTCCAAGTGCAAGTATCAGTAATCCCAGAAGATAAAACTCCCATCTGATAATTAGTTTATTTCTGCTCTTCATTGTTAATTGCCTCCCAGAGATTATTCTCTACTTTATCTGTCATGGAAGATAACATCTTAATCTCTTCTTCGCTGAATCCTTTAAATATTACATCATCAACCTTATTGAATATTTTAATAACTTCATCGGCCTTTTCATGTCCGCAGTCTGTGAGAAGCACATTCCATGAACGCCTGCTTGCCGGATTATTTTCTCTCTTTAACAGACCATCCTTTTCCATTCTGTCTAATGTTCGTGACATTGTGGTCACATCCATAAGACAAGCATCCGCCAGCTCTTTCTGGTTCATAGTTCCATGTTCTCTTAATTCCTTAAGAATTCTTGGCTGTCCCTGTCCAACCGTAAGGCCAAGTTCAATAAAAAATGGCCTTATCAGCCGTCTTCGAAGCATTTCAATATCAAAGAACACATTTTTAATTTCATTATCCATAATTACATTTCCCCTCTTATGCACTGATTTCATGCGGTATACGACACTGTCTAATCAAGCTCAAACTGTCCTGTATACAGCTGATAATATCTGCTCTTCTGCTCAAGCAGTTCATCGTGACTGCCTCGCTCGATTACCTCGCCCTTTTCAAGCACCATTATAGCATTAGAATTTCTTACTGTCGAAAGTCTGTGAGCGATAACAAATACTGTTCTTCCCTCCATTATTGCGTCCATGCCATTCTCAATAAGCCGCTCAGTTCGTGTATCAATCGAGCTTGTCGCCTCATCTAGAATAAGCACCGGCGGCTTGGCAATCGCTGCTCTCGCGATAGCAAGAAGCTGTCTCTGTCCCTGTGACAGATTGCCGCCATCAGCCGTAAGCATTGTGTCATACCCTTGAGGAAGTCTTGTTATAAATGAATCAGCATTAGCAATCTTAGCTGCATCCCTGATTTCCTCGTCAGTTGCATCAAGCTTTCCATATCTTATATTATCCGCAATAGTTCCTGTGAACAAATGTGTATCCTGAATTACCATTGCAAGTGAACGCCTCAGGTCGTCTTTCTTAATATTCATTACATCAATGCCGTCATAAGTAATCGTACCTGACTGGATATCGTAAAATCTGTTTATAAGATTAACAATAGTAGTCTTTCCCGCTCCTGTCGAACCAACAAATGCTATCTTCTGTCCTGGCTTTGCAAACAACGAAATCTTGTTAAGTACCCTCTTTTCAGGCACATATCCGAACACAACATCATTAAATCTTACATCGCCCTTAAGCTCAATAAGCTCCCCTGCCGGCAGCTTCCATGCAAAAAATCCTGTCTTATCAGAAGTTTCTGTAAGGGTATTATCCGCATTTTTAATGACATTACACAAAGTTACTTTCCCTTCGTCAGGCTCCTCTGCCTCATCCATCATGTCAAATATTCTCTCAGCTCCCGAAAGCGCTGAAAGTATAAAATTAACCTGCTGTGTGAACTGGTTTAATGGCATGGCACTCTGTCTTACATACACAAGATATGCAGATATGCTGCCAAGGTCCATGATTCCTTTTATTACAAATATGCCTCCAACGCAGGCAGAAAGTGCATAATTGAAATATGACAGACTTACAATTACCGGGATAAGCATGCCCGAATATGCAAGTGCGTTAGTCGATTCCTTTCTGAAATTCTCATTCATCTCACAGAATTTTTCAAAATTCTTCTGCTCATGGTTAAATACCTTTTCAACCTTCTGACCTGCCATCATTTCCTGAACAAAACCGTTGATATTGCCAAGCTCCTTCTGCTGTCTGTGGTAATATTTCTTGCTTCTTTTGCCGTTATATTTAATAAATATGAACATAAGAATAAGAAAAACAACAACAATCATTGTCAGTCTCACACTCAAAACCATCATCATAGTTATAGTTCCAAAAAGCGTAAGAAAACTCTGTATTACCATGGCAAAACTATTGTTCATTGCTTCCTGAACCGTGTCAACATCATTAGTGAAATGACTCATAATCTCACCATGTGTATTATTATCAAAATATTTTAACGGAAGCTTCTGTGTGTGCTTAAAAAGGTCCATTCGAATCTCGCTTACTACCTTCTGGGAAGTATGCACCATTAGCCTGTTGTAGCCAAGAGTTGACAAGGCCCCGCATGCATACATCACACCCATTCCGCATACTGCCATAACAAGTCCTTTCATGTTACCCGGAACAATGAAATTATTTACCACTGGCTTTATTAAAAATGTTCCCATGATTCCTGCACCTGCGCTTATAAATACAAGCACTGCCACAATCAGGAATGCCCATTTGTAGTGACCAAGGTATGAGAGAAGATGTTTAACGGTCTTCTTAGTGTCCTTTGGTCTTTTATATCCAACATACTTAGCCATTAAAGATCAGCTCCTTCCTTCTGGGATTCATATATTTCCTGATATATCTTATTAGTCTTTAACAGACTCTCGTGTGTTCCAATCGCATTCACACATCCACCGTCCATGATAATTATCTGGTCAGCATGACGCACTGATGATATCCTCTGTGCAATTATAATCTTAGTCATATCCGGTAGTTCTTTTGCCAGTGCATTTCTAATCTTACCTTCTGTTGCAGTATCAACCGCACTTGTTGAATCATCAAGAATAAGCACTTTAGGCTTCTTTAATATTGCTCTTGCAATACATATTCTCTGCTTCTGACCTCCGGATACATTAACTCCCTCCTGTCCCATCTCTGCATCAAGTCCACCCGGAAGCCTGTCTAAGAATTCATCAACGCATGCAATACTGCACGCTTTTCTGATATCGTCCATGGATGCATCCTCATCGCCCCATTTAAGATTGTCAATGAGCGAGCCTGAAAACAGTGTATTCTTCTGCAATACAACTGAGATTGCATCTCTTAAATGTCTTACCGGGTATTCCTTAACGTTTATTCCATCTATCTTAATCTCGCCCTTACTTGCATCATAGAGTCTTGGAATAAGCTGGATAAGCGTCGTCTTTGATGAACCTGTCTGTCCTATTATTCCGACTGTCTGACCAGCATTAATATGAAATGAAACATCTGACAGCACGTGTTCTTTAGCGTTTTCATTATATTTAAACCACACATGGTTAAATTCTATCTCACCCTTCTTAACTTCAATGCTCCTCGCATTCTCGTCAGTTATATCAATCGGCTCATCAATTACCTTCATGATTCTTTCTGCAGAAGCAAGTGATCTCGTCATAAGAAGGAACACATTTGACATCATCATAAGTGAATTGAGTATCAGAAGAACATAGCTTAAGAAAGAAGTAAGCTGTCCTATCATCATCTGTCCTGAATTAATCAATCTTCCGCCAATAAGTAGAATACCAAGAATTGTCGAATACATAACGAACTGCATAGCAGGCATGTTAAGTACCGCTATTCCAAATGCTTTCTCTGATTCGTTTTTAAGATTGTCATTAACATTCCTAAATTTTTCAATCTCATAGTCGCCACGCACATATGATTTAACAACTCTTACTGCTGTAAGATTCTCCTGTATGCAACGGTTTACAAGGTCAACCGCCCCCTGCATTCTGCCATATCGTGGGCCAACATTAACGATTATTATGATGAGCAGGACTGCCAGAATTGGCAGTGCTACAAGGAAGACCAGTGCCAGTGTGGAATTAATCCGGAATGCCAGTGTCGTTGCAAATACCAGCATTACCGGGCTTCGTCCAAATGGACGCATTCCTGTTGACACAGCATTCTGGATATTAGTCACATCACTTGTCAATCGTGTGACTAATGATGAAACACTGAAATGGTCTATATTAGAAAATGAATAAGACTGAAGTTTCCCGTACTCTGCCTTTCTTATATTAGCACCCAGTCCCTGACCTGCAAGTGCAGAAAATCTTGCACTTCCCACACCTAATATAAGTGCAGCAACTGCACATACAGCCATCTGGATACCTTTATTTATTATATATGGCACATCTGAATTGGTCACACCTATATCAATCAGGTCAGCCATCAGCTTAGGTACCATAATCTCAAGCACGACTTCAACACCTATACATATAAGCGCCAGCCATGCGTATTTCTTATATTCTTTCATATAAGAAAAAATTCTTCTCAGCATTACTTGCACCTCCAATTATTGCATATGCAACTATTGTATTTCCAAATTCAAACAATGTCAACATAATAATATTTTTACATGCAAAAAGACACCGCCGTACCCCATAATCTGGTACGACAGTGTCTTATATTTTAAGTAATACTTTTATCTAAGATAAGCTTACTCCTGTTCTGACTTCTTTCTTCCTGTTACAACAACTGTAGTTGCTCCTGCCACACATGTTGCAAGCATAAGAACATAAAGCATTATGTTAGAATTATCACCTGTCTTAACGGTTTCCTGACTATTGTCTGATGATGGCTCAGCTGGTACTACAACCTTCTTGTAATATACCTTGATAACTGAACCGTTATCAGCTTTATTAGGAATAATTCCTGTTGTTTCTGAATCAAATGTATAACCTTCATACTTATCTGTTGTGTTAATGTCAGCCTTATTAACATCAATTACTGATGGCTCATTTACCCAGACCTTCTTAGTTACTGTAATAGTATCTTCTGTCTGTTCTTCACCATCTTTATAGTACTTGATTGTATAAGTTACATCCTTTGTCTGGCTTGCATCCTTAACATAATATACATTGATAACTGTTCCTGATGCAACTACTGCAGGAATCTCTCCTGTTGTTACTGAATCTAACTTATATCCAACATACTTGTCTGTTGTGTTAATAGCAGTCTTATTAACTTCAACTTCTAATGGAGCATTTATCCAGATTCGCTTAGTTACTGTCTGCTTATCTGCTGTTACTTCAACTCCATCTCTAAAGTACTTAACTGTATAAGTTACTTCCTTTGTCTGAAGTTCATCCTTAACATAATATACATTGATAACTGTTCCATCTGCAACTACTGTAGGAATCTCTCCTGTTGCTGCTGAATCCAACTTATATCCAACATACTTATCCGTTGTATTAATAGCAGTCTTATCAACAGTTAATTCTGATGGAGCATTTACCCATACAGTCTTAGTTACTGTCTGCTTGTCTGCTGTTACCTCAGCTCCATCCTTAAAGTACTTAACTGTATATGTGATGTTCTTCGTCTGACTCGCATCTTTTACATAATATACTTTAATTATGTTCTTTGAAGCATCTGTTGTAATTGTTAATGGTAAATTCTCAGTCTTTTCAAACTTATAACCAGTCTTTTCTCCAGGATCGTATGAATTTACTTTAGTATTAAACTGAGCTGACTTATTTAATGTAGCTGACTCATCCTTAACACCATCATAGTAATACTCTACTGAATATCCGTATGTATTAGCTCTGTACTCAATAACAAGTACATTCTGGCTTTCATCTGAACCAATAGTTAACTTCTCATCAGCATTAAGTACTGTATAACCTTCGATATTCTTCTTATCAGCTCCAACTTCTGTTGCATAAGTTGCTGACTTAGTATATCCAGGAACAAGTTCTGTATCTGTTCCTTCAATGACATACTTTACAGAATAATCAAATGTATCTGCCACATAGTAAACCTTTATTACACCCTTATCAGCTATTGTTGATGGTATTGTTGCCGGGTCAGTCTTTTCGAATTTATATCCTGCTCCGAACTTATCTGTAGTATTAATCTCAGATAGCTTTACCTGCTGTTCAGTAGCATTAACCCAGATTGGATTAGTATAACTCTGTGTCTTAGTATCATCCTTAACATTATCTTTGTAATACTCTACTGTATAAGTTACATTCTTTGTCTGTTCATCATCCCTTACATACTTAACAGTAATCTCTTTATCGCCAGTAAGCTGTGTAGCCTCAACAACTTCTATGCTTGGCTTGTAACCAGGGATTGAAGGTGATGTAACTGCTGTTGTAGAATTACCCTTAACTACAGTCTGAACATTGTCCTCAGCTACCTTAGTATCATTTTCAAATACATACTTAATAGTCTGTGTGTACTTAGGAACAACTGTAATAGTTACTGTTGCTTCCTTCTCATAAGTTCTTCCGTCAACTGTAAGAACCGTCTTATATCTAAATGTATCCTCACCACTAAAACCATTGTTAGGAGTATATGTGAATGTACCATCTTCATTGAATGTTATTGTACCATTCTGTGGGTCAGTAACCTTCTCTGCCTTGATTGTTACATTCTTATCCGGATTATTAACTTTTATATTATTATCATTATCTAATACAGATTCGTCAGCTACTATAAGTGTTTCGCCCTGATTAACTGTATATGAATCATTAACAGCATCCGGTGTGATTACTGCTGATGGTTCTTCTACAAAGTCCTGACTATATGTAAGATCACCAACTGTTGCATTGAATGTACAACCAGCGTTAGTATATGAAGATCCTGCATAACCGTCTTTAGCCTTAATCTTAACAGTTATCTCCTGCGCATCTGTTGTAATCTTGTTTGGATAAGTAACTGTAAATGTTCCATTACCATTGTCTGTAACTCCAGTCTGTCCTGGAACAAGTTCAAAATGCTCATCAAGCTTATCAGTTACTGTTGCTGTATCAAAAGGAAGTTCCTTTAATGATGTGATAATGCTCTGGAATTTCTTCTCAAGTTCTGAAGCATTAGTTGTTGAATAGAATTCCTTGGCATATCCTGTTTTCTCAGCACCATAAGTGAATGTGTAATTAGACGCAAGCTTTAATGTCAGCTTACTTGTACTTACACCAGAAACTATTAGTTCACTTTCTTCAAAAGTAAGAAGCTTATCACCCATTGATGCACGGACAGCATCGCTGTTGGCCTCTGTTGCATTCATCAATGCAAATGAATATATAGTAACTCCCGCATCTGCTAATTCCTTACCGGCTGCGTTGGCACAATAAGCTGCATACATCTCATCATCCTGATCTTTGGCCTCTGTCTCTCCGTTATAGAATCCATGAGACATATTACTTGCTAATGTATAATTTACTGCAGGATCACCATAAGGATATATATCTCCCTTCTTATATGTATACTTAGATGTAATATTTTTTGCCTTAGGATAATTAGCCATACCATCTGTAAATAATATAATAGATGCGCCATCTTTATCATCACCTAATATTGTGTTGGCTTTCTCTAGTCCGTTAGCAACATTAGTACCAGACCCAAGATCTGAATTCGTTATCTTGTCAACGGCTGTTACCCCATTACTCTTGTTTGTATTGAATATATCTTCATTAAATATTCCATTGAGTGCATCGGTAATTGTCTTAGCATCTTTAGCATTACCAGTAATCTGACCTGCACTTTTGTTATACTTAACAAGTGCTACCGAATTAGTAGTATTACCTTCTGGAAGAAATGCATTAAGGAATGCACTTACAGAATCATACATGGCTTTCCATCTTGTCTCATTATAAGAACCAGCCATCTTTTCATCTTCAAGTTTGCCTGTTGTTGGATCTGTTCCTCTTACATAATCAGTTGCACATGCCATACTTAAAGAACAGTCAATTACCAATACAACATTCTTAGCCTGTGCATGAATTGAAGGCATATTCTTTGCGCCGGCTGTAAACTTTAAAGTATAGTAACCATCTGAATCAGGTTCTCCGTATTCATTCACAAGTTCCTTCTTAATATTCAGGACATCCTTATAATTATATGTCTTGACATATATTGTCGTATCCTCCGTTACTGCACTACCGTTAGGTGCATCGCCAACAAGTACTCCGACACAGGAATTAGTTGACCTCACTGTAACGGTATCGCCTGTTTTTACATATTTGACTATTGTATTAGTGTCATTAACAATAAATGTCACTTTAACATAGTCACTGTACGTCTCATCCTTGACAACATTTGGTGTATCAATTTCCACACCTTCTGTAAGGACATTCGTTACATTCTCGTTAGCCCGAGCCACATTAGCTGTACTTACCAGCATTGGTAAAACACTAGCAGATATCATGACTACTGTAAGCAAACTAACAAGAATTCTTTTTGCTAATCCTTTCTTCATCATTCTTCTCCTTTTCAATGTGTTATATAAGTATTTATCATTATATATCAAGTAGAATACTAGCACAACAGATATTTTGTCATTTACCCCATTTTAGGGGGAGATTTTAAAAAAGCAGCATTGTATTACAAAAAAAACAATGCCCAAACTATTTTGGTTTTTTAGTTATATATTTTTCTTATATACTATATAAGAAATTACTGATGTAATCACTTCGGTAATCCAGAAAGCATGCCATACGCCAACAGCTCCGGCTATCCTTGACATTATGAATGCAACCGGAATTATTACAGCAACATATCTGCATACAGATATAATAAGTGACGGAAATCCTTTCCCAAGTCCTTCAAGTGCCCCCGCTGAAGTCACTGATACAGTTGACACAATAAATCCGGCACTTATTATTCTTAACGCTGTCTCTCCTGCATTTATTGTGTCTGGATTACTTGTAAACAGACCGATAAGTGAACCCGGTATTGCGAGACAGAGAATTGTACCTGCTGCCATAATAGCAAATATAAGTACCATTGATGTCTTATATATCTTTCTTACTCTCTCATGCTCTCCTGCTCCGTAATTATATCCCATAAGTGGTCTCATTCCCTGCACTACTCCGTTGGCTGGCAGATACAGAAATGTCTGCAGCTTGTAATATACTCCAAGAACGAATACATACACAGCCGAGTACGCAGCAAGTATTACATTAAGCACTGATATAAGAATAGATGGAAGTGCAAGGCTTAAGCTTGCAGGCATACCAATAGAATAAAGTCTTTTTGCCATCGAACCTTCTATTCTCATCTCCGATTTTCTGAATTTAACCGGAATAGGCTTAACAATATATATTATGATATATAGCACAGCTGCCGAAGTCTGACCTATTCCTGTCGCAAGTGCAGCGCCTTCAATTCCCATTGCAGGAAATGGACCTATTCCGAATATCATCATCGGGTCAAGCACAATATTAACTATACAGCCTGTCATAAGGCAGACCATAGAAGCATTCATTCTTCCAACTGCCTGAAACACCTTTTCAAACATAAGCTCAATTCCAAGCATTATTGAAAATGCAAATGCAATATTGGAATATTTAAGTCCTAGTGAAACTATCTCTGCGTCCTTTGTAAACATTTTTAAAAATACCGGCATGCCCGCAATACATATAACGGTAAGCACAACAGCGTGTATACAACTTAAGAGCATGCCCTGACTGGCTGCTTTATCTGCCTGCTTCTGGTTCTGTGCGCCCATAAAAAATGATATAACTGCATTAATTCCTATTGCAAATCCTATCATAACCGAGCTTATAAGATTCTGTACTGGAAAGACAAGTGACAAGGCTGTCATTGCATTTTCACTTATCTTAGCAACAAAGAAGCTGTCAACAATATTGTACAATGAATTAACCATCATAGATATTACCATTGGAAGCGACATTTTTAATAACAATGGGAGTATCTTCTGCTCCTTCATATATGTCTGATTCATATTAACTACCTGTCCTTTTCGTAAAAAAAGAGCCATCGAGTGGCTCTTTTTCTTATAATACACAATAATATTTAATTATTCAACTTTTATTTTCTACTGGCACACACCATCTACAATAGTAATTATCTTATCCGCATAATCTGCCATCTGTCTGTCATGCGTAACCATAATTATCGTCTGATTGTGCTTCTGGCTTGCCTTGGATAACATCTGTGCAACTGTTCCTGCACTTCCCGCATCCAGATTACCTGTCGGCTCATCAGCAAGAATTACAGCTGGATGTGTAATCAACGCTCTTGCTATCGCAACTCTCTGCTGTTCACCACCTGACATCTGCGATGGAAACTTGTTCTTGCAATGAGATATTCCAAGTTCTTCAAGCAAATCATCAACTTCCTTCTCGTCAGGTTTTTTACCATCTATAAGAATCGGCATAACAACATTTTCATATGCTGTAAATTCCGGGAAAAGACTGTAGTCCTGATATATATATCCTATGTTTCTTCTTCTGAACTCTGACAGTTCCTTGTCCTTCATTCCTGTTATCTTCTTTCCGGCAATGGTAACACTTCCTGTATCCGGCTCGTCCACACTTCCAAGAATCCTTAAAAGTGTAGATTTGCCTGAACCACTTTTCCCTATTATTGCTGTGAATTCTCCCTGTCCGAATTCAAGTGTACAGTTCTTTAATGCCGGAACATCCACACTTCCCGCGTGATAAGTTCTTTCAATATTCTCCGCTCTTAACATAATCTCGTTCATAACAATCCCGTCCATTCTATTCATAAATTTATAATTTCCTTACAAATCCTGTAAACATCATCAGTTCCATTAACAATAACAATGGCATTGTAATCACACACCATACTGATTCTCGGAGTGCCTCAATCATACATACTGAAACAATCTTTCCACGTCTCATTCCAAGGCTGTGCAGAAGCTGCATTTCTTCTTTTCTTCTGTTAATACGATTTCTGATAACAATTGCCATAATCAACAGCTGCATAACTATCATTGCAATAATAGTTATTCCATACTGCAGAATACTGTTAATAAGCTGTGTTCTGTATGTATTCTTAATATCCACATTGCTTCCATAAGAGATATCATTGTTATTAAAATACACGCCTATCTTGTTATTAGTTGCTGAAAATGTTGATGCAAGGTCATAATTAATGCTTATCTGGTTGTAACACAGCTCAAAATCCATATCCCCGCTTAACTCATCCCCTATGAGTCTTTCCATCACATCTTTCTGCCTGTCAACCGCCTGCTGTGCCAGATTAATGCTTGCAATTGAGGTATAGTAACCAAATGCTGGAATTATTCCGTTGAAATCATCAATAACTTCATCTGTAACTCTGACAACTGCCGCAACCTGTGGTGACACACATGCATCATAATCTATTTCAAGTTTTTCCATAAGCTTATTATCAGGATCAAATCCATGTGTATTGTCATAATCTGATAAATATTTGTTATATGCATCATCGTAAGGAAATATTGAAAAATATGAAGGATCAATTATATTACTCTTATCATCATACGTATTCTCATCTACTCTGTAATAATTATAATAAAGTGTATCTCCGGCATTAATAGTGTCATCATATCCACCCTCTGGCAGATTTCTTAAAAACAAGACAACCTGTTTTCCTTCCTTAAATGCTTCATAATCCACATACTCTTTATCAATATATTTTTCCAGTTTGCTATACAGTTCCTTTGTAGGCTCAGTATATTCTGTTGAGAACATATATCTGTCTCCATAATCGTCAATATGCTGCTTGTTATAATGATAATTCACTGGGTGAAATGCAAATGTCTGCATTTTCTCATAATCCTGATTATCCCAGAACCAGGTTCTCTCAGATTCAAATACTGAATATGAAACTGACTGTATTCCATTAACCTCCATTAACTGGTCAAGAAATTCCCTGGAGAACCCTTCAATAATATTATTATTAGGATTCTTAAGATATCCACTGCGTGATATCTGTATCTGTGCACTTTCTCTTCCTATGCTGTCTGTATTATTAATTTTGACTGCATTATTGGAATCCCACATTTTTCCTTCTTCAACTAATTCCTTCAGCTCATCAAAATGTATATTATAACGTTTTCTTAATTTTGCTGTATCCTCAAGTTTATCCATTCTGCTCTCACGGCTTTCAGAATACATCGAAGGCTTCATTGGAAGATTATTATAATTTTCAAGATAGTACCAGTACTTCATATACAACTGGTCTTTGTCCTCTGTTCTGTCTATATAACCAAATATATCAGGAAGACTGTCATTATTCTTATATTCTGTAAATGCATTTTGAATCTTCAAAACCGAAAATATAATTACTACGCATATACATAATGCAAAAAGTCTTATTCCCACTACCATCAAAGCTCCGTCTTTTTTTATAAATCTTGAGCTCACAGTCCTTACCAGATTATGTCTGTTCATGCGGCTCTTATTGTTTTTCACAGTAACAGGCCTGCCTGACCGCTTCTTAGAATCTGGCTTCTTTTTATAAAAATGTATGTTGGATATTAATCCACTCAGTTCCTCAATAATAACTGCAATTACCACCGAACCGGCACTCTTAATAATAACCTCCGTATTAACCCTGTAGAATTCATAGCCAGACTTCACTTCAAGTACCTGACCTGCCATGTGTCCTGCTGCCAATGCAAGCAGAACTCCGATAATTCCTGCCGGAATCAGTATAAATGCATTCTCTGTCACATACATTTTACGAACACCAGCTTTAGTCATTCCCATCCGTCTGAACATATCATACGGTTTGCGTCTTGTGTTTCTGTATTCAATAAGCTGGTATGATAATGCAAGAATACCGATAACCATGACAACTATGTACATATACATATATACTGTTGCTGACTTCCATGGTGAATAATCATATACTGCTGCGTTATATACTGTCTCGCACCTTATATCCTCTTTAATCTTCTTATAAACATTAGCGTAATCACTTGTTCTTATAGAATCCCTGAATCCATACAGATACAGATTATCAATCTTATAATCAAAATCATTTAACTTTTCATCTGTAACTACTGCTCCCGGAATCATCTTCCCATTCTGCCATATATTAGTATAATTCTGGAATATTCCTACTAATGTATATGTTTCGATTCTTTGATCTGACTCATAATTAATATTATCTGCACGATAATAATATATTGTTATCTTCTGTCCTAACTCCCCTGCATATCCAAGCTTTAACAATGTATTCCAGTCCATTGCAATTTCATCATTATTCTGTGGCATACGGCCTTCGTCAAGCTTTAATCTGCCCTGCTTAATGAAATCGTCTGTCATGCTTCCTATATGCAGCTTCGTCTCATTCCATTCACTGTCATATAACTTCACACTGCTTTTCGCGCTGACAGGCTCACACAGATAATTATGTGTGCTTAATATTTCGTTAGCTTCTTTCTTACTTCTCTCACATATGAACCAGTCTCCGAATCTCGACTTATTGGATGACATCTGCCACTGGTACATATTCTCCTGAAATATAAGAACCGCTGTCACAAAAAACACCGCCACGAGTGTTGTAAGTGCCGCCTTCCATATCTGCGGGAACCGTCTCCTTATACTTTTGAAAGTAATTTTTAAAACATTCATTCAAGTACCCCCTGTAAGATTTATGTATATACCTTATCATGCCAACCTTACAAAAACCTTACAACTCAATTAATCTTCCACCTGTATCCGATACCACGGATTGTCTCTATATAAGATTTACCATCTGCGCGGTTTCCAAGCTTTGTCTTTAATCTGCTCACTGTAACTGTCAGTGTATTATCCTCTACAAATGTCCCGTATCTGTCCCACATTTTCTGAAAGAAGGTATCCCTTCTTACTATAAGTCCTTTGTTGTTTATGAGTATCTCTAACACATGAAATTCTGTTGGTGATACACTTATGTGTTTATCTGCATGAATGACTGATTTATTTCTGAAATCTACCGTAAGTGTTCCATCTTTATAAATGTCTGTGCCACCTGATATTCTTCTAACATTAGCCATTATTCTTGATACAAGCTCTGCTACCCTGAATGGCTTCACAACATAATCATCACCGCCACAGTCAAGACCTCTGATTATGCTATCTTCATCGTCACATGAAGTTAAGAATATTACTATCTGACTTCCGTGTCCCCTTATCTTCCTGCACACATCAAATCCATTGCCGTCCGGAAGATATACATCCAGCAGAAATACATCTATCGCTGCCTCTTCCAGTTCGTATATTTTATTAAACTGTGAGACACTGGCGGCTTCCATAACTGAATATCCTTTTTCCTGTAATATTCCTGCAAGCTGCTGCCTTATAAAATCATCATCTTCCAATATAAGTATCTTGGTCATATTCCCTCCCAGCCAGTACATTTTCTATATTGTAATGCACTAACCTTACACATATCTTACAATTCAGCCTTTCTCTTAAGAACATATCTTGGTATCTGAACCCTTATAACAGCACCAATTCCGTCCTCATTATTGTGCACATCCACTGTTCCATGATGAGCTTCTATAATAAGCCGCGACAGGTTAAGTCCTATTCCTGCATGCCCTGCAGCAGCACTTCCTGTTGTCTCGAACCTGTCAAATACATACGGTATCTTATCCTCATCAAATCCGCTTCCATTATCCTTAATATTAACTATACATTTGTCATCACGGCATACAGCTTTAACTTCAACCCTGTTACACATCTCACTGCTGTTCTGGATTATATTGATAAATGCTTCTCTTATCCACTCTTCATCAGCATTAATACAATAATCTTCATCATCACATTCCACTGTTATAATACATTCATTCTTTGGAAGCTGGCTTACAACATCACAAAGCATACTGCTTACATTAACGTCCTGTTCTGTCATGATTATCTTTCCCGCTTCCATACGGCTTATTGTCATCAGCCTGCTTATGAATGTCCTGATTCTTTCAATCTGTTCAAAACATCTTTCCAGAAGTTCACTGTTCTGCCCGCTCTCCTCTAATCTGTCCAGTGCAATACTAAGTGCTGTAAGCGGTGTCTTTATCTGATGTGCAATATTCTCTGTAAAATTCTGAAGCTTTTCATTACGCTCAACAAGAAATCTCTCATCTGCTTTCTGTTTTTTCTTTAACTGCTGGTTCTCCGCACCAAGATTAATAACATATCCGTATATATCATTATGTCCGATTTTTACAATCATTCTTATACATACTGCCATCACTGCAGCAATTACAATTATTCCTATAACTGCAATTATCCACTGTCCGCTTCTGAAATACATATATGCTGCACCATTTTCTGTATATCCACACTCCATGATTGCATTATTATACTTTGCTGCATCGCTTAGCGAATACCTGTTGTAAAACATCATATCTATAAGCTTCTCTCCTGATGAACTGTCTTTATTATAAAGTCCTGCTGCCAGTGCCCTGAATTTCAGTTCATAGAATACCGCTGTAATCGCTGTGATAAGTATAGCAACACCCGCCATAACACAAAAAGCAGCCATCATCTTTTTCCTGATGACGGCTACTTTTTCTTCTGCTATATGTTCTATATTTTTTTCTTCCTCTATCATAACTGTATCTGACATAAATCCCCCTTAGCTACATGCATTAGTTTCTGAGAATATTATATCATTTTATTCTGTTAAAGCATATCTGTTAATTAATATGAATTGATTGATAGCCTGTTGGCAACAGTTTGTTGGAGAAAACCCACTAAACGCCTGTGAATTCTCGATTTCGTAGGTATATTTTCCAACTTAATACGTTGATTTCAACCATTAAACCCACTCATTCATTATCCAGATACATTTTAGTAGGCTTTTCCCAGCAATTATTCTCCAAAAGAGATGCATTTCAACTGAAAAAAGCATACTAAACTTGATATATTTGCCCACTTAGTAGGTTTCTGCCTCTTCTCATCTTATAAGCTTCCTTCTAAAGACCTACTACAATATCGCGCAAGTCATTTCTAGTAGGTTTCTGACTCAAAAGTCCAGAAATCCAACTCACATCACGGCAAGCTCATATATTACTTCTTCCCCTTCTGTGTCAGCAGAACTGACATTATCAATGAAGTTATAGGCACTGTAAGTATTATTCCCATTGTTCCAATCATATCACGTCCAATATTAATTCCTGAACGGAATATTTCCCTTGCTGATATGTCAGGTCTGTTTTCTTTAATCTCATGTAATGATGATGAAACTGACATTGCAACATCCATTACTGCTCCTAACGATGCAATCAGTATTCCTGAAAACAGCATTCCGCCTATGTCAAGCTTTGAATTCTGGCCTACATATATAAGATTCTCTATATCATCAACATTGTATCCTGTTACATGTCCAAAATGTCCGAAAACAAGTGCTATAAGACCTGATACAACTACTCCGGCTATTGTACCAAGCATAGCTCCAATTGATTTCTTCTGAAAATCTGCCAGTAGAATAAATGTTATCAGCGTAATTATGACAACTGATAATGTAGCTGCAATAAATGGTGAAACACCTATATACATCATCGGAATATACATCATTACTACAACTGCAAATGTGAATATAAGTGCGAGTACTGAATTGAAACCTTTCTTTCCTCCAACCAGCCACAAAAGTCCGAAAAATGCTGCTAATAACACAATTATCTCTGGTTCACGGTCATAATTATATACATTGGCTGAGAGATTTCCATTATATTCACTTATATTAGCTATTACCCTTGTTCCAACCTTACAGTTGGCTCCGTACAGATATCCGTTAAGACTGTACGCTTTTACTTCTTCTCCCTTGTGGCTTCCTGATTTAATACGTAAAACAACCTCCTGGCTGTCGCCGCTTTCTAAGTCAGCGGCAGCCTGAAGGTCTTCATTATCATTCTGTATAACTACTGCCTTAACAAACTTAGTGTTATCTTTGGCAAGCAGTGGTTTTCTTTCTACACTGGTGTAGAATAGAAACATCGCAATCATAATAAGTGCCACAACAAGGTATTTACCAAATGTGTCTATTATCTTTCGCAAATGTCTTCCTTCTTTCTGATTCCAACTATAACAGCACAGATGCCTGCTGCTACGGCAGCCATACAAGCATATACTCTTGCAAGCATGTTATCTCCTGTCTGTGGAGCTTTGCCATTATCTGTCGAAGAATTTGATGAATTATCTGTTGTCGAACCTCCTGCTGGTGCAGATGGTTCTGTTACTGTACCATTATCCTCCTGTACTGTAAGTGCATTGATTGCATTAACAACTGCCAGTTTAGCTTCTTCTAATGCAGCACCATCAACTTTAGGAGCATTTTCTGCCTTGTAATCCGCAAGCTGTGCCTGTGCACCTTCCTGTGCCTGAATGTATATAGTCTTGTCCAGAAGTGTTGATACACCCTTCTTAAATCTGTTAACACTATTTCCGCTTTCAGATGTTGACTTATCTGCTGCATTCTTTACAGAACCATATCCTGACACTCTGTCAGTATCTTTACCATAATTATTTACGATATCTGCAAGCATTGGATCCTTGTCTGTTGTATATGCTGCCTTAATCTTCTTTAATGATGAGAGAGCATCCTTAAGAGAATTCATGCTGGCTTCTGTATAATTAACCTCTGTGCCGTTAATTAAAGCCTCTGCATTATTAATAACCTCATCCACTGACATATCTGTATTAGTCTTATTGATTGTAAAATCATCAGCATATTTATTACCATTGTAGTCATATGTCTTGATGGTAAGTGATCCGCTCGAAAAATCAATTGTTGAGAATGATGGGAGACATGCATTAGTTCTCTCTGCAATGTAGTATGGTGTGTAGTTAAGCAGATTGTAGTACTTAGAACCTGAGCCTGAACCTGTTGTTATATAAAGAGTTCCATCCGGATTAGTTACTGAACCGCTGCTTATATCATAGTCAACTACATTTCCATCAAGAATCTGATAACTTCTTGAAAATGTGTGGTCATGTCCTGTAAGACATATATCAATGTTAAATTCGTCCATTAATGGTGCAAATACAATTCTGTTAGTAGCAGCATCTGTATCTGCATGTGGCTGTCCTGAACCATAGATATCGCTATGGAATATTACAACCTTCCACTTAGCATCAGGATTGCTTGCAACAGCCTTATTCATAAATGTTCTGTGCTCCTCCTGATTACGGTTGTTGCTGTTTAATGAGATGAATAATACATCTCCATAGTTGAAATAGAAATCACTTCCTGCTGCTGTGCTTCCTAACTTATCCTCTGAATTAGGATTGTTAAAATGTGCTGAGTAATCTGAACCTGCCATATCGTGGTTACCGATTGTTGCAGCGATTGGAAGGCTTCTGAATACTGATGGATAAAGATATCCTGCATACTCGCTCTCTCTTGTCTTTTTATCATTATCCTTAGTTGCACCAGACTGGTTAATCTGATCACCTGCTGATAAAAGGAACGATGCATCAGGACATGTCTTTAATGCCTGCTGCATTGTCTTGTTCCAGTTGTATGCATCTCTTGCAACACTGGCATCATTAGCTGAATAATCTGAACTGCTTCCTGAAGCACCAACCTGTGGGTCACCGGTAAGAATAACTGAAAACTTATCCGTTGCCTTAGTTGTGTAATCATACTCAGCAGACCATACACTGTCATCTCCTGTGTAATTGTCTGTATACTGGTAATGATACTGTGTGTTCTCTTCAAAATAATCAGCTATGTTTACTTTATTGGCTGCACTGTATGACTTTCCCTGCCAGTTCTCAGCACTGATAGCCTCTGCATTACCTGTTACAACCTTGGCTGATGACTTTGAACCATCCTTCCATACCTTTACTGCCGGTGTTCCTTTTCCAGCTGAATACCATGAAAAATTAAGATCTGCCGCATCTGAACCTGGAGTTAAAGCTACATTTTCAGTCTGTGCATAAGCTTTTTCTCCTCCCTGCCATACATTAGAAAGCCAGTTCTGGAAATCCGCTGAATTATCTGTATCCTGCTTGAATGTACTCTGACTCACATCCGCCTCACCATATGCAAATGCATTAATGAGTGGCGCCTGACTTACAAGAACTGTTGACATTGCAGCAAGTGCTGCACCTTTTCTTAATAAATTCTTACTTCTCTTCATTTTTTCCTCCACATAATGAGATATATTTATTCGTATACTGTTGTGCAACGAATTGTCATTACTATATCCCTATGTGGTAAACTTACAATAATTGTCTTGTAAATCTTGTGTAAAATCTTGTTATAAGCAAAAAATAAGACACAGATGTTTAATGTCTGTGTCCGATTTTTTCAATTTATTTATTTTCAAGCTTTGTAATACATTTATCCAGCGATGTTGCAAACCAGTCTATATCGTTCTCTGAAAATACCATTGGTGGACGAAGCTTTAAGATATTTCCATAATGACCTATAACTGATGTAAGAATATGCTCATCTCTTAACATCTCTATTACATTCAACGCCATATCCTTATCAGGTGTCTTGTTGCCATCATTCTTAACGAATTCAAATCCTAAGAACAGACCTGCACCTCTTACATCACCTACTGATTCAGGATGACGCTTCTGCACCTCTTTAAGTGCCTTTAAAAGCTTTCCTCCAACATCCTTACAATGTTCAAGCAGGTTCTCATCTTTGATATACTTAAGAACAGCCTGAGCGGCGGCTATTGATACAGGATTACCGCCAAATGTGTTAAAGTAAGGAAGCTTGTCGCTGAAGGCTGCAAGTACATCCTCCTTTGCAGCTAGTCCTGAGATTGGAATTCCGTTACCCATAGGCTTACCCATTGTTATCATATCAGGGACAATTCCGTGTCTCGCAAATCCAAAGAATGCCTGTCCGGTTCTTGCAAATCCCGGCTGAACCTCATCTGCTATAAATACTCCGCCATTCTTATGTACAACATCTACTGTTGCTTTTAAGAATCCTACAGGGTCAGGATATATACCATCTGATGAGAATATTGAATCTGCAAGAAAACAAGAAAACTTATATCCTGCCTCATTTAATTTATCTATAGTCTTTTGCATCTCTGATGCATACCATGCTGTGAATTCTTCTGGGGTTCCACCATGGCGGTAATAATCTGGTGCTGTTATAAGCCTTACATTAGGAAGTAATGGCTGGCCTGCACCAAGTGATGGTGAACAGCCTGATGTCAGGGCACTTGTTCCATGATATGCCTCCTGTGTGATAATTATACCGGTACCCCCCGTATAGGCTTCTGCTACACGCAAAGCCAAATCATTAGCTTCTGAACCTGTACACATATACATTATCTTATTAATCTCATCAGGCATAAGTTCAAGCAGTTCTTCACTGTAATCTAGAATCTTTTCATGAAGATATCTTGTATGCGTATTAAGAGTTTTCATCTGCTCTGTAACAGCCTCTACAACAGCCGGGTTACAATGTCCGACGCCTGCTACATTATTGTACATATCAAGATATTTATTACCTTCATCATCCCACAGATAATCTCCTTCCCCGCGGACAATGTTAAGTGGCTTTCTATAAAAAAGTCTGTAAGCACCTCCAAGGTATTTTTCTCTCTTACTAATCATTTCCCTTGTTTTAGGACTTAACATAGATGCATATTCTTCCTTAAAACTGTTAGAGTCCATAATACTTGATTCTGTTGCCATAATTTCCTCCATTCTGCAAAAAGAAAAAGCACAGAACCTCTGATTTCTCAGAAATTCTGTGCTCCTTTGCACTGTCATACAGATTCATTCTGTCTGACATATATAATAGCAACATTTGGTTATTTGTCAATTTATAATCAAATGCTTATTAATCATATTTCTTATTTATCTTAAGTTTTACAGATAATGCTATTAAAGCCACGACAATAATATCTGCAAGAACCCATACCCACACAGGAACATTCTTAATGTTATAACATCTTACATTAATCCACATCTGATTAATTCTTGTTGTCTCTTCAGCATCAAAATACTGCATAATGGCACTTCTATCCATAACCTCCTGCGTAGGATACTGTGCTGATAACTGTCTGTATGTCTGTTCTTCTGGAACTTTAAGTATATATCTTTCATCATCAGAATCACCTGAAAAGAAATATCCCAGAGGATAATCTACAACATCTGTATCACTTTCATCTGCTCCATAGTTCCACTTTACATAGTCGAATACAACATCACTGTCACCACCTGATATAACTGATGTATATCCAATATAGCTCATGTTTCTTACAGCATTTTCAGGTTTTGACAGAAAGTTAATAAAACTCTGTGCTGCCTGCTTTTTCTCTGAATTGCCATTAATTCCAGACTTTAACATTACCCAGCCGTCAAAATAAAGGTTAGTACATTCTTCAGGTACTGCAAAATTAAGCTGGAAATCATCCTCGTCAGCCTGGTCCATAGTATATACAGCATCTCCAGACCACTGATAACCTGCGACTACCTTTCCTGTTATCATATCTGTCTTGGCACTGTCAGTCTCGAATGAATAGGCATTATTCTTAACTGACTGAAGATACTCCTGAATCCTGTCCACATTTGCCTCAGAAGTATCATTCATCTCCTCGGCAAGTCTTTCACGATAATCAGGACTGTTTATAAATGAAGCTGACTTTAACTTGTCTGACTTAATTGCACCAACAGCTGCAAACATGGAATCTCTTACATTATCCTTAATCGTTATCTGACGTCTGAATTTGCTGTTATCAATTATCGTCCATGTAGATGCTTCTTTTTCTGTCACCTTATCAGGATTGTACACAATTCCTGTTATACCCCACATATATCCTGCAGCATAGCGGCTCCATGACTCACCATTAATCTTATTCTCGTCAAATGTTTTCTTGATAAATGGAGATACACCCTTAGCATAGTAATTATTAGCAATCGATGTATCATAGAAATCATCTGAAAATGGCTCAAGCCAGTCCTCTGCCATAAGCTTCATTATCATATATTCTGAAGGACAGATTACATCGTAATCATCACCCAGAGTAAGCATGTTGTACAGTTCCTCGTTAGTTCCAAGACAACTGTACTGTACCTTAACTTTCTTGCCATAATTCTCATAATACCAGTTCTCAAAATCAGTAATTATCGAATTCTCACCCTTTATGCTTCCGCTCTCAAGGTCAATTATATCATCATCACTCCAGTCTCCGGTATCAATATATTCTTCCCAGTTGCACACACGGAGTATGATTGTATCGTCTGCTGCCACCGCTGTAAGACGGTTTGTATTAAACACTCCTGTTACTGCTGCTGTACCGCTTACTATCATTAAAGCTGAAAGTATTAACACATTTATCTTTCCAATAATCTTATTCATCAGCCCCAGCCTCCTCTCGTACAGCTTTTCTTGCTGGTGCAAGATTAATTGCTATCTCAACTACAATAACAATAAGGAATATTATTGTAGATAAAGCCCACAAAGCAGTCTTGATATCAGTCTGTGAACCCTTGGTTGCATTAACAACATAAGTACTTATTGTGTCAAATGTTGCAGGCTTAGTGTATGTTGCAACGAAATAATCATCCAGTGATAATGTAACTGCCATAACAAATCCTGATGCTATGCCGGAAGCAATCTGAGGTATTATTATCTTAAAAAGTGCATACACAGGTGTTGCACCAAGGTCAAGTGCTGCTTCATACAGACTTGGATCCATCTGTTTTAATTTAGGAACAACAGCCAGATATACGAACGGTGCACTCAGTATAACATGTCCCACAACAAGAGGAATATACGTATCCTTACTGACACCTAATACAACTACAAGAAGAATACAGATAGAAAAACCTGTAACTACATCTGCATTGACAACAGGAACCTGATTAAGAACTGACATTGCTCCTTTTACTTTTCCCTTTGAATAAAATGCACCTATAGCACCTGTTGTTCCAAGTATTGTTGCAAGTACAGCACTTCCAACAGCAAGCAGCACAGAACCGATTATCATATTAATAAGCTCCGGAGTCGTAAAAAGTGTTACATAATTATGCATTGAAAATGCATGTATTGCTCCTATATTAGCGGCATCCGTAAAACTGTATACTGCAAGCACAAGAATTGGAATATACATGAACAAAAGGACAATGCATATAATCATATATTTCAGAAATTTCTTCATTATACAAGTCCTCCTCTTCCAGCATTTTCTGACTCTTTATCACCCGAAACCAGAGTGACAATACATATAATAACAAGAAGTATCAGTGCTATCATTGAGCCATTGTGCCAGTCATATGCACTGAAATAACTTCCAATCAGACTACCCATAATATATGTGCTGTTATAAAGCATATCAAGAACTACATAGTTAGTCATTGCCGGAAGGAATACCATTGATACACCACTGACAATTCCCGGAACAGACAATGGCAGTATAACCTTGATAAATGTCTGGAAATTATCCGCACCAAGATCCGATGCTGCTTCAATAACACTCTTATCAAGCTTTGAAAGCGTTGTATATAACGGAAGTATCATGAATGGAAGAAAATCGTATGTCATTCCTATTATCGTATTGATAAACGGATAATACGCAAGATTTCCCTCAATCATTGATAATATCTCTTTAAGTGCAGTAATTCTTAATGTGAAATTAATCCACATAGGCATAACAAAAAGCAGAAGTATTACCGCTTTTCTCTTTAACTTACTCTGTGAAAGTATATACGCTACAGGATAAGCAATTATAAGACAGACTGCAGTTGCAACAAATGCAAGTACAAGACTGTAACACAGAGTTCCAAGTGTATTAGGGTCTGTAAAAAAATTCTGCAGATTAACCATGCTGAATTGTCCCTGTCCGTTAGTAAATGCATAATATACAAGGACAAGCAGTGGTGCTGCAACAAATAATATAAGAAACAGCCCATAAGGGATTCCAAGATATTTGCGTGAAAAAGACATATTTCTATCCCCCTACTTCTTCAACTGGAATTTCATCTTCTCTTCAGGCATGATAAGACCAACCTGATCGTCCATATTCCAGAGATATTCATCATCTACAATAAGGTCATGACCATACTCAGTTCTTATTACATAACTGTAATGGTCACCCTTATAGATAAGGTTAATAATCTTACCTGACACAAGACCTGCTGTTACATCATCACTCATCTCAATATCATCAGGCTGGATTGAAACAACAACCCTGAACTTTGAAACATCTACATTTTCACCATTCTCATCAACAAGAACTCCATCTGACATCTTAGTCTTAGGAATAACCTGTGTTAAATCACAGCTTATTATCTTGCCATTAAAGTCAAGCGTATAATCTCCATTAATTGTTGTAACAAAACTTGTTGTATGGTCTTCTGCGATCATTACATGAATTCCATCAGGTTCAAGCTGCATTCCTACTGTATCACCGACATGATAACACTTGGTAGTTCTTATTATCATTTCATACTTCCCGGATTCAACAGCAACCTCGTAATGCATTCCCTTGAATATAACTGAAGTAACCTCACCAACAACAGTTCCATCCTCAGGCTTTGTAATAATTACATCTTCCGGTCTTATAACAACATCAACTAAAGTTCCCTCTGGAACATCATCCATTCCCTCAAACTCTCCGCCACAGAATCTAACTTTCATGTGTCCTGTCATAATACCTTTGAAAATATTGCTCTCTCCAATAAAGTCAGCAACAAATGCATTCTTAGGCTCATTATATATATCCTCTGGTGTTCCAATCTGCTGAATCTTACCCTCCGATAAGACAACAATCTTATCAGACATTGTAAGTGCCTCTTCCTGGTCATGTGTTACATATATAAATGTAATTCCAAGCTGGTCATGCATATTCTTAAGCTCAATCTGCATCTCCTTACGCATCTTTAAATCAAGCGCACCAAGCGGTTCATCAAGCATAAGTATTTCCGGTTCATTGACAAGTGCTCTTGCAATTGCAATTCTTTGCTGCTGTCCACCTGACAGCGTAGATATCTTTCTGTCCTCAAATCCTTCAAGGTCAACCATATCAAGAACATTTTTAACCTTTTTTCTTATTTCCTCTTTAGGAAGCTTCTTTAACTTAAGTCCAAACGCAATATTTTCATATATATTCATATGTGGAAACAGCGCATAACGCTGAAACACTGTATTAATCGGTCTTTTATTAGCTGGAAGCTGTGATATATCTTCTCCGTTAAGAAGTATCTGTCCGTCTGTCGGAAGTTCGAATCCTGCTATCATTCTTAGTGTAGTTGTCTTTCCACATCCTGATGGTCCTAAAAATGTTACGAATTCCCCCCGCTTTACTTCAAGATTAAAGTCATCAACCGCCTTAAATCCATTATCACTATATACCTTACTGATATGTTTAAGCTCTATTATATTTTCTGATTTACCAGACATATCAAACCTCCGCAATTAACATCCTTCGTTACACCGTCTAACAACTATGCAACCATTTCCTATTTAATATCAAAAACGGGTACAAATCAAGTAATTTCTTGATTTGTACCCATGATTTTTTATTATGTAAACGACTGACAAAATATATGTTTTATGGTCTGTGATGAAGCTCCTGAACAGTCTTTCCTATTTCGTCCCTTATAGCCTGTCTGTCTTCCGGAATCTTCTGCATTCTTGCAAGTAAATCCGCTGTATCATGCTCAGAACCAACTTTTCTCAACGACTCACATGCTGCAAATACAACATCATCATCTGCATCATCAATAAATCTCAGCAATAAGTCTATGCTGCTCTGGTCATCGCTTGCTCCAAGCGCCTTGGCTGCTGCAATCTTTCCTTCTTTGCTTCCTGTAATCTCTTCCTGTATTGCATACCAGTCATGATGTTTTACATATTTCTCCATTTTTTCATCCAATGTCTTTTTCTTAAATAACATACCGATGCCTTCTTTCATCTTTTTCTATATTATAGTATTGCATTTTCGATATGTAAAATGTATATTTAACATATCACTTATATCAGAATTATATAGGAGAATCATTATGACCTTAGATTATTACAGAATATTTTACTATGTTGCAAAATATAAGAGTTTTTCGAAAGCAGCCCGCATGCTCGACAATAACCAGCCTAACATAACCCGCTGCATGAATATATTAGAAAGTGAACTTGACTGCAAGCTGCTTAACCGTTCTCACAAAGGCATCACTCTTACACCTGAAGGAAATACATTGTATTCTCATGTATCAATCGCCATGAAACAACTTGAAGACGCCGAGAATGCTATTATCAAAAGCAAGAGTCTTTCAGGCGGTACCATATGTATCGGCGTAAGTGAGATTGCTCTTAGAATATTTCTTCTTAAAAAGCTCGAGAAATTCACAGAGCTTTTCCCTGATGTCAAGATAAAGCTTACAAATCACTCCACCAATCAGGCTGTCAATGCACTAAAAGCCGGTCTGGTAGACTTTGCAGTCGTAACCACACCGGTGAATTTAACTAATGATATGAAATCTGAAAGCTTATGCTCTTTCAATGACATACTAATTGCCGGCCCTAAATACAAGCAACTTTGTAATAAAGCTCTGCATCTTGAAGAACTTCAGGAATATCCTTTCATAAGTCTTGTAGAAGGAACTGGCACACATGACCACTACACTAAGTTTTTCTATGATAATGACCTGCACTTCAACCTTGACATGGAGGCATCCACAACCGATCAGGTTCTTGTCATGGTTCAGTCCAACTTAGGTTTGGGCTTCTATCCTGAACAGCTTGCTTCAGAATATATAATGCGTGGTGAAATATTTCCTGTTTCCCTGCATGAATCTGTTCCCGAAAGAGATATCATACTTATAAGGGAATCGAGACACGCTGAAAACATAGCTGCTAAAAAGCTTATTAACTTCTTAAAGCATACAACTAATTAAAGTCCGTTAACTATCAGAGTCTGTCCTGAATCTCAATAAGGCAATCAAGCAGCAGTGGATTAAATGTACCACACTCACCATTAAGAATCATCTGCATAGCCTTTTCATGTGAATATGCTTTCTTATACACACGGTTACTTGTTAATGCATCATATACATCTGCAACTGAAACGACCTGTGCGCAGATAGGGATATCCTCACCTTTAAGTCCATCCGGATATCCTTTGCCGTCATATCTTTCATGATGTGAACGGCATATCTGCATGGCAACCTGAACAAGCTTCTCATCCTGATACATATCAAGCTTCTTAAGAATATCTTCCCCTATCACAGTATGTTTCTTCATAATCTCGAACTCTTCTGTTGTAAGTCTTGCCGGCTTATTAATAATCTCTTCTGGAATTCCAATCTTTCCAATATCATGAAGTGCCGACGCAGTGGCTATAATAAATCTGTCATGCCATGTAAGATTATATCTGCCTGTTTTCTTGGTCAATGTTTCAAGAAGCATCTGTGTAATCTGGTTAATATGCAATACATGCTGTCCACTCTCACCATTTCTGAATTCTACAATATGACTCAATATTCCAATCATCATCTGATTGTTATTCTCTTTGTCCTGAATACTCTCAGTTACAAGATTCATAAGTCTTCTCTGCTTTGCATACAGTTTGATAACATTTGATACCCTTCTGTATACAATTCTTGAATCAAATGGCCTGCTTATATAATCTGCTATGCCAAGATCATATGCTTTTGTTATTGTGCTATTTCTATCTTCAGTTGATATCATAATAACAGGAATATCTCTCATTCTGTTGTCAGCTCTCATGCTTGTCATAACAGAAAATCCGTCCATTCCCGGCATTATAATATCCAGCAGAACAACTGCAAAATCATATTCTTCTGCTTTTAGTATTTCTAAGCCTTCAGGTCCCCCAGAAGCTTCAATAACATTATACTCATGATTAAGCATTGTTTTCAGAAGTTCCCTGTTAGTTCTGTTATCATCAATAACAAGAATATTCTGTTTATCAGATGAATATCCATTTTCACCTGATAGTGTATTAATATCATCATCAATATTCTGCTCTGTGACAACCATATTCTTCTTATTCTTGGCATGATACATAAGACGGTCTGCTTTAGCTACCGCTTCTTCAATTGAACCATCTTCACATACTATTCCGCCTATACTTACAGACAAACGTACATTAGGATATCCAGGTATTTCTGTAGCATGTATCTTTCGTTGAATCTGCTGTAGCTTGTCATTCAGAATATCTTCCTTCACTTCTGGTAATACAAGCAGGAATTCATCTCCACCATATCTTATAAGTATATCTGATTTTCTTATACACTGTCTTATAACACTTGCTGTTGTAGATAATACAGTATCTCCTACACCATGTCCATATGTATCGTTATATATCTTAAAATCATCGAGATCAATAATCGCAACGCCGACTGTCGTTCCAATATTCTTGACTTCTTCTTCGAAATATCTTCTGTTATAAGCACCTGTAAGCACATCCTCATAAAGCTTATGCTTAAGTCCTGTAAGACTATCCATCAGTTTTCTTGAGCCTTCATTATCTATCAGACTGTCATCATCCAGTTTCTTGACAAGTTCCATAACATAGCCATTGCCATCAACCTCAATATATCTTGAAATAACCTGATATAATTGAAAATCTACATATTCAAGCTTCGTTCTCTCTTGCTTTGATTCTGCAACTTTCCTGGAAATACAGTTATCACATCTATGATCTTTTTGCCAGAATTCGAAACATTCACACATAACTTCATGTCCATTACCACTCACAAGACGCAGATTGTTTGCATCAAGAAAACGGACAACATCAAATACCTTTCTTAAAGTCCTGACCTGTTCTTCCAATTGTTCTGTTGTCATAACATAATCTGATACCATATCCAACGTACTCCTTGATACAATAGTGCACTAACTAATCAATAGCTTTAATTGCATTAACTGTTATATTATACTGTTCCTTAACATTTTCAAATGCTTCCTTGGTTCCTGTCAGTTTCCCTACACGTAAGATTTCTGTAATATCTGAACTTACTTTATATAAATTATCAAATCCAAGATTCAGACACACACCTTTAAGTGTATGTGCTGCCCTGAATGCGTTCTCTACATTGCCATCAGCTAATGCATCTTCAAGATTAGAATAACTGTTATCATCCAAAAACTTTAATGCAAATTTCTTAACAAGAGCTTCACTTGAAAATCTTTCTAAAACACCTTCATAATCTGCTCCTATTGCATCAAAACATTCCTTAGTTGTCATATGCTGTACCTGCCTATATATTATTTACTTATAATTACCTGTATGATGCTATATAATATCATGATTATTATAGTATTGTCAAAGAGCCGTTTGATTTTCCAACATATTTTCAGATTATAGTTTTACATATCCGCAAATATACTGTATATTAAATACATTGCTTTTTAGCAAAATATATGCGGGGGAATTGTTTTATGAAAAAACGAGATTCTTTTAACAACAAATGGGGATTCATCCTTGCCTGTATCGGCTCTGCCGTTGGTATGGGTAATATCTGGATGTTCCCGACAAGAGTATCAATGTATGGCGGTGGTTCATACCTGATACCGTATTTTATATTCGTTGCACTTATTGGTTTCACAGGTGTTATCGGAGAAATGAGTTTTGGTCGTGCTACCAAGTCAGGACCTGTTGATGCATTTGGATATGCATGTGAAACTAAGAATAAGAGAAAGCTTGGTGAGGTTATCGGTTTTATTCCTGTACTTGGCGCACTTGCCATGGCAATTGGTTACACAGTTGTAATGGGCTGGATTCTTAAGTACATGATTGGAGCTTTTACAGGAAAGACACTTGCACCTGCTGACACAGAAGGCTTTGCTGCTTCATTTGGAAGTATGGCAAGTGCATTTGGTAATAACGTATGGCAGATTGTAGCTCTTGTTATTGGTATTATTATCCTTATGTTTGGTGTTGGACGTGGTATAGAAAAAGCCAATAAAATCATGATGCCTGTTTTCTTTATTCTTTTTGCTGTACTTGGAATATATGTTGCTTTCCAGCCTGGTGCGATAGAAGGCTACAAATACATATTCAGAGTTGATCCTAAGGCATTCGCTGACCCTAAGACATGGATATTTGCTCTTGGCCAGGCATTCTTCTCTCTTTCTGTTGCTGGTAATGGTACTCTTATATATGGTTCTTACCTTTCAGATAATGAAGATATCCCTACTGCTGCCGGACGCGTTGCGCTGTTCGATACTATAGCAGCCTTGCTCGCAGCTCTTGTTATCATTCCTGCAATGGCAACAACCGGTGCCCAGCTTAATCAGGGTGGTCCAGGACTTATGTTTATCTTTCTTCCGGCACTTTTCAAATCTATGCCTGGCGGATACATAGTCGCAATTATATTCTTTGTTGCCGTATTTATGGCAGGACTTTCTTCTTTAATCAACCTGTATGAAGCACCTATTGCAACTATTCAGGAAAAGCTGCATCTAGGAAGAAAGTCATCTTGTGCAATAATCGCTGCAATAGCACTTGTAGTTTCAATATGTATCCAGGGAATTGTCTCTGGATGGATGGATATACTTTCTATCTACATTTGCCCGCTTGGTGCAGGTCTTGCCGGAATTATGTTCTTCTGGATATGTGGTAAGAAATATGTTGAGACTCAGGTTAATACTGGACGCGATAAGAAATTTACTGACAAATTCTATCCTATATGCAAATACATTTTCTGCCCTATATGTTTCCTTGTTCTTATACTTGGAATAGTACTTGGCGGAATCGGCTGATTAAGATATTAAAATAAAATGAATCCTGTGAGCATTGAGGTATTGCCTTTCTGCTTATGGGATTCCTTTTTTATTTATTTGTTACGCTATTTCTGCTTTCTGCCGCATTTTTCACAAAAAAATTTCCTCAAAAGCAGCAATTACAAGCTTAAGAGTTGCTTCGTCCATATCCGAATAATGAATTACAAGTATTCCGTGGTACTTATCCGCATCAGCGAAACAATACTCTGAAAGGCAGTTAATCAGAATCCCCTTCTGCCTGACTGCCCATTTAATCTCAACATCACTTAAGGAAGTCTTCACATGCAGCAGGAAATGTGTTCCCGCATCGTCCTGATATATCGTACTGATTTCATTAAGCCTTGATTCACGAAACATCCTGCAAATCTTTTCACGGCGTCCCCTGTAATCATTGACAAGCCGCTTAATGTGACGCTCAAAATATCCCTTCTCAATAAATGCCGCCATTGCATACTGCTCAAAACCTGATACAGTACACGAATAGAAATTCATTGTTGAAATATATTTTTCCATCAGCTTTTCCGGCAATACCATATATCCCATTCTAAGAGAAGGAACCATTGTCTTGGAAAATGTGTTCATATATATTACTCTGTGGCTTCTGTCCCTCGACTGCATGGACGGAATCGGCTTACCCTGCATACGGAATTCACAGTCAAAATCATCCTCAATTATATATCTTCCCGACTCTTCTGCCGCCCAATTAAGCAGTTCCTGTCTTCTTGCAACCGGCATAACAAGGCCTATTGGAAAATGATGTTCAGGACTTACATGTGCTACATTTATGTCTTTCATTCTAAGTTCATCGACTTTCATACCCTTATCATCAATATTAACATAATCCCAGTCTACACCATTTTCATCATATATCTTGGTAATCTTACGGTATCCGGGATTCTCAACACCAAACTTCACATCTGGACCTAAGAGCTGTAACAGCCTGTTATACAGATATTCCGTTCCGGCCCCTATAATAATATGGTCTGCTGAAACCTGCATTCCACGGTATCTGTTAAGATGGTCCGCAATTGCCTCACGAAGCTGCAGTACACCGTTAAAAGGCACAGTCCTAAGAAGTGAAGTGTTATAATCGGTCAGGGTTTCCCTCATAACCTTTGCCCATGTAGCAAATGGAAATCTATCATACCGGATATTATTTGCCGTCAAATCAGCAAGATAAGTCTCCTCCTGAAATCTTTTCACAGGAGCAGCATACCCTGGTGCACCACCTGTAACCACGGCAATCTTATTAACATAATACCCTCTTTTTTCCTCAGATCGGATATAACCTTCCAGAAGAAGCTGCTCATATGCGTTCTCCACCGTCTTGACACTTATCTGCAAATGCTGTGAAAGCCCTCGCTTTGATGGCAGCTTCTCATCAGCCTTAAGCTTCCCGTCAGCTATATCTTCCTTAATCAGTTCATACAGATATTCGTATATTGTCTTGTTCCCGCGTTTATCTAAATCATATGTAAGCAAATCTGGTCTCCTTTTATATATGTGTTTTGGATATTTAAAAGATATCAGTTTTAATTATAATAAGGTCATATTTAAAAAACAAGGAGGAAAATCTCTCTCCTCACCTGAAGGGTTCGGATTTTTCTTCGAAAAACAAGGAGGAATAGAAATACTATGGGAATCTATGCTATTACTGGTGCTTCAAGCGGTATCGGTGCGAAAACTAAAGAATTGTTAATACAGCAGGGACATAAGGTAATTAATATTGATCTTAAAGACGGTGACATCTGCGTAAACCTTGCATCGCAGGAAGGCAGACAGTCTGCTGTTGATCAGTTACACACTATGTGCCCTGACGGACTTGACGGAATGATATGCAACGCTGGTGTTTCAGGCGCATGCGGTAATCTCGGACTTATTATCTCTCTTAACTACTTTGGAACAGTCGCTGTTGCAAATGGCGTTTACGACCTTTTAAAGAAGAAGCATGGTAGCTGCGTTGTAACAGTTTCTAACACAATTTCACAGGGTGCAGGCCGTAAGGATATCGTTGACCTCCTTAATAACATCGGTGATGAGAAGCGTGTATTGAGCCTTGTTTCATCTATGGACAGCACTAACCTTTCAGTTGGTAACAGCCTTTATGTTTCTACTAAGTATGCACTTGCAAGATGGGTCCGTCGTGTGTCTGCAACATGGGCAGCTAACGGTGTCCGTATAAATGCGGTTGCTCCAGGTAATGTACACACAGCCATGACTGCAACAATGAGCACTACAGCAAAAATGGCTCTTAACGCCCTTCCTATCCCAACCAAGTACGGTCAGGAGTGTCTCATGGCTCCGGAGGAAATTGCTGAGGTTATGGTTTTCCTTGCTTCAGATTCAGCAAGAGGCGTCAATGGAAACATCATGTTCGTTGATGGTGGTACAGACGCATTATTAAACACAGAGAAAGTATATTAATTAAGGAGGGCATTAAACATGACAGCAATTGAAAAATATGTAGAAGCAATGGAAAACAAAGATTACGCAGGACTTGCCAATCTCTTTTCTCCAGACGGAATAATCAACGATTATTGTACTAACTCAGCAGCCCAGAACGAATATCATATATATGGTAGGGAAGCTATCAACATGTTCTTCCGTAACAAGTTCGGATTCCGTAAATACTCTATCTTAGACGGCGAAGTTGTAAACTCCACCCAGGCAGAATTCATCGCCAACTTTGGCGGTTACAACATCATGGCCATCGCTACAGTCCGTGAAGTAACAGAAGATGGGCTTATCAAGAGACTTACAGTAAGACCTAAGTAATTAAATATTAAAAATCGTGTATATAAAAACCTATAAAACCTACTAAAGACCTACTGGCTCACACGCTAGTAGGTCTTTTTTCATTTAAATTCAAACACATTTGTTATCAAGCTCCAATGACGCATCGGACAGCCTGCAGTACAGATTTTTATCACCATCTTCCCTGTATGTTTCAAATACACCCGTAACTACTATATTACTGTTTTCGGCCGGATAATCATCTGGATACACATGAGAATCATCATCCCATACAAATTCCATTCCCTGTGCACAGCATGCTGTTGCATCCTGTATAATGCAGTAATGATAATATTTGTCTGTACTATTGTAATATGATGAATAAAATGTTCCATCCATTTTAAAAACCTTACCAACATATTTATCTGGATTAGTCATCATCTGATAAACAGTTGCATAGACCATATCTCCACTCATTGTTGTCAAGTCATAATCCACTGAATCATAACTATTCTTGGACTTAACCAAATCTGTGCTGAATGCCTTGATGCTTTGAGTCTCAGACGATTCAGCAATCTGACTGTTAATTATATTATTAACCGAATTGCCTGCTGTGGATTTTCCTGTATGTACATTTTTTGAACAACCTGTAACAAGAAGTATTCCGGCACATGCAATCAATATTTTTAATTTTCTCATAATCATATTCTCCCTGCTGCTTTTCCAATAATACTGCTGATAAAAAATGCTGCTATATCTGTTGCAACAATAGTAGAACCAACCGGTGTTCCGGCAAGAATTGACAGCACAATTCCTGCCATTGCACATATAACTGATATTATTACAGAGCAGACTGTAACGCTTAAAAATGTTTTGAATATTCTCATAGCAGATAATGCCGGGAATATTATTAATGCAGATATCAGTAAAGAACCAACAAGATTCATAGCAAGTACTATAATAATTGCAGTAATCACTGCAATTATAAGGTTATATATCTGAGTTTTCATCCCTGTAGCTTTAGCAAATGTTTCATCAAATGTTACGCAGAATATCTTGTTATAAAACATTATGAAAAGCACTACTATAATTACTGATAATATGCCGCATAATTTTACCTGTTCCGAAGTAAGTGTCAGTATAGAAGTAGAGCCAAATAACGTACTGCACACATCACCCGAAAGGTTAGGTCCTGTGGAGAATATATTCATCAGGAGATATCCTATAGCCAGTGCTCCAACAGAAATCATGGCAATTGCTGCATCACCTTTAATCTTTGTATTCTGACCTGTTCTAAGAAGAAGTATTGCACAAAGAACCGTAACAGGAAGAATAAACAGCATATTGTTGGTAAGATTAAGTGCAGAGGCCACTGCCATTGCTCCAAATGCGACATGTGAAAGTCCATCCCCGATAAAAGAAAAACGTTTCAACACAAGTGTAACACCTAGCAGTGAGGAACACAGTGCAATAAGCACTCCAACTATTAATGCGTATCTCACAAACGGATACTGAAAATAAAAAACAAGCTTATCTATCATCTTCTGCACTCCTTATACTTATATCTTTTCCTATCTTCATAACGCGTGTTGCATCATTAATAGCATTGTCGACATCATGTGAAATCATAATAATAGTAATATCTTCTTCCCTGTTTATCCTGCTGATAAATTGATACATTTCTTCTGACGCTTTTGGATCAAGACCTGTAACAGGCTCATCAAGCAGAAGAATTTTACTTGTTGCACACAAAGCCCTCGCAAGTAACACTCTTTGCTGCTGCCCACCTGAAAGTTCCCTGAAGCATTTATTAGAAATGTGTGTTATCTGCAATTTTTCCATCATTTCACTGGCAACCTGCTTTTCTTTTCTGCTATAAAATGGTCTTAGCCCGCATTTATTCTGGCAGCCTGAGAGAATAATTTCTCTGACTGATGCCGGGAAATCCTTCTGAACAGCAGTCTGCTGCGGCAGATAACCAATTTCATTCTGTTTAAGTCCATCTCCAAAAACAATTTTTCCTTCCAATGGTGGCTGCAATCCCAACAATGTACGCATAAGTGTTGACTTCCCACAGCCATTCTCACCTATGATACACAGGTAGTCGCCTTTGTTTACCGAAAAATTAATGTTGTCATGAAGCACCATGTTGCCATAACCTATTGATAAATTCTCACATAATATCTGCATTATAAATTCTCCTGTTACTGTAATGCTTCCTTAAGCACATTAAGGTTATTCTGCATTACTGATAAATAAGTTGTTCCATTAGCTGCATCCTTTGATGTTGTTGACTGCAGCGAATCCATTTCAAGTGTTTTCTGATTCTTATTCCTGGTATTACTTATGATAGTTTTTGCAATTTTCTTATCAGATTTTTCTATTGTCAGTATGCTTTTAAGTCCAAGCTCATCAGTCTTTTTGCTAAGAAAAGATATTGTCTCAAAGCTTGCTTCACTCTCTGCAGAACAACCGACAAATGCTGCATAATAATTTAATCCATAATCATCAACAAGATATCTGAAAGGAAATCTGTCGCCAAAAAGAATTGTCTTTTTTGAAAAACTCTCTACTGCGCTCTTATACTGGGCATCTAGCTCATCTAATTTCCCAATATACGAAGACACATTTGCATCATACACAGCTTTATGTTCTGAATCTATTTCAGATAAATTATCAGCTATTGCTTTGCACAGCACTTTGGCATTCTTTAAAGAAAGCCACACATGCTCATCATATTCTGGTTCTTCCTCTTCTTCACCAGATTCCTCTTCTTCCTCTGCCTGCATTCCTTCCACAACCTCTTCCTCTTTTACGCTGTCTCCAAGTACATCAAGCAGATTAATAACCTTCATATTCTTGTTTACAGCTTCCTTAAGCGCGTCATCAACCCATGTATCAGACTCTCCACCAACATATATAAAAAGATCACAGTCAGATATTTTCATAATATCAGCTGCTGTCGGCTGATAGCTATGAAGGTCTACGCCATTATCCAGAAGCATTGTAATATCCATATCAGATGCCTGTTCTCCCGCAATCTGTTTCACCCAGTCGTATTCTGGGAATATCGTAGTAACAACTTTAATTTTTCCATTTTCTGATGAATTATTTGATAAATTCTGACCGCACGCAGCCAGACCAAGAATTGCCATAACAGCAATTAATAATATAGATAAGTATTTTCTTTTCATGAATAAATCCTCCTAAAAATATGTAAAAAGGGTGCAAAAATAAAAGGGTACACCTATACCCTTCAATCATAAAAGGATTACTCAATCATTAAGCTGGACTTTTTTACTTATAAGAGAAGTCTTAAATACAAGAATAAAACATACTGATATTCCCATATAAACTGTGAATAACATTATGTTTATTGCATGAATAGATAAAGAAACACCATTACCAATATTTTTTAATACAGCCTCCGCCTGGTGTATGCATATACACACAGCACAGTCTTCACCTGTACAGTCATGGTTTAATTCTTTTTCAATATAGAAAAGAGAGAGAAATGTTACCGCCATTAATATGAAACAGGCTATTATGGCAGCTATTCTTTGCTTTTTCATAACATTCTCTCCTTCCTGAGCTTATTATTTCCGGCAGTCACTGCATATTCCATAAAAAACAGTCCTTACCGGATTCATTTCAAAGCTATGATGTTCCATCATATGCTTCCTTAAATTTTCAACCTCATCACACTGCAAATGTATAAGCTTTCCGCACTTTTCGCATTTACAATGATAACAGGCACCAGCATGTACATGCTCTTCTTCACCAAGATACTCAAAGCATGCACTGCTTGTTCCATCAACAATATATTTTGCAACAATACCTTCTTCAACCATTTTTTCAAGATTGCGGTATATAGTTGTTGTTCCTACAGATATGCCTTTCTCTGTAAAATAATCACTTATCTCACTTACTGTAACATGTCTGCCCTCTTCTTTTTTCAAATAGCTTATCAATTCAGCCATCTGCTTTGTTTTATATTGTGCTTTCGCCATATTGTTTCCTTTCTCAATTTGAAAACAATTTTCATTTTATCAAAAAATTATAATTTGTCAATACAATTTGAAAACGGTTTTCAAATCTGATCTTCAATTCATTTCAATCATATGAATACCAGCTGCACAAGCATCATATAACATATCGTTCCGCCTGCGATAGAAACAAGCATCTGCTTTTTCCATTTGTGAAGAAGAACTGTCACAATAATTGCTATCAGTTCTGGCAATCCATAACTGTAGCCTGTCACATTAACATTTTTAAGGCAGTACACAATAAGCATTGAGAATATAGCTCCTGGAAGCACCCTCCCAAGATAAGTTATGTACTTTGGTGTTGTCCTCTTTTCATTAAATATCATAAACGGAAGAAAACACTATGCCATAGTTCCAATAGTACACATTGCATATATGAGATAGAATTTCTTCCACCCCATATTCTTGAACTTGTCAAGCATTGCTGCTAAATTACTCCATCTGTAAATATATTCAAATCTGTATTTTAATACAGATTGACCTGTTTTTCCATAAGTCTGCTGCCTTCATACTTAAGCTTTATCGAGAAAAATCTCTCCTCCCCCGAAAGAAGAAGGTTAAGAAATACCCTGTCCCCCTCCCATGTCGGAAGCTCGGGAACTTCTTCTTTATCAACCCAAGCCAGTTCTCCTTCATCACATTCAATAAGCTCACCTGTAAAGCCATCTGCCGTAAATACACACATAAGCTCTGGCTTACATTCATTACTTATAAATGTTACAAGCCCGCGGAATCTGTATGAAGTAAGCGTAAGGCCTGTTTCTTCCTTTACCTCACGCACAAGACATTCCTCAGGAGTCTCCTGATTCTCAGCATGTCCGCCTACTCCAATCCATTTACCTTCATTAATATCATTATGCTTTTTCACTCTGTGAAGCATAAGATACTTCCCGGCCTTCTCTATATAACATAAAGTTGTAGTTATCATCAATTCTACCTTTCATGTCCGATTTTTTCAATTTCATAATTTCTGCATACAACATTAATACCTTCAGTCTTATCCCAGTCAAGACTTACATACACTTTCTTATTATCAACATCCCACTTAAGCTTATCAATAGTCAGTCCGCATCTTGTACGAAGTCCCTTAACCATGCCACTTCCAAGCTTGTCTGACCATGCCGGAAGCAGTTCAATTGTATGTTCATCAGAATATACAAGCATTTCATTAATAATTCCAACCAGTCCAAATGCGGTATCTGTACAAAACACGCCTTTGCTCCTGTCAGTATTATGATCTGTAAATAAAGTTGTGTAAAATATATCACTGTGTACAAGCAGATTAAGTGTATCATATACAGCATCTGCATTTTTTAGACGCGCCTCAACTAATGCCTTATGTATCCAGCCATGTGAAGCGGTATCGTCTTTTCCCTTATTCTCACGATTTCTGTTAATAATTGCCTGACGGCACGCACCTGCTAACTTACTGTCATGCTGGGTCTGTAATGCCGGCCATGCCGGATAAAGATGGCTTATATGCCTGTGTGCATTATTCTCGCCATATTCCTTCATAGACCATTCCTTAACTGCCCCTGACTCATCATACATAAAATCAGGTAACATTCTTAGAAGTTCTTCTGCCTCTGACACAGCCTGTTCACATCCATCAGCCTTCGTATTATTAATCATCTCAATATACATATTAATTACATCCTTAGCTGCAGATATATCCATCGCAGCATTGGCAGTAATCGCACTATGATACCCCAAAGGCTTATTCTCTGGTGAAAATGACGGGATAATAAGATACTGCTCACCATCATTAAGACTGCATTTGCCCTTCTCATATCTTGCATTACCGTCTGTATCTGTGTAATACTCTGGATTTCCAATCTGTTTCCAGAAATTATAAGTCTTCTTAAGAAGCGGCTCATATACATCTTTTCTTACATCAAATGTATCTTTGCCATACATCTTAATCAGTGAGGCATCATCAGTTGTTATCGCGGCATCACTATAAGTCTGTAAGAATTCATATACAGGAATAAGCATCCAGGCTGCTCCGGCATTCCAGTACTGGAATGGATAATTGATATCGTACTCAACCATCATAGCCCTGTGTCCGTCAGTGTTAACCGGAATCAGCACAGCGTCCTTCATCCCATACACCATTGCCGCATTATTAACCCAGTCAGGTATCTGGCGCAGAATAAACCACATATAACCAACCCCTGCTTCATACAGTCCCGAACTGTTCATTCCTGAAACCTGAATATTAACATTTGCATCCATTGTGTACGCACTTCTCCACAACAGATTCCACTCGCCAACCCACAATCCACTGAGTCTAGGCGCTGTAACTCCTGCACATGCCTGCATTCCGTACAGACCGTTATAATATAATCTCTCCAGCAGCTGAGGTATAATATCATGTTCATTTTTCTGTAAATCAAGCAGTTCTTCATTAGCAAACTCTCCAGAATAACCGCCACCCAGCTTAAGTTCTATGTTATCATGTCCTAAGCTTACGGGTTCTTCTGTAATATCTGCACATTTGACTCTGTTAATACATTTGTCTAATAATGCAAATGTATCTTTATTCTTCACTCTGTCCCTGAACTCGCAATATTCTCCCATATCATCTGTCCAGTCAATATAAGTCACAAGCGTAATGCTTTGCGCATGTAAAATGTTAATAACTGGCGCAGTCTCATCAATACATGTGTATGCACGGCTGTCCTTGGGCTTTGATGAAACACTCATATCACCATCAGTCAGTATTCTTGTAACCCCTGCAAATCCTCCCTTTGCAAGCTCACTTCCCTCATATTCAGGATAATGCACAACCGTGCCTATTATGTCACCACTCACAAATCTTGAGTACAACATATTGCGTTCCGGTGCAGGAACATTGTTCTTCTGGACTCCGAATTTAGGCATAGACTCAAAATCGTCTATTGATACAGACATATCAATTGCCTTATCAGATATTATCTTAGTTATAATTACATTCTGTTTTCTGGATACAAATGTACTTCTGGAAACAGAGGTTTTATCAGCTTTAAATGTAGTATTTATCGTACCTGTCTTATAGTCAGTCCATCTTCTGTAATCAGAAATATCTGGCTGCCCTTTAATATCTGGCTGTTTTTCAATATCTAGCTGTCCATCAAGAACAATTCTTACCATATGCCCCGGATGATAACAGTACATATTAGTTCTTTTTCTGTCATGGATATTCCATGTGTCATCAAAATTAATAACCGACTGTCTTGCTTCCTCTAACTGTGATGTAACCTCATATGGCACATGTCTCGGTTCTTCCGATGGCATAACAAATTCAACATTCTGATATATAATGCTGTCCTCTACAGGCGCACACGATTCAAGCCCCCCAAGCCTTCCATTACCTGCTGCCATAGCTTCGTGCCACGGCACATCTGTAACATTATAATCATCATAAGGTTTAATCTGCCTGAAATGCTTAGAAAATGATATCATAACCTAGATATCCTCCTTTCTTACTTACATTCTTTCCCCTCTGATGTATTATCTTTCACTGTTTCTTTTTCATCTGAATCCCCCAGACTCTTGCAATACAAATACTTATGTGTTGCAAAAAGGCCTGCAATTGCAGCCACCCCGGCCAGTACCTCAAATCCCGATACATGTCCTACAATCATCTGTCTTGAGATGGCAAAAAGCAGAACTTCAATAACCGTACTCGGAGTATGAGTGCAGAGCATCTTTACAAACTCAACTCCAATTGCAAATGTCATAACATTCTCAAGAAAATACTCAAGCGTGGCATTATCACATCCTATTCCCAGTACACTTTCCACAATAAATTTTCCTGCAAGAAATATTATAGCTATCAGTAAAAATGCAGATAATACAATCTCAATATATGAAGCAGCCTGCTGCATAAATTTTCTTAATTTCATTTTCATAGGGTAAACTATCCTTTCAATTAATTTTATATATAGTGCCTTATTTAAGCATTAATTATATCTTATTCTTAATAATTAAGCAATTGTGCCCCTATCGCTTTCATTAAATAATTTAACATAATTATATAGTGAATATGCATAATCTTATTTGACTTTCATAGCGTTTTTTAGTAAACTTTAACAAGTTGGTGTTTTGAAGTATGATAATAAATGACGCCACATTTATTATCTCTATAGGCACACGTAACGGACATAATTTTTTAACGAGGAGAAAAAACATGGAAGCTTTATTAATTCTAGTCATTGTTGCAGCCCTGCTTGCGCTCGGTTATGCAGCATTCAACTTCATCGGTGTTAAGAAACTTGATGAAGGAACTGACCGTATGAAAGAAATCGCAGCAGCCATAAGAGTTGGTGCTAACGCATTTATTACATACGAGTACAAAATCATTGCAGTAGTAGTTGTTATTATTGCAGTCGCATTTGCAGCTATATTCACTGTCCAGTACGGAGAATTCAGCTGGGAGCCATCTGTATGTTTCATGATTGGTGTTATCATGAGTGCATCAGCAGGCTGGGTAGGTATGAAGATTGCTACTTACGCTAATGTAAGAGTTTCTAATACAGCCCGCAACACTAAGAACATTGGTTCAACACTTAAGGTAGCTTTAAAAGGTGGCTCAGTTATGGGTCTCTGCGTTGGCGGTTTCGCACTTTTAGGACTTTTCCTTGTATACATCATATTTGGATTTGGTCTTAACATGCTTGACATTGAGGCGCTCCGTGGTGCTCATGTATTCACACAGTGTCTTTCATGCTACGCACTTGGCTGCTCTATTGTTGCTATGTTCAACCGTGTTGGCGGCGGTATATATACTAAAGCAGCAGATATGGGAGCTGACCTTGTTGGTAAGACAGAAGCACACATTCCTGAAGATGATCCAAGAAACCCTGCTACTATCGCAGATAACGTTGGTGACAATGTAGGTGATGTTGCCGGACTTGGTTCTGATCTTCTTGAATCATTCGTTGGTGCTATATCATCAGCAATTATTCTTGCGGTAAGTCTTTACCTTTCAAATGTAGCTAATAACCTTGAAGTTTCAGACGATATGCTTTCTAAAATGATGTATTTCCCACTTGTATTCGCTGCAATCGGACTTATCGCATCTATTCTTGGTATTGCATATGTTCTCTTAAAGAAGGGTTCTGATAATCCTCACAGAGATCTTAACATTTCTACATGGAGTGCTGCCGGAATCACTATTATTGGCGGCTTCATTGCAACTTATCTGTTATTCAATGGCGAGAATGCAGATATTCTCAAGGTTGCCGGATTTAACATTGGTTTCATATCACCTTGGATTGCAGCTTCACTTGGCGTAGTAAGCGGCGTTATCATCGGTGGTATCGCAGAGTACTATACAAGCTATGATTACAAACCAACACAGACAATTGCACAGGCTTCTAAGGAAGGTGCAGCTCTGACTATTACACAGGGTCTTTCAGTTGGTATGAAATCCTGCATGTATCCACTTATTGTTTTAGGTATTACAACTTATGCATCATATGCAGTTTCAGGCATGTTTGGTATTGCCATGGCTGCCGTTGGTATGCTTTCATTCGTATCAGCAACTGTTTCTGTTGATACTTATGGACCAATCTCTGATAATGCCGGTGGTATTGCAGAGATGTCAGAGCTCGAACCTGAGGTAAGAGAAATTACTGATAAGCTTGATTCCGTTGGTAACACAACTGCTGCCATCGGTAAAGGCTTTGCTATCGGTTCAGCTTCACTTGCAGCACTTTCACTTATGGTTAGTTTCCTTTATGCATTCCAGCCAGAGGGAAGCAGCCTTGACCTTAACTTCACTAACCCGCTTATTCTTGCCGGCGCTTTAGTTGGTGGTGCTCTTCCATATCTGTTCTCAGGTATGCTTATTGAAGCCGTTGCCAATGCTGCCCGTAAAATGGTCGAAGAAGTAAGAAGACAGTTCAGAGACATTCCTGGTATCCTTGAAGGAAAGGCTAAACCAGACTATAAGACATGTATTGAGATATCATCTCAGGGTGCATTAAAGGAAATGCGTATGCCTGCTATCATCTCAATCATCTTCCCTGTAATTGCCGGATTCCTTTTTGGACCTTACTTCGTAGGAGGACTTCTTATCGGTGCTACTCTTTCAGCTATCATGCTTGCTATCTTTACAGGTAACGCTGGTGGTGCATGGGATAACGGTAAGAAGTACATTGAGTCAGGTGCTATTGAAGGACAGGGCAAAGGCTCTCCAGCACATGACGCAGCCGTTGTTGGTGATACTGTAGGTGATCCATTAAAGGATACTGTAGGACCATCTCTTGATATCCTTATCAAGATTATGTCTACTGTTTCACTCGTTGCAGCAGTAATGTTCTACAACTACAATCTACTTTACCTTATCTTTGGTATAAAATAATATTCCATATAACGGAGTTGGGGCGACAGACCGATTGGTCTGCCGCCCCTGTTTTTATGTATATTTACTTAACAAGTGCTTCCCAGCGCTCCTTTGGAATTGAACTGCTCGTCACAATACATTCAGGGTCTGGAGCAATGACATGCCTTACAACATCAAACACCGCCTGTGCATCACACAGCAGGCACTTTGCATCACCAAATGCTACTTCACGCACAGCCTTACAGTCAAGAAATGCCTGATTAAGCTTAACGAAATCCTCTGATATGTGAGGCTGGTCTGAATTGTAATGCTTTCTCATATATGAATCCCTAATGCTGCCATCATGCATTACAATCTGTAACTTCATCGGCTTATCTGATAATCTGTGTGGTACATTAAGTACCTCTTCAACACTATGAATAAATGTATTACGCTCATGTCCTACTCCAACAAGCAAAACTTTTCCTCCACAGCTTCTTAACCTGTCATAACATCCGCCTGGTGTACACGGTGTATTGTTGTTCTCCTCGCCTGCAAGATATTCTGCCGCTTTCTCACCAATTCCTGCCATACTGTGTGTAGGATGTAGTGACCTTATTACTCCATCTCTTTTAAGAAACATATTAGTAAGCAGTCCGACACATGATGGTGTTTCTTTAGGATTATATACTGGTGAGTCCGCATTTATATTCTTCCATGTATGTGTTGGAAGTAGTAAAAGTCCATGTCCGAAATATTCAATCCATGCATCAAGCACTGTATCTGCCCCGCCTTCAACTTCTCCGATAGATTTCATTGATGAATGAATAAGAATTGTTTCCTCGCCTGTTAAGCCCATATTCTCTACCTGCTTCTTTAACTGTTCTTTTGTATACATATTAGTCCTCGCTTTTCACATATCAATATAGTAAACATATTAACACATTTATCCTTGAAATATCCAGTAAACAATGCAATAATTACTTTTGAATAATTTAATTGAAAGGAATTAATTCATCATGACTAAAAGACGATTGACTCGCAGACAGCGTCAGGTAAGAAGAAACCGTATTATTCTCGCCTGTGCAGCGGCTGCTTTACTTATCATTATTATTGTAATAATATCAGTTTCTATGAAAGGCTGTTCTAAGTCTAAGAACGCAGATAAGAATGGAAAATCTACAACTGCTAAGGTTGAAGAATCAACACAGACAAAAGAAAATGAAAGCACCAGTGAAGAAGTTTCATCAACTGATACTTCATCTTCAATTATGTCAGATGCAACATCAGTCTCTGCTTCATCTGACAGTTCTGAATTTGCACCACCTGTAGTTCCATCTGGTAATACAGTTTCCAAAGGTACTACTTCTAAAGGCTTCCAGATTCAGGAAATCAATGGAGCAACTTATATTGACGGAGTACTTATTGCCAATAAGACATATGCTCTTCCTCAGGATTTCATTCCCACTAATCCTGACCAGCCTGTTAATGCAGACAGAAGCTCAACATGTCTTGACAAGACTCTTATGAGTGCATGGAACACTATGTTAAAGGATGCAACTGCTAAAGGTCTTAATATATATATTGCCAGTGGATACCGTTCATATAATTATCAGGTTAATGTATATAACAGATATGTTAAAAGTGATGGTGCTGCTGTAGCTGACACATATTCATCACGACCTGGCAACTCTGAACATCAGACTGGTTTATGCTTTGACCTTAACACTATTGAGGACAGCTTCCAGTACACTAACGAAGGCAAGTGGGTTAATGATAACTGCTACAAATACGGCTTCTGTATCCGCTTCCCTAAAGGCAAAGATTCTGCTACCGGATATCAGTATGAATCATGGCATCTTCGTTATGTAGGTGTTGACCTTGCAACTAAGTTATATAACAATGGTGACTGGTTATCTCTTGAAGAGTACTTTGGAATTACTTCACAGTATCCGAATTAAAAACATAAGGCGCGGAAAAATCCGCGCCTCAATTGTTATAATTGTTTAACAAATCTTCTTACCATTACCAGACATATCAGAATCTCTAACGGCATCAGTACTATAAACCACATCGATTGCCAGATACATTCATACATGCATATCATTACAATTTTATCTCTTTCCGCTCCTGTATTGATAAGAAGTTTAATCCTTTCTGTATACCTTTCCAGCCTTCCCTTCAGAATGATTGTACTTACCATAAGATATATTACAATTGCAGCAATTCCTGTAATTCCATATGTCATCAATGCTTCTATTGTCTTCTGTCTCATCTGGTTCTTTTCATCTGAATATGATGTATACGCAAATCCGGCTGAACCAAGATATGAAGAAGCAACATTATCTGTTGCCATTACAGACGAACCAAGATTATATTTTATATTAATCCGGTTAGGATTCATCTTTAATTTCATATAATCAGGCAGTTCATCAAGAAACAGGTATTTTTTAATAAGTTCATTCTGGCTGTCCAATGCATTATGCAAAAGCTGTGTTGAACCAATTACTGTATACTGGCCAAATTCAGGTATTATGTATTTGAATTTTTCTTTTATTTCATCAGTTACCTTTACTACTTTAACCACCTTAGTACTGGCTGCTGGTACAAGATATGTGTAAAATCCATACTGACTATACCACCACTCCTGTGAAATAATTGATCTCCAGACACCACTGTAATACTTATCTGAACCTGAAGCATCGAGCAATTGTTCTTTACTTATATTCCCAGCTTTATACTGATTATATATATTCATAATATAGGCATTATCATGTGTCTCGGCATATACATCTAAAATTTCTGTTATCTGCTGGTCAGTTATATTTTTACATATATAATCTTTTATTGATTGTGTATCTGTCTGTCCTTCATATCCATCAATTGTCTCCTCAAGCAATTTATTATAGGCATTGATATATTCATCGCCTGATTCGTAACTGTCATTTCTTTCTAAAACCATTTCATAATTATGAAGTTTAAGAGTAACACCATCCTTCATGCTGTCATCATATACCCCAGAATTATTTACATCCAGAAATACAACAACTTCTGAACCTTCTTTGAATCCATCATAATCCAGATTTCCCCCAGCATAATCATTAAGAGAATTATATATATCCTCCGGTTCCACATATCCGGCAGCAAAAATATATTTTTTATCTGCACCACCTGACTTTAATGATCTTGCCAATGATACACCATTTCCAACATTATCAGTATTGATACCTGTCCATGTAAATGTTCTTGCTGTTTCGTAATATCCCATGGTTATATCATCTATGCCATCTATATTTTTAAGATAATTCAAAACATCATCACTTATATTCCTGTACATGCAGCTGTCACCAAATTTAACATCATTAAAATAATATTCTGATATGGAATGATTCTGAAATGGAGAATACTCCCATGTATCAGGTATTTTTCTCTCAGTCTGCTCTGCAGTATACACATCACCTTTTTTCACAAGACTGGCTGTGTAATCATAATAAACTGTATATGAACGGGGAGTCTCTTTTACCGCATAACCCACAATATCAGGTTTATCCGTTATCCTTAAGTACTCTCTGTATGCAATGATACAATTAACGGCACATACAACAGTAATAACAGCCATTGCCAGAGAAAACACTCTTATTACTGCATTCTGGAAACAGCCATCAGACCACTTAAATCTTTTCGCAGTAGTTTTAACAAATGTTTTTTCTGTCATAACATTTTTAAAATTGTATGTTCGTTTTTTTCGGTTCAGGCTGCTTAATCTGTCCGTAATAATTTCCGACAGAAAACTGACTGCTACTGCAATTACAAGTGTCAGAATAATCCTTATCAGGGTATATTGTCCTATTGAGAAAAATGACACATTTTTAAAATATTTTATTAAAGCCTGTATGACATACCCTGTTCCAGATGCTATACCAAAACCTATGACTGCCGAAATTAAAAGTATAAATATATTCTCTGTTAATATCATAAAAATTATCTGCCCTTTATCAGCCCCAAGGCATTTTTGAATAAATCGGACATTTTTTCTTGTCTTATTATACATTGTAATCTGATATGATATTATCGTTATTCCAACAAGCATAATAAATACATAAATATAATTATTAACTTTTGCATATCCCCACGGCTTATAATCATACACATTACTATTATATGTAAAATTAAACTTAAGGCCTGATTCTTTTCTTAAATTCTCAGCTATACTGCTATAATCCTGTTCATCTATGAAACTTTGTAATGAATATGCATATATGTATGTTTCGTCTGTCGCAATATTGTCTGCCTCATTTTCCGTAACAATAATTCCCGGAAGCTTTTTACCATCATTCCATACATTTGTATAGCTGTTCATTATTCCGCACAGTGTATATTCTTTATCATTGAGTGTTATAATATCTCCAATGTCTGTGCCCTGCCCAAGCCTGATAAGAGAGTTCCTGTCTATTGCTGCCTCATTGTCATTATCCGGCATCTTACCTTTCTCAAGTGCTATACTGCCCATGCTGATAAAGCCATCTGACATTGTACCAATCATAATATCTGATGAATTGGTTCTATCCTTTACGCTTGTTACAGTTTTTGCAGTGTACACATTTCCGGTATAAGGATGGTTTTTAATGCTTTCGTTTTCCTCTGGCTGTTTAGACCTGTACATTACAAACCAGTCTCCAAAATGCTTTTTATTATCAGCCTTCTGCCAGTTTGACATATTTTCCTGCAATAACAGTACCCCTGTAACAAATGTAAATGCGAGCACTACTAATACCATGGACCTTAAAATGTTTTTAAATCTCCTGCGAAGTCCCTTAAATGTCAATGCTATAATTTTGCTGTTCATACCCCCACACCCCCTGTCACATTTCCATCTGTGATTGTGAGTATGCGGTTTGCATATTCTGCCATCTGCCTGTCATGTGTAACCATAACAATAGTCTGCTGATACTTAGACGCTGCCAGAGTAAGCATTTGGGCAACTGTTTCTGCACTCGCCGCGTCAAGATTTCCGGTCGGCTCATCAGCGAATATAACTGACGGATGTGTAATCAGTGCCCTTGCGATTGCAACTCTCTGCTGTTCACCACCTGACATCTGTGCAGGAAATTTATCCTTACAGTAATCTATGCCAAGTGATTCCATTAATTCAGTGACTTTCTCCTCACCAGCTTCCTCACTGTCAAGAATTAACGGAAGTATTATATTTTCATATGCTGTATATTCAGGAATCAGCTTATAATCCTGATATATGAACCCAATATGCGTGCGTCTGAATTTTGCCAGTTCTGAATTCTTAAGATTATCAATCTCTTTTCCTTCTATGTACACCTTTCCCTCATCTGGCTTGTCTATAGTTCCAAGAATTCTTAACAGTGTTGACTTGCCTGAACCACTCTTTCCGACAATTGCAGTAAATTCGCCCTTTCTTACTTCAATATCACACTGGTTCAGCGCATTAATCTTTACCTGTCCTGCTGTGTAAGTTTTAGATATACCTTTTGCGCTTAATATTATGTCCATATGCATCCCCCTCTCATCCCTGATTTCTATCTGGGATAATTATATCTTGTAAAACTTACATCCAGCTTACATGGACTGATATTTTGTTTTTAATCTGTACATCGGGAGTGTCACAACGAATTCAGCTCCACCATATTTTTCACTGTTACCAGCCTTTATGCTTCCATGATGTGCCTGCACAATAAGCTTTGACAGATTAAGTCCTATACCCGCCTTAAAATCCGCCGCACTGCCATTAGTTTCAAATCTGTTAAATATACTGTTAAACTGCTCCGTACTTAATCCTTTGCCATTATCAGCAATCGTAACTACGCAGTCATCATTCTTTCTTGTTACATCAACATATACCTTAGTATTGTCATCTGCTAAATATTCCGCACAGTTGTCGAGAAGATTTATAAAACACTCAACAATCCAGCCTTCATCTGCATACATACATAATTTTTCATTGCCATAATCCATAACAATTCTATTTCTGTCGACTACACTGCTGTTAATGCTTTCCTGAAGTATTGCCGCAACATCAACCTCATCACTTGTCATGACAACCTTTCCTGCCTCAAAGCGGCTTATATCAAGCAGCTTCTTTATAAAAGTTTTGATTCTAAATGCATTACCAGTACAATCAGCTATCTCTTTACGCTGCGAACTGTCATCACATTTTTCCTCAAGCATTTCCAGCTTCATAGTTATGATAGCCAGCGGTGTCTTAATCTGATGTGCTATATTCTCAATGAAATCCTGCATCTTCCTGTGCTGCTCTTTATTATAAATGTGTTCGTTCTCTAACTGCTTAGAAAGCCTCTCGTTGTCTGCATATACGCCACACACTTTCTTTACAAAACCCTTATGTCCAAGTCTGTAGCAGTTATATAATTCTGAACCGAGTGCAATTAAAAGGACTGCTATTATTGCTATTAAAGCATACATTTCTCCATTAATTCTGCTCACATACGAAAAGCCATGGCTGCCGTATCCGGCACTTTCCATGGCTGTTCTACCCGCTCTGATATTGTTATCCGTTATCCCTGATGAAAACATTTTTCGTACAAATGTTTCACCATATGCATTATCATGTAAATACAATGCACCTGCCAATGCCTGCTCTTTAAGCCTGTAATACACTATAATTCCGGCTATAACAGCCGCATTAATCAATCCATATATAACAACGAAAACAGTCTGTCTTTTCCTGAATGCAGACAGTTTCTTCTTAACCATATTATCCATAAATCCCCCTGAAAGTTATTAGTCAATCCACCTGTAGCCCACATTTCTTATAGTCTCAATGTATTGCTGATGCTTCTCACCATATGTTCCAAGCTTTGCTTTTATTCTGCTCATCGCAACGGTAAGTGTGTTATATTCAACGAAATTACCGTGAATATCCCATATTTTCTCATATATAGCATCACGCCTTACGACTCTGCCTTTATTCTCTATAAGCATTTTTACAATATCGAATTCATTAGTTGATATATTTAGTTCTTCACCCTGACGGCTTATCTTATATCTGTCAAAATCAACGGCAATATCACCCTTCTTATAGATATTGCCCACATTAAACTTACTTCTTCTTAAGTT
>ERZ860322.14-NODE-14-length-126115-cov-23.464057_pt1 | contig 126115 bp, 128 predicted proteins | sample MGYA00509979_ERZ860322 | MGnify/ENA primary metagenome ERZ860322 (study PRJEB30046, sample SAMN00715217) | human gut metagenome | study: EMG produced TPA metagenomics assembly of the A metagenome-wide association study of gut microbiota in type 2...
TGGTAGCGGCAGGCATTTACGCGTCCGTTCCCGAGGCTTGCGAGCAGATCTGCGGTGTTGACAAGGTTCAGGAGCCTGTGGCAGACCATGTTCCTCAGTATGAAAAGTTCTACAGACTTTACACCGAGATATATCCTGCTGTAAAGGACAAAATGGCTGCTCTTGCTAAATTATAATCAAACGCATCACAAGCGGTCCGAGGATAATTCTTCGGGCCGCTTTTTTGATGATAATTTTGTGATAATATTAAAAAAGGTATGTACATCTAAGAAAAAATATGATATAATATATTTATCTGCCCGATGCGGAAATACGGAAGGGAGCAACCGATTATACATATGGACGATCTGAGCGAGCTGCTTATTGATTCTAAAAGCGATGAAAAATTCAATCGGCTTTTCAGAAATCTTATAAAAAAGAATAAATATATCATTGAAAAACGTGGTTCAAGCGATTATTATATCATAAATGACGGAAAAAATTCTCTGGGGTTCGACATTTCCTTGGAAAAGTACGATTACATAAAAAACAAGAATCTTGCCGCCTGCGACACGCTTATGGAGCGAATAAAGCGGGAGTTTTACATACTTGAACGGCTTATTTCCTTTACAAATGGTCAGGAATTTTTAAGATATACCGTTATGCGCCGTGAAGAGATAGGCAAGGGAATGGTGTATGACAATTTTATGGGCAATCTCAGGCGTGTCATATGCTACACTGGCGACAATGTAAGTGCAAGAATACTGGATGAAAGCTATATGAAAAAGTGGGACGTTCCCAAGGAAGTGCTTTTCTCCGTTGCCGACAGGAATATGTGCCGAATGCTTGCCAAGGCGGAATACACCGAAAAAAAGATAAGCTGCGGCATTGACATAAACTGCCTTGATTTTAAGGCAGAGGGCAATGATTTTACGGTGGCTCTGATGATGTGCTCCGATTTCAGAGAATTCATCTCGTCCAAGATAGGCTCACGTTTTCTGGCGGCAGCTCCCTCAAAAAATACGCTTCTGGTGCTGTCGGAGGTCACAAACGACGTGCTTGAACGGCTGGGAACGGCGATAGTCAGCGAGTACCGCTGGGCTTCTCACCCGCTTACTACGGACATTTTCCATTACAGCTCCACAGGGATAGACATTGCAGGTCATTTTTCGGAAATAGACGCATAACACAGAAAGGACAATTTTATTATGAGAAAGATAAAGCAGGATACCAAGAAAAATGTTATACGTGTTATAATGTTCATTATGGCGATCGTTATGATACTTAGCTTTGTTATACTTCCGCTGACTATGGACGTTGCTGCCGAGGAAGATAACACAGCTGTTACCGTTACGGAATTTGATACAGGTGCTCTTTCCGCTGCCATTGAAAAAGCAAAGGACGGCACTGACCTTAACCTCATAAAGAAGATATCCGTTTCGGGCGGAACCCTTAACTCTGCCGATTACGGCGCTCTCTGCGGATATCCCAATACCGAGATAATCGAGCTTGCTGGCTGTGAGACGGAGGACGGCGTTATCCCCGAGAATGCTCTCCAGTCCAGAAACCAGCTCCAGTACATAAGTCTGCCCAAGAATACCGTTACTATCGGAGCAAGGGCATTTTCAGGCAACAGAGTTCTGCTCAAGATATCCATTCCCTCAACTCTCAGAAATATAGGCGATTATGCTTTTGAGGGCTGCGAAAAGGTGGAGAACTTTGTTATCCCTGCCGAGGTCGAGACCATCGGCACAGGCGCTTTTTCTGACTGCAAGGCTCTTTCCGGATTTGCCGTTCCCGAGGCTGTTACCGAGATACCCGACTACTGCTTCTCAAAATGCAGCTTTACTGAGCTTCATCTTGGCCCTCAGGTCACACATATCGGCGACGGAGCATTTTCCGACTGCCACAGCCTTGCGGATATCTATTACTATGGCAAGACCGCTTTCACCGCCAATGAAAGCGCCTTCCAGAATCTTAAAGTAACTATCCATACCTATGACGGCGGAGAGGGCTTTGACGCTCTTTCAAGCAATTTTGTGACTGTTGCATATGATCTCAGCGAGGACAGCAAGTATATTGCTCCCAAGTCTGCCGACGCTGACCCTGTTTACGAGACTGAGGCTCAGACCGAGGAAGCTGCAGATGAAACAGAAGCATCTTCCGAAGAGACTGTATCAGATACATCGGCAGAGACCAATGCTGAAAGTGATACAGCGTCTGAAACTGAAAGCGATTCAGCGGTTTCCGAAGCAGTTCCCGCAGCTGCACAGTCTTCCCAGGGCTTCAGCACTGTGTCAGTTATCGTTATAGCAGTTCTCTGCGCAGCGCTTGCGGTTACTATCACTCTGCTTATCGTAAACAACAAGAAGAAAAAATAACTGTTATTTACGGGTAGTCGGTTATTATCCGAATATTCCGTCAATAATCAAAATAAACAGCAGCTCAGACGGGCTGCTGTACTTATAGTAAGCTGTGAAAGGAAGTATGAAAATGACTGACAGACCCGCAGAAAGAAATGACAAGATAAATGCGCTTATCGAGAGCGTTGAAAAGGTAATAGTCGGCAAAAGAAAGTCCATAGAGCTTGTTATTGCCGCAATGCTCACAGGCGGACATATTCTTATAGAGGACGTTCCCGGAGTGGGAAAGACCCGTCTGGTTTCAGCCATTGCACGTTCCTGCGGCGGCGCTTTCGGAAGAATACAGCTGACACCTGATGTAATGCCCTCAGATATCACAGGCTTTACTATGATAAACACCGTAACTCATGAAAGCGAGTTCAGAAAGGGTGCCGCATTCTGCAACTTCCTGCTGGCAGACGAGATAAACCGTGCATCGCCCAAGTCTCAGTCGGCACTCCTTGAAATAATGGAGGAGGGTCAGGTCAGCATTGACGGAAACACATATCCGCTTCCAAAGCCCTTTATGGTGCTTGCTACACAGAACCCTGTCGAGACATACGGAACCTATCATCTTCCCGAAGCTCAGATGGACAGATTTCTCATGCGCATAAGCATGGGGTATCCCAGCCCAAAGGAAGAGCTGGAGATACTTGACAGGAATGAGAACAGCATATCATCTTCCGAGCTTACTCCCGTTATTTCCTGCGATGATATCTGCGCATTGTGCGATAAGGTGAAGCTTATCAGATGCAGTGAGAATATCAAGCAGTACATCATTGATATAGTAAATGCCACCAGAAATGCCGATTACATCAGTCTGGGTGTCAGCCCCAGAGGAAGCATTGCTTTGTATAAGACCGCAAAGGCATATGCCATGATATCGGGCAGAGCGTATGTTATCCCCGATGATATAAAGTTCCTTGCGCCTTATATCCTTGCTCACAGAATAATCCTTACCCCTAAGGGAAAGGCTGCCTGCGGAAGCTCCGAGGGAGCAGTTGCCAAGATACTCGAGACTGTAAACGTACCTGTGGAATAATATGAAAATAAAGGTTTTACTTAACGGTATTATAAATTACGCCGCTGCGGTGGCGCTGGCAGTAGTGTTTGCACTGTATATGAGCGGACGTGTGGGCTGGTTCATAACTATTGCGTTCATCTGCGCCCCAATTATATCGGTGCTGCTTACAAAGCTTTGCATGACAAGGCTAAGCATAGAGTGTGATAATAATTTTCATGCACTGTGCAAAGGGGAGAGCTGTCAGTTTGGAATAAGGGTCATAAACGACTTTTTCCTGCCCTCTCCGCCTGTGATGATAGATGCGTCCGATTCACCCCGTGCGGTTTGCGGCAAAAAGGGCTGTTCCGTATCCGTATTGCCCTATTCTGCCGAAAGCGTTTCCTTTGATTTTACAGCAAGGATATGCGGCCCTGCGGATATAGGAGTAAAGAAGATATGGGTCACAGATTTTTTCGGACTGTTCAGCTTTCCGCTTAAAAATGCGGATATGTCAAAGCTGTCTGTATCAGTGCCGGTTATCCCTGATATTGCCGATGTTCAGGCAGATGATAACGTGATAAAGAGCGCACTTATAGCTTCTATGCTTGCCGATGACAGTGAGGAAACTACGGAAGCTTCCATGAACACTTTCGGCGGCTTTCCGGGCTTTGAGAACAGAGAGTATGTTCCCGGCGACCCTCTTAAAAGAGTGAACTGGAAGCAGTCTGCCAAAATGGGCAAATTGCTTGTCCGTCTTGATGATGAGACTGCCTGCTCCGCTATATCGGTGGTGCTTGACAGCACATTCGTTTCGGACAAAATATTCCCGCCTGCATTCCTTGGCGAGGAGATGTTTGCAGGCTGTACCGCTGAGGACGTTGTTCCTATGATAGCACAGTCGGCGGTGGAGACCTCTCTCGGAACAGTCCGCACCCTTATGGAAAGCGGCTGTGCAGTAAGCTTTGTGATGATGACAACTGACGGCTGGATATCATATCCTGCCAATGATGACAATGACCTTTCCATGCTCAGAACTGAGCTTGCTTCCTATAAATTTGAAAGCGCATACGGAAAGTCACGCTTTCCATATGACGAGCTTGCGCAGAAGTCATGCTCGGTGGTTATACTCTGCACGCCGTACCTTGACAAGGCACTTTCTGACACCACAGACCTCAGCGGAACTTCCGACGGCAAGGGCGGACTGACCATCGTTATGTCTGCCGCAGCTGTGGCTCCCGATGTTACAGTCAAAGGAAAGGAGGCGGCTGTGAATGGATAAGAAAAGATCAGATTTCTTTCAGAACAGCCTGACCGCTGTTCTTCCTCTGATTCTTTCGGTGGTGCTTAGCTCTGCGCTTTATTCGGTTTACAGCATAAATCTGTTTTCCGTATGGACGCTGGGTATAATACTTGTCACTGCGGTGATGTTCCTGTTCTGTCGGTTCATCGACAAGCACCATTTCATCGGCGGAGCGATATTTGTAGTGGTGCTGATGTTTGCACTGTACTGGTTTATGGTGCTGATTGCAGGTAATGACTTCGGTCAGACCTTCCAGCAGTGGTTCCTGACAGGTGCCGACAAGGTGCAGACAAAGACAAGCTATCTTCTGGCGCTGATGGTAAGCTTCGTGCCCTTCTTTGCGGTGACGGTTTACTATTTTTCCATGATACTTTACCGAATGTCATTCCTCACGCTTATCAGCCTGATACCTTGTGCGGTCTATGTAAAGGTACTTTCCGATATCGACAACGTGTATGTTGCCCTCATTGCCCTGCTTAATGTGGCGATACTGATGAGCAGCGTGCGGCAGAAGCGTGAAAACGGCAGAATGGTGGTGGGCAAGGGTGCATCGATGATGTCGGCGGCGGTATTTACCTTTGTGCTGCTGATAATCTCCGCAGCCATACCCAAGGAAGAAAATGCACGGTATTATGACAGATTTGAAGAGCTGTTCATGGATACCTCCAATAATAACAGGCTCTTTTCCGATTATACCTATTTCAGCGAGTTTTCTGGCGGCGCAGATTCGTTCAGAGGCTTCTCCAACCGACGTATGTACACGGTTTACGGCCCTCAGGACCCATATTTCAAGCGCCAGACCTTTGATTACTATGATTTTGAGAATGACCGCTGGTATGCGGACGACAGTTATTCCGAGCCGTATTATACTGATTATGAGTGGACGGCTCAGGCGGGAAAGCTTTCCCTTGCTCAGCTTCAGAAAGCCATAAAGGCGGCTGACGGCTACGAAAGCGGATTTTCGGCAAAGTACGGTATGTCAGGGCTGTCCGACTATGAGCAGATAACGGACGACTATATTTCAGTCACTATTCAGCCTGAAAATTTCGGTGCTGTGTATTATATTGCTCCTGTAAGAGCAGTTTCAGTAACTCCCGTGGGGCAGTCCGAGCAGATATATGTAACAAGAAACGGTGTTTTCAGGAACCGTGAGCAGCCCCATGCGGCGGGTATGACATATACCGTTACATTTTACGATGAATATTACACCCGATACAGATGGTTTGCTCTGGGCGGTGCGGATATTGATGATGAAAAGTGCGGCGAGATGCTGAACGAGCTTTACACCGTGCTTATGCAGAACCGTGACGATCTGGCTGACACTGCGGAAGCATTTTTGCAGGTATATACTGACGCAATGGACTATAAGTCTATTTACCGGGAAAATGACCTGCTTATACCCGACAGAGTGCGTGAGCTTGCTCAGCAGATAACCGCAGGACTGACATATGACTGGGAAAAGGCATCTGCTTTGCAGAATTATTTCATTCTGAATAACTATGCCTATGACCTGAACTATGTGGCGCCCGATCCAAGCGTTGAGTATTTCCTCTTTGACAGCAAGCGTGGAAGCTGTTCGGACTATGCGGCGGCATTTGTGCTGATGGCACGTTCTGTGGGACTTACAGCCAGGTATGCGGAGGGCTATTCGCCCGATGTTACCTCCCGTGACAGCGTTTTTGCCATAAGCGACAGCTGTTCACACGCATATCCCGAGGTGTATATCCAGAACATGGGCTGGGCGGTGTTTGAGCCTACCGTGCCCTCAGGCTATAACGAATTGGAGAGCGATACTGCGCAGGGCGGCGTAAACTTCAAGGTGGATTATAACCTTGTTTTCGTGCTTTGCGTGATAGCTGCCATTGTGTTTATAATTGCTCTGATAGTGATTATCTGCGCTCCTGCCGTATCCGAAAAGCTGTTTATGGGCAGGCTGGAAAAGGCATCGGCAGGTGACAGTGCTGTTATGGTATATAAGCGGCTCGTCGGCAGGATATGCGCAAAGCTTATCCCCGAGCATGAGTCACTTACACCTTATGAATTTGCGGAGGCACTTGAAAAGCTCACAGGCTGCGACATCAGCAAGGCTGTGTTCATACTTGAAAAATGCTCCTACGGCGGCTCTCAGGCAGATGACAGCGACAAACAGACTGTAACTGCGGCATACGGCGAAGCTTTTGCGGCAGTAAAGGAATACAAGAAAAATGAAAGGAAGATGCTCCATGAGAAAAGATTTCTTCGCAATAGGACGTAAGCACTGTGCGGTTATCACAGGCGCAAGCTCAGGCATAGGTGCGGAATTTGCACGCATACTCAGCAAAAGAGGGACTTTTGTTATCCTCTCAGGCAGGAATGAAGATGCCCTCAACAAGCTGAGAGATGAGATAGGCAAGGACAGATGCACTATTATCCCCGCAGACCTTACCAGCACCAAAAACTGCATTGACCTTTATGCAAAGACTAAAAAGTATGACCCCGATATCCTTATAAACAATGCAGGCTTCGGAGTTTTCGGTGACTTTACCGAAACATCTCTCAGCAAGGAGCTGGAGATGATAGATGTAAATATCAAGGCGATGCACACACTTTTCAAGCTCTATACCAAGGATTTCGTCAAGAAGGACAGGGGATATATCCTGAATGTAGGCTCTTCAGCAGGACTGCTTCCAGGGCCTCATATGAGTGCATATTATTCCTCCAAGAGCTATGTTATCCGCCAGACCCAGGCTGTGTATGAAGAGCTTCGCAGGAAAAAGAGCCATGTTCACGTTTCAGTCCTCTGCCCTGGACCTGTACAGACCGAGTTCAATAAGCGTGCAGGCATTGAAAACATTATTTCCAAGGGAATAACTCCCAGGAAGTGCGCTGTGTATGCTTTGAAAAAAATGAGGGAAAATAAGCTTATGATACTTCCCACACTGCCCGTCAAGCTTCTTGACATAGCAGTAAGGCTTGCACCTGCCGAGATCCTGGCATTCGGCGCAGGTATCTTTATGATGGGAAAGAAAAAGATATAACGGAGAATAGCTATGTATGATGTGATAATTATCGGTGCGGGGCCTGCGGGACTTACGGCTGCCGCTTACAGCGCAAGGTCGATGCTCAAAACGCTTGTTATCGAGAGATACCCCTTGACGGGCGGGCAGATGCTTCTCACCGATGTTATCGCAAATTTTCCCGCATATGTCCCCTCCGATGGCTCAGAGATAGCAAAAAATCTCAAAGCTCAGGCGGAAGAAGCGGGTGCCGAGTTTATAACTGCGGAGGTCACACGCATAGCTGACGGCAAGCCAAAAACTGTATTTGCAGGCGGAAAGGAATACCAGGCAAAGACCCTGATAATCGCCTGCGGAGCTGAGCATAAAAAGCTTGGAGTACAGGGCGAAGATAAATTCGCAGGCAGGGGAGTTTCCTACTGTGCTGTGTGTGACGGCGGATTTTTCAGAGAAAAGGATATTGCAGTTATCGGCGGAGGGGATACGGCTCTCAAGGACGCATTGTATCTTTCTGCCATATGCCGAAAGGTGTATCTTATCCACCGCAGGGACAGTTTCAGAGGCAGTGCGGACAAGCTCAGCAAATGCGAACAGACGGACAATATTGAAATTATCCGCAGTGCTGTATGCCGTGAGATATGCGGTGAAAGCAGTGTTACGGGCATTATCATCGAGCAGAACGGTGAGCGCCGCAGGACAGAGTGCAGCGGAGTTTTTGCGGCTGTGGGCATGGCGCCCTCGACCAAACTTATAAATGATATCGTGAAGCTTGACGAAAAGGGCTGCATTGAAGCGGGGGAGGACTGTGTTACCTCGGCAGAGGGCATTTTTGCGGCAGGAGATATCCGCACAAAGCCCCTCAGGCAGATAGTTACTGCCTGCTCCGACGGAGCAAATGCGGCAAGCTCGGCAAAAAACTATATATTATCCGAATAAATGAATAAGCACAAAAAAATAACGGACCCCGCAAGGAGATCCGTTATTTTTTTTATTAAGTATGTTGATTATTCAGCAGCAGGAGCTGAAACGGGACATACGTCTGCGCAGGAACCGCAGTCAACGCAGGTATCAGCGTCGATAACGTACTGACCGTCACCCTCAGAGATTGCTGAAACGGGACATTCTGCTGCGCATGCGCCGCAGCTGATGCAAGCGTCGGAAATTTTGTAAGCCATAGTAAGTACCTCCTAATTTTTTGCGAAACGGATATGTATAGAGCCATTTCACCTTATACATATATTTTATCATATAATCTAAAAAATGCAAGAGGTAATTGTTAATTTTTTTATTTCCAAAAAAAAATTTCCCCAAACACTTGAAATTTGGTTTCAAATCAGTTACAATATATATGTCGCATTATGCGTAAGTATGCAGTGGAGGAATTTCGTGATGTTACATAGCACTTATGGGTTTGGTAATAATCACAGCGCTCAGGTCGGAAGATCCGAGTGCAGCGGGATTTCTGCACTCTTTTTTAACTGTGGCAGGGTATAGCCTTAACGGCACCGCCGCAGTTTTTTGTTTGTATCGCCAAATTGCGAAAGGATGGATTGGTTTTGAAAAAGGTTGCTGTTATCATGGGCTCGGACAGTGATTTTCCTGTTGTTAAGGATTGCATCGCTGAGCTGAAGAAATACGGCGTTCCCGTTGAGGCAAAGGTAATGTCTGCCCACCGCACTCCGGGACTTGCTTCCGAGTTTGCTTCAAAGGCAAAGGCAGAGGGCTTCGGCGTTATAATCTGCGCTGCGGGCATGGCTGCTCATCTTGCAGGTGTTATTGCAGGTCATACAACACTGCCTGTTATCGGTATTCCCATCAGGTCATCTTTCGAGGGACTTGATGCACTTCTGGCTACCGTTCAGATGCCTTCGGGTATCCCTGTTGCAACTGTAGCGGTAAACGGTGCAAAAAATGCGGCTGTTCTTGCTGTTCAGATGCTGGCACTTTCCGACGAGGAGCTTTCCGCTAAGCTGGAAAAGTCCAAGAAGGATATGATCGACGGCGTTATCGCAAAGAACGAAAAGCTTCAGAAAATGGTTGACGAGCTTTGATATTACATATCAGGGCTTGCACATATAAATCAAAAATCTTTACGGCACGAAAGACCGTTTGAAAATTAGGAGGATAAATACCATGGAAAACATTGTAAAAACCGAGCAGCTCTATGAGGGCAAGGCAAAGAAAGTATTCGCTACCAACAACCCCGATTACGTTATCGTTGACTACAAGGATGACGCTACCGCTTTCAACGGCGAAAAGAAGGGCACTATCAGAGGCAAGGGCGTTGTTAACAACAAGATGACCAACTATATGTTCGGCCTGCTTGAAAAGGAAGGCATTCCTACTCACCTTGTTAAGGAGATCAACGACCGTGAGACCATCGTTAAGAAGGTTGAGATCGTTCCTCTGGAAGTTATCGTAAGAAACGTTGCAGCAGGCAGTTTCTGCAAGAAGCTCGGCATTGCTGAGGGTACTCCTCTCAAGCAGCCTACTCTCGAATTCAGCTACAAGAACGATGATCTGGGCGATCCTTTCATCAACAGCTACTATGCACTGGGCCTTGGTCTTGCTACTCAGGAAGAGATCGACACTATCTCCAAGTATGCTTTTGCTGTAAACAGCTTTATGCTCAAGTTTTTCAAGGAGCACAACATCGACCTTATCGACTTCAAGATCGAGTTCGGCAGATACCATGGCCAGATCATTCTCGCTGATGAGATTTCTCCCGACACTTGCCGCTTCTGGGACAGCACAACCCACGAGAAGCTTGACAAGGACCGTTTCCGCAGAGATATGGGCGGCGTAGAAGAAGCTTATCAGGAAATGATGAAGCGTATTTTCGGAGAATAATCAATGGGCGGCTTTTTCGGCGCAGCGTCACTGAATGACTGCATAAATGATGTATTTTTCGGCACTGACTATCATTCGCATCTGGGCACCAAGCGTGGAGGTATGACTGCATACTCTCCCGAGCTTGGCTTCCAGAGAAGTATTCACAGCATAGAAAATTCTCCTTTCAGAACTAAGTTTGAAAAGGATATCGAAACAATGAAGGGCAATCTCTGTATCGGCTGCATAAGCGATACAGACCCTCAGCCCATTCTTCTCCGCTCAAAGCTTGGTCTTTATGCTGTATGCAACATCGGTATAATCAACAACGCAGCTGAGATAAGAGACGAGATACTCAACGACTGTTTTGCAAGCTTTGAGTCCATGAGCAGCGGAAAGGTTAATTCCAGCTCGCTTATAGGTGCACTCATTTCTCAGAAGGATAATTTCGTTGACGGTATCAGGAATGCTCAGGAGAAGATAAAGGGTACGGTTTCACTCATGGTGCTCACCGAGGACGGCATAATCGCTGCCAGAGACAAGGCAGGAAAGCTTCCCATTATCGTGGGCAAGAGAGATGACGGCTACTGCTACTCATTTGAGTCCTTTGCTTTCCAGAAGCTGGGATATGAGATCTACAAGGAACTGAAGCCCGGAGAGATCGTGAAGATCACTCCCACCTCCTGCGAAACTCTCAGCCCAGGAACAGATGAAATGAGCATCTGCACATTCCTCTGGACATATTACGGCTATCCCAACTCCATTTATGAGGGGGTAAACGTTGAGGCTATGAGAATGCGCAACGGCGAGATAATGGCAGAGGCAGATATCAAGAACGGATGTCTTCCCGATGTTGATTATATCTGCGGCGTTCCCGATTCGGGTATTCCCCATGCTATCGGATATTCCAACCGAAGCGGCATTCCCTTTGCACGTCCTTTTATCAAATACACACCCACATGGCCCAGAAGCTTTATGCCTCAGAACCAGTCCATGAGAAATCAGGTGGCTAAGATGAAGCTTGTGCCTGTTCACGAGCTTATCGAGGGCAAGAAGCTCCTCTTTGTGGATGACAGTATCGTAAGAGGAACACAGCTCAGAGAGACCGTTGAATTCCTTTATTCAAACGGTGCCAAGGAAGTTCATATGCGTTCTGCATGTCCGCCTATCATGTACGGCTGCAAGTACCTGAACTTCTCCAGAAGCACATCTGAGCTTGAACTTATCGCAAGAAAAATTATTGACGAGCTTGAAGGCGCAGAAGGCGTTAAATATGTCGAAGAGTACAGCAATACCAACACAGAGCGTGGAAAGAAGCTCAGGGCTGAGATCTGTTCGAGACTCAAGCTTACTTCTCTTGAGTTTCAGTCTCTTGAAGGCACAGAGCGTGCTGTGGGCATCCCCGGCTGCAAGCTGTGCAGCTATTGCTGGAATGGAAAGGGTTGATCCGAATGTTTAACGGTATTCACGAGGAGTGCGGAGTCTTCGGTATATACAGTCCCGAAACTTCCGACGTTGCAATGCAGACATACCTTGGTCTGTATGCTTTGCAGCACAGAGGACAGGAGTCCTGCGGAATCGTTGTTAACGATGCAGGCGTATTCAGCTACTATAAGGATCTCGGACTTGTTCATGAGGTCTTTAATAAGGACAGGCTCCATGCACTGGGAGAGGGCAACATCTCCATCGGTCACGTAAGATACTCTACAACAGGCAATTCAAACCGTTCCAACGCACAGCCTCTGGTAGTGCGCCATGTGAAAGGTCCTCTTGCTATCGCACACAACGGAAATCTGACCAACGCATATGAGCTGAGGACGGAATTTGAGCTTAAAGGCGCAATTTTCCACAGCACTAACGATACCGAGGTCATTTCCTACGCTATAACCGAGCAGAGGCTTGTCTGTTCCTCAATAGAGGAAGCAGTCGAAAAGGCAATGCTCAGGATAAAGGGCGCTTATTCGCTGGTGGTAATGTCTCCGCAGAAGCTTATTGCTGCAAGAGACCCCATCGGCTACAGACCTCTTTCCATCGGCAAGCTTGGCAATTCCTATGTTGTCGCTTCCGAGACCTGCGCATTTGACAGTATCGGTGCTGAATTTGTAAGAGATGTCCGTCCAGGCGAGATAATCGTTATTGATGAGAACGGTCTGCGTTCCATTGAGACACATATCACTCCCAAGCCTCATCTCTGCGTGTTTGAGTATGTTTATTTCGCACGTCCCGATTCCGTTATCGAGGGTTCATGCGTTCATCATGCACGCCTTAAAGCAGGCGAGTACCTCTGGAAGGAGCACCCTGTTGACGCTGATGTTGTTATCGGCGTTCCCGACAGCGGACTTGATGCGGCGCTGGGCTTTTCCAGAGCATCTGGCATTCCTTACGGCATAGGCTTTATCAAGAACAGATATGTGGGAAGGACGTTCATTCAGCCATCTCAGGCAGAGCGAACCAACTCCGTAAAGATAAAGCTCAATGTTATAAGGGAAACTGTCCGTGGCAAGAGAGTCGTTCTCATTGACGACAGTATTGTCCGTGGAACCACTTCTCAGAGAATAGTTAATCTCATCAGGGAAGCGGGTGCCAAGGAGATACATATGAGAATATCCTGCCCGCCCTTTACAAATCCCTGCTACTTCGGCACGGATATCGACAGCAAGGAAAATCTTATTGCCTGCCGTATGACTATCCCCGAGATATGCAAGGAGATAGGTGCTGATAGTCTTGGCTACCTCAGTGTGGATTCCGTTAAAAAGCTTGCAGTTGATTCCGACTGCGATTTCTGTGACGGCTGCTTCACAGGTGTATATCCGTCAGAAGTTCCTAAGGAGATACCCAAGGATAAATTTGAATCAAAAATAAAAAAGGCAGTTAAATAACAAAATAGATGGTACTGCGTATTCATAACAGCCCGCAGCCTGACTGCGGTGAAAGGATTGGATTAGATAATGAAAAGTTTTTCTGAAAGCTACAAGGAAGCCGGCGTTGACGTAACAGCGGGCTACAAGGCTGTAGAGCTTATGAAGGCTCATGTTGCCAGAACCATGACAAACGGCGTTCTTTCAGGCATCGGCGGCTTCGGCGGACTGTTTGAGCTTGATCTCAAGGGCATCGAGCACCCTGTTCTTGTTTCGGGAACAGACGGCGTAGGTACCAAAGTCAAGCTTGCTTTTATAATGGATAAGCACGACACTGTCGGTATCGACTGCGTTGCAATGTGCGTCAACGATATCATCTGCTGCGGCGCTAAGCCCCAGTTCTTTCTCGACTACATTGCCTGCGGAAAGAACATTCCCGAAAAGATAGCTTCCATCGTATCAGGCGTTGCAGAGGGCTGCGTTCAGGCAGGCTGCGCACTTATCGGCGGCGAGACTGCTGAGCACCCGGGTCTTATGCCTGAGGACGAGTACGATCTGGCTGGTTTCTCCGTTGGTGTTGTTGATAAGAACAAGATCATTGATCCTTCCCAGCAGAAGGAGGGCGATGTTGTTATCGCTATCAAGTCCAGCGGTGTTCATTCCAACGGCTTCTCACTGGTAAGAAAGGTATTTGCTATTAACGAGCAGAACCTTCACCGTCATCAGTCTGACCTTGGCACTACCCTCGGCGAGTGCCTGCTGACTCCCACAAAGATATACGTAAAGGCTGTAATGAGCCTGCTTGATTCCGTTAAGGTAAAGTCCCTCAGCCACATCACAGGCGGCGGATTCTATGAGAATATTCCCCGTTCTCTTCCTGCAGGAATTTCCGCTAAGATCGACAGAAGCGCAGTTCAGGTGCTTCCTATCTTCGACCTTATCGCAAAGACAGGAAAGATCCCCGAGAGAGATATGTTCAACACCTTCAATATGGGTGTTGGTATGGTCGTTGTTGTTGACAAGAACGACGCTGACAAGGCTGTTGAGGCTGTAAGAAACGCAGGCGAGGAAGCTTACGTTATGGGCGAGCTTGTAAAGAGCGACGAGGGCGTTATCATCTGCTGAGTACATCACAATACGGCTGTATAAAAATTTGTACAGCCGTATGTTTTTACATTGGAAGAGGAACAGGACAATGAATAACACCAAGCTGAAAAAAGCAATGATACTGGGAACTATAGCGCTTATCTGGACGATACCCTCCGTCAACCTTTTCGGAGTTATCGCTGTTATCGTGTCGTGGATAGCCTACAGCAATTCCAAAAAGAATATGGCTTACGTTTCAACGGGAATGTATATCGCCGCTACTGTTATAAGTATTCTTTTTGCAATCGTACTTTTGTTTGCAGGCGGAATGTTCAGTTTCGTGGGCGAAGCCGCAGGCGTATCCCACAATGCAATGACCACCCTGCTGACAGGTATGGCGGCATTTTCTCTTGTAGGCGACGGACTGTACATTGCGGCTGCCGTTTCAAGCTACAAGGGCGGAAAAGCAGCTGAAAAATCGGATTCTCAGAACAATGGATTTTTTGAATAGATCCTGAAAGGACAAGGCTTATGAAAAATATAGTCGTGCTTGTATCAGGCGGCGGAACAAATCTTCAGGCTCTGATAGATGCCGAAAAGCGTGGAGAGCTTCAGGGTGGAAAGATAACCTGCGTTATCTCCTCAAAGGAGGGCGCATATGCTCTTGAAAGAGCTGCTCAGAACGGCATAAAGGGTATTGTTCTTCCCAGAAAGGACTATGCCGACAGCCACGAGTACAGCAAGGCGATGCTTGAAACTCTGCGGGCTGAAAAGGCTGATATCATCGTATATGCAGGCTTTATGACCATTCTTGATGAGCAGGTCTGCAAGGCATATCCTTATAAGATGGTGAACGTTCACCCTGCACTTATACCCTCATTCTGCGGAAAGGGCTACTATGGCCTTAAAGTCCATGAGGAAGCTCTCAAAAGGGGAGTAAAGGTAACGGGAGCTACAGTTCATTTTGTTACGGAAGTTTGCGACGGCGGACCTATCATTCTCCAGAAAGCCGTTGAAGTCAAGAACGGCGATACCCCCGAGGTACTCCAGAGAAGAGTTATGGAGCAGGCTGAATGGAAGATACTTCCTCACGCCGTTTCACTTCTTTGCCAGGACAAGGTGCAGGTAAAAGACGGCGTGGCATATGTCACCGAATAATATCGGTAAATTTTCGGGCAAGGCTGACGATTATGCCAGGTACCGCCCGTCATATCCCACGGAGCTTATCGAATATCTTTATGAAACGGCTCAGACCGATTCCGCTGCGGATATTGGCGCAGGCACGGGAATTTTCACCAGACTGCTTATGAACAAGCCATGGAAAGTCACTGCTGTTGAACCCAACGCAGATATGCTCCGAAAGATATTATCCCATAAGGACATCAGCGTGATAAACGGCACTGCCGAGCATACAGGGCTTCCCGACAATTCAGTGGGACTTGTTGCGGCGGCAACTGCTTTTCACTGGTTCGATGCCCCGAGCTTTTCAAAAGAGTGCGAGAGGATACTTACCGATAAAAAGCTTGCAGCGATCATATTCAATGACCGTGTAAGCTGCCCCATGATTGACGAAAGAGATGAGCTTATGAAGCGTGCCTGTCCAAATTACAAGGGCGGTCATGCAGGGCTTATGTCAACAGGCGACGGGGACAGGTTTTTAAGGAATGATTTCCTTACCGACTGTGAATATACCGAATATTTCTTTGAGGAAGAATATGACCTTGAGCGTTTTCTGGGGGATAACTTTTCCCGTTCCTATGTTCCCAATGAGGGTCAGGAGGGGCATGGATATATCCGCCAAGCGCTTACAGATATTTTTTCAAGATACGAAAAGGGCGGAAAGGTCACAATACCATACAGAACGACCTGTTATCTTGGTCACATAAAACACCGAAAGGACGATTGAGCAATGAAAACATTATCACTTGAAAACGAGCTTAATTCCAACGCATATCCCGGCAGAGGAATCGTTATAGGCAGATCGGCAGACGGAAAAACTGCCGTTACCGCATATTTTATCATGGGTAGAAGCGTAAACTCCCGCAACAGAGTTTTCACTGAAACAGCTGACGGCATCAAGACCGAGGCTGCTGACCCTTCAAAGCTGTCCGATCCCCATCTTATCATCTACTCTCCCGTAAGAGTTCTTGGCAACAAGACCATCGTTACCAACGGCGACCAGACCGATACCATCTACGAGCTTATGGACAAGCAGCAGACCTTTGAGCAGTCTCTCAGAACAAGAGAGTACGAAGACGACGCTCCCAACTTCACCCCCAGAATTTCAGGCATCATGCACGTTGAGAACGGCGAGTACAATTACGCAATGTCTATCCTCAAGTCTGCAGACGGCAACCCCGATTCCTGCGAGAGATTTACCTTTGCTTACAGTACACCTGTAAACGGTGTTGGTCATTTTATCCACACCTATATGGGCGACGGCAATCCTCTTCCCAGCTTTGAGGGCGAGCCTAAGAAGGTAGAGCTTGGCAATGACAGCATTGACGAGTTTGCTTCAAAGGTTTGGAACGCTCTTAATGAAGATAACAAGGTATCCCTTTTTGTAAGATATATCGACATCGCAACAGGCAAGTGCGAGTCAAGGATCATCAACAAGTACGCCAAGTGCGAATGATTTTGAAAGGAAGTAATAATCATGGCAAACGAAATGCAGCTTAAATACGGATGCAACCCCAATCAGAAGCCTTCAAGAATTTTTATGGCAGACGGCAGCGAGCTTCCCATTGAAGTTCTCAACGGCAAGCCCGGATATATCAATCTCCTGGACGCTTTCAACGGCTGGCAGCTTGTAAAGGAGCTTAAAAAGGCAACTGGTCTTTGTGCAGCAACCTCTTTCAAGCACGTTTCTCCCGCAGGCGCAGCAGTAGGCAAGCCTCTTTCCGACACTCTCAAGAAGATCTACTGGGTAGATGATCTGGGCGAACTTTCTCCTCTGGCTTGCGCATATGCAAGAGCAAGAGGCGCTGACAGAATGTCATCCTACGGCGATTTCATCGCTCTTTCCGATGTGTGCGACGTTTGCACCGCAAAGATGATCCAGAGAGAGGTTTCCGACGGAGTTATTGCTCCCGGCTACACCGATGAGGCTCTTGAAATTCTCAAGTCCAAGAGAAAGGGCACTTACAATATCATCAAGATAGACGAGAGCTATGTTCCCGCTCCTATCGAGAGAAAGCAGGTTTACGGCGTTACATTCGAGCAGGGCAGAAACGAGCTTGATATCAACACAGAGCTGCTTGCAAATATTGTTACCGATAACAAGAATATCCCCGATGACAAGAAGAATGATCTTCTCATTTCCCTTATCACCCTTAAATATACCCAGTCCAACTCCGTTTGCTACGTAAAGGACGGCCAGGCAATAGGCATCGGCGCAGGTCAGCAGTCAAGAATCCACTGCACACGTCTTGCAGGTCAGAAGGCTGACAACTGGTGGCTGAGACAGAACCCCAAGGTAATGGCTCTTCCTTTCAAGGCTGACGTAAGACGTGCAGACCGTGACAACGCTATCGACGTTTATATCGGCGATGAGTATGAGGACGTTCTGAGAGACGGTGAGTGGCAGAAGGTATTCACCGAGAAGCCCGAAGTCCTCACTGTTGAGGAAAAGAAGGCATGGATCGCTAAGAACACCGATGTTTGCCTCGGTTCCGACGCTTTCTTCCCCTTCGGCGACAATATCGAGCGTGCTCATAAGTCAGGCGTTAAGTATATCGCACAGCCCGGCGGCTCTATCCGTGACGACAACGTTATCGAGACCTGCAACAAGTACGATATCGCAATGGCATTTACAGGAATCCGTCTCTTCCACCACTAATGATGAAAAAAATTATCATTATGCTATCGCTGGCACTGGCGCTTACTGCGTGCGGTGCGGCTGACAGCTCTGTTGCCGATGATCCCGATGTGATGATAGAGACCTCTGCTTTTGAAGCGGCTGAACCTGTGATATACAGCGGCAGCGGATATTCCATTGAGATACCCGATACATGGAAAAAATCTGATGTTCAGCAGGAGGGTATCGACTGCGCATTGCAGCCTGCATATCCTCATAATGACACCGAAGCCGCAACACTGCTCATATTTCAGGTGAACGAGGGCACGGGCGAAAGCTCAGTTGCTGAGATAGGCGCTCTTCTGGAAGAGCAGTACAATAGCATGGCTGACTATACCGTTGCTGACAGCGGTGCCTGCACGGCAGGAAGCTGTGACGGCTATTTTGTTACGATAAAGCGTGAAGCTGAGGGAATGACTCTCTGCACAAAGCATATCGTCACTGTTGATGACAGCTGCCTTTACAGCATAATACTTACAGCAGCAGAGGAGCAGTTCGATTCCGCACAGTCGGAAGCTCAGGCGATAATAGATTCCTTTACAATCGACTAAAACTTTCTGAAAGGATGAAAAAAATGGATATACTGGTAGTAGGCAGCGGCGGACGTGAGCACGCTATTATAATGAAGCTTGCCGAAAGTCCACGTGTTAACAAGCTTTACTGCACACCCGGAAACGGCGGAATTTCCCGCTATGCCGAGTGCTTTGACGTTAAGGCAACCGATATCGGGGGCGTTGTGGCTCTTGCAAAGAAGCTCAAGGTCGATATGGTTGCAGTTGCTCCCGATGATCCTCTGGTTCTGGGAATGGTAGATGCTCTCAATGCAGAGGGAATCATGACCTTCGGTCCCAACAAGGCTGCTGCTATTATTGAGGGAAGCAAGGTATTTTCCAAGCACCTGATGAAGAAGTACAATATCCCCACAGCAGGATATGAAGTATTTTCCGACAGTGCTTCCGCTATCGCATATCTTAAGGAGCAGAACACATATCCCGCAGTTATCAAGGCTGACGGACTTGCTTTGGGCAAGGGCGTTATAATCGCTCAGAACGAGGAAGAGGCTGTTGAGGCTGTAAAGTCCATGATAGATGACAAGCAATTCGGCGAAAGCAGCGCAACTGTAGTTATCGAGGAATTTCTTACGGGTCCTGAGGTATCAGTTCTTTCCTTTACAGACGGCAAGACTGTAGTTCCTATGATATCCTCCATGGATCACAAGCGTGCTTATGATAATGACGAGGGACTTAACACAGGCGGAATGGGCACAGTTGCTCCCAACCCTTATTACACCGATGAGGTAGCTAAGGAGTGCATGGAGAAGATCTTCCTGCCTACCATCAACGCTATGAACGCCGAGGGACGCACCTTTAAGGGCTGCCTTTACTTCGGTCTTATGATAACCCCCAAGGGCCCCAGAGTTATTGAGTATAACTGCCGTTTCGGCGATCCCGAGACACAGGTAGTTCTTCCTCTGCTGGACGGCGACCTCTGCGAGATATTCGAGGCTATCTACAACGGCACTCTTGCAGATGTTGACATCAAGTGGAAAAAGGAATACTGCACCTGCGTTGTTATGGCATCGGGCGGATATCCCAAGTCTTATCCCAAGGGACTGGAAATGCACGGACTTGACGATAAGGGTCAGGTCGAGGGCGCATTTGTTTATCATGCAGGCACCAAGTATGAGAACGGCAAGTTCTACACCAACGGCGGACGTGTTATTGGCGTGACCGCAACCGGCGCTACACTTCCCGAGGCTCTTGAAAAGTCCTATGCGGCAGTGGATAAGATATCCTTTGAAAATGCTCACTACCGTCACGATATCGGCAAGAGAGCAATGATGGCACTTAAATAATTTTAATGAAATAAAACAAAAGCTTATGTACCAATCAACTTTGGCACATAAGCTTTTTTGTTTATATTCGGTTAAATCAAAGCCTGCACTTGAAATCCTCATATCCAAACTCATGTTCAAGATGGATTTTCCCGTCAGTGTCTATGCGGTAAATAGCAGGAAGTCCGATGCCGTTAAAGGTGTTGTTTTTGCACATGGTGTATATTGCCATGTCGCAGAAAATAAGCCTGTCGCCTACGGAAAGGGGCTTGTCAAAGGAATAGTCGCCGATGATATCTCCGGCCAGACAGGTAGCGGCTCCGAGACGATAGGTGTAAGGCTTTTCGCCTGCCTTTCCGCTGCCTATGATGTTGGGGCGATATGGCATTTCCAGCACATCAGGCATATGGCAGGCAGCCGATGCGTCGATTATGGCATGGCTCACTCCGCCGCTTTCAAACACTTCAAGCACTTCCGATATAAGCCAGCCTGCATTAAGAGCCGCTGCCTCACCAGGTTCAATATATACCTGAACATCGTATTTATCCTGAATGCAGCTGATGACCTTGCAAAGCTTGTCAACATCATAATCATCTCTGGTGACGTGATGACCGCCGCCGAAGTTTACCCACTTCATTTTTGAAAGGTACTTGCCGAATTTCTCCTCAAAATGGGGGATAGTGCGCTCCAGAACGTCACTGTTCTGCTCGCACATGGTATGAAAATGCAGACCGCTGATGCCTTCCAGCTCGGATTCCTCAAAGTCGGAAGCACGAACTCCCAGACGGGAATTTCCTGAGCAGGGGTTATAGATATCCGTTGCTATTTCGGAATACTCGGGATTAACACGGATACCGCATTCAATGTGCCTGCCCTCGGATATCGCCTTGTTTACCATGGGGCGGAAGCGCTTCCACTGGTTAAAGCTGTTGAAGATAATGTGACCGCATATCTGTGTTATCTCTTCAAAGTGATCGGGGCGATAGGCAGGGGAGAAGATGTGTACTTCCTTTCCCGGCATTTCCTCGTATCCCAACTTTGCTTCATACAGTCCGCTGGCAGTTGTGCCGTCAAGATATTTTGCCATTAGGGGATATGTGCTGTACATTGAGAAAGCCTTCTGAGCCAGCAGCACCTTGCAGCCTGTCTTTTCGGAAACGCTGCGGAGAATTTTCATGTTCTTTTCAAGCAGCCGTTCATCGGTGACATAGCAGGGCGTTTTCAGCGAATTTATATCAAAGTCCATCATTTTGGAAGCTCCTTTCTGAAAAAAATGCTCCGCCGCAAGGACGGAGCATGATATCACTTGTCAGTCTTTTCTTCTTTTTCAAGCTCTTCTTCAACGGCTTCTTCATCAACTAGCTTAACATTGTCAAGCTGACTTTTCAGATTGTTGATAACGCTCTTGCGGTACTCGTCCCTGAGAGCAGCCTGTTCAGCTTTCTCTTCATCAGTAAGATTTTCTTTGTGAGCAAGCTCATTGATGCGGTTGATCTTATCCTGTGTCATAAAATCAGTTCTCCTTTGATTCCTCGGCGGAGTCGTCCTTCTTTGCTTCTTCGGCAGCCTTCTTGGCAGCAGCCTCGGCAGCTCTTTCCTTGTTTACCTGCTCAACAGTGCCTGCATGAGCAGTGGTCTTAAGGTCAGCGGGAAGCTCGGATACAAAGCCTTCAAGCTTTTCATATGCTATCTTGGCGGTGAAATCCATGCCGCTGGGACGGATATTTCTTGCGCCGAGTGTGTAAATATCACTGGAAACGGTGGTCATGCCGATAGAGCGCATAGCTCTGGGATTTTCCTTGTTGCTGTCAACAAAATCCTTGAGAGAGGAGCTGAAAGGAATGGAGAACTTGTCCTCGGGGAGAGAACCGGCCATTTTGAGTATCTCTGTTCCTCTGTCGTTGAGGGCAAGGATTCTTCCGTACATAGGAGGAGCCTTCAGGTCTTCGGACTTGATGCCGAAAAGTGTGTTGAGAAGTATTCTCTTGATACGAGCCATGGGGTAACGCTTTACCTTGATGGCGTTGAGCAGCTGCTCGAGTGTGCCTGACATTCTTGCAGCCTGGAAGATCCTGTTTTCAAGACCCTGACCTACATCGGGAACTGTTGCCAGTTCCTGAGGAGAAATGGTTCTCAGGCGGTACATAAGTATTCTTTCAAAGTTCTCGAACCAGCAGAGAAGCTCCTTGTCATCGTACTCGTTGATAGCGTCGGCAGTGTCCTTGGGAACGAATGCAGAGAAGTCCTCGCCGTCGTCGATAAGTCTGCGGATATATTCGCCGCTTGCGATGTTTCCGCTGTGCTCCTCGCCGTCATGAGCAGCACCCTCACGCTTAACGGTAAAGGGCTGTATCTTATCCATAAGACCGAGAATTTTCAGTGATTTGAGATATTCAACAGCAAGAATATTGTTGGGGGAGTTGAGCACGTCGCCTACCAGGGGGCCATACTTATAAGTTACCAGCTGATGAACAGCGTCGGGGAAAGGCATACCCTGTTCAAGCAGAGGCTTGAGGTTCTCGGGGGTGGTGACAGCCATAACAGCGTCTGCACATTCCTTGAGCTGGTCGATGCTGCCGCTTTCGCTGCCGAAAGAGATACCTTCAACGCATCTGAGGGAGCCGAGGAGCATAACACCGCAGCGTGCAAAAAGCTCAGCATTTGCAAGGCAGTACTGAACGGGCATTTCAATAACAAGGTCAACGCCGTTCTTTACAGCAATCTCAGCTCTCTTGAACTTGTCCATAAGAGCAGGCTCGCCACGCTGAACGTAGTTACCGCTCATAATTGCAACGATGTGAGTAGCACCTGTCTGCTTCTTGGTTTCTTCTATCTGGTAAATGTGTCCGTTATGGAAAGGATTGTATTCGCAGATGATTCCGTATGTTTTCATTAAAATAGTTCCTCCGGTTCTTTTCCGCAGCTGCCAAGGCATAGCTGCGCATATTGATAATTCATTATAACACATTCTCTGAAATAATGCAAGTATATTTTAAAATAAACATATGTAATATAAAATTTTATGTAAATTTTGTGCAGTTTTCAGGAGAAATTTACGTAGTCTCGATGATGACCACAGCCTGCTTTCCAAGGTCAAAAAAGCGCTCTTCAAAAAGGTCGAGCTTATATGTTCCCGTGCCTGCCTGAGGGTCATTTACGAAAACCAGATTGTTTTCAGTGTCATATCCCGTAAGCAGCAGGCAGTGCTCGTTGCCTATCCATTTGATAGTCTTGCCTGTGGATCTGTCCGTCCATGTGGCTCCCTTTGTGGTGGGCATCATCTTGCTTGTTGCCCAGACTATCACAGGGTAGCCCATATCAATGTATGAATACAGCCTGTCAGGCTCGCAGCCCGTAAGGTCATATACCTTGAAGCTCCTGTCGGGAACGGTTTTCAGAAATTTTTCCGCCGTGTTCACGATAACTTCCGCATAGCAGCCGTATGACCTGTAAACTCTGGGGTCGCCCACAAATACTTTTCGGTAATCGCTCTCACGGTATGCGCCTTTTTCAAGAAAGCTGTCCGCAAGAGAAGTGTGCTTTATGTTCAGATCATAGAAATTCAGCGCCATTGCAAGGGAAGTGACCTCGCAGCCTGTGGGAAGCTCGGGAAGCTGCTTTATCATGGGCGCTTTTACATGACCTGCCGGGGCATAATTCTTTACGGGTACGGTTATTTCGACATTTCTTGATATTTTTGAGCTGTCGTTCCTGCTTTTTACTGCAACGGTGTAGTTTCCTGCAATAAATCCGCTTTTTACCGTTGTCTTGCCGTCGGCTTTCAGCCAGTTTTTGCCGCCGTTTACCGAAATCATGTATTCTTCCGATGGAGAATAGTTTTCGATATCAATGCTGATGCTTCCGCCTTTGTAATGCTCTTCGCTTATGCCTGTTACGTTGATGAGAATCTCTTTGTCATGATTTATGCCACTGTCGCCCAGACATACAGCCTTTGTGTCGGATAGAGTGGAGCGCTTTCCCGTTACCATGGCGCACAGCTGATATGTGCCTTCGGGAAGAGAGGTGAAATGCACGCCGCTTTTTCCGTAAACAGGGATAAAGCCCTTGCCGCCGTTGAGGCTTATGCTGTACTGCTGTGACGGGTCATAGTCTTTTATATAAACTGACAGACCGCTGCTGTCGGCATGATATCCGAAATCTGTTCTGTCATCAGCGGAGCATACGGCTCCGAATGTGCCTGATACTGCGGATATTATCAGCATAACAGCAAGCGTTCCGATTTTTCTGAGCATTACTTGGGACTATCCTTTCCGATGGCATTATCTGCCGAGATTTTGGTTAGAGAATTTGACAGGTATCTTTACTCCGTCCTTGAAAGCGGTTTTTACTGACGGGTCACAGTCATCTGTTCGGAACAGTGCATAAGTGCCGTCATCGCCCTCATAGATAAGGCAGCTTTTCATGGGATTGTCGATACATACATAGCTGTCGCCATATACAAAGTCTGCGGTCATGTCGGGCGTGGGATAAACAGTGAAGCGCTCGTCCTCGGCTACATTTCCATATTCGTAGGGGATAAGGACTTCGGCAAAATCCTCGTCCTCGGTGAAGCCGTCCGGCAGGCGAAACTCTGCGTAAAGCGTATCTGAATCGAAATTCCTGTGCATACGGGCATAGCTCAGCTCTGCGCCCTCGGGAAGCTCAGTAAGCTCCAGCTCATTCATAACCTGAGCCATCTGAGACTCGGTCAGAGAATCGGCATAAAGTGCATATGTGAGTGTAAAATTATCCTTGATAAAGTACCAGCCCGCATACAGAACAGCAAATATCAGCAGGGAGATAACGGTATAAAGTTTGTTTTTCGGGTCAACGGGAGGGCGGCCCTCGTCCTCATTATCGACTGCGGGCAAATTCTCTTCGCTCATTATGTGAAGCTCCTTTGTAAAATAATATTTTATTATATCATACTGATTTGTTTTTTTCAACTGTTTGAGGAGAATAAATTTGCATATGAAAATCAGTTCGGCGCAGTGCCGCAAAAATCAACTTGTGATTGACAGCGGAAAATTACTGTGGTATAATTATATCAACGGCAAAAAGGCCGAAATGTTCTCGGAAAGGTGATTGTTTTTATGGAATTTACTGATTTGCAGAACGCCCTCAAGGACGCTATGAAAGCAAGAGATACTGACAGAAAGGAAGCTGTGCAGACTCTTATCGCTGCTGTAAAAAAAGCAGCTATCGACGCAGGCACAAGGGATAATATCACATCTGAACTGGTTGACGGCGTTATCCTCAAGGAGCTGAAGGTGGCAAAGGAACAGGTGGATACCTGCCCTGCCGAGTATGCCGAGCAGCTCGATGAGTACAGGCGCAAGTATGATATAATCAAGAGCTTTGCTCCCGCACAGATGAGCGAGGAAGAGCTTTATCCCATTATCAAGGAAAAATTCGGCGAGCTTATCGCTTCCGGCAATAAGGGCGCTTATATGAAGGCTGTTATGGCTGAGCTTAAAGGCAAGGCTGACGGAAAGCTTATCAACAAGGTAATATCCGATATCGCAGCAGGCAAATAAGCCTGATATGATGTTTCAAGTGCTTAACATTCGTGAAGTGTTAAGCACTTTTTCATATTAGCGTCCAAAATATTGCCTTTTATTTACTATATGTCGATTGACGTGCATACTATAATGTGCTATACTATATTTAATATATGAGCGATGTAATTATTGTATATATGCAATGAGTTTTGCATATTGTGCGGAAGCGAGGGGTTAATGTGATAGGCGGTCAGAAGATAATTGCCGTTTGTGCTGCAAAGGTCCATGAAGACGATGTTCAGAGCTATCTGTACCCGCTCCATCTGGCACTGGATAAGAACGGATATAAGGATCTTGTTCTGGCAACTACCACAGATCTGTACGAAAATAATCTGTTTGACAAGGGCGAGGCTGGCATATTCAGGCTTATCGACTCCAATATGATTGACGCTGTTGTTTTATTTGCAAATACGCTCAAAAATGATTTTTACATAGACGATATCATAAAATTTGCAGCCAAAAGGTCATGTCCCGTTATTGTTGTAGATGACAGCAGGGAGCATGAGGGCTGCACAAATGTGCTTTTTGATGAGTCCGACGCTTTTTATAAGCTGGTAGATCATCTGGCGGAAAAGCACCATTTTACTAAGATAAACTGCATTGCGGGCATAAAGGGCAACAGCATTTCCGAAAGGCGTGAGGCAATATACAAGCAGGTGCTGGCTGAGCATGGCATTCCGTTTGAGGAAAAGCGTTTCGGCTACGGCTGCTTCTATTCCTATCCCACCAAGCAGGTAATGCAGGGCTTTCTTGATGACCCCGACGGTCTTCCCGAAGCAATAGTCTGCATAAACGATTCTATGGCAATAACTGTCTGCGAAATGCTCAGCGAGAGAGGGATAAAGGTTCCGGAGCAGGTAGCTGTCACAGGATTTGACGGCATTGAGCAGGAAAAGTACAATTTTCCAAGAATTTCCACCTGCCGCCGTGATATGGACAAGTTTGCCCAAATGATAGCGGATATCCTCAAAAAGCTTTTTGACGGCGGTCAGACCGAAAGCTGCTATAAATTTCCATACACTGTTGACTATTCCGAATCATGCGGCTGTAAGGAAATTTCCGAGGCTCATGTGAACAAATCCCTTAATCTGATGTTTGACAGAATAAATGACGATTACCGCATCAGCCGTTCCATGAACAATATGATGGCAAAGCTTGCCAATGTTACCGACATTGAGCAGATACGAAGGATATTAAAATCCTACATGAACTGCAATACATATGTCTGTGTGAACAAGGATTTCCATGATATGAACGATACGGAGCATACCTATAGCAATTCACCGTTCACCGATGATATGATATACAGCAAATATTTTTATGGCACAAATAACGTTGAAACAGGAAGATATCTCAGAAATGATTTGTTCCCCGACAAGGATATGCTTGCAGACACGGATTCGCTCCCGTTTTTTATGCCGCTGCATGACAGAAGCAATATTTACGGCTATATGATATTGTTTGCGGTCAATGAGCGCAGGGAGTATTTCTCTCAGTCTATCAGAAACGCACAAAGGTTCATTGCGTCTCTCAACACCAGCATGAGCACGTATGTTCAGCAGAGAACGCTTCGTATGTCAAATGACAGGCTCAATGATATCCAGAACAATATCATTTCCAGCTTTGCGGATATGGTTGAGTCAAGGGACAAGTTCACAGGCAAGCACGTCAAGCGGACAGGGGAGTATCTCAAAGTATTCAGCTCCCATCTTGCAGGTCTGCCTGAGTATTCCGAGGTGCTGAGCGATGAGTACAGGCAGCTGATGTACAAGGCGGCTCCATTGCATGATATCGGCAAGATAAAGATATCGGACAGTATCCTTAACAAGCCCGGAAGGCTTATTCCCGAGGAGTTTGATGTTATCAAGACCCACACTATCGAGGGTGCAAAGATAATCGAGCAGACGCTCAGGAATATTGAAAACAACGATTATATAGAAACAGCCGAGCAAATGGCACTCTATCACCATGAAAAGTGGAACGGTACGGGCTATCCTATGGGGCTTGCAGGTGAGCAGATACCCTTGTGCGCAAGGATAATGGCTGTAGTCGATGTTTTTGATGCGCTTACCAGCAAAAGAGTTTATAAGGACGCATTTTCTGTGGATAAGGCCATTGATATTCTGAAAGAATCATCGGGAAGCCACTTTGAACCCGAGCTTGTAGATGAATTTATAAAGATACGCAGCAAGATAGAAAAGGTGTTTGAAGAAAATTCTGATTGAATAATTCTTTTATTTGCCAATAAAAATCCCCTTTGGCATTATAATATTTGACATTAGCTTCTGTTAGGCGGAAGAAGCTTTTAGGGGCAATAAGTTTAAACGATCAGAGATCATTTCGCTGCTTTTTACATATAATGCTCCCCCCCCTTTTTTTGGAGGATAAATGAATCGGTTATAACAAAAAAAGCCGCCGCTTCCGTTTTATTTCGGAAGCGGCGGCTTTTTTTATTCATCTCAGAACTGTTTTATCAGAAATCAACCTCAGTGTCGTAGTAGCAGCACTTAAGAAGCTTTTCCATCTCTTCCTGAGAAGGCTGACGGGGGTTGGAGCCTGTGCACGCATCTGCAATGGCGTTCTTTGCGATCTCGGGAAGTCTCTCCAGGAATACGTTCTCGGGAACAAAGCCCTGCTCTGCGGGATAGCTGTCAGCACCGTAGTGGTTGATGCTGTGAGGAATGTTCAGCTTGTCATTCATGCCTCTGAGGTATGTAATGAGAAGCTGTATCTTTTCTTCCTTGCTGTTTCCGCCCAGACTCATAAAGTCGGAGATCTCAGCGTAACGGTCTGCTGCCTCGGGATTCTTTGCGTTGTATGCGATTACCTTGGGCAGATACATTGCGTTTGCGGCACCGTGGATAATGTGAGAGCCGTAATCGGCAAAAGCTGCGCCTGTCTTGTGAGCCATGGAGTGAACGATACCCAGAAGAGCATTGGAGAATGCCATACCTGCCAGGCACTGTGCGTTGTGCATAGAATCTCTCTTAGCCATATCGCCGTTGTAGGAATCGATAAGGTCATGCTCGATCATCTTGATAGCGTGGAGAGCGAGAGGGTCGGAGTAATCACAGTGTGCGGTGGAAACATATGCCTCGATTGCGTGTGTCATAGCGTCCATACCTGTGTGAGCAACAAGCTTCTTGGGCATTGTTTCAGCCAGGTCAGGGTCAACGATAGCAACATCGGGGGTGATCTCAAAGTCAGCGATAGGATACTTTATTCCCTTGCTGTAGTCGGTGATGATAGAGAAAGCAGTTACCTCGGTAGCTGTGCCTGATGTGGAGGGGATAGCGCAGAAATGAGCCTTCTTGCGCAGCTTGGGAAGACCGAATACCTTGCACATATCCTCAAATGTTACATCGGGATATTCGTACTTTATCCACATAGCTTTTGCAGCGTCGATAGGTGAGCCACCGCCCATAGCAATTATCCAGTCAGGCTGGAACTTGAGCATAGCGTCAGCGCCCTTCATAACAGTTTCAACTGAGGGGTCAGGCTCGATGCCTTCATAAAGCTGAACCTCCATGCCTGCTTCCTTGAGGTATTCCACAGCTCGGTCGAGAAAACCGTTTCTCTTCATTGAGCCGCCGCCCACGCAGATCATAGCTCTCTTTCCTTCGAGAGTCTTCAGAGTTTCAAGGCAACCCTTTCCGTGGTAAATATCTCTCGGTAATGTAAATCTTGCCATAAAATAAACCTCCTTATTTATTTGCAGATAACTATATTTGTAATATTCACCAAAAATATTACCTCATAGCCTTATTTTATCACACAAAATGCTGTTTGTAAAATATAAAATTATTCATATTCACATATACATTTATACATGAGCAGACCTCAATAATAAGCTTTATAGAAAAAATACCGGCATTTTTTATTTAATTTGTATAAAAATACATAAGCACTCTTGAAAAATAGAGCCTTTTATGTTATTATTATATAATAAATGGATATGGTATGAGCAGCTGTATAACAAAATGTACTAAGCTGTTTCATCTGGCTACAACAAAGAAAGGATAAAGGCTGATGAATGAATATCTGATATGCAAGGTACTTGATGAGCAGGGCAAGATATCTTTTGTGGTATTTGATGAGGACAGTATGTCGGTCAGCGAGTATGATATCGCTGATATAACCCAGAAAATAGTTCACCGTGAGATATACAACGCAAAGCTTGAAAATTCTGTTGTAAAAATAACCGACAGCAAGCACGCTCTGGCAAAGCTTACATATGAAGAGAGAAAGCACTCTACTGCATTCTATATTATCAATCAGTACAAGTCGCCCTTTGATTCGGTGATGTATGCTGCTGTAAGCAACACCGGCGAGCTGTTTGAGTTTTCGGCAAATTCCGCAGCCGACTTTTTCAAGGATAAAAAGGTGGTAAACGGATATCTGAACAAAAGCGGACTTCATGTTATAAATATTCCAACGTTTACAACAGCGCTTCATAAGTCGCTTGAGCATACCAACGTTCATTAAGGCAGAAGGAAGGTAGGAGACGGTGAGCAAGGCATTTGCGGAGGCGTTCAGCGAATATATCAGCGAAAGCGACAGATGCTTCGGCTTTGTCTGCGACCTTTCTGACGGCACTTTCAGTATTGAAAACAGCTCGGGGCATTTCAAAAGCGTGCTTGTCGAGGGGATAAATCCCATAGTGCAGCTGCAAAAGGGCGATGCCGTTCACCCTGCGGACAGGGAAATGGTGTCAATGTTCTGCGGCGAGCTGCTGGCGCCCAAAGGTGTCTCCGAGCGTGACGGCAGTCTCAGCATAAGCTTCCGCCTCAATACAGGGGAAGCAAAGTCGCCTGTATATGAGTGGGTGATAATGAATATTATCCCACGCAGCGACGGCAATGACAATATAAACAGCATTATCGGCTGTATCCATATTATGACCGCCGAGGAGCTTGTCAATAAGGATATAGTTGACAGCTTCACCAATGATACTCACCCCAAGGTTTATGAAAACAGAGTTCGCTCCATTCTCGAAAGCGGAGCGAACACAGCTTTTGTACAGTTCGATATTGAAAAATTCAGGTTTATAAACACCGAATACAGCGAAAAAACAGGCAATGACATACTTGATCACATAAGAAACGGCCTTGATGCCATATGCGCCGAGAAGCAGGTGCATTTTCGTCTTGCCGCCGATATTTTTGTTATAGTCACGGCTTATAACAGCCGTGACGAAATAGATGTTCTTATCGGAAATATAAACAGGCTTCTCAGCCGATACGGCAGCATTGAATATAAGCTTGTGTTCGGCGTGTATTTTGCCGATGAAGGGGATAAGACGGCTCCTGTGCGCATACTTATGGACCGTGTGGCTCTGGCAAGGGAATCTGTAAAGGGCAGTGCACTGAAAAATGTGGGCTATTACGCCAAAAATCAGGAAAATGTGCTTAACCTCCGCAGGCAGATAGAGGAAAGAATGTATTATGCGCTGGAGCATAACGAGTTTGAGATGTATCTTCAGCCAAAGTACAGCATTGAAGCCAATAAGATAGTTGGCGCTGAGGCGCTGGCAAGATGGCGGCACCCCGAGTACGGTCTTATTTTTCCTGCTGACTTTATTCCCGTGTTCGAGCAGAACGGATTTATCATCAAGCTTGATGAATACATCTGGGAGCAGGCGTGCAAGGCTGTGCGCAAGTGGATAGATATGGGCCGTGAACCTGTGACTATTTCCATAAATATTTCAAGGGTGCATCTTGACAGCGGCGATTTTATCGGCAAGCTCAATGCGCTTATCAAAAAGTATGATATTCCCCAGAAGTATATTGAGACGGAAATAACCGAAACAGTGGAAAATTCCAGAACGGAAAATGCGGTGCGTGAGCTTAAAGACAACGGCTATGTGCTGCTAATGGACGATTTCGGTGCGGGATATTCCTCCCTCAATACTCTCAAAAGCACTCCTTTTGACATTATCAAGATAGACAGGGCGTTTTTCAGCGAATTTATGCTTTCCGAAAGGGGCAAGAAGATAATTGCCCACACTATTGCAATGTCAAAGGACATCGGTCTTGATATGGTGGCTGAGGGCGTTGAGACAAAGGAGCAGGCAAGTTTTCTTTCCCAGTGCGGCTGCGATACGGTTCAAGGCTTTTTGTATTCAAAGCCTGTCCCTCTGGCTGAATTTGAGAAAATGGCTTACGGAGCGTAAGTTTCCTGAGCGGATATTACTGATATAATTCTGCATCTGTGCATATTGTGGGCACAGGTGCAGGTTATTTTTGCGCCAATATGCGGTTATATACATATCACTTTTGGCATTAAGCGATAATCAACAAAAATTCGCTGCATATTGAAAACGTTTTTATGCAGTTGTTAAAAGTCGCTTTTTTAAGCCGCAGATCCTGTCAAGCTATTTGTAAAAAATTGTAGGATTGCATAATAAACGCACGTCAATAGTATGAAAAATTACACTTGCCAAATATAGAAAAAGGTTGTATAATACTAGATATAGTGGTTTTGCAGATGACAGACCCGTGTATATAGTGTTCCGCCTAAGAACGGGACGGCAGATATACACAGGATTTTTTTTACGCAAAACATATATCAAGACATAAAATGAGTTGAAATTCATGTCGTTCAGGCTTGAACGATATCAAATGAGACGGGGTTATGCTGCTTCTCGGGCTGATCGGAAGGCAGGGCTTTGAAAGGATGAGTAGATTTAATGAAGATTATCAAAAGAAACGGATCGGAAGAGAATTTTGACGTTTCAAAGATCTCCGCTGCCGTTGCAAAGGCTAACAAGGCGTGCGAAAAGGGAGCTATTTCCGCAGAGGAAATAGAGGACGTTGCCGATTACGTTGAATATAAGTGCAATAAGATGAACAGAGCCGTATCCGTGGAGGAGATCCAGGATATGGTGGAAAATCAGCTTATGGCAAAGGGCGCTTTTGAGCTGGCAAGAAGATATGTAAGATATCGCTATACCCGTTCCCTTATCCGTAAAGCCAACACTACCGACAATAAGATACTTACCCTTATCGAGTGCAGCAATGAAGAGGTCAAGCAGGAAAATTCCAACAAGAACCCTACAGTCAACAGCGTTCAGCGTGACTATATGGCAGGCGAGGTCAGCCGTGACCTTACAAAGAGACTGCTGCTCCCTCAGGATATTATAGAAGCTCACGAGCAGGGCATAATCCACTTCCATGATGCGGATTATTTTGCTCAGCATATGCACAACTGTGACCTTGTAAATCTGGAGGATATGCTCCAGAACGGCACTGTTATCAGCGAGACTCTTATTGAAAAGCCCCACAGCTTTTCCACAGCCTGCAACATCGCTACTCAGATAATCGCACAGGTTGCTTCCAACCAGTACGGCGGTCAGAGTATCAGCCTTGCACATCTGGCTCCTTTCGTTCAGATATCCCGTGAGAAGATAAAGCGTGAGTTTGATGCCGAGGTCAAGGAGTTGGGCTGCAATCCCGATGAGGAAACAAGAGCAAGAATAGTTGAGGATCGTCTGCGCAAGGAGATAACAAGAGGCGTTCAGACTATCCAGTATCAGGTCGTAACTCTTTTGACCACCAACGGACAGGCTCCCTTTGTTACCGTATTCATGTACCTTAACGAAGCAAAGAACGAGCGTGAGAAGAAAGACCTTGCAATGATAATCGAGGAAACTCTCAGGCAGAGATATCAGGGCGTAAAGAACGAGTCAGGCGTGTGGGTAACTCCCGCATTCCCCAAGCTTATTTATGTGCTTGAGGACGATAACGTTGACGAAGGCTCCGAGTATTATTATCTGACCGAGCTTGCGGCTAAATGCACCGCAAAGAGAATGGTTCCCGACTATATTTCCGAAAAGAAGATGAAGGAGCTTAAAGGTGACGTTTACACCTGCATGGGCTGCCGTTCATTCCTTACCGCCGACCGTTCTTACAAGAAGGGCAACCTTGCAAATGCAGGAAACTACAAGGAAGGCGAGCATAAATATTACGGACGCTTCAATCAGGGCGTTGTTACCATCAATCTGGTAGATATCGGACTCAGCGCAGGCAAGGATATGAACAAGTTCTGGTCGATATTCGACGAAAGAATGGATCTTTGCCACAGAGCACTCAGATGCCGCCACGAACGTCTCAAGGGTACTCTTTCCGATGTTGCGCCTATCCTCTGGCAGTACGGCGCTCTTGCCCGACTGAAAAAGGGCGAGGAGATAGACAGGCTGCTTTACGACGGATATTCCACCATTTCCCTTGGCTATGCAGGTCTCTGGGAGTGCGTTTACAGCCTTATCGGCAAGAAGCTCACCGAGCCTGAGGGCAAGGAGCTTGGACTTGAGATAATGCGCAAGCTCAATGAGTACTGCGCTAAGTGGAAGGACGAGGAAAACATCGACTACAGTATCTACGGAACTCCTCTCGAATCCACCACCTACGAGTTTGCAAAGTGCCTCCAGAAGCGCTTTGGCATCGTAAAGGGCGTTACCGATAAGAATTACATCACAAACAGCTATCACGTTCACGTTACCGAGCCTGTGGACGCTTTCACAAAGCTGAAGTTGGAATCCGAGTTCCAGGCACTTTCTCCCGGAGGAGCTATCAGCTATGTTGAGGTGCCAAATATGCTCCACAACATTTCTGCTGTAATGCAGGTCATCAGATTTATCTATGACAATATCATGTATGCCGAGCTCAACACCAAGAGCGACTATTGCCAGGTATGCGGCTACGACGGCGAGATAAAGATCGTCGAGGACGATGGTAAGCTGGTATGGGAGTGCCCTCAGTGCGGAAACCGTAATCAGGACAAGATGAACGTTGCCAGACGTACCTGCGGATACATCGGCACCCAGTTCTGGAATCAGGGAAGAACTCAGGAGATCAAGGAGAGGGTGCTTCATCTGTAATGAGGTACGGTGAAATAAAAAATTGTGATATAGCCAACGGCGAGGGCGTAAGAGTAACGCTCTTCGTCTCGGGCTGCACCCATCACTGCAAGGGTTGCTTCAATCCCGATACATGGGATTTTGATTATGGTATGCCTTATACCACAGAGACGGAGGAGAGCATTACCGATATGCTCCGTCCGTCATATATAAACGGACTTACTCTTCTGGGCGGCGAGCCTATGGAGCCTGATAATCAGCGTGCGCTGCTTTCGCTGGTCAAGCGTGTAAAGCTGCTTTTCCCCGAAAAGGATATTTGGTGCTATTCGGGTTATACCTTTGAGGAGCTGACAGAGGAGAGCCGTGCAAGGTGCGAGTGTACCGATGAGCTGCTGTCATACATTGATGTTCTTGTTGACGGCGAATTTGTAGAGGAAAAGAAGAACATCAGCCTTGCGTTCAGAGGCTCGGAAAACCAGAGGATAATCGACCTGAAAAAGACCTTTGAAAAGGGCGATATCGTTATATATGAGCTTGAATGTGACAAAATAAAGTAATATTCGGACTGCCTGTTATATGTGCAGTCCTTTTTATTTTTGGGTGTATCAGAAAATTTTCAAAAACGGTTGCATTTTTTTCGGAAATATTGTATAATAGTACCATCGTTATACGCAGCGGCACGGGAAAAGAGCTGCTGCATCAAACTTAATTCAAAGGAGAGTTAAAAATGTACGAGAATATCATTGATACTATCGGCTTTGTTCAGCAGGCTGACCCCGAAGTCGGCGACGCTATGGCAAAGGAGCTTGCACGTCAGAAGAGAAACCTTGAGCTTATCGCCAGTGAAAACATCGTTTCCCCCGCAGTAATGGCTGCTATGGGCAGCGTTCTTACCAACAAGTATGCTGAGGGCTACCCCGGAAAGAGATATTACGGCGGCTGTGAGGACGTTGATATCGTTGAGACCATTGCTATCGAAAGAGCCAAGAAGCTTTTCGGAGCAAAGTATGCAAACGTTCAGGCTCATTCGGGCGCACAGGCAAATACAGCTGTTTATGTGGCTCTCCTTACACCCGGTGATACTGTAATGGGCATGAGCCTTGCTCACGGCGGTCACCTTACTCACGGTTCTCCCGTAAATATTTCCGGAAAATACTTCAACTTTGTTCCCTATGGCACAAATGATGAGGGCTATATAGACTATGAGGCTCTTTACAAGGAAGCTAACAAGTGCAAGCCCAAGCTTATCGTTGCAGGTGCTTCCGCATACCCCAGAGCTATTGATTTTGAAAAGCTCTCCGAGATCTCAAGAGCTGTAGGCGCATATCTCATGGTAGATATGGCTCACATCGCAGGTCTTGTTGCAGCAGGTCAGCATCAGTCTCCCGTTCCTTATGCCGATATCGTTACAACAACTACTCACAAGACCCTCAGAGGCCCCAGAGGCGGTCTTATCCTTACAAATAACGAGTATCTTGCAAAGAAGATCAATTCCGCTATCTTCCCAGGTACACAGGGCGGACCTCTTATGCACGTTATCGCAGGTAAGGCTGTATGCTTCGGCGAGGCTCTCAAGCCTGAGTTCAAGGAGTACGGCAGAAAGATCGTTGAGAATGCACAGGCTCTTGCAAAGGGTCTTCTTGACAGGGGCTTTGACCTTGTATCCGGCGGTACAGACAATCACCTTATGCTGGTTGACCTTCGTCCCTTTGACCTTACCGGTAAGGAATTCGAGCGCCGTCTTGATGAGGTTTATATCACCGTCAACAAGAATGCTATCCCCAACGACCCTCAGAAGCCCTTCGTTACAAGCGGCGTAAGAGTAGGTACTCCCGCAGTTACAACAAGAGGTCTGGACACCTCCGATATGGAGAAGATCGCAGAATTTATGTACCTTGCAGCTAAGAATTTCGACGGCAATGTTGAAAATATCCGTGCAGGCGTTACAGAGATCTGCAAGAAGCACCCTCTTTACGAATAAGAATATTTCGGAGGCAGGAGGCAGTTTGTCTCCTGCCTCTTTTTTGAGGTATGATATGACACTTTGCGGCGACAGATATACGGTGGATCTTCAAATAGATAATACATATACTCTCGGCTCTGTTGATAACAGGAAATATGATATTGTGCTCGATCCCGAGCAGCTCAGACGACCCAATGACTGCATATGTCTTAGCATTACGGTTTATGGCGATATGCCGAGGACGGCTTTGCTTATCACAAATAATAACGCAGGAGGAACGCCGTCTGCCGTTTTGGAAGATGATATGATCGTTATTCTGTGCGACTGTTATTTATATAAGCTGCGGCTTGATAATCTTGAAATTATTCTCCGCAGGGAAATTGAGCTTTATGGCTGTTCCTTTGAGCTGTGCAAAGCAGAGAACGGCTGGATAATTTACGGCGAGATGGAGATCATCGGACTTAATAGAGACTTTAATAAAATATGGTCCTTTTCAGGTCATGACATTTTTGTTTCCTGCAATAATGAATGCTGCTTTGAGATGACAAAGGACGAAATATTGCTGTGCGATTGGCAGGGCTGTCATTATACCTTGAATTATGACGGCAGCCTGCTCAGGGAATGGAAATAAGTGACATCGTGATGCAGTAACACAAACAATATACAGAAATGAGGACAGATCATATGAACGCTCCCATATTCACAATAGTAATTCCCGCACACAATGAAGAGAAATACATAGGCAAATGTATTGAAGCAATAAGAGCAGCCTCCGCTCATTTTGATAAGGAAGCGGTTCAGATAATAGTTTCCGCCAATCGCTGTACCGATGAAACAGTGGCAATATCACGCAGAATGGGCGCAGAGGTATGCGAAAACACTGTCAGATGTATAAGCGCTGTAAGAAATCAGGGTGCTGCTCTTGCAAAGGGCAGGATACTTATTTTTATAGATGCCGACAGCTGTATGTCCGAAGGCTCCCTGACTGAAATTCGTGAAATGCTCTCATCAGGTGAGTTTATAGGCGGTGGAACACGGGCAAAATTCGACAGAATGTCCCTTGGCATAATAGTAAGCTCCGCTTATATCGCCACGCAGATAATCCCAATAATGAAAAAGCACAAGACGGCTCTTATGGGCGGAATGTTCTGGTGCTATCGTGAGGATTTTAAAAAGCTGGGCGGCTTTGACGAAAGCATGGTAAGCGTTGAGGATTTGGACTTTGCCATACGCTTAAAACAGTTGGGAGACAGCTGCGGGAAGAAATACGGCGTGCTTAAAAAGTCATATATCGTTACCTCCAGCAGAAAGTTTGACCGGTTCGGTGACTGGTATCTCGTAAAGAACCGCAGCCTTACAAAGGCTATTTTCACGGGAAAAGACCGTGAGGCTGCCGACAAATTTTATTATGACGCAAGAAAATGACACATGGCATAAAGTTCCTGCCCCGTGAAAAGCATTTTCCCAAGGAATGTGAGCAGGCAAGAAAGGATACTCTTGCCATTATACTTGATACGCTTGATAAATGGCACGTTTAATATCATAAAAGGAAGTGATGAAAATGTCCGCACCTCTTGCAGACAGAATACGCCCCAAAACTCTTGACGAGGTGGTGGGACAGCGCCATCTGTTGGATAAAGGAAAATATCTGCGGAGAATAATAGACGGCGGAAATATCCCCAATATGATATTTTACGGTCCCTCGGGAGTGGGCAAGACCACTGTTGCCCGCATTATTGCTGAAAATTCGGGAATGAAGCTCCACAAGCTCAACGGAACCTCAGCGGGAATATCCGACATCAAGGACGTTATTGCCGATACGGACACCATTGACGGCATGAACGGCGTTCTGCTGTACCTTGATGAGATACAGTATCTTAACAAAAAGCAGCAGCAGTCCTTGCTTGAATATATCGAGAACGGGCAGATAACGCTCATAGCTTCCACTACCGAAAATCCATATTTCTACGTTTATAATGCCATACTCAGCCGAAGTGCCGTTTTTGAGTTCAAGCCAGTTACGGCAGAAGATATCGTCCCTGCCGTTGAAAGGGCGTTCAGATTTCTCTCTCAGGAGTCTGGCGTTAAGATAAAAACGGAAAAGGGCGTGTGCGAATATATTGCCCGTGGCTGCGGCGGCGATGTGAGAAAGTCCGTCAGCGTGTGCGAGCTGTGCTTTTTAGGTGCGGAAAACAACGGCGAGGAAGCAAGGATAACTCTTGAAGAGGCAAAATCTCTTACTCAGCGCAGCAATATGCACTATGACCGTGACGGCGATCAGCATTATGATATTCTGTCGGCGCTGCAAAAGTCCATTCGTGGTTCCGATGAAAATGCTGCGGTGCATTATGCCGCACGCCTTATCGAAGCAGGGGACATTATCTCCCTTTCAAGGCGGCTCCTTGTTATAGCGGCGGAGGACGTGGGACTTGCCTACCCTCAGGCGATACCCATAGTAAAAGCCTGCGTTGACAGCGCAATGCAGCTGGGGCTTCCCGAAGCACGTATCCCTCTGGGAGATGCGGTGGTGCTTCTTGCCACTGCGCCAAAGTCAAATTCGGGCTATATGGCGATAAATTCCGCCCTTGAGGACGTGCGCACCAAAGAATGCGGCGACTTTCCACGTCATCTCCAGAACAAGCACTGTGATGGTGAGGACGCACAGGTCAAGGGTCAGCATTACCTTTATCCCCACGACTATCCCAATCATTATGTTAAGCAGCAGTATCTGCCCGACCCTATCAAGGACAGGGTGTATTACCATTTCGGTGAGAACAAGAGCGAGCAGGCAGCCCTTGCCTATCGCCGCCGTATCCTTGAAGAAGAGGAGAAGCGCACGGGCAGAAAATAAGCCTGAAACAGTATAAAGATCCCTTATCCTGCCCATAATTACGGCGGAGGGGATAGCTATGCAGATCATCGGGAGAAGAATAATCATAACGGCAGCCGTTATTGCCATATTCGGCGTGGGGCTGATGGGGAGGCTTTTTTATATCCACCTGAACCGCAGCTTTTATCTGGGGTATGACGTTTCCGTTCCCAGAAAGGTGACTGTGGTCTGTTCCTATGGCGATATTTACGACAGGAACGGTGTCAAGCTTGTTAACCGCAGTGAAAAGTATCTTGCGGTCATAAATCCCAAGGCAGTAAACAGAGAGGTAATTGAGCCGCATATCACCGACACGGAAAAGTATGAGAGCTGTATTGACGGCGATGCACTTTTCCTCTGCGGTATTGACTGCGATAAGATTCCCTCAGTTACGGTGATACCCGTAAGTCAGCGTTATGATAACAGTCTTTGCACCCACATTATCGGATATATCGGAGAAAACGGCGGAGTGTGCGGGCTTGAGGGTGCCTATGATGATATCCTGAGGCAGCCTAAAAGCTCCGTTACTCTGAGCTACAGCGTTGACGCAGGCGGCGGACTGCTTGAAGGTCAGGGTGTGACCATGCACTGGGAGGACAGCTTCCGCACAGGCATACGCACTTCCATTGACTACGGTATGCAGTCTGTTTGTGAAAAAGCCATGCGGAACGTGGAAAAGGGCGCAGCCGTGGTAATGGACATCTCCACAGGTGAGATATGCGCTGTGGTGAGCAAGCCCGGCTATGACCCCTCTCACCCTGAAAACAGCCTTGATTCGGATAATTCTCCCTTTGTGAACAGAGCCTTTTCCGCATACAGCGTAGGGTCTGTTTTCAAGCTTGTTACCGCAGGGGCAGCACTGGAATATGGTATTTCCGATGAATATACCTATAACTGTGACGGTTCAATAACAGTAAACGGTCAGGAGTTTGACTGCCATCGTTTCGGCGGACACGGCGAGCTTGATATGCGAAAAGCTATTGTGGAATCCTGCAATCCTTACTTCATCTGCCTTGCCCAAGATATTTCTACGGATTTTCTTCACAGCTTTGCGGAGAGGCTTTGTTTGGGCAAGGAAAACCGCCTTACGGCAGGCATATCCTCATCGTCGGGATATCTTACCTCATATTCCGAGCTGCTTGTCCCTGCGGAAAAGGCGAATTTTGCTTTCGGTCAAGGAAAGCTCACTGCCACTCCCTTGCAGATAACCCGAATGACAGCTGCCATAGCGAACGGCGGGCAGATGCCCGAGCCGATACTGGTGCACGGTGCGTCGGACAGCATCAACGGAGTTCAGGCAGCGGCAGCTCCGCCAAGATTTACCAGAGTAATGAAAGGCTCCACTGCCGATAAGCTGAAAAGCTATATGATAGATACGGTTTACAAGGAAAATTCCATGGCTGTGCCCGAGTTTACCACAGCAGGTGGAAAGACTTCCACCGCTCAGACGTGGACATATGATGAATACGGCAATGAAAAGCTCAACTGCTGGTTCACGGGATTTTTCCCTGCCGATGAGCCGCAGTACGCTGTCACGGTAATGATAGAAGAGGGTATTTCGGGAAATATCACCTGCGGCCCTGTTTTCAAGGAAATAGCCGACTCAGTCAGAATGGGGCGGTATGGAAATAACTGATGAAAGGCTGATAATATGAAATTCAGACCATGTATAGATATACACAACGGCTGCGTAAAGCAGATAGTGGGCGGAAGCCTGGCGGATAAAAATTCCGCTGCCGATGAGAATTTCGTTTCAGAATACGGCGGCGGATATTATGCGGAGCTTTATAAAAGCAGGGGATTATCAGGGGGACATATCATTATTTTAAATCCCGCAGGCTCGGAATATTACGAGGCTGACCGCAGGCAGGCTTTTTCGGCGCTGGAAAAGTACCCAATGGGGCTGCAGATAGGCGGCGGAGTGAATGTGGACAATGCGGCTGAGTATATCAGCCATGGAGCTTCCCATGTAATTGTAACTTCCTATGTGTTCAAGGACGGAAAAATTAGCTTTGAGCGCCTCGAAAAGCTTTGCTCGGCTGTGGGAAGGGACAGGGTAGTCCTTGACCTTTCCTGCCGCAGGCGTGACGGAAAATATTACATAGTTACCGACAGGTGGCAGAAGTTTACCGATACCGAGGTCACATCCGAAAGCATTGAAATGCTCCGTGGCTACTGCGATGAATTCCTTATCCATGCTGTTGACGTTGAGGGCAAGCAGCACGGCATTGAAAGCGATATCGTTTCTCTTCTTGGCAGCATTGACGGCATTACAGCCACATATGCGGGAGGAATCGGCTCTTACGAAGATATTCGGAAGCTGAAAGCTCTCGGCAGAGGACGCATTGATTTTACTGTGGGAAGTGCGCTGGATATTTTCGGCGGCTGCCTTGATTTTGATAAGATTTGCTCCGAATACAACGACAAATAATATAAAAATAATAGAAAAACCCCGTGAACATCCGACTTTTGGACATTAATACTAATCCTCAATCAACCTATAGACAAATCCTCGGCTGAAATAAGCCCATTCTTCGTCAAGCTCCCTTGCCGGGCGACAAGCCCGCCTGCAGTCGCTTTCCTAGACTGGTCTTATTTCATCTGTCGGCTTTGTCTATAGGTTGATTAAAGATTAGTATAACGGGGTTTCTGTATTTTGTGTGGGATATTACTTTATAAACTGTTCAGCCCATTTTCTCAGCTCGTCTTCACCTGCATTTGCTGCAAAGCGCTTTCCCTCTTTGAGAACAGCACCCTTGCAGGAAGGCTCAAGCTCGGAGTTGGTTTTGCCCATTCCGATGCCGTTTCCGCCTGATGTGCAGAAGGTGTAAACGGTATTTCCGCTCATATCATAGCTTTCAAAGAACGTGTCAATGATCCTGGGAGCCGTTCCCCACCAGATAGGATATCCAATAAATACGGTGTCATATTCGGTAAGAGCGGTCATATCGCCTGAAATGGCGGGTCTTGCGGAATCGTCGTTCATCTCAAGATTTGCACGGCAGTTGTCGTCATTGTAATTCATACTAAGCACCAATTAAAAACTATACAAAAAATTGAGCATAATCTTGCGTATATGGATTATGCGATGATTTTTTGTCTATAGTTTTATTGGTGATTAGTATAAACCACCTTTCATATTCCAAGCAGCTTTTTTGCCTGAGTAAAAGTCAGATCATAAATGGACTTATAGATGTAATCCACACCCGCCAGCTTCATGGCTTCACTTTGCTTGTCGGTAACGACTGTGTAGGGGTAAATTCCGAACATAAAGGGGAAAAACGAGAATATAAAGTCCCGCTTATCCTCTTCGGACATATCGTCAAAGAACTGTGTCAGGCAGTTTTTTACCTCGGCAAGAGCCTGACCGTAAACCTTCTTGAACTCCACCAGCCGTTCCATTCTGCTGTTGGCTTCCATGTCATAATGGTTCATGGAGAGTAGCTTCAGCAGATTTTCCCGCTCTTCAAGGGAATGTGCCAGAGCGGAGGCAAATTCAGCCCTGCTCATTTCAATATTATCCGCACGCAGCTTTTTCAGCTGTTCTATCCAAAGAGTGTATTCCCTTTGGAGCAGAGCTAGGAATATCTCTTCCTTGGTGCTGAAATAGTTGTAGATAGATGTGCGGGTAAAGGAGGTAACGCAGCCTATTTCCTTGACGGTGATATCCTTGAAGCTCATGGTTTTGTACAGCTCTTCGCAGGCAGAAATTATCTCGTCCTTTCTTGACTGAGTAAGCTCGTCCGAGCCTTTTGGCATAAGCTCACTTCCTTTCATAAGATGTATTCTGACACAGTGTCATTTTGCTTTCTGAGGATATTATAGCACTATTCTGACAGCGTGTCAATATGCTTTTATAAAAATCGGCTGCCTGTAAAAACAACCGATTTTGGGGTTATATATGGGAAGATAGCTCAGTGAGCACCTCGTGTATATCTCCGTCAATGCAGACAGATCTGTGTGATATCTCATCGGGGCAAAAGCATTCCTCAAGATTTATGCAGGCATAGACTGCATTGCTGTTTTCCGCTGTCATCTGCATAAACGGATATTTTATGATAGCAGGAGTGTTGAAGCCCACGCCCAGTTCAAGGAAAAGTATGTGCAGTCCCTTATGGCGGCGGAGAAAATCGCTGTATCTGCCGCTTGCCGCATGCCAGCCCTCGTCCTGTACAAAGGTATCGTCAGCCCGCAGATTCATTGACATGGGCTTTCCGCATTTGGGGCAGACGGGTATAAGATCGGTGGGAATACGCATATTTTTCTGCCTGCGTACCATTTCTGTTATCGTTTCCTCATTGTCATAGGTATTGTTGTGGCAGGGGACTGAGCACTGAAAAAGTCCGTAGTCTCCCTGAGTGTAAAAAAGCCGATTTTTATCAAAGCCTGCCTTTTGGAACTGGTGGTCAACATTGGTCGTAAGTACAAAATAGTCCTTGTCTTTTACAAGCTTTAGCAGGGTTTTATATGTCCCGTTTTCGGCGTTGGAATAGCGGTTGATGTAAATGTACCTTGACCAGTATGCCCAATGCTCTTCAAGAGTGGGGAAAGTATAAAATCCGCCTGAATACATATCCCTGAAACCGTATTTTTTTATATAATCGGAGAAATTTTTGCTGAACCGTTCACCGTTGTAGGTAAATCCCGCTGCCGTGGAAAGTCCCGCTCCCGCACCTATCACAACTGCATCGGCGGAACGAAGCTCATCGGCAAGCATGCTTATTTTATCCGAGAAGCTTTCGGTATATCTCAAAGTCCCTGTCCGAAAAAACATTGAATATCACCTCGATATCATGGCTCTTGACAAATTCTCTTACAGTGCTTACGGCAATTTCCGCCGCTTCCTTTTGAGGAAATCCGAATACTCCCGTGGATATGCAGCAGAATGCAATGCTTTTTATGCCCTTTTGTTCGGCAAGCTCAAGGCATGAGCTGTAGCAGCTTTTCAGCAGGCGGCAGTGGTCATCTGTAAGATGTCCGCTCACTATAGGTCCAACTGTATGGATAACATATTGGCAAGGGAGAGCATAGGCGTAGGTTATTTTTGCGTTTCCGGTAGGCTCATCATGACCCTGCGCTTCCATAAGCTGAGCGCACTCATACCTGAGACCCACTCCCGCAAAGGTGTGGATACAGTTGTCGATGCAGCTGTGACAAGGGTGCCAGCAGCTTGTCATGCCTGAGTTTGCGGCGTTGACTATGGCTCCGCACTGCAGTGTGGTGATATCGCCCTGCCAGAGGTATATGTTCTTTTCATAAGGCACAAGCTGCGATATGTCGGTAATGCCTTTTTCGGCGGTCATTTTCTTTAAAAAGTCCTCTTCTGCTGCCAGATATTCGCTGTCGGCTTTCATTGCAGGTCGGGTGTTCACCAGTGAGCGGTAAAGCCTGAATTTGTCGTCAGCAGACTGTGGAATATCTGCGGAGATCTCCTGGCGCTCGGCAAGCAGATATTTTATAAGGTATGTGAGCTTGTTGTTATTCATGTTATTGACCTCTTTTCCTTACCGAACCTGAGGGGCATACTTCCATGCAGTTTCCGCAGTGCAAGCAGTTTTCGGCGTGTATCTCAGCCTGTTCGCCCTTTATGAAAATACACTTCTGGGGACAGACAGCAAGGCATTTTCCGCAGCCTGTGCAGCCGCTTCCGATAAAATATCCCTGCTTGGTTTCCTCAGCATTTCCAAAGATGAAGCTTGCCCGTTCGATAGGCTTTTTCGACAAATCAAACCATTCACCTCTGCCCTCGCATATCTTGAATACGGTAAGGGCACGGCGGCTTTCTTCCGTTGGATATATCTCATACATATAAGGATTTCTTTCAAGCAGGATCGGCAGCCTTTCGGGGCCTATCTCCGTGACCTTTCCGCTGACCGTTACCGCCGTGCAGCTCATTGTATCGCTGCCTTTCATGCCTGAAACGGAGATGTACTGCCTGTCCCTGAGCCGCTTGCAGAAATTCTTGCCCTTGGCTGTCAGAAAATACAGTCCGCCCTCGTCATAGTCCATCATATCTATAACGCAGGTGACGGGCAGACCGTTTTCGTCAACGGTTGCCGCCACTGTGGAATGTATTTCCTCCACAATAAACCTGAAATAGTCCTTTGCCGTCATATGTATGCTCCTCCTGTTTACAGCCGCCAAAAGCTGCCGCAATAATACGGCAGCTCCTGAGCGGGGGTATTTTATGCGAAGAAAAATCCTGTTGTCATGTCAAGATAATTTCCGCCGCTGTAGTTTGGATATTTCTTTGTGACCTCTGCCTTGAAAGCCTCAGCATCTGCACTGCCTGCGGCAATGGTCTTAAGCTCTTCAAGATAATCTATCTTTGTCTGAGCGTCCTTGAGATCCTCGGGAGTGTAGTGATACTAATTCCAAATCAACCTATAGACAAAATCCATTTTCTGCCGGTAATGCTTTTTATAGTTTCTTTAGACAATGAGCAGATAGTATCGCAAAGTCTGTCAACGACCTTTTGAAGTGTTTGAAACACTTCATTTTTAAAGCCACGTTTTCTGATCTCTTTCCATATCTGCTCAATTGGGTTCATTTCCGGTGTATATGGCGGAATAAAAATAAGCTCGATATTTTCAGGTATTCTTAATGAACCCGATTTATGCCAAGCAGCTCCGTCACACGCCAATATGATTTTATCTCTTGGAAATGTATTCGATAACTCTTCCAAAAACACATTCATACTTTCTGTATTGCAATATGGCATAACAACAAAACAGCTTTCACCTGTAAGCGGTTCAACTGCGCCATATACATATCTATATTCTCTTATATGATGGCAAGGGACAGATGGTCTTGTCTTCGTTTCACACCAACAATATTTCGGCTTATTTATTCTGCCAAAACCTGCTTCGTCCTGAAACGGTCCTGAAACATAAGACGGACACTCTCGTATTTATCACAATTTAAATTGCTAAAGTTACTCTCTACTGTTGCTTTAATTTTTTTGAGGCTTCTATTGCCTCATCGCTTGCTTTTTGTGGGTGTTTGCTTCTTGGCATTACTTTGCGCCAACCGTGATTGTGAAGAATGAAATATATCTGACTGGTACTCGTTCGACGTCCTATAGCTTTTTCGTAAGCTTCTTTTATTTCTTTCACTCCTACAAGCTGACCCTTTTCAGCTTTGTCTTCAAATTGTTTCAACAGGTCTGTTTCTTCGTCAAATGTCATATTCTCACGATATCTGCCGCCTACATTCGGGATAAGTCCTTTTATTCCTTCACCTTTGCAGTATTTTGCTGCCCACATACTGATCTGACGTCTATCCGCATCGAGTTTTTCTGCTATTTCTCTGACCTTCATTCCTTCTCCGAGAAGCTGTACTGCATATAATCTTCGGTCAAGATATTTGTCTGTTACTCCCTTGCGGTATTCTTTTATTTCCTCTGCATTTTCTGCGCTTATGATATACTTTTTTGCCATTTTATCACCCTTTATTAGTATATCATATTTTGCTCTATTTGTCTATAAGGAGGTTTGAAATTAGTATGAGAAGTAAGTATAAGGTCATACTTCTTTGCGATGTAGCCTTTCAGCTGAGCGATTATTGCATCTGCGTGACCTGTGCCAGCAACGATAGAGTGGCAGTCATGACCCATCATATGGGTGTAAACAGCGTTTATTTCGGGGATCTCCACATCAAAGGCTTCATCGGTCTGCTTGATGATAAAGTCAATGCCGCCGATAGTTACTTTGCCCTCTTCGATGATGTCTGTTATCTGATGAACGCTATTATCAAAAGCCTGACCGAATGCAGCGGTAAAATTATTGATAAGTGCCTTTCCTCCGCCGTTTTCGGAATATTCCACAGCGTTTTTGGTGGCATATCTTGGAACACCGGGCAGGAACGATGCGCCTGCACCGTGGTATGCAATGAGCATTCCGCACACTTCTGTGCCCTTGAGATATTCCTCCAGCTCGCTTATGTTGTCAAAGAAGCAAGGGGACTCAATAATAACAGCCTTGCTGTTCTTTTCTACGATGAAAACCTCGTTGTCGATGAAATCGTTGGTCTTGTAAGCGTGGAGCTTTACTGTGCCGAAGTCGTAAACGTTCATTTCACCCTTGGCGAGCTTGACTGCTGTAAATGTGTTCTTATTCATGGTTTGTACCTCCTGAAAAATATGCGGTTGTTTTATTTTTTCGGGAGATTCGGGCGCCTGATCTCTTTCTGTGATTTTATGATAACACATATGTCTGCGCTTGTAAAGAAGGCACTTTTTTGTGCCATAGTTTCCGCAGGGTAACTAATGCGCAGCTGCGCCGTCGGAGTGTATCAAATTCAAATGTAAACACTTTATGAACACGCTTTGCTTGACAGTTTTGCGGCTGTGTGCAAAAATGTATCTTGCGGAAACTAACAGCTGATTTGATACTGTGAAAGGTGGTGTTATAATGATAAACAGCTCTGAGCTTCCCGCCTGCCCTGTGGAAACTACTCTTATGCTCATTGGCGATGAGTGGAAGGTGCTTATCCTCCGTGACCTTATGAGTGGCACAAAGCGTTTCGGCGAGCTGAAAAAATCAGTCAGCAGAATTTCTCAGAAGGTGCTTACGTCAAATCTCAGGGATATGGAGGAAAACGGACTGCTTTCCCGTGAGGTATTCCCCGAAGTCCCGCCAAGAGTGGAATACACCCTTACGGAGCTTGGCAGAAGTATGTCGCCAATACTTGACGCTATGGCAAGATGGGGCACCGAATATAAGCAGAATGCAGGGGTAAAACAGCAGGTCTGATCATTCCGATGAGGTTTTTTGGTAAATTTTGCTATTGATAATGCACAATGTATGCGGCGGTTTTATGTATATGATTTATACATAAACACGGTTTTTACTCAAACTTCTCAATTCCTATTGACATTGTAGGATAAGAGATGTATAATCTAAAACATAGTAAATTTATATGATTACTCGCAATTAAGATTTTTAAACAGTAATTCTATATTTGCTGATGGAAAGGATGAGAATTATGAACCGTAAAATAACCGCATTGACATTATCACTTGCACTGGCACTTGCTGCCACAGCCTGCGGAAGCAAGGCCGACAGCAATGATGAAAATGTCGTAAAAATAGCATACCTGCCTATAACCCATTCACTGGCCGCTCTTGAAGAGGCCGATGAGCTGGAGACAGGTGACGGCATCAAGGTAGAGCTGGTAAAATACGGCTCATGGCCCGAGCTTCTGGACGCTCTTAACACTGGAAGAGTTGACGGAGCATCTGTTCTTATCGAGCTTGCGATGAAATCAAAGCAGGAGGGCATAGGCTTAAAGGCAGTGGCACTTGGTCACCGTGACGGCAACGTGGTCATCGTTTCAAACGATATCAACACCGCAGCCGACCTTAAGGGAAAGACCTTTGCTATCCCTCACAGGCAGTCCTCCCACAATATTCTGCTTAATGAAACACTTGCGACAGCAGGTCTTACCGTTGACGATGTAAATGTTACCGAGCTTGCACCCACAGAAATGCCTTCCGCACTTGCCAGCGGTCAGATAGACGGCTACTGCGTTGCGGAGCCTTTCGGAGCAATGGGCGTATCACTTGGCGCAGGAAAGGTGCTTTACAGCTCAGAAGAGCTGTGGCCCGATTCTCTCTGCTGCGGACTTGTCCTCACCGATAAATTCATTGAGGAGCGTCCCGAGCAGGCTAAGGAATTTGTTCAGAGCTACAAGGCAGCGGGCAACAATCTTGACAAGAAAAAAGCAAAGGAAGTTGCAAAGAAATATCTCAGCCAGACTGATGATGTTCTTGACATCTCTCTTCAGTGGATATCCTACAACGACCTTGATATAACCGAAGAGACCTATGGCCGGCTTGTAGAAATGGTAAAGGAATACGGTCTGTCCGATGATCCTCCCGCATATTCCGATTTTGTTAAGACTGATTTCTGATAAGGCGTGATAACATGAAAAAATTGCTTTCAGTAAAAAATGTGATCATATCCGTAGCCGTTCTTATTCTGATATGGCAGCTGCTTTTTATGGTAAGCAGCTTTGATGCGGCACTTTTCCCCTCGCCGAAAATGGCGCTTGACGCTCTTATCGAGATGATACAGAACGGCAAGCTGTTTGAGAATATCAAAACAAGTATGTTCCGCTTTGCTGCGGGATATATAAGCTCTGTAGCGGTGGCAGTGGTGCTGGGACTTATCCTTGGAAGGCTTCCAAAGGTGTTCCAGTACATAAATCCTGCCGTTCAGCTTCTCAGACCCATTTCTCCCACAGCATGGATGCCTTTTATAGTGCTTCTTTTCGGTATCGGTGATATGCCTGCTGTCGTTATCATTTTTATTGCGGCATTTTTTCCTGTTCTGCTTTCAACTGTTGGGGCTGTGGCAAACATTGACCCTATCTATCTTAAAGTCGCAAAGAACTTCGGCATAAAGCAGCCCGAACTTACCTGGAAGGTAATACTTCCCGCAGCATTTCCCCAGATAGCAAACGGTATCCACCTTGCTCTGGGAACTGCATGGATATTCCTGGTAGCAGGTGAGATGGTCGGCGCTCAGTCGGGTCTCGGCTACCAGATAATCGACGCAAGAAACAATATCCGTGCGGATATCCTGCTTGCGGCCATATTCGTTATCGGCGTTATAGGAATACTTCTCGACGGACTTCTTAAGCTCATCGAGAAGCAGATACTTAAATCATGGGGAGGCGTTCACTGATGTATATTGAAGTAAAGGACGCCTGCAAAAGGTTCGTTCAGGACGGAAAAGAATTTGTGGCTCTTGACCATGTTTCCCTTGATATCGAAAAGGGTGAGTTCATCTGCCTGCTGGGACCCTCAGGCTGCGGTAAAAGCACACTTCTCAATGCCCTTGCCGGCTTTGACAGGGTAAACAGCGGCAGCGTTAAGATCGACGGCAAGGAAGTTACAGAGCCGTCCATCAACAATATCACCATTTTCCAGAATTACGGACTGCTCCCATGGAGAAATGTTCTCAAAAATGTGGAGCTTGGTCTTGAATCCAAGAAGATACCCAAGGAAGAGCGTGCAGATATCGCACGCAAGTATATCGACCTTGTTGGTCTCAAAGGCTTCGAGGAGCGTCACCCCCGTCAGCTTTCGGGCGGTCAGCAGCAGAGAGTTGCCATTGCAAGAGGTCTGGCAGTTGACCCCGATATAATTTTCATGGACGAACCCTTCGGAGCTCTGGACGCTATCACAAGAATGAAGCTCCAGGAGGATATCCTCAGGATATCCAGAGAAGAAAAGAAAACTATCATATTTGTTACTCACGATATTGAGGAAGCCGTTTTTCTGGCAGACAGAATTGTTGTCATGATGGCAAATCCCGGAAGAATAAAAAGCGTTGTCAAGGTCCCTCTGGGCTCTCACCGTGACAGAACTGCCGAGGATTTCTTCTATGTACGTGACAAGATATTCGAGCTGTTCAATATGAAGGCTGATACCTATATTGAGTACTACATTTAATACCAAATTCAGGAGGATATATAATGAGCGAGCATACACACAATCATGAACACGAGCGATGTCAGGAACATGAGCATCATGACCACCAGCATGAGCATCATCATGACCATGACCACGGTCCAGCACATATACATTCCCACAGAAATATAATCGGCTTTGATGAAAACGGTATCCCTACCGTAATCCTTAAGGCAAGCCACGGCGAGGGAGAAGAGGACGATCCTCAGGCATTTATCAGGGACTACATGAACGCAGTTTCCAGATACCGCAAAACATATCCCTCCAAGCAGGACGTTATCGACCAGACCCCCGACCCCGCAGTGCGTGAAATGCTGCTCAGAATGGATCAGCTGGGAATAGATACCTGCTTTGACAGATTTGACCAGCAGAAGCCCCAGTGTAATTTCGGACTGGCGGGAATTTGCTGTAAGATATGCAATATGGGTCCCTGCCGTGTTACTGCAAAGTCTCCCAAGGGTGTCTGCGGTGCTGACGCTGACCTTATCGTTGCAAGAAATCTGCTCCGTTCAGCTGCCGCAGGTGCTGCACAGCACGGTATGCACGCAAGAGAAGTAATGCTGGCTCTTAAATGGGCTGCTGAGGGCAAGCTTGATGTGCCTATCCTGGGCGAGCAGAAGATACGTTCGACTGCCGAGGCTTTCGGTATCAAGCAGAAGAACCGTCAGCTGAAAAACGTTGCAAGAGACCTGGCTGACGCTCTTCTTGAAGACCTTTCAAGAACTGTTCCCGATGAATACAAGACCATTTCCGCCTGCGCTGCTCCCGAAAGACAGCAGGTATGGAAGGAGCTTGATATCCTCCCTGTCAGCGCATATCACGAGGTGTTTGAAGCATATCATAAATCCGGCTGCGCCACTGACGGCGACTGGAGATCGGTAATGCAGCAGTTCCTGCGCTGCGGACTTGCTTTCACGTTCTCAGGCGTAGTAGGCGCTTCCATCGCAACCGACAGTCTTTTCGGCGTAGGCGACCGTGTTACCTCGAAGGTAAATATCGGCGCTCTTGAAAAGGGCTATGTAAATATTGCCGTTCACGGTCATCTTCCTCTGCTGGTAAGCCAGATAGTTGAGGCGGGCAAGCGTGAGGATCTTATCGAGCTTGCAAAGTCCAAGGGTGCAAAGGGCATAAGATTTTACGGCATCTGCTGCTCGGGTCTTTCCGCAATGTACCGCTATGCAGGCGTAATACCTCTTTCAAACGCCGTATCTGCCGAGCTGGTACTTGGCACAGGTGCACTTGACCTGTGGGTTGCAGATGTTCAGGACGTTTTCCCCTCTATCATGGAGGTTGCTCACTGCTTCAAGACCACAGTTGTCACCACCAGCGAATCCGCAAGACTTCCCGGTGCGGAGCGATATGAGTACGATCATCACCACTCCAACATTGACGAAACAAAGACGCTGGCTGAAAAGATAGTCCGCCGTGCAATAGAAAGCTTCGAGCAGAGAAAGGGCATTCCCGTTTATATCCCGCCCTATGAGGTAGAGGCAGAAGTCGGCTTCTCTGTAGAATATATCTGTAAGCGCTTCGGCAGTATGAAGCCCCTTGCAGACGCTTTAAGAGACGGCAGGATACTCGGTATCGTAAACATGGTCGGCTGCAATAACCCCAAGGTGCTTTACGAGAAGTGTATTGTTGACGTGGCAGATGTTCTGCTGAAAAACAACGTTCTTATCCTTTCAAACGGCTGTGCTTCCTTCCCGCTTATGAAGCTTGGCTACTGTGCGATCTCAGGCAAGGAAAAGGCAGGGGAGTCCCTTCGTGAGTTCCTGGAGCCTGATCTTCCTCCTGTATGGCACGTCGGCGAGTGTATCGACAACACAAGATCCAGCGGAATATTCGCAGGAATTGCAGGTGCTCTCGGTCATAAGATGTACGAGCTTCCCTTTGCATTCAGCTCACCTGAGTGGGGCAATGAAAAAGGCATCGATGCAGCTTTGGGCTTCCGTCTTAACGGTATCAGTTCCTATCACTGTGTTGAGGCTCAGATATACGGCTCAAAGAACGTAATAGAGTTTCTTAAATACGGCACACTTGAAACTCTCGGCTCTACAATGAACGTTGATACCGATCCTGTAAAGCTGGGCGAAAAGATAGTTGCCGACATGAAGGCAAAGAGAAAGGCTCTTGGCTGGGATAAATAAAAATATAAAAGGAAAGGGTTATAAATATGGCTTGCTTTATAGTTCCCGCAGCGGAGGCAATAGTTACCACCGCTGTACAGAAAATAGTAAAAAGGAAAGAAGATAATAACTGCACGGAAAAGACATCAAGATTTTCCGAAAAGCTCAGTGTGCTGAACGGTCTGCTCTGGGGCGGCTCTGGTCTGCTCGCTTTCGAGCACGTATGGCACGGCGAGATAATACCCTCGTTCCCGTTCCTTACAGCCGCTTCCGACTCTGCACAGACAGCGGAAATGCTCCACGAGATGGCAGTTTCCGGAACGGCAATGGCTCTGCTTGTAACTGCTGTATGGGCAGTGTATGTGCTTATTTCGGCAAAATCAAAGAGCAGAGACACTGATACCGCAAGATCGGGGGCAGGCGCATGACCCTGCTTATAACCGTATTTGCGGCGGTCATATCAACACTTGTCTGGTACGTATCGGAAAAGGCAAGAAATATGAAGATAAGTCTGCTTATGTATATGTTCTGGGGAGCGTCCCTTATGTGGCTGGTAGATGCTGTTGTTGAGTATCTTGAAGTGGGTGTGGAATTTTTCGTTCCCTCCGCTCAGGATTTGCTGAACGATGGTTTCTTCGGGCTTTCGGTAACAGCTCTGGCGCTGACAGTCTGGGTCATATACCTGCTCATAAAAGATCCGCTGCACACTATCAGAGGCAGGAACAGCAAAAATAATGGAGTTTAAGGTTCAGAAGGAAGTTCTCGATAGCGGCGTAAAGATAGTCTTTGCTGCTGTGGAGGGCATGGATAATCACGGTATGAACGATGAGTGGCAGGCATACCGCACCGAACGCATTGCTCAGCTGTATAATACTAATCCTCAATCAACCTATAGACAAATCCTCGGCTGAAATAAGCCCATTCTTCGTCAAGCTCCCTTGCCGGGCGACAAGCCCGCCTGCAGTCGCTTTCCTAGACTGGTCTTATTTCATCTGTCGGCTTTGTCTATAGAATGATTAAAGATTAGTATAACGAGTTCAAGGATATTGACGTTCATGCCGACCCTGTGCTGGAGGGCTTCAATATCCTCCATGACAATGTTGGCGTAAAGCGCCGCAAGAATATCCCCGCCAGTGAAAATCTTATCAAGCTGCTTGTAAAGCACGGGGATATGTTCTACATAAACCGTGCGGTGGATATCTATGACATCATTTCTCTTGAAAGCAAGCTTGCTCTTGGCGCTCACAACATGGACAAAACTGAGGGCGATGTCACACTTCGCTTTACCGACGGAACGGAAAAATATGTTCCGCTGGGTCAGTCTGAGCCTGTGGCGGTGGCTCTCCATGAATACTGCTACTGCGATGATTCCAACGAGGTGCTTTGCCGACTGGAAATTCGTCAGGTAAACAAGACTGCTGTTGATGAGAATGCCGTGAATGCAGGATATACGCCGTTCCAAACTTTTATTTGGAAGAAAAGGGCAGGCGGTATGATATGAGCCTGCTTATAAATGCTGACGGCAATGTGATCGGAAAGCAGAAAATGGTGCACATTGCCCAGTGAGAAAACTTTTATGAGCAGGATTATTACACTCCCTCGGAAGAGGGATTTTCGGTGTTTGAAACTTCTTTGGGCAGGATTGGCATTGTGGTCTGCTTCGACAGGCATTACCCCGAAAGCATTCGCACAGAAGCGCTTATGGGCGCTGACCTTATAATTATCCCCACTGCCAACACAAGCGCTGAACCCTCAGAAATGTTCGACTGGGAGGTCAGAGTTCAGGCATTCCAGAACAGCGAGAACATTGCCATGTGCAACCGAACAGGCAGGGAGAACGGCATGGATTTCTGCGGCGGCTCTGTCGTTATTGACCCGTTGAAAAATATCACAGCTCATGCCGATGATTCCGAGCAGCTGCTTTATGCGGATATATATATGTCATCGGCCTCCGAAATAAGGGCTGAAAAGCCATATACATCACTTATACTAATCACCAATAAAACTATAGACAAAAAATCATCGCATAATCCATATACGCAAGATTATGCTCAATTTTTTGTATAGTTTTTAATTGGTGCTTAGTATTAGACGAAAAGAATTATACTTATGAAAAAAGCTCTGCGTTCGCTATGTATCGCAGAGCTTTTATATTTTTATTCTTCACTGTCAATGATATATGCCGCCGTGAAAACAGCAGGGGAGTTCCAGTAAATTGTTATTTCGTTGAGAGAATACGCTCCCACATCGTCGGCATAGCACTTCATTGGCGGAGTGCCCTTTTTGATAAGCTTTCGAGCAGCTTCATCAGATGGATATCTGTTAGGTCCGCCGCTTACAAGTCCCGGGATACACTCGTCAATGCCGTCCGCAGCGGTGGGGCGCATATGGGGATTTTTCATGCTGTTTTCACCCTCACCCGATACGTATGAAAAGCCCAGCGCATTAAGCCCCAAAAGAACATGGAGCTGCTGTGCCGCATAGTCGTAAAACTTCCTTTCGCCGCAAATCTTGTCGAAAATGGCAAATATCATTGCATGCTTCATCAGGTTCATGCTGCTGCCCCAGCAGTAGCTTTTTTCGTCCATGGCAGCACCGTATCCGCAGCTGTCCGCAATAGTTTTCAGGCGGTGGGCTTCATCGGAAAAGGCTTTTTTGAATGTGTCGGACAATGCAGCGTCTTTGCTGCCGCTGTAAAGCATATACCCCAGCGCACCCAGACCGCCGACAGAGCCATAGCCCAGAGCTGTAATGGGGAAGCTGTCCTTCAGCGCCGTTTTCATAAGGTCATGATATTTTTCATTGCCTGTAGCGGTAAAAAGCTCCGACCACGCCCAGAAACGGTTATCTTTGTCCGAGTCCTCGCCGTATGTGCCTGTTTTGCATTCCTTGGGATTATCAAAGTAAAAATCGGGATTGTTTATAAGCCACTGCGCTGACTTTTCGGCAGCGGAAAGCAGCTTTGCGGAATATTCTTCTTCAAATTTCTTATAAATTCTTGCCGCCAGAGCGCAAACTGCTGCATGATCGGCGGTTGCCATGGAAGAAATGGGGAGCACATACATCTGCGCAGTATCTTCCTCGGGCATGATGAAGGCTGCGTGATGTGCCGTTGTCGCCTTATGGTAAACAGCGCCGTCCGCCCTCTGCATTTTGAGCAGCCAGTCAAGCTCGACCTTGCATTCCGCAAGAATATCGGGCAAAACTCCGCCGCTTTCGGGAATGTTGATGTTCTGCCTGTCAAATGTCCGTGGAAACATTTCATAAGCATAAAGCAGGTGAGCCAGTGCGCAGGCTCCTGCGGTAACATATCTGCCGTAATCTCCCGCATCGTGCCAGCCGCCGCTTACGTCAAGCGAAACGGAGTGATCTTCCCAGAGCATGGCAGGTTCAGTGTGGCATCTGCCGTGAGAGAACTTTCCTGCATGCTTTTCGTCAAGTCCGCAGCCGCAGCGAAGATAATAAAATGCCTTAGTCATGTCGTCCAGCACCTTGCTGTGAACACTTTTGCCGATGAAAAAACGCTCGGAAACAGCACCATTGTCGGCAGTGATGTAATATTCGCCCTCGTCCTCAAAGCCAGAGAAATCAGCGATATAAACATCATCGCCCGAAAGCTTATCCATGCCGAAATGTGTCACTTTTCCTGCAAACACGCTGTTTCCGTTTATATCGTTAAGTGTAAAATCCTGTGCTTGAGATGTTAAAACAGCAGTTTTCCTGCCGATAGTTTCATATCCTATAAGATCTGTAAAAATAGCTGCCTTTTTCATAAATACCTCTTTTCCAAAGCGTAAAGCTTTCAAAAAAATTTATTACAAAGTATAGCATTTTAATTTTGAAAATGATATAATATATACATCTTAAAGTTGTAAAAATCTTTCACAGGGGGAAATGACATGAATACTCTTTATGAAAAAAGCGACAGCCTTAATTCGCCGATAGAATGCTTTATGGATTACGGTTCAAGATGCAGCTTCCCCATAAAGCCCCACTGGCATTATTTTATGGAGATAATCTACATATTTGAGGGCCATGCTGAGGTGCGTTCAGGCAGTACGGTCATATCGGCAGGCAGGGGAGACATGGCACTTTTTCACCCCAAAGCCGTTCATTCCATATCCTCCGACTCGCCCGATGATCTGAGATACGGCGTTATCAAGCTTGATATAAATTGTATAAATATGACCGCTGACTACGCCCCCAAGTTCAGGAGCATTTTCAGCTTTGCGGAGCAGCGTGGAATGAGCATATATTTTGACAATGCCAAGACCGAAGCAATAGAAGCATCACGCATATTTGAAAACTGCATAAAAGAAATGCAGGTGCGGCGTTACGGCTATAACGATATTATCCGCTCGGATATATCCTGTCTGTTGGTGGGCGTGCTGAGGCTGTGGCAGGAAAGCAAATTTACTATCGACAGCGAGGTCTTTGCGGACGACGGCGTTTACGATATCTACAACATAACCGAGTATATTGAAGAAAATCTTGGCAAGGGCATAAAGGTCACTGACATTTCGGATATGTGCCGTATGAGCTATTCCAATTTTGCCAAGAAATTCCTGCGGATATACGGCAAGACCTGCAAGGAATATATGGAGGAGCTGCGATACATCAAGGCAAGAGAATTTCTGCTCTTTACCGATTTTGACCTCACCTATATAAGTCAGGAAACAGGCTTTTCCGATTGCAGCCACCTTATAAAAACATTCAAGCAGAAGTCGGGACTGACTCCCAAACAGTTTCGCAGCGGACAAAGACTATAACAAAAAGGCTTCCGGAAATGATATCGGAAGCCTTTTGAATTATATATATTGAATTAGAACCTGTCTTCATAAGAAATGTGTGCGGATTTTCGAGCATAATTTTGTTGCAGAGTAGGCAAAAATCCGCAGGCGGGCTTTCGCCCGGCAAGGATTTTTAACGCAGTCTGCGGCAAAAATTGCCGAAAAGGCGTGCGCATATGCTTGTGAAGACGGGTTCTTATATATTATCACAGCAGCTGATTTACGCACTGAGGCGGTTCACCGAGCCTTGACGTGGGAGCAGCCCACCTTACCGCATTGGTGATGATCCTTTGTATCTGCGGCATATGGTATATGGGATATTCCTCATGTCCCGGCTGGAAATAAAATATCTTGCCCATGCCACGGGTAAAGGTGCAGCCGCTGCGGAACACCTCTCCGCCCTTGAACCAGCCTGTAAAGACCACATCATCGGGCTTCGGAATATCGAAAAACTCGCCGTACATCTCTTCTGTGGGGATATCTATGCAGCTGTCAATTCCCTGAGCAATAGGGTGATAGGGAGCAGTGCACCACAGCTTTTCGCTGTCGTCATTTCTCCATTTAAGGGTCATGCTGGTGCCGAGCAGAGCCTTCATCGGCTTGCTGAAATGGGCGGAGTGCAGACCTATAAAGCCCATGCCCTGAAGCACATTATTCTGTATGAGCTTTACATTTTCATCTGTGATGTCCTCCTGACGGGCGTGGCTCCACCAGATAAGCACGTCGGTATTTTTCAGCAGCTCCTCGCTTATTCCCTGATTTTCCGTATCAAGGGTGGCGCAGGTGACAGTGATATCATCCTCCACACCGAGAAAATCCGCAATGCAGCCGTGTATTCCCTTGGGATATACCTTTGCAATGCCCTCATATTCACGTTCATGAACATATTCGTTCCATACTGTAACTCTTATCATCAGTTATTTCCTCCGTTAAAATCAAGTCCGAAAAGGTAAAAATGACCGCTGTAAGCCGCATTCGGCTCGCTGTCGTACCAGAACATCACCGTGTCAAAGCTTTCGGGTGGTTGATATTCGTCGTCCGATTTATCCCCCATATCGGTAAATATTCGCTCCGAAAAGCCGTCATTGGCGGCAGTTATGCGAGTAGCTTTGCAGTCAAGCATTTGGGGGATAATATCGGTAAAATGCGCCTGACCAATATAGCCTGCGGAAAAATCGCCCTTAGTTGATGCAGCTTTCAGCTTTTCATAAGTCTCATCATCCGTGCAGATGTATATGCTGTAAGTGATGTAATCGTATTGCTTCTTTCTGAAAAAATCTTCCACATATCCGTCAAGGCTGTCAGCCAGCGCCTTTATGAGCTTTGGGTCACGCTCGTTTATAAAAAGCAGATAGCCTGTGTGATCCTCGCCGTTAAAGGGATTATCCATAAAAATGTAATCAGAGCAGAATTCATCTGCAATTTCTCTGAAGCCCTCTTCTGCCATTATGCTGATATTATGCTTCCTTAGCGTTTCTTCGTATTGGTCAGCGCCTGCGGAATAAACGGGCAAAAATATGCTGTAGCTGAACTGCTGCGTAAAGCTGAGATCATTTTTCGGGTCATACATTCTGTAATAAAGGTAACGCATTTCGGGGTCGCTTATGCCGAAAAGTGACCATGAGCCTTTTTCCTTTTCGATAGCTGTAACGGTCATATCGGGATATTTTGCCCTGACATAAAGTTTGGGAAAAATCATATCATACAGCAATGTCAGCACTATAACAGCTGCCATAGCGGATAAAACTATTGTCAATATCTTTTTCTTTTTTGTCATTATAATGCCCTTTCCAGAAATTCTGCCGATCGTTTAATGTACATAAGCTGGTCTTCCGCACCAAAGTGCTCAATGGTGTAAATGCTGTCATATCCCCGTGCTTCAAGAGAGGCTATTATCTCTTTCATTTTTATGCAGCCGCTGCCCACGGGAGCAGGATACATTGCCTTGCCGTCAACGGTCATTTTCATTTCGCATTGGGGCTTTTCGATAAGTGAACGGTCTTTGCAGTGAACGTGGACTATCCTGTCTTTCAACAGTTCAAAGGCATCAAGCTCAGACTGACCGCTGTACATAAAATTGCCTGTGTCAAAGGTTATCATCAGCTGAGGTATGCGTTCTGCAAACCACATCATCTGCTCCGCCGTTGCAATAGGGCTTTTGCAGTCGTCAAAATCCTCGATAGTGGGAATTATACCCTCTGACTGCGCATATTCGCACATTTGCTTCATAGCGGCAAGCATTTTCTCTCGCTCATTCTCACTCTGTGCCTTGTCATCGGAGGCGTAAAAGCCCGGAATTATCATTACTTTTTCACAGCCGAGCTTTTTTGCAAGCTGAACGTGCTCAAAGCCTGCGGAGCCATTCTGTGAGCTGCCAAAATCATAAAATCCGTAAATAGATGATATTCTCATGCCCTCATTTTTCAGCATATCCGCAATAGAATTATCCCTTTTAAGGTCGGCAAGATCAACCTCTGCCCAGCCGATACCGAGAGAATGTACCTGCCTGATAATATCCTGTATTGCCATGCCTTTCTGAGAGGCAGCCTCTGCCATGTGGTGATAAAACACAGATTTTTTCATAAAAGCGCTCCTTACACGTCCGAATTACTGATATTATAGCATAACTGTCGTAAAAAAGCAATAAAAAGCCCTCAGAACCTGCTTTCTTTTCTGAGGGCTTTTATATATGAAGGAAGTTGGAATTGGTTTGGGAAAGTTGCTTAATAATTTACCATTGTCATTGCATCGGTAAATGTGAGCTGGCTGCGCATAAATCTCTTGAGCAGGCTGAACGCCTTTACGCAGGGCATACGGTCAGCAGAAGCGGGGGTGATGTCTGCGTATTTGCAGCCAAGCTTCTTAGCCATCTTTTCCAACTGTGCGTTGAACTCAGCGGGCTGAGTGCCGTTGCCTGTCTCGCATACGGAAACGATAACGATGTCTGTGAAACGGTTTCTCTTCTTGAGAGCCTTTACAACATTTGTGTATTCTGCAATGATCTCGGGAATTGTTTTGAAGCCTCTTTCAAGGTCAGTCTCACCAAGCTGGAGAACGATCTTGGAAGGAGCAAGTGTCTCAACGCAGTTGATGAGAACGGGTTCTGCATCAAATACGGAAAGATCGGTAAAGCTGCGGTTGTAGATGTTGAAGTCAAGCTCAAATGCCTGTCTCAGCTCACCTACGGGGATATCCTTTGCAAAGGTGGAGCCCATCATGACAACGCCGTTGCTTACGGCAAGCTCATTGAGCTTCATGTATTCTTCAGCTTCTCTTTCGTAAACCTTTGCGATATAAGCTGTCTTTTCAGCTGCCTCAGCTTTTCTGTTTATAAAAGAAATTCTGCCTGTTCCAAGGGGTGCCATAAGGCTTTTTCCAACAGCGTTTTCCATAATAGTATCCTCCTATGATCATTTTGTAGTTAAGATTTATTCGGTTACAGCCGCAAGCTTATTTACGCCAACGGTCTTCTTATCCAGGTGCTTGTTTCTGAAGTAGATGCCGATGCCTGTAGTTACCATTGCGATGTTAAGTACGTAGAAGAACATTACATACCAGTGAACTGTTTCGTACCAGGGCTGGGGAGCGTTTGCTGCGATAAGAACAAACTTGCCGACGAATGCGAAAACATATCCGATCCAGATGAAGAAGTAGAAGGGAAGGCTTATTCCCTTAGCTGAACGGGATCTCCATGCCTTGATAATGTTAAGGGGCCATGAGATTCCGAAGCATACGACCATCATCATTTCCATTAAGCTTGCAAAAGTATTCATTTCTTTTCTTTCCTTTCGGTATTGGTTTCTTTGTTGTCTCTATTCTAACTCCAATGGGAATAAAAATCAATGATCGGTAAGTTATCAACGCATTTTCCTTATCCCCGGCTGAAATTACTTAAAAAAGTAAAATCGTCACAAATCACGGAATATAGCCATTATTCGGCAAAATACCTTATTTACATTACTTTCAAAAGTCCTTTTTATCCGCATATTCCCTTTTCAAAAATGTTTTTATGTGTTATAATATTTACAATACACCTGAAAGGCGGTCATATGAATGAACAGCAGACAGCGCCGCAGCGCCCAGACAGGCACCATACAGCGGCAGATACTCGATACACTGCTCATACTTGTATCGGTGATGACTGTACTTATTACAATAATCAGCATAATAGTAAGCATATATACGGACAGAACAAGGCTTGACCAGAACCTTGAAAATATCGCCCAGGCGGTGGCTCAGTCACAGATAATCCGTGATAAGCTTACCGACGGCAGCATTGACGGCAATATGACCGAAAGCTATCTCGACTCACTTAAAAGCTCCCTTACAAATATTGATGTCATTTCTGTCATAAGCTCGGATAACAGGCGTATCTACCACACAAATCATGAGCTTATCGGCACTGTTTATGACGGTACGATACCCGATTTTACCGACAGCGACATTTTCTATGTCACCTCCGACACAGGTCCCTCGGGCGCACAGAGGCGTGCATATGCTGCGATTTATGACGACAGCGGAAATTATGTGGGATTTGTCCTTGCGGTAATGCTGACCCAGAATATCAGAAAAACAGTAATAAGCATAATAATCCTTCATACAGTGTGTGCGGCTGCGGTCATCACACTGGCTATAGCGTTGTCAAGACAGCTTTCCGACAGGATAAAGCGTATCCTCAAGGGCTATGAGCCTGATATTTTCAGCGCTATGTTCACCGTGCGTGACAATGTGCTTGAATCACTGGAAGAGGGACTTCTCGCCTTTGAAAAGGACGGTTCTGTGGTTTACATAAACTGCGCCGCAAAGAAAATGCTCGGCATTGGCGACAGCGACGATAAGCTGAATATTTCCCGGGCAATACCCGAAATGATGACGGGAACTATAATGTCCTCAGGCGAAAAGATATCGGGCTTTTCCGTTCATTCCGACAGCGGCTCGGATATCATAGCCGACTATGTGCCCATAACAGAGGGTGACAGCACCTCAGGCGGACTTTGCATTCTCCGTGACCGAACTGAGTTCACAAAGCTTATGGAGGATCTTTCGGGCGTTAAATACCTTGTGGAATCAATGAGGGCAAACAACCATGACTTCACAAATAAGCTCCATGTTATCCTGGGGCTTATCCAGATGGGGCGCACAAACGAAGCCTGCGAGTACATAACCAATATAACCTCTATCCAGCAGACTGTCATACATAGTATAATGAAAAATATTGATGACCCGTCAGTGGCAGCGCTGCTTATCGGCAAGTATTCCAGAGCAGCAGAGCTTAATATCAAGTTCACGCTGGAGGGCGGCAGCAGGCTTTCACGCAATGATATCTCTCTGCCGTCGGGCGACCTGATAACCATTATCGGCAATCTTACGGAAAACGCCATGGATTCGCTCAACGAGAAAAATGAGCTTCCCAAGGAGCTTACCGTTGGCATCTTCACAAAGCCCCATGCAATGATAATCACTGTTGATGATACGGGCAACGGAATATTGGAAGAGAACAGAGAAAAGATTTTTGAAAACGGCTTTTCCACAAAGGGTGACGGCAGGGGAACCGGGCTTCACCTTATAAAGCAGCTTATCGAAAAGCATAACGGAACCATTTCCGTTGAGTCGGAGGAGGGCGTTGGCACGTCCTTTACCGTAACACTTACAGATGAAGGAGGCGGCAGCAATGTATGAGGTCGTGATAGTTGAAGATGACCCTATGGTCGCCATGATAAACAAGCAGTATGTGACCGAAAACAAGCATTTTCATGTAGCCTCCGTGTGCCGTGACGGTGATGCGGCGCTGGCTTACCTGACGGCAAACAATGTTCAGCTTGTTATTCTTGATGTGTATATGCCAAAGACCACGGGCATTGAAGTGCTGCGCAGGATAAGGGAGAAAAATCTTCCGCTGGCGGTAATAATGGTAACAGCCGCCAACGACAGCGCAGCCATTGAGGAAGCGGTAAGGCTTGGTGTTGTAGATTACCTTATCAAGCCCTTTTCAAGTGCAAGATTTCAGCAGGCATTGGAAAAATTCCTCAGCAGACAGGACGCATTCCACGATCTGGAGCAGTTCAGCCAGCAGCATATTGATGCCATGCTTAACAGCGGTTCCTCAAAGACCATTGAGCAGCTTCCTAAGGGAATACAGGATCAGACCCTTGAAACGGTGCACAACTTTCTTGAACGAAATCCCGATACGGATTTCACAGGCGAGGAGATCGCAGACAAGGTGGGGCTTTCACGAGTTACGGTCCGCAGATATTTAAATTTTCTCCTTGAAAAAGGCACTATCTCGGGCAATATGAACTATGAAACAGGCGGCAGACCTTGTATGCTTTATCGGATAAACAAATAAAAAAACACGGATACTGTTATTTGCGGCAGTATCCGTGTTTTTTGTGCTTGTATGTATTTATCAATAGTTTTCTTCGCTTATCTCAAAATAGCTCTGAGGGTGATTGCATACGGGACATACATCGGGAGCCTTGGTTCCAACAACGATGTGACCGCAGTTGCGGCATTCCCATACCTTAACGGTGCTCTTTTCAAATACCTGTGATGTCTCCACATTCTTGAGAAGTGCACGGTAGCGCTCTTCATGATGCTTTTCGATAGCGCCAACCGCTCTGAACTTGGCTGCAAGCTCTGCAAAGCCCTCCTCCTCGGCAGTCTTTGCGAACTCTTCGTACATATCGGTCCACTCGTAGTTTTCACCGTCAGCGGCGGCACTGAGGTTTTCGGCAGTGTTTCCGATGCCGTTAAGCTCCTTGAACCACATCTTTGCGTGTTCCTTTTCATTGTCAGCAGTTTTAAGGAAAAGAGCCGCTATCTGCTCAAAACCCTCTTTCTTTGCCTTTGAAGCAAAGTATGTGTATTTGTTCCTTGCCTGTGATTCACCTGCAAAAGCAGCCTGAAGATTAAGCTCGGTCTTTGTTCCCTTGTACTTGTTATCCATGTAACATTCTCCTTTGTAACAGCAATATAATGATAGGCTTTTGAATTATTTTAACATATTGGAAGTGAAAAGTCAAGGGCAGGTTGTGCATAATTACTAGGCTGAGATTGCTTATCATATTTAATTTACTCATCATAATTCCATGTAATATTGTAAGTAGTGTCAGAAATTTCGCTTATTTGGTTAATGTAATTTTCAATGAGCTGTTTTGCTCTATCCTGTGCAGATATAAGTAATGATTTATTATTAAGTACAGATTCTTTCATATCATCTTGTGCCGATTTTATTGCAGCTGCTTGTTCTTCCGGTAAAATTGGATTTTTGTTAATACCATCGGGACTGATAACATATGAATCGTCAGTATAAGATTCAGGCTTAACAGTAATAGTTAGTATCTGAGCTTTAGGTATAGTAATAGTGATATCATTATCACTTAATTCCATTTTTACTTCAGACATATCTATTCCTATTTCAGCTTCACCGCTATATTCTATCCAAAATATTCGATCTTTTTCAAGCCAATGAGACGGTCCTGTTCCTTTACTTTTTACACTTTTAGCCACGTTATTATAACAACATTTTATTGTGGCTAATTTGCATATATTGCGTATTTGCATAAGTTCAGGTTCAGGCTTATTATCCGATATTACACTTGTTTCAGTTGTAGTTTCTTCTGATACTGAAATTGGTTCTGATACTTCAGCTGATGTTGCAATGCTAGGTTCTTTACTGCATGAAGTTAGCAAAAGTGCAGAAAGAAATGTTATATAAATTATTTTTTTCATTGTTTTCCCTCATCTATATCATTTTATTTCAATGGTGTACTGGTCATCAAGTTGGTTTATCCAAGGTTCAAGCAAAGCACGTATTGCTGAGATAGCATTTTCTTTAGCTAAATCAAGAATTTCAGTATCACTTTCAGATTTTTGCTTTAAATCTGCACAAGCTAATGAATAAGCTTCACTATTTACTGTTTCAGTTTTATACTTATCGGAAGTAAATATGTATTCCAAAGGTACATCAGAGATGTTGACATTTGTTGAAAGAATCTGTGCTTCTGGTACAATAATGTTTATTATATTATTCGTTTCGTCAACTGAAATATCTAATTTATCAAATTCGATTCCAGCTGTAATTGTTCCATTGTAGCAAACCCAGTATCGAATATTCTTTGAATTATTTTTTTCTGCCTCGTCTTCGATTGTATCATCAACATACGCTTTTGCGATTGATATATATGTGTATTCTATAGTGGAAAGTTTATTTATTTCAAGAATTTCATGAATTGTTCCTTCTGAAATGGTATAGACAGATCCTTCTTCTCCCATAATCGCATTATCGATCGAATCGGATATTGCATCAATAACATTGCCGGAATCAGCAGGAGCAGCTTTTTTGTGGTTCTGGCTAAAAATCAAGAAAACCAATATTAAAATTATAATTATGAGTGTAGCTATTATTAAACCTATAAAACTAAATTTAATCTTGTTAGTTCTTTTATCAGAAGTATTAGACATTATAGTTCACCATCCTGCAATAAATGACTTGTTTTGTGTTTATTATACATTAAAAAACATGATATGTCAATGATATTTATATACAATTTGAATACAATCAACATATTTTAATTCCTGTTGATTTTTTCAGCTATCTATGGTAAAATATGTTTATATCATATTTTGTATAAAAACGGCGGTGATATTTTGATACTATACTTTTCGGCAACAGGCAACTGCAGATACGTGGCTGAGCATATCGCACACGATCTGGGAGATACGGCAGTTTCGATAGAAAAGCACTGCGGAAAAATACAGCTCATGCAGAACGAAATGCTTGGCATTGTGGCCCACACATATGCGTGGGAGCTTCCCATAAATGTCCGTGAGTTTTTAGAAAATATTTTCATAGAGAACTATAGCGGACAATATGCTTTCGTTGTCGCAACCTACGGCACAACTCCCGGAGCAGTGGGAGCACAGGCTGACCGCATACTAAAAAAGCATGGCATAACGCTTAATGCACGGTTCAGTATCAGAATGACCGATACATGGACTCCGTGGTTTGATCTAAGTGATAAGGAAAAGGTAGAAAGTCGGCTTGCTCAGTCGGAAAAAGAACTTGCTAAGGTTACAGATGATATCAGAAATAAAGTCACGGGCAATCATATGCGCTTGTCATGCCCCAATGCAGTCACATTTTTTACGGATAAATACTATAACAGTATGCGGCAGACTAGGCATTTCAGGGTGAAAGACAGCTGTATAGGCTGCGGTCTGTGCGCAAAAAGATGCCCTGTGCAGGCGATAAGTATGAAGAACAATAAGCCTGTATGGGTCAAGGATAAATGCACAGCCTGTCTGCGGTGTCTCCACAGCTGCCCTAAGTTTGCCGTTCAGTATGGCAGCAAAACAGAAAGGCACGGACAATATCTTAATCCAAATGTAAAGAAGGAACTTTTCAAATGAACAGAAAGAACATTATCTACACCATAATACTTGCAGTCGCAATAATATTCAGCTATTTTGCTGCGCTGCCCCAGTCGGTCATCATAAGCATAATCATGCTGATAGGCGGATTTTTCCTGCTTATAAAGGGCGCTGACTATTTCGTTGACGGAAGCTCCTCTCTGGCGGCGAAAATGAAGATCCCCTCGCTTATCGTGGGTCTTACGATTGTTGCCATGGGTACAAGCGCACCTGAGCTGGCGGTAAGCATCTCCGCAGCTGTCGGAGGTTCCAACTCCCTTGCTGTCAGCAATGTTATCGGCTCCAATCTTTTTAATATAATGGTTGTCCTTGGAATATGCTCCGCTATCAAGCCCATTGCCACCAACGACAGCGTTGCAAAGCGTGATTATCCCATTGCTGCTGCGGCAGCGCTGGTGTTTGTGCTGTTCCTTCTTGACGGAACGTTCAGCAGGCTTGAAGCGGCAGTATTTCTTATTGCATTTGCAGCTTATATGATAGTGTCCGTGAGAATTGCCAAAAAGGAAGCGTCAAACGCTGATGATACGGCTGTGCCCGCTGATTTTTCTCCCATCGTGTGCGCCATGAGCCTTATCGGCGGAGTTGCGGGAATTGTCCTCGGAGGAAATCTTGTGGTCGAGCACGCAAAGCTTATTGCAATGAAAGCAGGCATGAGCGAAACTCTGGTAGGTCTTACTATCTGCGCCGTGGGAACCAGTCTCCCTGAGCTTGTGACTTCCATAACCGCCGCACGCAAGGGCGAGAACGATATGGCAGTGGGAAATGTTGTAGGTTCCAACATTTTTAATGTCCTTGCCATTCTGGGAATTTCAGGCGTTATCACCCCCATATCGGTAACAAAGGATTCTGTGATCGACGGATTTATCCTTGTAGGAGTAAGCATCGTGTCCTATGTATGGTACATCACGGGAAAGAAAATGTCCCGTGCGGAGGGCATTACGCTGGCAGTGCTTTACGGCGCATATATGGCGTACATCATCGCACGAAATTACGCTCTTTAAGACATACTTTTCAGAAAATTCATTGACAAACAGGTGGCAATATGCTAAAATATCATTTGTAAAACCTGTAGTGGATTTTTCCGGACAATGTCACCTTTTCGCCACACAACTTGATTCAGTTGTGTGGCTTTTTTATGTTTATTGATAAGGAGTATTTTATGAACAACGACTTTATGAAGCTAAAGCCTGTTTTTCCGCTGATACTGTCCATGTCGCTGCCCATGGTCATATCAATGCTGGTAAATTCCCTGTATAATATCATCGACAGCTTTTTTGTGGCAAAGATAGGCGAGAACGCCATGACAGCCCTTTCGCTGGTGTTTCCTATACAGAATTTCATAAATGCGGTAGCTATAGGATTTGGCATAGGAATAAATGCCGTTATTTCCATATTTCTCGGCGGGGGAGACACCAAGAAAGCGGATACCGCCGCTTCTCAGGGGCTTATCCTCGCAGCCGTTCACGGAATAGTGCTTATGGCGGCAAGTATTATCGCAATGCCATATTTCCTGCGAATGTTTACTGACGATGAAAGCGTCATAGAGCTGGGAATACAGTACTCTGTCATTGCATTTTCCTTTGCACCCGTTATAATGCTGGGAATTTCCCTTGAAAAGATATTTCAGTCCGTGGGCATGATGAAGGTAACTATGACAAGTATGCTATGTGGCTGTATTGCAAATATTATCCTTGACCCGATGCTTATTTTCGGTATCGGATTTTTCCCGAAGCTTGGCATGAGAGGTGCCGCCATTGCTACAGGAGCAGGTCAGCTGCTGACCCTTGCTATCTACATCATAACCTACCGTGTCAGACAGATGCCTGTAAAAATAGACCTGAGGCAGCCAAAGCCCGACGGTCATATTATCGGAAGAATGTACTCCATAGGCATTCCCGCTACCCTTAATCTTGCGCTGCCCTCGCTGCTCATCTCCGCCCTGAATGCTATCCTTGCGGTGTATTCGCAGAGCTATGTGCTGGTTCTGGGCATATATTACAAGCTCCAGACTTTCCTTTATCTCCCCGCAAACGGCGTTATTCAGGGAATGAGGCCTGTTATCGGCTTCAACTACGGTGCAAAGGAATACAAGCGTGTGAAGCGGATCTATAATGTTGTCCTTGCCATGTGCGCCGTTATAATGGCACTGGGAACTGTAATATGCCTTGCTGTTCCCTCGCAGCTCATGGGGCTTTTCACCGAAAATCCCGAGACTGTAAAGATAGGCGAGACTGCGCTTCGTGTCATATCCATAGGCTTTATAATTTCAAGCGTGTCCGTTGCGGCATCGGGAGCACTTGAAGGGCTTGGCAAAGGAGTTCCGTCACTGCTCATTTCACTGCTCAGGTATATCGTGATAATCCTGCCTCTGGCGTTTATCCTCAGCAGACTGACAGGACCTGACGGCGTATGGCACGCATTCTGGATAACCGAGGTAATAACTGCCGTCCTTTCCGCACTTATCTACAAATATTCCGTCAAGCTCGATGATACATCGGCTGAATAAATAGCTGCGGCTCCCATGCGACAAACATGGGAGCCGCAGCTGTTTATTATGATTTTTTGCTGAGGATAAAGTGCTTTATTGCCATTATAGGGTGGGACATGAACGCCAGAAGCGGAATGAGCATTCCGCAGATATCCACAGCTCCGCTGCTGTAAAGGCTGAGCGACAATATAAGCGCTGCCGCATCAAATATCAATATAAGAACCCGTCTTCACAAGCATATGCGCACGTCTTTTCGGCAAATTTTGCCGCAGACTGCGTTAAAAATCCTTGCCGGGCGAAAGCCCGCCTGCGGATTTTTGCCTACTCTGCAACAAAATTATGCTCGAAAATCCGCACACATCTCTTATGAAGACAGGTTCTAAATGTGTTTGCAATGGCGATGTTCGTTCCCGTAAGCTTGTTGAGAGCGCTTTGCTTTTGTGAAAGAGCGTCTGTCCTGCTGTTCATAAGCTCCATGCGTTCATTGTCCTTGCCGTACTGGATAGTCTCGTTCAGTCCACGGATATTTTCAAGCACCAGAGCCGCCAGCTCGCCCGACTGACCTCTTATCTCATCGCCTGTATTGCCGCTGACGCCAGCAGACCCATATAAGGGTGAAAGCTGCCGATGAAAAGGCACATTACGATCTCGGTAACTATTGCGATACATATGGGGGAGATGGTGTGGGCATAGAATACCTCCAACATCTCCACATCGGAGGTGATAAGCGATATAAGATTGCCCTTGTCCCTGACTATTGCAAGGAGCGTGAAGGCTATGTAATGATTGGTTTTCTGCTCGGTATATCTCATACTAAGCACCAATTAAAAACTATACAAAAAATTGAGCATAATCTTGCGTATATGGATTATGCGATGATTTTTTGTTTATAGTTTTATTGGTGATTAGTATCAGCACTGCACGGAGAAGAGCAAATACCGCCAGCAGTATCCAGATAGTTTTCAGCGCCAGTGGAGTATCATAGCCCGGACCGTTCAGCACGGCATATCCGCCGAGAACTGGTATGAACTGCACCGCCAGAAAGCCCAGTGGGCCTGTGACTACAGCCAGAACCATAAATCCTGCCAACGGCTTTACAAGCCCCAGCATTCTGAAAAGTGTACCTGCTTTGCTGTGCTTTTTCATGCCATCACTTCCTTGCGATCACAGCAAGGGGAACAGCAAAGGCACTCATGGGCAGCTCGTGGAAAAGCTTATATTTCTGTTCGATCATTTGAGCAACAGTATATATCATCAGGACATTGCACATCAGCTCCAGCCATTGAAGCACGATGTTTCCTATGATATATTTTCTGCTTTCGGGACAAATTTTCATCAGGCGTTTATCAAACATATTTACTCCATTCCGCAATTTTACGATCAATTAGTTTTTACTAACTGGCATTATAGCTTTTTTGTCCCATCTTGTCAATGTACAGCTTTTGGACAGAGAGTGACACACAGATAACATAAAATGTCATTACCCCTCTTAAAAGCGCATAAATATGTTATAACGCCAAAATTTGAATGGGGGCTGTTGTCAGCATGATAAGCTACGATGAACAAAAGGAACGTCCTGTAATATTAGGGGAGTACATAATAGAAACAAGGTCAACGGTGCGTGCTGCCGCAAAAAAATTCGGCATAAGCAAATCGACTGTACATACGGAAGTAACAAAGAGGAAAATGATGTGACTATAAAATAATCTGTTACGGAAATTCCGTAATTCTGTTCCTGAATTCTGTAGGGGAACAGCCGATTATCCTCCTGAATTGCCTGTTGAAGTTGGATATGTTGCGGAAGCCGCAGTCAAAGGCGATCTCCAGAACGTCCTTATCGCTGCTGCGGAGCGCCTTGCACGCCTTGTCTATCCTGAAATGCGAGATGTATTCCATTGCGCTCAGTCCCACATGGTCATGAAAGCGATTCATAAAATAGCTTTCGCTCAGGTGAACCGTGGCGGCAAGCTGCTTTATGGTGATAACATCGTTGTAATTCTTTGCGATATATTCAAGGGCGGGACGGATAACGCTTCCCGATTCGCTGTAATCGGGGTCGCTTTCCGCCTCAGTCTCCAGCAGCCAGAAAAGCCGTATAAGCTCACTTCTCAGCAGCATATCCAGCGATGGTGTGTCGCCCACAGCGCAGGAAAAAATGTTGCCTGTTATTTTTTCAAGCTCGCTGTAATAATGATGCTCGGGGGTAATGTGAGTCTGTATCCGCATACTTCCGTTTATCAGCGGCTTTATACATTCTGTGACATATCTGTCGGAGTCGGAGCTTCCGAAAATGTCGCTGCTGAATACGATAGTATCATACACCTGTGTGATGTGGGGACATGGATAAATGGAATGGAGCACATTCGGCAGGGTGATGATTATATCTCCAGCCTGCAATGTGAATTTTTCCTCCCCGCAGATAAACTGTGCCGAGCCTTCACGGACAAAGCTCAGCTCAAACTCGCTGTGCCAGTGCATGGGAACGCAGTTGAAATAATCGGGAATAGAACATTTGTAGTAGCTGAACGGCTTTATATCGGAAGAGTGTATCCGATTTTCCTTTGAGCTTATATTATTCATGCTGCCGCCTCCGAAAAAGTAGGATAGTATCAGGAAATGGTAGAATATCAATAGATTATAAAGCTGTTTTATAGTATTATATCATAAGAAGAATAAAACATCAACGTAAATTTTAAAGGAAGTGCTGAAATGATAAAAAAATATGTTTACGGAGACCCCTTTTTCACTGACGCTGTTGTTAAGGATATAGAAAAATCAGAGGATAAGCTCCCTTATTTTGATGTCAAAGACGGAGTGTTCACATACGCCCTTTCCGAGGACGATATCGTATATGGTCTGGGCGAGCAGATACGTGGCATCAACAAAAGAGGCTGGCAGTATGTGAGCTGGAACTACGATAATCCCAATCATCACGAGGATACCCGTTCGCTTTACGGCTCTCACAACTTTATAATCATCTGCGGAAAGCAGACCTTCGGTGCATTTTTCGATTATGCCGGCAGAATGGAGTTTGACATCGGCTACACCAAAAGAAGCCTTATGCAGATAAAGCCCGAAAAGAATGACATTGCCGTATATATCATCACAGGCGAAAACGAAAAGGACATCGTAAAGCAGTTCAGGCAGCTTATCGGCAGGAGCTATATCCCGCCTTTCTGGGCTTTCGGATACGGTCAGAGCCGCTGGGGCTACAGGAATGAGCAGGATATCCGCACCGTTGCCGAAAAATACAAGGAAGCAGGCGTTCCCCTCGACAGCATTTATCTGGATATCGACTATATGGAGCGCTACAAGGATTTCACCGTTGATAAGGAGCGCTTCCCTGACCTTAAAAAGTTTTCCGACGATATGAAGTTGCAGGGCATACATCTTGTTCCCATAATCGACGCAGGCGTTAAGATAGAGGACGGCTATGACGTTTACGAGGAGGGTGTGAAAAACAACTATTTCTGCAAGAACGCCGAGGGTAATGATTTTGTGGGTGCAGTATGGCCCGGAAGAGTTCATTTTCCCGATTTTCTCCAGCCTGAGGCAAGAGACTGGTTCGGCAGAAAATATGCGGCTCTCACAGACCTTGGCATAGAGGGCTTCTGGAACGATATGAACGAGCCTGCCATCTTCTACACCGAGGACAGGCTTGCCGATACCTGCAATGAGATAAAAAAGCTTACTTCGGGCAACATGGGCATCAACGAGTATTTTGCATTCACAGGAATGGTTGCGGGACTTAACGGCAACAAGGGTGATTATGACAAATTCTACCATAATGTTAATGGCAAAATGGTAAAGCACAGCGAGGTACATAACCTTTACGGCATGAATATGACCCGCTCCGCCAACGAAGCTCTCAGAAAGATATGCCCCCATAAGCGTACACTGTTCTTCTCCCGTTCCTCCTACATCGGCGCACACCGCTACGGCGGAATATGGCAGGGCGATAACAAGTCTTGGTGGTCGCATATTCTCCAGTCAATGCAGCAGCTTCCTGCACTCAATATGGCAGGCTTCCTTTTCACAGGCTCCGATACAGGCGGATTTGGCTGCGATACCACCGAAGACCTTATGCTCCGCTGGCTCCAGTATTCGCTGTTCACACCGCTTTTCCGCAATCACTCAGCAGACGGAACACGCTTGCAGGAGCTTTATCAGTTCGATAACATCGCTTCCGCAGCCGAAATGATAAAGATAAGATATGCACTTATCCCATACCTTTACAGCGAGTTTTTAAAGGCAGCGCTGAATGATGAAATGATGTTCAGACCTCTTGCATTTGATTTCCCCGAGGATAACACGGCAAAGCAGGCAGAAGATCAGCTGTTCCTTGGCAATGAGCTTATGATAGCACCCATTTACAAGCAGAACGCACAGGGCAGATATGTATATCTCCCTGAAGAGATGATGATGATAAGCATGAAGTCCGTAAGCGACTATACCGCCGCTGTACTTCCCGCAGGTCATCACTATGTTGAAGTTCCCCTTGATACCCTTGTTTTCTTTATCCGCAAGGGCAAGGCAATACCTTTCGGAACAGCGGCAGACAATACCTCTCAGATTGATATGTCAGCTCTCAGGCTGTTGGGCTATGACGGCAGCACATATAAGCTTTATTCCGACAACGGCTATTCTCCCGAGCCTGAGGACAGTCTTAAAATAACCACATTATAATAACAGCAAAGCCCGTCAAGATATTTTGGCGGGCTTTGTATTTTTTAATCTGCGGCAGCGTACAGCTCATAGCTTTTGGCGGATATTTCGTCCGATAAACCGTAAACAGTGTTTGTCAGCACGTATTCGCCATTGTTTACATACACTTCGATAAGATTTGGGTCAACGTAAATATCAAGATGACAGCCCTCCTTGATCTCAGGAGTGTGAAATACGCATTTTATCTCACTGTGACCTGCAAAAACATCGGAGCGGTCAGCGGTAATAATGTCATTTTTCCGTGATAGCTTGTATCCGCCGATGTTTACCTCTTCGCCGTTATCCATATCAAGGCTGAGCTTATATCCGTCCGCACCTGCTTCTGAGGGAGAGGTTATCTTTTTGGTGAAAAGCCTTTCGGCATTGGGGTGGGGACGGAAATATATGTGACCGTTCCGCACTTCAACAATGCGAGGGATACAGAACATTCCTCTGCGGTTTTTGGCAAAAGGCTCGGGCATACGTGCCCATGCTATGATAACACGGCGGCCGTTTTCGTCAGCAGTGCTTTGCGGGGCATAAAGATCCTCGCCGCAGTCAAAAAGCTGCCATTTGTCCGCAATATCCATTTTGCAACTTGCTTCGTCAAAGTCGGCAAGAGTGCATATCGTAACAGCATCATAAGGCTTCTCATCTTTCAGAAAACCAAGAGGGGATATAACGATAACTCCCGTTCCGTCAGTCTCAAAATAATCGGGACATTCCCACATCCAGCCCATGCCGTCCTTTTCGGCAAAGTTCACGTATTCCCAGTTAACAAGATCGGAGCTTTTGTAGAAAAGCAGACGTCCTTTTCTGTCAGCGGTGCTGCCCAGAACTATGTACCATGCGTACTTGCCACGCCATACCTTGGGGTCACGGGTATGATTTTTGCAGCCTACAGTTTTATCCTCAATAGGCGGTATTACAGTGAACTTTTCCGCCAAATTATCAAAATCATAGCCGTTTTCCGAGGTTATGGTCATCTGTGCGGCAGTAAATTCATCATTGATGCAGGTGTTGATGTTCTGCGGATTTTCCTCTTTGTAGCTCACACCAGTGTAGAAAATGTGCAGCCTGCCGTTATGCTCAACAGCGCTTCCCGAAAAGCAGCCGCTTCGGTCATCGGGCTTTGATGGGTAAAGTGCGATATCCTTGTGCTCCCAGTGCATCAGCTCCTTGCTTACAGCGTGTCCCCAGTGCATTCTGCCCCATATCGGCGCATAGGGAAAATGCTGATAGAACAGGTGATATTCGCCCTTGTAATAAATAAATCCGTTGGGGTCATTTATCCAGCCTCTTGGGGCTTTTAATCTAACAAAATCAGACATAGCAAACCTCCGTGTTAATATTCACTGACATTATAGCATATTGGGCAGATGAACGTCAATCGGTAATTGAAATTTCTGCGCATATGGTGTATAATTATATACATCAAATGTTTGGAGGTAAGCAGATGAAAAATCTTGTGAACGGAATACATCATGTATCGCTCAAATGCAGAAAAGGGCAAGAATATGACAAGGCAGTGGATTTTTACGGCAATGTGCTGGGACTTGAAACAACCCGAGTGTGGGAAGACGGCATAATGTTTGACACGGGAAACGGAGTAATAGAGATTTTCACAAACAGGGAAGACGATGCAGATACAGGTGTGATACGTCACTTTGCTTTCTCCGTAAATGATACTGACAGGTGCGCAGCTGCTGTAAGAAAGGCTGGGTATGAGGTATTTATTGAGCCAAAGGACATTGTAATACCATCTGAAAAGCCTCTTAGTGCAAGGATAGCCTTTTGCTTTGGCCCTCTTGGCGAGCAGATAGAGTTCTTTCAGGTGAAATAAAGACAGATTTATCTGCATTTGACAGCCATTACCGTATATGCTATAATCATATTAAAAACGCAAAAGGAAGTGAAAAGATGACATATCTCCTTATGAATAAGGACACTCCGTGGCTTTTGTTCAGCTGTGAACATGATGAGTTTGGCGAAATCCGGCTTAAAGAGCTTGAATGGTTTACAGAGCTGCGTCCCTTGGGCTATGCCGATCTTTTCAGCTTTCTTGACAGAAGAAAAGCGCCCAAGCACAGAAAGCACATAGAACAGCTGCTCGAAAGGTACGGATGTACCGAGTTAGATGGATTTATCCGTGTGACCCATGCGGTCTCTCTAAATGACACATTTTGGGTCAGGGAAGAGACCAGCACCCTTAAATGGGCAGATGTTTCGCTGTACAGCAATCCTTTTGATGAAATTATAGCAAATGCCGCATTTGACGGTGCTATAAGCGATACCGACTTTTCATCGGCTTCACCCGAATTCGGCACAGACGGTTCATATGCCAAGTGTTGGGTACGTGAAGCGGACGAAATATTTCTATGCAAAAGCGGAAGTTCTGCCTTTGTGATCGAGCCGCTGTCGGAATATCTTGCGTCACAGCTGGCTGAGATCATCTGCAAAAAATATGTGCCATATGATATGGATTTTCTGCATGGCAGGCTTGTCAGCAAGTGCAGGCTGTTCACCGATGAACATATGGGTCTTGTAAAGGCAGGCAGAGTTATCACAGGCGGAAAAAGCATTGCGTCTCTGCTCGGATTTTTTGAAAATATCGGCAGCGGTGATGATTTCAGACGAATGTGCATATTTGACAGTCTTATCCTGAATATTGACAGGCATCTCGGAAATTTCGGAGTGCTTGCGGACAATGATACAATGAATATCATCGAAATGGCTCCGGTGTTTGATAACAACCGTTCTTTGTGCTTTGATCTGGATAATGACCAGCTCAAAAATGTTGACTGGTATTTGAAAAAGCTCAGACCGTCTGTCGGTTCTGACTTTATAGCGACCGCAAGGGGACTGCTGACTGATGATATCCGCACAGAGCTGAAAAATCTTAAAGGATTTGCTTTCAGGCAGCACCCCGGAATATCCGTAGATCAGGAAAGGCTTGATCTGCTCAGCGGTATAGTGAACAGACAAATAAGAGAAATACTTGCGTAACGAAAGGAAATCAGAATTGGAAAAAATACGGAAGCACTTCATATTTCACGGCAATGTTCAAGGCGTGGGTTTCAGATACACAGCGTGCTACACCGCAAGAAATTACGGGATATCAGGCTGGGTGAAAAATCTGGATGACGGCTCCGTTGAAATGGAAGCAGAAGGACGGTCTGCGGATATTGACGCTCTTGTGCATTCTCTGGAACAGCTCAGGTGGGGCTATGTTGAGCGGATAGACTCAAAGCTCATTCCCATACACGGCGATTATGATTTTGAAATAGTATAATACCAAAACAGACCTCATCATTCAGCCTGCTTATCCGGGCTTTGTGATGAGGTCTTTGTTATCTTACTGCGTTATATCATACAAGCCCTGCAAACTGGAATCCCAGTATGCCCACAGCACAGATGATGCTTCCCGCTAAGTTCCAGCCTGTGGGACGCTCTGTCTTTTGGAACATACCGATAATAAGAATGGTTATCAGTATCATGGGCTGGATAAATGAGTCGTTTGTCAGGCTTATGGCTATAACAGCGTTTTCAAGTATAAGTCCCAGAACGTTGGGAATCTTTGCAAGGGCAACGATGCTTACTTCCTTGGGCTTTCTTTTTGCAAGGCTGATAATATCTGACTTGGGGAAAAGTATTACAGCAAGGATTATCAGCGCCGCAAAAAGCGCCATATCCGACGAAATGCAGCCCACCTTGTTTATCCATGTAACTGCAATGCCGTAGCCGTATCTGGAAAGGAGATAAAGTATCAGGGGTACAACTATTTTTTTGTAGTTAACATTCTTTTTGCCCGTTTTTGCTATCATTATAAGACCTGCGGCGGTTATTGCCACGCAGAGGATTTTCAGGGCTGTAAATGTTGCATTGCCGAGGATAATATCCGTGAAATATGACATGAACATACATATTCCAAGCCATGCTTTCAGCTCAAATGCGGACATTTCCACAAGTATCCTTGCGGACATCTGAAATTCCAGCAGCTTTGATATGAGCAGCAGAAAGATGAACACAAAAGAAAGGGGAGTTATCTCAAAAGTTCTGTTCAGAAAGGGCAGGGTGAATATCATAAAGAACGATGTGGCGGCTGCCATAACAAAGGTCATCTGGCTGCCGTTCATTCCCGCCTTGCTGACGGCGTATTTGTCGTTCAGGGACGTGATGGTGTAGCATATTACTACAAGTACCATAAGTATCATAGCGTGACTTCTCCTTAATATGCGATTTACCTTTTAATTATACCGATATCGGAATATTAAAGTAAGAGTATATGATGACCTTATAGCATTGCAGATGTCACATTTTTATAATTTCATGCTTTTCCTGAACCGTCCCGGGGAGATTTTGTAATATTTTTTAAAAGCGGCAGTGAAATATTCCTGAGATGAATAGCCCAGCCGTTCCGAAATATCCGTAAGACTTAAACATTCATCTGCAAGAAGCAGCTGTGCGGCGGACATTCTTGCCTGAGTTTTCTTTTCGCTGAAGCTGCTGCCATAATATTTTTCTATAAGCCGCTGAGTCTGCCTTGTGCTGAGCCTCAGCCGTTCAGACAGCTCTTCAAGGCTGGCAGTGCGATATTCGTAAAGAAAGTATTCCTCAATGGTAAGGCTTGTGCGCTCAAAGCTGTTTGTGGGGGAAACTCCGTTTTCCGCAGAGCTGCTTATGTAATTCCTTGTGATGTCGATGACTGCCTCGGATATCAGCAGCTTCACCATGTCGGTGTAGCCTGTCTGACGGCTTTCAAGCTCAGAAAAAAGCTTGCGGAACAGTGGGAGAAGCTCCTGATTGTCCTGACCTATCCAGAATTTCTGCGCCAGGAATTGCCGTATCAGACTGTCATAGTCTTTTTCGTTCCCATCGTCAGCCCTCAGGTAGATACACCATTCAAGCATGGGATCGCTTTTATCGGTTATCTGTGCATGGGGCACCAGCGGGCCTGTGATGAACAGGGTGTTGGGGGTAATATCAAACTCCCTGCCGTCAGCGATAAGGGTGCCGTGTCCCTCGGAAATATAGTGTATCTCATAGCAGCCGATGCCGTGGCTGTGCATGGGAAAGTCGTGGATAATATGGGTCGAGATAAGATTGACCGCATGAAGCCTGCACTCGCCAATGTCAAACTGTATATCAATATTGCTGAAAAAATTCATGGCTGTTCCTCAGTATATTTAGAATATGCGACATTTTGCCTGATTTGATTATAGCAAGTATGGGATAGATTGTCAATACTGTAAATTTATGCCTGCATCTTCCCAAATCCAATAAAATGTGATATAATAAAATTAGCAAACGCTAATCACTACTAAAATGAAAGGGCGGTCACAGATGACAAGCACAGTTTTCGGATACGATCACATAATGATGCGTGCGGAGTATCGCACTCCCGACCCGCACAGCCATCTGGCAGTCCAATTTATCGCAGGTCTGGACGGCCCTGTTCATTGTGTCGTATCGGGTGACAGCTTTGATGCGGACGCTGTTTTCATAGCCTCAGATGTAGTCCACACAGCATATGTCGAAACGGGTGATATGCTGGTCTTTCTGTTTGATACCGCAGGCAGCATTGCCGAAGAGGCGCAGAAGCAGTATCTGTGCGGCAGACCGTACTTCTGTGGTGACAAAGAAACTGTCGAAAAGCTTCGCGAGATATGGAACAACAATCCTCCTGCACAGGCTGACAGCCTTATAACCCAGCTTCTGGGGCTTGACACCGTGGGGAATACCCTCCGTGATGAGAGGATATCCCAGGTGCTGGAATATCTGCGCTCGCTGGACGAAGTGCCCGAGGATATAACAGCCCAGCTTTGCGCAAAGGTCTGCCTTTCTCCCAGCAGACTGTCACATCTTTTCAAAGAAAATGTGGGCATATCCCTACATCGCTATCTTGCCATGGATAAGATGCGCAAGGGGTATATCCATTTCCAAAAGTATGGAAATATCACCGAAGCCTCCATGCGTGCGGGATTTGATTCTCCATCCCATTTTGCCGCCACCTGCAAAAGAATGTTCGGCATCTCCTTTTCGGAATTTGTGAAAGGCAGCGAATAACAGCAGATAATTGAAAGTATTTTCATCGGAAGTATGATATCATAGGTATAGTTTAAGGAGGAGTTCCGATGAAAAAATATGATATCACACAGCCCGTAAAACTGAAAAAAGGCGTATATGAGCTTAACAGCGAGAGCAACTTTAACTATCAGCTGAACCGTGTGATCAACTGGGACGGCGGCAGGCTAGAGGACGTGGCTCCAATAGCATCAAAGATAAAGGTAAGCGCAGACTGGAAGCGTGAGCTTATTGCTCTCGGCGACAAGGCGATGAGCGAGGAACGCACCGAAAATGCCATTGCATATTACCGTATGAGCGAGTTTTTTATGTATGACGGCGACCCTGACAAGAAAAAATACTATCTTAAAGCTACCAAGCTTTTTTATAAGTATTATGCGGATTTCTTTGAGGGTGAAAATGCTGTTATAGAAAAATTTGACGTGCCCTTTGAAAATGTAAAGCTTCCTGTTATGCACACCGTTCCTACAGGCAAAAGCAAGGGTACAATACTTATCCACGGCGGAAACGACAGCTATTTTGAAGAATTTCTTTTCACCGTACTTTATCTTCGTGAAAAAGGCTTTGAGGTCTATATGTTTGAGGGTCCCGGACAGGGCGGAGTTATGAGGGTACAGGGAATGCACTTCACCCATGAGTGGGAAAAGCCCGTCAAGGCAGTGCTGGACTATTTCAAGCTTGACGACGTTACCATAATCGGCATATCCCTTGGCGGATATCTGGCGCCAAGAGCGGCGGCATTTGACAAGCGCATAAAGCGGGTAGTGGCGTGGTCGGTATTCCCATGTTTTCAGGACGTTATCGTAGGAATGCAGAAGCCTGCTGTTCAAAAGCTCTTCCGCATATTTATGGCGCTTCACGCAAGACCGCTCATAAACCTTGTTTTCGGCATCAAGGCTAAAAAGGAGCCTGTTATCGACTGGGGCTTAAAGCATGGAATGTACGCCTACGAGGCAAAGGACGCATACGGATATGCCAAAAAGCTGAAGCTTTACGATATTGCCCCCATTGCCGACAGGATAACACAGGATATGCTCATCGTGGGCGCAAATCAGGATCATTTCATTGATTACCGCATGGTGGGACGAGAGATAAATATGCTGAAAAATGTAAAAAGCCTGACTTTCCGTCTTTTCACCGACAAGGAGGACGCTCAGAATCACTGCAATGTGGGAAACGGAAAGCTTGTGCTTGATAACATTTGCAGCTGGATAGAGCAGATAAGCAGCGAGGTAAACTGAAAATGATGAAATTTATTTATTGGCTCACTATGTCGAGAAGCCGTAAAATGATAATCGAAAAATACGGCAGGGATTTCTGGGATAAATTCAAAAGCGGCTCGGATAAGCTTTTCCGTGAAGTGCTGAAAGAAACTCCAGATATAGGGGAAAGCGTGTTTTCATTTAATTATGCCTATGCACCGTCTTATGTGGCGTGGTATAAGACCATGCGGGAGCTTTCGCTGACAGCCGAGCAGGCGGACGGGCTTATGTGGCTCATGAATGAGAAAATGCTGCTGACCGTTCCAAAGCCATTTCTGCACATGGCAGGAAAGACATATCTGAACGGCTTCCGCAAAAAAGCGGCAAAGCATATGGAGCGCCAGAAAAACGGACTTCACCCCTTTGACTGGGAGATAAGCTACCGCAACATCGACAGCAACAGCTTTGAGATCGACATTACAAAATGCGGCTTCATCGCCTTTGCAAAGAAATTCGGTGCAGAGGGAATGCTCCCGGGAATATGCAGCGTGGATTATATGATATCCTACTACATGGGCAACGGCTTCAAGCGCACTACCACTCTTGGCTACGGCGACAGCTGCTGCAACTGCCATTATGAGCTTACAGGCAAATGCCCTCTTCACCATCAGGACGGCATGAAATAATATAAAAAATCCATTGGTCGGATATTTAGAACCCGTCTTCACAAGCATATGCGCACGTCTTTTCGGCAAATTTTGCCGCAGACTGCGTTAAAAATCCTTGCCGGGCGAAAGCCCGCCTGCGGATTTTTGCCTACTCTGCAACAAAATTATGCTCGAAAATCCGCACACATTTCTTATGAAGACAGGTTCTTAAACCGAACAATGGATTTTTGTTTTACTTAATCAAAAGTTTTTCATCTATCTCAATATCAAAATCCAGCAGATCAAGGATATCCTTCTGCATATCAATGCCGGGGTAAACCTCAATGAGCTTCAGACCGTTATCTTCAAGACGGAAAACACAGCGCTCGGTAACATACAGAACATTCTGGTTATTGACATGAGCACGCTTGGCTGAAAAGCTGATGTTATCTATCTTATTCACAAACTTTGCAATAGAGCCGTTCTTGTTTATCTTTACTTCTTCGCCGTTTTCGGTAACATCAAGTCCCTTGGTGTTGAATGTGAGGCAGAAAACTACCGTGGGAGTTTTGGCGGTGATGTTGGCAAATCCGCCTATGCCCGAAAATGCGCCGGGACCACGGTGAGAATTAACGTTTCCGAAACGATCCACTTCAAGAGCGCCCATGAAGCAGATGTCAAGACCGCCGTTATCGTAAAGGTCGAACTGGTTTGCCATATCGTTCATGGAAGCAGCGCCTATCATTGCGCCGAACACTGTTCCCGAAGCAGGGAAGCCGCCTACGCCTCCAGATTCAACGGTAAGGGTTATCCTGTCAAGCATTCCGCTCTGTCTTGCATAGCGAGCCACATTTTCGGGGAGACCTATGCCGATATTTACTATATCATCGGGTTTAAGCTCCATGGAAGCACGCTTACCGATAATATTTCCCGCAGGATTTTCTGCATGCTTGGTGTATGTGCGCTCTGCAAGCATCTCGTACCAGTCATGCCACTGGGCATAAGGGATCTCAAAGCTTCCCGTAAGGGACTCATATGCCGCATGACGAGGCTCAGGCTCGACCATAACAATAGCATCGACCATACAGCCGGGGATAATGGTATTACGGGGACGGGCAGGTGTGCTGACTATCCTGTCAACCTGAACTATGACCTTGCCATGGTTTGCTTTTACCGCCTGGCAGATGGACAGCGCATCGCCAGACATATACATATCATCGAATGAAATGTTTCCCTTGCGGTCAGCAGCAGTTCCCTTGATAAGGGCAACATTCAGCTTCGGAAGAGTATAGTAGAGAAATTCCTCGTTATCTACCTCAACACGCTTTACAAGCGATGTGTCCTTTGATATATTGTTGATTCCGGGACCATCAAGGCGAGGGTCAACGAAAATATCCAGACCGACCTTTGATAATGCTCCGGGCAGACCTCCCGCCTGCGCTCTGATAGCGTGGGAAATGCAGCCCAGAGGAAGATTATATGATTCAAACCTATCCTCCAGCACCAGCTTCTTTGTGCTGAGCATAGCTCCGAAATGGCCGCAGATAAGCTTGTCAACAGCCCCCTCTCTTATGTAGCTTTCCGCATTGCGGTTCTCGTCCCATACACCGAAGCCTGCGCTTGATACTATTGTAAGGTGAGCAGGCGAGCCTGTTGCCTTGTATCGGCGGTACAGTGCCTCGTGAAGCTCTACGGGATTTTCTATTCCCACAAACGAATTCAGGCAGATAACATCACCGTCATGTATGAGCTTTACTGCTTCGTCCGAATCCATTATTTTAAACATTCCCTGATTTCCTCTTTTCGATTCAATATAAACACTTCTTCTATTTTAAAGGTTTTTCGCTGTTTTGTCAATAAATTTGCAGGAATACAGGTGTATTTAAATGTAACTTTTGGGTTAATATTTTGGATTTGCATAGAATTTGTGGGGATATTCTCATTTTTTGCGGATTATTTTTATGCCACTATCGGCAAAAACTGCAGGAATTTCGGCGTTTTGCTGTTGATATTTTGCCGATAATGTGTTATAATAATATCGGTAGGTGATGATATGGCATATCTTTCAGTTTCACAAACAGCCGAAAAATGGGGAATTTCCGAAAGAAGCGTAAGGAACTATTGCTCAGCGGGACGTATTGATGGTGCGTTTCTTACGGGTAAAACATGGAATATCCCCGAAGATGCTGTAAAACCAGCCCGTAAAAATACTAAGGAAAAGGCTCCCGAAACACTTCTTGAAATACTCAGGAACGAAAAAACAAGTAAATATTCAGGCGGCATATATCATAAAATACAGATCGACCTTACCTATAATTCAAATCATATTGAGGGAAGCAGGCTTACCCACGACCAGACACGCTATATTTTTGAAACCAATACTATCGGTTTTGAAAATGAGGCAGTGAATGTGGACGATATCGTCGAGACCGTCAATCATTTCAAGTGTATTGATATGATAATCGACAGTGCAGATAAAAAGCTTACGGAGAAGTTTATAAAACAGCTTCACGGAACGCTGAAAAACGGCACGGCAGACAGCCGCAAAGATTGGTTTGCAGTCGGCGATTACAAACGATTCCCAAATGAGGTCGGCGGTATGGAAACAACTGCGCCTGAAAATGTTTCATCGGGAATGAAAAAGCTTATAAGTGAATATGATCTGATAAGATCCAAAAGTATTGAGGATATCATTGGCTTTCATCAGAAATTTGAAAAGATCCACCCTTTTCAGGACGGAAACGGTCGTGTGGGCAGACTTATCATGTTCAAGGAATGTCTTTGCAATAACATTGTTCCGTTTATTATAACAGATGAACTGAAAATGTTCTATTACCGTGGGCTTAAAGAGTGGACTTATGAAAAAGGTTATCTGATTGATACCTTTCTGTCGGCACAGGATAATTTCAAGAAGATACTTGACTATTTCAGGATACCATATTACCAAAACTGAGAACAGACCTTTGTTATAAAAGGTTTATATGTTCACCTATGTATCTGCTTGAAATTTAGAGTAAAACGGTGTATAATATCATATGTACACTGAGTACAATGAAAAATAAGGAGATATTCAATGTCAGAAGGCGTTTTCAGAATTGCCGATAAAAGACCTGCAAGAGATGGCATGACCATTTCAAGAAATACGGGTCTCGGCACTAAAACAGGCGTATCATTTTTCTCGCTTGGAAAAAATACGTCCATAAGCCGTGAAAGCTATGACAGCACAGCAATATACATTGCAGCTGAGGGAAAGGGCGATTTTATCGTCGGAGAACCTTCCGTTCGGTGTGAATTGATCGAGGGAAGCGTGCTGATAGTTCCGCCTGCCACTCTGTGCGGAATGGAAAGCGGCGAAGGAATTATTTATACCGAAATAATCACAGATAAGGAGATAGTTATGAACAGTGCAGTTAAAGCAGGAGAAGTTATGAAGCTCAAGGACCTTATTCCCTATGAAGAGGGAAGCATCGCAAACCTTGATATTGCAAGCAACAGCAGCATGAAGTTCGTGCTTATGTCATTTGATGAGGGCACAGGTCTGCAGCCCCACCGTGCTCCCGGAAATGCGATCATTTTCGCTCTTGAGGGCAAGGCAGTTATCGGCTATGAGGGTAAGGATTATCCCATTGAAGCAGGTGAGAACTTCCGTTTTGAGAAAAACGGTCTCCACAGTGTAACAGCTGACGGAAAGTTCAAGATGGCTCTGCTTCTTGTGCTTGAATAACATTTGAGTATGCCTCAAAAGCTCTGCATTTAACGATGCAGGGCTTTTTTTGCTATAAGTGTCTGAAATAAAGCTTTGAGCATGAATAATGCTGATTGCTTTCACAAAATCATGCTTGTAATATTTTTCCTGTTGTGATAAAATGTAATACGTTAAAGCAGGAAGCCACAGAGACGGCGTTGCTTGATGTATTTATCGGGAGGAAAATAGTGTGGATTCTGTAAGATCAAAAGAAATGGACATGCTTAACGGCGGTCTTGCGGGAAAGCTTATCCTGTTTGCAATGCCGCTGGCTTTCAGCAGTATCCTGCAGCAGCTGTTCAACTCGGCGGACGTGGCTGTTGTGGGACGTTTTGCAGGGGATAATGCACTGGCAGCTGTGGGCAGCTGCGTGGCTCTGGTGGGCATATTCGTTAATCTTATCGTGGGACTTTCGGTAGGCCCCAATGCGGTGCTTGCAATGCTCATCGGTCAGAAGGACAGAGGAAAAATAAGCGAGACGCTTCACACCGTCATTACCTTCGGCGTATTCCTTGGCTTAGGTCTTATGCTTATCGGCTGGCTCACTGCAAGGCCCATACTTGAGCTTTCAGGCACACCCGAAAGCGTTCTTGATGAAGCTCTGCTGTACATAAACATATATTTTATCAGTATCCCGTTTATGGTGATATACAATTTCGGAGCAGCCATTCTGCGAAGCTATGGCGACAGTCAGCGGCCTATGTACTACCTGCTGATATCGGGCATAGTGAATGTGGTGCTGAATCTTGTGCTCGTTATAGTATTTAAGCTGGGAGTAGCGGGCGTTGCCATTTCAACAGTAATATCAAATGTTTTAAGCACTGCCTTGGTGCTTATACACCTTTACAGGCGGCAGGACGAATTTGCTTTCCGCTTTGAAAAGATGAGGATAAAAAAGCAGCCCCTTATAAGAGTGCTGAAAATAGGCATTCCTGCGGGAATACAGGGTGCTATATTCTCCATATCAAACGTGTTCATTCAGAGCGGAATAAACTCATTCGGCGAATACGCCATTGCAGGCTCATCGCTGGCACTGAATTTCGAGTATTTTACCTATGACATTGCCAATGCCTTTGCTCAGGCGGCTGTCACCTTTACCAGCCAGAATTACGGTGCAGGAAATATCAAAAGATGCAAAAGAATTTTCTGGCAGTGTATGCTTTTCGGATTTGTTTTTACCGAGGCGCTGAGCATCATATTCATTGCATGGGGCGACTTCTTTGTAAGCATATATACCACCAGCGAAATGGTTGCGGCATTTGCTCTCAGCAGAATGTATCACGTATGCTCACTGGAAGGCCTTACCACTACATATGAAGTCGAAAGTGCAGCTCTCAGAGGCATGGGCAAATCTCTGGAGCCTGCAATATTTACCATACTCGGAACGGTAGTATTCCGACTGATATGGCTTGCTACCATATTCAAGATGGTTCCCACCTACGATATGCTTATGAACGTATATGTGGCTTCGTGGGTGTTCACGGGAGTATCGCTGCTCATTGTTTATCTTCATCATATGAGGAAAATAAGCAGCAGCTGATTACAAAAACACCAGGCGTTCTGTTCTCTTTTATCGGAGAGAAGGACGCTTCTATTTTTCGCTTACAAAGATAAAGGATAATTTTTTCCTGTCCGTTTGGATATAATATAGCTTAACAGTCTTGCAAGCGGCGTTAGTTTGTGATATAATATTCATATTGCTTTACGCTAACCTGATGCAGCATATGACGGCTGAAATAATATCTGATACAAGGATCTGTTAAAATGAAAAGCGGTATGAACAACGGCTTCGACCTTATGGCGCTGTACGGAAGAAATACGGTCTGTTCGGATAAGGACGGCGAATGCAGGATATACCACCTTAATAACGAAACGGGAGCAGGAATGATAACCGTTTATAATGTTTTTACAGGAATAAGCGCTGCATTCAACGATATACATATGGGCTACTGCAGCAAAAAGCAGAACAGCGCCCCCGATGTTATCGAAATAAATCACTGCATGGAGGGGCGATATGAATGCAGTATCGGCGACAGGCTGTGCTGCTATATGTCTCACGGAGATGTGGCGGTAAAGGCAGCTGATATCGGCTCCGAAAATTCCTGCTTCCCCACAAGGCATTATCACGGGATAAGCATTTTTATTGAAACAGACAAGCTTTCCGATGAACTGCTGGCAATAATGAAAGCGCTGTCCATAGATATGGACAGGATAAGGTCACTGGTCTCAAACGAAAACAAGCTGTTTAGACGTCTTTCAGATTTTCAAGGCACTCCATTTTCAGGTATTGTGGTTTGCCCTTTGTCGTTGCTCCGACATAAGTGTCATCAAGCTCGACAGTTCCCGAAAGCATATACTTATTCTTTCGTTCTGCCATTGCATAGTGAATCCTTTGGAGTGCAAACCAAGCGGTTTTGTATGGAAGCCCGAGAACCTATGAGATGTAGCAGGCTGATGAGCCTCGTTTATCGTTTGAAAAAAATTAAATTACCCACAGCCAGACTGTCAGTTTCAAATGTGACCTGTTCATTACTGTTCCGCTTGTTACAGAGCTTTGATGTTTGCAGTTTTTGCACTGGTACTTTCCTTTTGATTTCAGATAATAATACTCCGTGCATTCGCATTTGCTGCACTTGAAACCTTTGGGATAACGCATTTTGAACAATTCTTCTCGGCACTTATCCTCGGTATCGTATTTTTTCTGAAATTCGATTATGCTCATCTGTGACGTGTGCTTCTTGTAATGCATGATTTTTCCTCTTTTCCGTTTTTTATACTTCCATTATAACACCTCACCTGTGTTAAAATCTTCGCAGCTGCTTGCTGTTTCAAAGTGATACCCCCCAAAAAAGAATTATTATCATTTTGTTCACATTGTTACATAGTCGTATATCATAACCGTCTTTAAATCAGAAAAACCAGAACATAAGTTAAGGAGGAAGATATAGCCATTGCTATATCGTTATTTTGTTATGAAAAAAATTTTTTTATCATTATTTCTTCCTATATTAAATCTACTTGTTTTTGGAATATTATCAACTTTGTTTTTATTAGCTCAATACACAATTTCTCCTACAATGTTGGTTACATTTATTAGTTGTATTTGTGGGGGGGTTATTCCAATTTACATTATCATAAGGTATAAAATTGATATTAGTGAATACTTTTTTTATTATTTAAAAATTTTGGGAGGGTATTTTTTTATATCATTTATATCCATGATTTTTATTCCTATTTCTTTAACACTTTATTTGCTTATTTTGCTAATTTTACTAATATGCACAATAATAATTTATTGGCATATGTCAGATGACCGAATAAAAAAAGTGATTTTTACTATAATCAATCCTGTTTTATATATTTCAATTTTAATTCTGATATTTATAATAGAGTTTGCAATATATGGGTTAAAATTTTAAATGTTTTTCAAACTTTTGTATAAGCAAACATATAAGCATAAAAAATCCTACAAATCATTTTTACGATTTGTTGGCTTTTTATATAATTACGCAAAATCGACATTTTGGGGTGTGTGCATTATAAGAAAAGCTGACAACGCAACTGTCAGCAAAATTATTATCCGTATCGGCAACATCTTTCATTCATACTACAACGGACATATTGGGTATGAGGTTTCGAAAGCATGTCGTGGTGATGGTTAGGCTTACAAAGAAAGTCAAATAGTGCTTGATGTTGCACGATCGGTATGGAGTTTATTTATCTTGACTTGCGATGAGAGTAATGTTTTTTCATAGAAAACGATTTAAGTCAATACCGCTCAAACTATTGAAAATAAGCAAGAAAAATGGTATAATAAAAACATGAACAGACAACTGACATTTTTAATGATAAACGATGAATTGGCGAAAACAGACCGCCAAACTGAATATTATGTTTGCCCTGTCAAACCTTTATCTGGCTGACAGAAAGTCTCTGACGGCTTGATAAAGTGCTCCTGCAAGCAGATTTACAGAGGCAGTATGCCCGTTACAGAGCTTTATGCGTTTAACTTGATTTGTGAGAATTTATTGGCGGCATTGTACGGTGTTGCCTTAAATAAGGGCTGATAATATCACAGCCGTTCCCAAGCTTTTCGGGAACGGCTGTTTTTTTACTTTATAATTCTTCTCAGGTGTTCAGCATACATTTCTCTTACTTCCGCATATTCGCCCAGCCCCTTTACAACTGGAACGACCTCAAAGCCCTGAGAAGCTAGCGTTGACTTCCAGCTGTCAGGTCCATCTCCAGCCATATCGTTGTTGGCATGGTCGCCCGCAACCAGAAGAAAGGGCGTAATGATGACTTTTTTGAAGCCTGCCGCCTTTATCTGCGGGATAATGTCTTCAAGAGTGAGTGTTCCCTCAACTGTTGCCGCAAAAATGTTTTTATATCCCTTTTCTTTGCATTTTTCGGCAAAGCGGGTATAAATGGCATTGGCGCTGTGTTCTGTGCCGTGACCCATAACTGCCACAGCATTTTCGGAGCCAAGCTCATTTTCAAAAAGGTCGCATACCTTTCCGATATCTTCATCGGAATCAAGAAGAGGTGTGCTTGTTTCAAGCACGGTGAATTTGTCCTTATATTTTTCTGCCGCCGCAGTGATCTTATTGTATTCAAAGCCGTTTATTATGTGTGTGGGCTGGATATACACGTGAGTATAGCCCTGATCTGCAAGCTTTTCAAGAGCTTCTTCAACAGTGTCAATCTGTTCGCCACGCTTTTTAAGGGCAGCTATCACCATTCGGCTGGTGTAAGCCCTGCGGACTTCAAAGCCATCAAATTCCTGCCTCAGCTTTTCTTCCACGGCTGAGATGGACTTTTCTGCCGCCTGCTCATAGGTAGTGCCGAAGCTTGCGGCGATTATTGCTTTTTTCATTTTACGGTCATTCCTTCCTTTGCAGCTTTTCTGAAAAAATACTGCTTTACATTTTCATCATATATTATCTCAATGCCAAGGGAATCCTGCACGGCTTCACTTTGGGATATGTGCCGTGGGGAACCTGTTTCGATTATACTGCCGCTGTCCATTGCAATGATATTGTCGGAATATATCAGTGCAGTGTTTATGTCGTGAACTACCATAACAATGGTCTTTCCCGCATTTTTTAGTTTCACAGCCAGATCCATAAGCTCCAGCTGACTGCTCATATCAAGATATGTAGCAGGCTCATCAAGGAGCATGATATCCGTATCCTGCGCCAGAAGCATGGCGATATATGCCCTTTGGAGCTGACCGCCGGAAAGCTCGTTTGCGTACTTATCCGCAATATCCGTCACCTCTGCAAGCTCCATTGCATCGGCAATTTTTCGCTTATCCTCAGAAGAATATTTTCTCGGATACCCAAGATAGGGAAAACGCCCGTGGGAGACCAGCGAGCGCACCGTTATGCTTCCCGCTGAGTGTGACTGGGAGAGATATGATATTTTCTTTGCAAGGTCAGCGTGCTTTATGCTTGCAATATTTACGCCGTCAATGGTAATGCTGCCCTCAGATGGGGTCAACAGCCCGCAGCACATCTGCAAAAGAGTGCTTTTTCCGCAGCCGTTTTTCCCGATTATAGAAGTTATCCTGCCGCTTTCAAAGGCAGCGTCAATGTTATAAAGCACCTGCTTTCTGCCATATCCGCCGCTGACGCTTTTCATTTCAAGCACCGTGCTTTCCTCCCTTCTTTCTGAGAAGCAGATAGATAAAGAAAGGCACGCCGATGTATGAAACAACTATGCCCAGCGCTATCTCATGGGGAGCAAAAAGCGTCCTTGCCAGCAGGTCGCACATTGATGTGAAAACCGCCCCCATAAGTGCGCACACAGGTATTTTCAGCGTGTGACTGCTTCCCGTCAGCTTTTCGGCTATGTGCGGGATTATCAACCCGATAAAACCGAGAAGCCCCGAAAAGCTCACCGCAGCTCCTGCCAGAAGCGCCGCAAGAGTAAGCAGAACAAATCTCAGCAGCTTCACGTTCATTCCAAGGGTAAATGCAGTGCTGTCTCCAAGGGCAAGCACATCTATATCGTGACCCAGCAGAATTACGGCAGTTATGCCCGCAATTATCAGCATCCACGCAGGGGAGAGTACGCCAAGAGAAATACCCTCAAGTCCGCCTATCCTGAAATCCGAAAGGCCCGAAAGAGTATCGGGCACAAAAGTCGTAACAGTATCGGTTCCCGCATTAAATAGGCTTGAAATGGCAACTCCCGCAAGAACAAGGGTTATTTTTGATGCCCCGGTTTTCCTGGCAATGAAATATACCAGCATCACCGCCGCCAGCGCTCCGATGAAGGCTGACAGCGACCTTACTCCAAAGGTCGTCGGAAATATCGCCAGACTTAGAACTACCGCAAAGCCTGCACCTGCGTTAACGCCGATAATGTTCGGCGAGGCAAGGGGATTGCCGAGAACCGCCTGTATAACAGCGCCCGATACAGCCAGAGCAGCCCCTGCCAGAAAGCCTCCAAGCACACGGGGGAGCCTTACGCAGTAGATTATCCTGCCGTTGGCGGTGGCTTCGCCGTCCATTATGCCGTCAAGCACTTCTTTTGGCGAAAGGCTTACCGCTCCGAAAGCAATGCCCATAAACGCCGCTGCTGCCAGAGCCGAAAAACAGCACAGGAGGATTGCTGCGGGGTGCTTTTTATCATTCACCATACAGTATCTCCGCTAAATTTTCGTAAGCCTCGCCCCATTTTGCGTTGGGCTTGTAGTGGTAAAGTGCTTTCGGAAGTATGTAAAATCTGCCGTTCTTTACGGCATCAAGCTCTGACCATGCGGGGCTTGATGTAAGAGTGTCATTAAGGGTCTGTATCGCCTTGTCCTCGTCCTTTCCCATGGTGGTGACGAAAATAAAATCGGGGTCGTCCTTGATTATCTCTTCAAGGCTGAGGTTATCCAGCAGGGATTCATCTGTATCGGCAATGTTTGTGCAGTTAAGGTCTTTTAGCATTGCGCCTGCCGTGGTGTCAGCGCCCTTTGCATGGACTTTTTGAGAAGATGCCCTCAGCAGCAGCACTGTGGGAGACTCATGCTCCTTAGCATCACTTACCACCTTGTCAACAGTTGCCTTTATATTCGTTCCGTTCTGCTCATACAGATCATCACGTCCTGTGATCTCTGTAAATTCTTTCAGAACGCCAAGATAGTCGTCAAAGCTTTCAACGCTGTAGTAGCGCACATCAATGCCCGCATTTGTCAGAGTATCTTTGAGCTTTGTGTGCTCGGCTATTTTTGATGACATTATAACAAAGTCAACGCCCTCGGATATCATCATTTCTACGGAGGGAGACTTCATTTCGCCGATGCACACCACATCGTCAGCCACCTCAAACTGGTGTTCGTCATAAGCGTCCTGCGTCACGTATGACAGCTTTCCTCCTGCCAGAAGCCATATTTCCGCAAGGCTTCCCGTACACGCAGCCACCTTCTGCGGCTCCGAAGCCTTAGCAGCCTCGGATGAGCTGTCGGCTTTGTTTGCTGAGCAGCCTGTTAAAATAAGTACAACTGTCAGCATAAGGCAAATTATTCTTTTCATACCAAACCTCTCTTATTTTTGCTGTATTCGCAGCATTTCTTTGCAAAACGCACCGCCATTTCGGTGTCCGCATAAAAATGCAGATGTGGGTAACCTGCGTACATATTATCATCTGCATATGCGCAGTCATATTCAGCTCCGCTGCTTGCTTTCTTTGCGTGCAGGTCGCTTCCGCAGGCGGTGCTGTTCCAGTAGTGGAACTCGTGCGCCCTGACCGATCTTCCTTTGTCAAGGAGCATACAGTCTTTTTTGGCGGTAAGGCTGACATAGCCGAAGCGCTGGAGCCTGTCAGTCCTGTAAGCCTGCCCGTTTATAACGCCAGCCATTTTGCGGCGGATACCATTCACATCTTCAATGCTCTCGTTCAGGTACATAAATCCGCCGCATTCGGCAATAACAGGCAGTCCGCCTGAAATGCTCTCCTTTATCTCATGCAGAAGCGGAGTGTTTTCCGAAAGCTTTTCTGCATAAAGCTCGGGATATCCTCCGCCAAGGATAAGCCCGCCGATATTCTCGGGCAGAGCCTTGTCACTGAGTGGCGAAAAGGGGACTATCTCGCAGCCAAGCTCTTTAAGCAGAGAAATATTGTCAGCATAATAAAAGCAGAAAGCACTGTCATATGCAAGGGCTATCCTTACATTCCGAGCAATGTCCTTTGGAATATCAGGCTCGGTGCATGGCATATCCACAGCATTTTCGGCTGCTTCAAGGAGCTTGTCGATAAGTATGTAATTTTCCGCCAGCTGAGACAGCCGCAGCAGCTTTTCTTTAAGCCCTGTAATCTCGTTAGCCGTAACAAGCCCCAGATGCCTGCTTTCAATGGAATTATCCTTTGAAAAAGGCAGCCTGCCGAAATATGTCACGCCCATTTCATTGCAAAGGCTCACAGCAGTCTTTTCCATGCTTTCAGGCAGACGGTTGAAGATAAATCCAGCGATGTTGTTAGGCGTGCGGAATGTGAGAAAGCCTTTCATCACCGCACCCATTGACGCACCCATTCCCTTGCAGTCGATGACGATGACCGCAGGCGTTCCCGTTTCAACGGCAGTGCGGCAGGCAGAATGACTTTCGCCAATGCCGTCGTAATAGCCCATAGCTCCCTCTATAATGTTCATATCCGCCGAATTTTTTTTCAGCAGGTAATTCAGCGTGCCTGCGGGGCAGAAGTAGCTGTCAAGATTATAGGACTTGGTGCCGATTATCTTGCTGTGAAACATAGGGTCAATGTAATCGGGGCCGCACTTGAACGCACCCACGTCAACACTGCGCTCCGAAAGAGCTTTCAGCAGTGCGCAAACAACAGTCGTCTTTCCGCAGCCGCTGTTCGTGCCAGATATCATTATCCTTTTCATGTCCGCCTCGCTCCGCTTATGATAAATATGGGATTTTCGGCGTTCAGCATAGTGCTGCTGCCAACTTTTCGTGTACGTGTAACGGCTATCTGCGATATTTCGCAGGGGATATCCGCTTTATCAAAAAAATCAACAGCTCTGTTAAGCGTTTCAAGGGTCACAGCGGTTATAACAATATTGGCATAGGGATTTTTGCTGAGAACAATGTTCATTATCTCGCTGAGCTTTCCGCCCGACCCGCCGATAAAAACGCTTTGAGGAGCAGGGAAGCTTAATGCCTCTTCCTCCGCCTGACCGCAAAAAACGGAAATATTATCGCACCCGAACTTTATTGCATTCTGCCGTGTAAGCTCCTCCGCTTCGGGCGACTTATCTACCGCATACACCCTGCCGTCAGCACATTGCAGAGCCATTTCAACAGTAACGGAGCCTGTTCCGCAGCCGATATCCCAGCAGATGCCGTCACGCTCAGCCGCCAGCTTTGATATGCAAACCGCACGCACCTCTGATTTGGTCATGGGGATTTTCCCACGGATAAAGCAGTCATCGGATATCCCCACAGGCGTAAATCTCTCGTAATTATGGTTTATGACAACCATTACGCAAAGGTTCGCATTTTCATATCCTGTAAAGTCAGTAGCCCTGCCTGAGGATATCTTTTCATTTTCAGCCGCAAGGTCTTCACCGATATAAACCTCTGTATCGTTCAGACTGTATTCACACAGCCTTTGGCATATTTCCGATACCTTGACCTTCCCACCAAGGAGAAAAAATACCTTTTCATTTGAGAATACATTCCGCACAATATTGGCTTCCGCACCGTGAAGGCTCACAAATTTGCAGTCCTGCCATGGAATGCCTATCCTGTCAAAAAAATAAACAGGGGAGGATATGCCGCTTATAACACGGCAGTCACCTATAAGCGGCAATAGCTTTTCCGTGCCGCTGTAAAAGCCGCAGTCGCCTGACATAAGCACTGCGATTTTGGCGAATTCCGAAGCCCTTATGCGCTCGGCTATCTCTTTCGGGTCATAGGAAATAAACATCTGCCTGTTAAGGTGTTCAAATGGTTTGACCATGCGCCTTGCGCCTATTATAAGCTCTGCGCTTTCTATTGCTTCCTTTGCCTCGGCGGTGAGAGTTTTATCGCCGTCCATTCCAATGCCTATAACAGCTATGTCCTTATTCACTTCTGCACCTCCCCAGCAGGATATTTTCCGCCTCTTCCAATGAAATTCCATTTTCATCGGGGCGCTTTATAATAATAAGCCCTGCACCGCATACCTGAGCCGCATTGACTTTTTCTGCAAAACCGCCTGCGTTTCCGCTGTCCTTTGTTACCAGAAATTCTGCACTGCTTCTTTTAATATGCTCAATGTTCTGCTCCAGCGTAAAAGGACCTTTTTCCGCAATTATCTTTTCATTGGGAAATCCCAACGCTCTGCACTCGGCTATGACCTTCGGCAAATCAAGCACACGGGCGGTAAAACGCTTCGCATAGTCATGCACAGCCGTGAACGCCGCAAGCTCTTTGCTTCCTGTGGTTATAAGCGCATTGCCGTTTACAGTGTCAAGATACTCCGCCGCAGCCGTAACATCGTCAAAATAAATGGCGCTTTCGCATATTGCGTCGTCCGCACGTTTTATCCTATATAAAGTGACATTTTTTTCGGTGCAGGCGGCAGTTATGTTCTTTGTGACCTCTTTTGCATAAGGGTGAGTAGCATCTATTACTGCTGATACTCCAAGCTTTTCTATCATACCTGCAATACCGCTTGCATCTTCTCTGCCAATATTGATATGCACATATTCCGACTGAGGGAGCAGCTCAGCGCCGTATTCCGTAGCCACGCTTATGCAGGCATTTATCCCGTGACCTGCGCAGAACTCCGCCAGCTGCCTGCCCTCGGTAGTTCCGCCGAAAATAAGTATATCACACATTTTTATATCCTCGTGGAGTGACCATTTTTCCGTTTATATTCTTGGTTTCGCTGTTGCCGATGAAAACGGTTGTGAACATATCCGCCTTAAAATCACGAAGCTCGGCAAGGGTCATCACACCGCTTTCCATGCCGATTCTGCCGATGTTGCGCACATATCCGCATACCGTTTCGGGGGACTTATATTTAAGCGTTATGTCACAGGCTTTTGCCAGATAGTCTGTACGCTTTTTGGACGACGGATTGTATATCGCCGTGGTAAAATCCCCCATAGCGGCGCAGGCAAGGCGCTTTTCAATCTTTTCCCACGGGGTCAGCAGGTCGGAGAGGCTTATCACAGCAAAATCATGAGTTAGGGGAGCACCCAGCACTGCCCCTCCGCTGAGTGCCGCCGTAACACCTGCCACTATCTCAATATCCGTGTTGGGGTAATTTGCCGAAAGCTCCAGCGCCAGCCCTGCCATGCCATAGACCGAGCTGTCGCCGCTGCATACCAGCGAAACGATTTTGCCGCTATCAGCCTGTTCAAGTGCAAATATTACCCTGTCCTTTTCCTGCTTCATGGCAGTTGAAGCAAATTCCTTGCAGGGGAACATCTCTTTTAAAAGCTCAACATATACCGTGTAGCCCACGATAAGGTCACTTTCCTGCAAAGCCCTCTCGGCTTCAAGGGTCATACCCTCCTTGTTTCCCGGGCCAAAGCCAATAACATATAATTTCATAATACCCGCCTGTTAAAATCAATTTTTACGGGAGCTTCCGCCGCCGCAAAGGTCATTCCGTTCATAGCCTGCTTTTTTACAAGCAAACGCTTTCCCATGACCATAGCACTGCGCTCGCAGATATTGTCTGCTCCCGTTGTTTTCAAAACAAATTCAGATGATGTGAACTGTCCTTTTACCGCCATAAGCTCCGCAGCCGAATAAAACTGCGGCGGAATGTGATGATTGTGGCAGAATGTAAGTATAGCGTTTTCCTCCCGCTTGATGTCAATAGTGCATAAAGCTTTCACACGGCGTATATCAAGCTTATTTTCCGCAAGCTGTGATAATAAAAATAGCTCAAACTTTTCTGCCGATGTGCCCTTTTTGCACCCTGCCCCGATAATGATATCCTTAGGGATAAGGTGCAGAGTGTGTTCAAACGGCATTTTTGCTGCGTCAGAGGAAATGCAGATGCCAAGCCTTTTATTGTCGCAAAAATGGGGAGTGTTCAAGCAGCCTGTATCGCTGTAAAATCCCACATTTCCGCCGTTTGCCGTCTCTGCCGCAATTTCCTTTGCAATGTCATATTCGCAGATGTACAGGTCATTTGCAGCTGCAAAGCTGTCAGGGGAGAATTTGCCGCCGACGTCCGTAGCAGTGGTTATAACAGGCTCCGCACCGATGATCTCCGCAACTTTTTCGGTAAGGGCGTTTGCTTTTCCGATATGCCCCGATAACAGCGATATAGCGAATTTCCCGCTTTCGTCTATGACCACAACAGCAGGGTCGCTGAGCTTTGAGACCACATGGGGAGCGATCATTCTCACAGCTATCCCGCAGGCGCATATGAAAATGATCCCGTCATATTCCCCAAAGCATTTTGCGGTCATCTGCTTCATATCATCAAAAGGCACAGCAGAACCGTCACAGTGCTTTGAAAAAGCAAATCTGTCGCAGGCTATGCCAATACCCGCAGCTATCCTGCGTGATATTTTGTTTCCGTTCTCGGTGACGGATATAACCGCTATTTTCATATCCGAACATTCCTTTTTGTGACTATAGCTTTTAAATCTCAGCCTTTCTGAACTCAGTCTCAAAGCTCTTGTCATAAAGCTTTGAAAGGGAATAATCATTGCCCAGGAAATACCCCACGCAGATAAGTGCTGTTTTGGTAATGCCGTTATCCGCCGCAGTCTGAGCAAGATCATCCACAGTACAGCGGCAAACCTTCTGGTCAGCCCAGCTTGCCTTGTAAACTATGGCAGCAGGGGTGTCGGGATTGTATCCGCCCCTGATAAGCTCAGCCGAAAGCTCCTTTAGAAGCCCCGTGCTGAGAAAGATGACCATGGTAGCATTATGAGCAGCCAGAGCAGCAATGCTCTCCTTTTCGGGAACAGGCGTTCTGCCTGCCATTCGTGTGATTATCACCGTTTGGGACACATCGGGGAGAGTATATTCCGCCCTGAGAGCTGCTGCCGCCCCACAGAAAGAGCTTACTCCGGGGCAGATGTCGTATTTTATCCCCAGCTCGTCCAGCCTGTCCATCTGCTCACGAATTGCACCGTAAAGCGACGGGTCACCTGTGTGGAGCCGCACGGTCATTTTTCCCTCATGCTCTGCCGATTTTATCACGTCAATTACCTGCTCCAGCGTCATATAAGCGCTGTTGTGTATCTCGCAGTCTTTTTTTGCATATTCCAGCAGCTGCGGATTTACAAGCGAGCCTGCGTAAATAAGAACATCAGCCCGTTCAATAAGCGATTTTCCACGCACGGTTATAAGGTCTGCCGCACCGCAGCCTGCGCCCACAAAATTAACCATTGTACTCCTCCATAAGCGTTTTGATTATCCCGTCTGCAGAGCTTGTCATGCCGATAATTCCACGCTTGTCCGAAAACATTACAGCGCCTATAGGTATCTCTCCCTTGACCTTTGCATCAAGATAATACTGAGCCTTTTCCATAAGCACAGCCGCCACGCTGTCAACTGCATTTGCCTTGTCAAGCTCATCAAGAGCGGCATCTACCGTTGCGCAGGAGGGGAGCTTTTTTAATATCTTAGGGTCAACATCGGCCATAACTCCACAGGTAACAAGCACGTCCATGCGACCGTCAGCCTGAGCCGAATGGGTGTTCATTATGCCTGCCCCCAGCTTTACAAGCTTGCCGATATGCCCCACTATTAGCACGCTTTCAAATCCCAGCTCCAGCGCAATATCAATGGCGTCGCCGATGTAATTGCTGCATTTAACTCCGTAATTCATTATCATAGGCATATTTTCAGCAAGAAAGTTTTGGCTGTAGTTACCTATGGTCAGCAGCAGATTTTTTCTGCCCTCGGAACGCCTCATGCGCTCCTCCACTTTAATCGTGTCTATAAGTGCACGGCTGCTCATTGGCTCAACTATGCCGCTGGTACCGATTATGGATATGCCGCCCTCAATGCCCATTCGGGGATTATAGGTTTTAAAGGCGATCTGCTCGCCGTCGGGAACGGATATCGTTATCCTTATCCCGCCGTGATAGTCGTATTTTTCGCATATCTCCGTGATCGCCGCCGATATCATCTTGCGAGGAACGCTGTTTATGGCGGCATTTCCCACAGGCTGGTCAAGTCCTGCCTTTGTGACCCGTCCGATGCCCTTGCCGCCGTCAATTTCAATGCCGAAAGGTATCTTTTCCGCCTTGGCATAAACAAGAATGCCGTTGGTGATGTCGGGGTCATCGCCGCTGTCCTTGCGCACAGCGCAGGAAGCGCAGGCCTCGGATATCTCAGCATTTTCTGTGGAAAGGTGAAGCTCAATGCCCTTGGGCGTCATAAGCTGAGTTTCGTGTACAGATTCGCCTGTCAGCAGCATTTCCGCAGCTGCCTTTGAAGCCGCTGCCGCACATGAGCCTGTGGTATATCCGCAGCGGAGCTTTTCTTTTCCGTGGTATATGTATTCGTCAAGCATTTATGTTCTCCGTTACTTTGCCTGTTTTCCTGTTGTACAGCCTGTAAAGCAGAGCATTGCAAATGGCAGCCGCCACACCGCTGCCGCCCTTTCTGCCTGCTGCAACGATATACGGCGCACTTCCGCCCATGATTATCTCCTTTGACTGCACAACATTTACAAAGCCCACAGGCACGCCGATTATCAGCGCAGGTTCTACCTTTCCAACCCTTATAAGCTCGTCCAGGCGGATAAGCGCTGTTGGGGCATTGCCCACTGCGAATATCACATTTTCATGACCGAAAAGCTCCGCAGCCTTATCCATGGAAGCTACAGCCCGTGTAGTTCCGTCACGCTTTGCCCTTTCCGCAACATCGCTGTCAGACATAAAGCAGCAGGCACGGCAGCCCAGCGCTTTCATGGCAGGCTTGCTTATGCCCGATTCAGCCATGTGGGTGTCCGTTACGATAACAGTGCCGTTTTTTAGTGCTTCAAGCCCATTATGAACGGCATTTTCGGAGAATTTCATATTCTGCTTGTAGTCAAAATCAGCGGTGGTGTGTATCACACGCTTAACTATCAGCTTTTCGGTCTCGGATAAACCCTCTGTGCTGCCAAGCTCACTTTCGATTATTTCCATGCTCCTGCGCTCAATATCCGCAGGGCTTACGTGCTCAATATTCATAATACCTCAAAAAAATACACCCTTGCCATAATGTGCCGAGACGGACAGATATGGTAAGGGTGTATATCAAAACGTACCTGCCAATTCCTCGTGGCTTTCCTTGTACAAACAGCAGGCAGGTCTCCCGACTTAAACTTCATCACAGAAAGGAGCCTTCCCGATTTCTCAGTGGCATATTTCCCTCTGCTCATTTATCACGGTGACGAGATCGTACAGGATTTTCACCTGTTTCCCTTTTCATCGGACCCGTTAACATAAACGCCAACGTCCGACACCTGATGTTTTTATATTCATTTTCTTTATTATATCATTGCTGTATGCTGTTGTCAATGAATAAATTGTATGGAATTGTTTTGCTTGCATGATATATGAAAATATTATTCATATTCCAGAGCTATAACCTTATTCCTCACCAGACAGTTCTTGCCAACGTTGAGCTTGCACTGACCATCTCAGGCGTTTCCAAGTCGGAGCGCAGGAAGAGAGCCGTGGAAGCACTTGAAAAGGTGGGGCTGGGAAATCAGCTACACAAAAAGCCCAACCAGATGTCAGGCGGTCAGATGCAGCGAGTTGACATTGCCCGTGCCCTTATCAATAACCCGGATATACTCCTTGCCGATGAGCCTACAGGCGCACTTGACAGTGAGACCAGCATTCAGGTAATGGAGCTGCTCAAGGAAATTGCCAAGGACAAGCTTGTTATAATGGTAACTCACAACCCCCGAGCTTGCGGAGCAGTATGCCAACCGTATAGTCAGGATAAAGGACGGAACGCTGACAGGGGACAGTAATCCCTACACTCCCGCATCGGGACTTATCGGCGTAGGAATATCCTACCTTGCAATAATCCCCATCAATGCAATAGTTTATAACCTTACAGGCATTGAGGGACTTAAAGCATTCCTGCCTCCTCAGGCAGCAGCGGTGCTTGTAGCTATCAGCATGGTGCTTACACTTATTGCAGGCCTTATCCCCTCAAGAGTTGCTTCCAAAAAGAATCCCGTTGAGGCACTCAGAACCGAATAACGATCACTTATACTAAGCACCAATTAAAAACTATACAAAAAATCATCGCATAATCTTGCGTATATGGATTATGCGACGATTTTTTGTCTATAGTTTTATTGGTGATTAGTATTACATCGCTCCTGCGGCTTTTTCGGTCGCAGGAGCCTTTTGTATATGGAAAAGGCAGTTGATTTGTTAAAGCAAAATAAAATCATTTACTGATTATTGATTTATTTGTGTAAATGTGCTATAATTAACTGCAACAAACAATAAGCTTGCAAAGGATAGTGTATATGAGCGAAAATAACAGGTACTTTATGAATAAGAACGAGCTTCTCGCCAATGCCGAAAAAGCATTTGAGGAAAAGCAGTTCTGCGTATATTATCAGCCGCAGTACAACTATATGAGCGGCAGAATAGTAGGTGCAGAGGCGCTGGTCAGGTGGATACACCCAGAATACGGAATGCAGTCTCCCGGGGATTTTATCCCTGTTTTTGAGGAAAACGGACTTATTACCCGTCTTGACCTTTACGTCTTTGAGGAGATATGCAGCTTTATCAGCAGGTGCAGAGGTACTGATATAAAAACAGTTCCCATTTCATTCAACGTATCAAGATATGATGTTATCAGCGGCGATTTTATTGAGCGTATAGAAGAGATACGCAAAAAATACGATATTCCCGTCACAAATCTGCGTGCCGAGATAACCGAAAGCTCCATGATCGGCGGAAATGACCATATGGTTAAGATAGTGCATAAGTTTCAGTCTCTGGGCTACGTGGTTGAAATGGACGATTTCGGCAGCGGATATTCTTCCCTCAATGTCCTCAAGGATATCGAAGTGGATATCATCAAACTGGATATGGCGTTCATGCGTGGAAATCTCACCAAGCGTGGGGGTATAATCATAAGCTCCATTATCCGAATGGCAAACTGGCTGGGCACTCCTGTTATTGCCGAGGGCGTGGAAACTCCCGAGCAGGCGGAATATTTCAAAAGCATCGGCTGCATATATATCCAGGGCTTCCTGTTCTCAAAGCCTGTCCCCGAAAATGAATATGTGAATATGCTGAGAAACTTAAAATCCGATGTGCTTGCTCCCGGAATGAAGCTTATAGACAAGCTTGATGCCGAAAAATTCTGGAGCCCCGAAAGCTTTGAGACCCTTGTGTTCAATAACTTTGTAGGCGGAGCTGCGGTCATTTCATTCAAAGATGACGAGATAGAGACCCTCCGAGTGAACGAAAGGTATCTTAAAGAGCTGGGCATGAATATGAACCAGCAGGATATCATTCTCAACCAGAAAAATCTTAATTTTGACGAGAAAAACAAGCAGATATACATAGATACCATCAACCGTGCCATAGTTTCCAACGATTATGAGACCTGTGAGACCTGGCGTGAGGTGTTTTCCCAGTGCTGCGGCGAGGATTCCCTGTGCATCGAAAGCACTATGCGTGTGATAGGCCGTGCCGAGGGTCAGTATCTGCTGTATGTGCTTATCCGCAACATTACCCATGAAAAGAAAATGTACATGAAGCTGTATGACAGCGAGAAAAAGTTCAGAACAGCAGGCGAGCAGGCAAACATCTACTGCTGGGAATACACCATCGATACCAAGGAAATGCGCCCATGCTTCAGATGTATGCGTGACCTGGGGCTTCCGCCTCTGCTGGAAAATTATCCCGAGCCTGTAATCGAATCAGGACTTTTCCCGCCCGATTACGCCGATATGTACCGTGACTGGCACAAGCAGCTGGCAGAGGGAGCAGAGCATCTTGAAGCCATAATCCCTCTGACAGTCAACAGGATACCTTTCCATGTCCGTTACACCGCCGAATTTGACGAAAACGGCCACCCATACAAAGCTTACGGTTCCGCAACTCAGGTCGTCGATATGCCGACGGAGAAATAAAACAAATACCTGCATGGCTCTTGCATTTGTAAAAGCCATGCAGGTATTATTATGTTTTATTGGTATAAAACTCCCTGTTTCTTTTTCTGTACTCAGCAGGGGATATTTTTTCATGCCGCCTGAAAACCGTGCTGAAATAGCCAGCATCGGAAAAGCCCATCTGCCTGCCTATCTCCGCCACGGGGATATCCGAAAATTTAAGCATACGCTTTGCCTCGTTTAGCCTGCACATCATAAGATACTCGTTTGGGCGCATGTGCATGGTTTCCTTGAACACCCGACACAGGTGCTGTGGCGTTATGCCTGCCAGCTCCGCAAGCACGGTCATGGGGAAATCCTTGCTGTAATTATCGTCGATGTAGTTCAGCACAGGCATGAGCAGGCTGCTTCTGTCCTTGCCCTCTTCCGTTGATTTGGCAGTGTGGTAAAATTCAAGGATATACTGATATATCAGCCCCGAACAGATGTAATTTCCGTATATCTTATCCGATTTCTGCTCAATGAACATCTTATTGTAAAGGCTGCACAGGCTTTCGGTGCTTTCGGGACGGATAACGCAGGGCTTTGTCATTTCCAGCTCTTCAAGCAGAGCCTTGCAGGCGCTTCCGTCAAAGGCTGCCCACCTTACGTCCCAGCAGGCGGTCAGGGGATAATACTCATGGGGATAGTCCGCAGGCAGGAAGAACCATCTGCCCTCGGATACGGTAAGGGTCTGGTCATTAAAGCGCAGCTCTCCCGTGCCCTTTGCGCTGTAAAGTATCTGGTGCCACAGATATCCCTCAGGGCGTGATATCTGCCCCTGATATTCGCTGCCGCCTATTCCCGTAAGATAAAAGGGAAGCTCCTTTACCTGTGCAAATGTAGGGTATATGCTCTGGTTTACTGCCATAATGCTGTTCCTTTCGATAAAAACATCTGATTTATTATAGCTCCGTATTGCGAAGATGTCAAGAGTGCATTTTACTTTTTGAATATAAAATTTTCTGCATATGCCATTATGTGAAATGTGTATCAGCCTGCACTTTAACATTTTGAACATTATCTCTTTAAAGATATTCATAATCTTAAATTGACGTGAGCTGTAAACAGTGATAATATATAATCATCAAACATGAACACTGAGTGTTTATCGAAAGGAAGATATTATGAACACACCTCTTGCACATACACCGCCCATGGGCTGGAACTCTTGGAACACTTTCGGCTGGAATATCAGCGAGGAACTTATAAAGACCACCGCTGACTTTTTCGTTGAAAGCGGACTGAAAGACGCAGGCTACGAGTATATCGTTATCGACGACTGCTGGAGCGAAAAGCAGCGTGACGAAAACGGCAGGCTGGTTCCCGACAAGTATAAGTTCCCCAACGGTATCAAGCCCGTTGCCGACTATATCCATTCCAAGGGACTGAAATTCGGTATGTACTCCTGTGCGGGCACACACACCTGTGCAGGTCACCCGGGCAGCTTTGAGCATGAATTTCAGGACGCTGAGACCTTTGCGGAGTGGGGCGTTGATTATTTAAAGTACGACTACTGCTACAAGCCCAAATCCGCTGACGGCGAGAACCTCTACAAGCGTATGGCAATGGCTCTGAGAAACTGCGGCAGAGATATCCTTTTCTCCGCCTGCAACTGGGGAAATGACGATGTTTACAGCTGGATAAGGGAATCCGGCGCACAAATGTTCCGTTCCACAGGCGATATCCAGGATAACTGGCAGTCAATAAAGAGCATTGCAGAATCTCAGATAGGCAGGGAAGCATACGGCGGAGTTTACTGCCATAACGATATGGATATGCTGGTAGTCGGTATGCACGGCTGCGGTGACAACGCCGAGGTGCTGGGCAAGGTAGTAGGCGGCTGCACCGACACCGAGTACAAGACCCATTTTGCCCTCTGGTCGATAATGAACTCTCCTCTTATGATAGGCTGCGATGTAAGAAAGATGTCCGAAGCTGCTAAGGAGATACTCACCAACAAGGACGTTATCGCCATCAATCAGGATATTGAGTGCAGAGGCCCTTACTGCATCAGGCAGTGGAACAATCCCGAGAACGTGTTCTCGCTTATAAAGCCTCTCAGCGGAGGTGATTATGCCGTGGGTATGTTCAATTTCAGTGACAAGAAAAGCGAGATGTCTCTCCAGTTCTATGATATCGGTCTGCCTGCGGCATCGGGCAGGGGACTGGAGCTTTACGACTGCTACTCCCATTCCGTCATTGGCACATTTTCCGAAAGATATGCGGCACAGATCGAGTCACATGACTGCCTGATGTTCCGTGCAAAGGTAGTAAAGCTTTAATGGCAAACTACAAGACGTGCAAAAAATGCGGCTCGGAGCTTCTGGCAGACGATATTGCTATTCACCGCAAGCTTATAAGCAGGAATGCAGAAGAATTTCTCTGCATCGACTGCCTTGCGGAGCATTTCGGCTGCACCAGAAAGGATGTTGAAGAGCTTATAGCATATTACCGTGAAAACGGGAAATGCACATTATTCAGATAAAATAGAAACGAGCAGGCAATACTTAATGCCTGCTCGTTTTCGTTAACAGTGTTACTGCTTATTTTTCTTGTGCCTGATCTTTATTTCGGGTATCGCAAGATTATCAAACACCATTTCATCACCGCTGTCATTATCATCAATGTCGTTATCCGATGCTTCATCGGCAGAGTCCACATGAATTTCGGGCACTGCCAGATTTTCGGAAAAATAATCGATTTTATGCTTCTTATCTTTCATACAATTACCCCCGTTTTATCAGTTGATTATATTGATAAAAAATGTGATCACAAGGCTGTTTATAAAGTCTGCAAACATACTGCCCACTATGGGAACAAGCAGATATGCCTTGACTGACGGCGCATATTTTTCGGTTATCGCCTGCATATTTGCCATGGCATTTGGCGTAGCACCCATTCCGAAGCCGCATACTCCTGCGGAAAGCACCGCTGCGTCATAGTCACGTCCCATGGCGTTGAACACCACAAAGTAGGAAAACAGTGCCATTAGTATCACCTGCGCCAGCAGCAGGACTATAAGCGGAAGCGCCAGCTCTGCCAGCTGCCATAACTTCAGGGTTATCATGGCAATTCCCAGAAACAGCGACAGGCATATGCCGCCGATGTCGTTTATCTCGCCCATATGGATATGGAGCTTGCCTGTAAATTCGTCAATGTTTCTCATAAACGCTGCGACGATCATTGAGCCGATATACACGGGGAATGTCATTCCCGTAAGAGAAAGCGCCCATGAAACTACAGTGCCTATTCCCATTGCAATAGCAATCTGATAAGCCGCAGGAGCGTACATACTTACTGAACGGTGATGCTTGTGCTCCTCTTCCTCAAGAATGGAAGCGTCCTCAGCGGAAACTCCCTTGAGCAGGTCATGCTTTATTATAAGCCTGCGTGCAACAGGGCCGCCCATAAGAGAACCGATGATAAGTCCGAATGTGGCTGCTGCAGTGCAGAAGGTGGTAGCTCCCCCGATGCCGAAATCTTCCAGCACTCCTCCGAATGCGCCCGATGTTCCGTGACCGCCCACCATGGGGATAGAGCCTGTACACATACCGATCAGCGGACTGATACCCAGCAGCTCGGACAGTCCCACAGCCGCCAGATTTTGCGTGATTATCAGCACGCAAAGGCAGAACAGAAAGACCACCAGACTTACTCCGCCTGCACGCAGCACCTTTATATTTGCCTGAAAACCAACAGATGTAAAGAACATTACCATGCAGACATTTTTCATCGTTTCATCAAATGTAAATTCCACTATGCCGAAAACATACAGCAAACAGGAGACAACCGCAAATATTATTCCGCCCACAACAGGAGCAGGGATACAGAATGTCTCCAGAAAGCGGACCTTCTTTTTTAGAAATCCGCCCAGATACAGCACTCCCACAGCGACCGCAAGAGTTTGGTACATATCAATATTCAGTGTGTGCAATACAATGAGCCTCCCTTAATTATCCTGAGCACCGAAAATAAAGCTGTTTCCGTCATTTTCGGGATCGGTGCTTACCGTTATGCCGACAGATGCGTAGTAATCGGCAGCCCCCTGATGAAAGCTGCAGGGGATATCCGACACAGCAAATTCGGTATCAGGCTCGGGAACGGCTACGGAATATTTTATGCTGCTGCTTTTGCCAAAGAGCAGAGCAGTTATGTCCTTTATCTTCTGACGGTCAGTGTCGGAGTCGGCAACAAGCACAGCTTTTACGCCAATAGTTGGGATATCCTCGTCCTGACCGTGATATGTTCCCGCAGGTATGGTTATCTCGCTGTAACCCTTGTATATGTTCAGCATATATTCAATAGTGCGGCTGTCGGGAGCGATAATGCGTATATCTGTGCTTTCGGCAAGCTCACTCACAACAGTGGCAGGAGTGCCGATTATAGCGAAAAAGGCATCTATATCGCCGCTTTCAAGTGCCGCAGCCGAGTCGCTGTAGGACATATAAACAGGCTCCACCGATGAAAAAGCCACACCTGCCGACAGCAGCAGATATTCGGCATTCTTCGCAACGCCTGAGCCTTCATCGCCGACAGATATCTTCTTGCCTTTAAGGTCAGCTATGCTGTTTATATCCGACTTACTGCGGACGACTATCTGAAAAGCCTCGTCATAAAGTCCCGCAACAGCTCTCACGCCCGAAACAGGCTCATTTTCAAAGTCACCCACGCCGTTGACCGCTTCGGAAAGCACATCGCTCTGAACTATTGCCATATCAATAAAGCCCTCATTCATCAGGCGCAGATTTGCCTGAGAGCCTGCGGTTTTCTTGACTTCAATGCCGTTTTCATCAAGCTCATGCAGCAAAGTTCCGTAAGAATAGTAGTTGCCGCCCGTGTTGCCTGTTCCAAGTCTCAGCACTCCTGACTGCCCGCAGGAGCACATCAGTGACATTGCCATGACTGAGGCAGCAGCGGCTGATAATAATTTCCTGATATTCATTAAATTCCGCCCTTCGGTTCATTTTGCCCATACATATATTTTATCAGACTTTATAGCGGATATAATTAAATAAACTGTCAAATGGCTGTTAATTTTGTGATGCAGGGGAGATATCACAAAAAAACTGACCTATCAGATTGATAAGTCAGCCACAATTATGTATCTGTTTGCCGGTCGCTCAAATCCTGTTCTTTTCCGCTTTTCATATCGTCGATCAGCCGTTTCACCCACGCCTCGCTGAATACTTTTGTCACCATTTTGTATGTATCTTCCGGAGTGTTGGGATCGTGAAAGGTAATGTCAAGCCTCATATCCATAGGAGTCTCCTTTTGCGGAATATATTTTTGAAAGCATTTCATATATATTCCCTGCTGACGGATATTATGCGGTCAAACTCTGCTTCTCAAATTCTTCTTGCAATTTATTTCCTTTTGTGTTACTATCTTATTATAACATGAAAAGGAAGTGCAGATATGCCACATTCATCAGGAGGAGGCTCCCACGGCGGAGGATCTCACCACAGCAGTTCATCACACAGATCGTCACACAGATCATCAGGATCAGGCCCGTCAAGGCGCATACGCACAGGATATTTTCCCGGTGCAACACGCTACAGGTATTACCACGGGCATAAGCCAAGATATGTCTATGCCAATTATGATATCAGGAAAGGCCGCAGCCCTCTGCGCCTGCTTATGTTGCTATTTTATATCCCGTTTTTCATTGCCATTGTAGGCATGGCAAGCGAAACGTTCAGAGTGCCCCAAAGGCTTTCAACAGATTATGATACATCGCTCGTCATATCAGACTACATAAATGTGCTCGGCGACACGAAAGCTCTCGAAAATTCAATGATGGCTTTTTATGATGAAACAGGCATAACGCCCGCAGTTTTCACCGTTTATAACGAGGACTGGCAGGATAATTACAGCTCGCTGGAGAACTATTCATACGACCTTTATGTAAACGCTTTTGACGATGAAAAGCACTGGCTGATAGTATATTCCCAGCCTAAAGAGCCTGATGAGAACTTTAACGACTGGTACTGGGAGGGTATGCAGGGCGATGATACATCGGACATACTTACCTCCGCCAAAGCAGACGGGTTCAATTCCGACCTGCAGCGATATCTTACGGATAAATCCATATCCGTTGCCGATGCCATAAGCCGTGCTTTTGATAACCTGACACCTAAGATAATGAAAAAATCGGTGGATACGTCAATGCTGTTTCCGTTCCTGTTTTTCGGCGGATTTATCCTTATCCATGCTTATTTTATGGTATTTCACGATCCGTCAAGAAAGTACAGAAATGCAGAGGTTTGCCCCGAAAATGCACCTGTCGGAGCTCAGTCACGTTCTGTACAGACTGAACAGACTGTGCAAGCTGTTCAGCCCCCCGCACCTGCCGCTCATGAAGAAAGCTGCCCATACTGCGGCGGCAGCTATGTACCGGGCAGGGACAAGCGCTGCCCCTATTGTCAGTCTCTGCTTGATTATTCCCACGATACAAACGAATAACATAAAAACAGGAGTGCTCCATATCGGAACAACTCCTGTTTTGTTATAGGCTTATATATTTTCCCGTAATGCTGTTTTTGTCATTCATTATCTCAGAAGGCGTGCCCGATGCTACTATCCTGCCGCCCGCTTCTCCGCCGCCCGGGCCCATGTCAATGATGTAGTCAGCATTGCGGATAACGTCAAGATCATGCTCAATAACAACAACAGTCGCACCGTTGTCAATAAGAGTTTGGAACACACCAAGAAGAGTGCGGACGTCCAGCGGGTGCAGTCCGATGGTAGGCTCATCGAACACAAATACCGAGTCGGACTGCAATCTTCCCATTTCGCTGGCAAGCTTCAGTCTCTGAGCCTCTCCGCCCGAAAGGCTGGGAGTTTCCTCGCCAAGTGTAAGGTAGCCAAGTCCCAGCTCCTGCAGTACTTTCAGCCGCTGATATACTGTCTTCATATCTTTGCAAACATCAAGGGCTGAATCCACGTCCATATCCATAAGCTCAGGCAGCGATATTGTAATACCTGCCGCAGTCGTAAGCTTTACAGCCAATGCGTCCTTGCTGTAGCGTGAACCGTGACATTCGGTACAGGGGACTGTTACATCAGGCAGAAACTGAACATCAAGGCTGATAGTTCCCGTTCCGTCGCATACAGGGCACCGCAGACTGCCAGTATTATAGGAAAATTCGCCCGCTTTGAGCTTTCGGCTTTTTGCATCGGCAGTGGCAGCAAATATCTTTCGCAGCTCATCATGCACATTGGCATAAGTGGCAATAGTGGAGCGGACATTTATTCCGATAGGTGTTGCATCTATGAGCTTAACGTGGCTGATGCCCTCCGCTGTAATGTCTTTTATATGCTGCGGCATCGCTTTTCCCTCAGTCAGAGCCTGCAGGGCAGGCACAAGACTTTCAAGCACAAGCGTGGTCTTGCCCGAACCAGATACCCCCGTAACAACTGTGAGCCGTCCCTTTGGTATATCGGTTTCAAGGGGCTTTACCGTGTGTACCTGCGATGTGGCAAGATGTATCCTGCCAATATCAAACATTTCGCCGCTTTCCGCCTGAGGGCGAATTACAGACTTTGCCTTTCCCGAAATAAACGGTCCTATCTGCGACTTTTCGTTTTTACAGATATCTTCAAGCGTTCCCTCGGCGATGACATATCCGCCGTTTTTGCCTGCCTTTGGCCCCATTTCTATAAGCCAGTCCGCTTCTTTAAGTATCTGGGTGTCATGATCTACCAGCAGAACGGAATTTCCGTCAGCTATAAGGTCGTGCATAACACCGTTAAGTCCCGTGATATTTGAGGGGTGAAGCCCGATGGACGGCTCATCAAGCACATACAGCACGCCTGTTGTGCGGTTTCTCACCGCACGGGCAAGCTGCATACGCTGGCGTTCACCTGTTGACAGGGTGGAAGCGGCTCTGTCAAGGGTGAGATACCCCAGTCCCAGATCCATAAGGCGCTTTGCGGCAGTTTCAAACGACTCGCAGATGCTTTCCGCCATCGGTCTCATTTCAGCAGGAAGCGAGAAGGGGGTAGCTGCCACCCAGTCAACCAGCTCTTCAAGGCTCATTTTGCAGGCTTCGTCCAGCGTTATTTTGCAAAGCTTCGGCTTCATTGCCTTTTCCGAAAGCCTTGTGCCGTGGCATTCGGGGCAGACCTCTTCTTTGAGAAATTTTTCCACACGCTTCATGCCCTTTTCGTCCTTGACCTTTGCAAGAGCATTTTCTACGGTATAAACTGCATTGTAATAGGTAAAATCCAGCTCTCCCGCCTGATTTGATTTTTTCGCCTTGTAAAGTATATGCTTCTTTTCCGCAGGGCCGTTATATACTATGTCCTTTTCCCTGTCGGTAAGCTCACGGAAAGGAACATCTGTCCGCACGCCCATTTCACGGCATACATCTGTCATAAGCGACCACATCAGGCTGTTCCACGGAGCTACCGCACCCTCATCAATGGAAAGAGAGTCATCGGGAACCAGCGTTGTGATATCCACTGTGCGAACCATTCCCGTTCCGCCGCATCTTCGGCAGGCACCCTGACTGTTGAACGCCAGCTCCTCGGCAGAGGGAGCATAGAAATGCTCGCCGCACTGCGGGCATACAAGGTCATGCCCCGCTGCAACGTCAAGAGTAGGCGCATGATAATGCCCGTTGGGACAGCAGTGCTCCGCCAGACGAGAAAACATGAGCCTCAGACTGTTAAGCAGCTCTGTTCCCGTTCCGAAGGTGGAACGTATCCCCGGAACGCCCGGACGCTGATGAAGAGCCAGTGCCGCAGGAACATATAACACTTCATCGACCTGAGCCTTTGCCGCCTGCGTCATACGCCGCCGTGTGTAGGTGGAAAGCGCATCAAGATACCGCCTTGACCCCTCCGAATACAGCACGCCCAGCGCAAGAGAGGATTTGCCCGAGCCCGAAACGCCCGCCACCGCAACTATTTTATTGAGAGGCACATCAACATCTACATTTTTAAGGTTATGTACCCTTGCACCTCTCACAAGAATTTTATCAGTCATAAGATCACCTTACTGTATTGTAGTTACACAGTACAGCATAATACAAATGAATATGAAATTCAAGTGCATACGGGTGAATTTTTATAATTCCTCCAGGGTTTCGTCTCTGAGCTCAGGCTTTCGAGCCACAGCAGGATAGTGTCCATAGCAAGCTTCTGATTGTCGCAGCTGCAATGGTCAGCGCCCTGCTCCTTTTCGGTTATCTCACGGGCAGCAACAGATTTTGCATTTTTCAGCACGAGCATATGCCTGCCTATTGCCGCACGGCACGCCATGGTGTCCTTGCTGCCGCCTATGATAAGATAATCCTTTGTAAGCTTGTCGGCAACAGGACGAAGATCAATTCTCCACAGAAATTTTGCCAGCTTATATGTATTTGTGGTTCAGCCGAAGCCGTACAGTATTACATTCAGCAGCCCGATAATAAGTCCGTTCACAGCACCGTTATCCGCAAAGTTCATTTTAAGCGCACCGAACTGCGCCATGCTGACGCATTTTGTCACCCTGTCATCAAATGCAGAAGCTCTGGGAGCGAAAAATCCACCGAGGGACTGACCTACAAGGATAACATCGTGAAGATCAAAATACTTTGTTATTGCCATAACAGGCTTTTCCCACTTAACTATCAGGGGAGCACCGTAGCAGTTCGCCTTTCAGATCAAAGAGTTTTGAGAAATTCTTTCATATCGTTTATGTAAGGCTCGGGACGCATAACAAGTCCCAGATGTCCGCCGTAGGTGGTTTTTACTGCAGGAGATGTGAATATATCCGCAAGCTTCTTTGAATCTTCCTTTTCAAACATATCGTTTTCGGGGATAAGCACAAGAACCTTTCCGTCAAGATAAGCAAAGTCCTTTTTCTCAAAGTGCTTCATGCTGAAAATGTCCATAGTTGCTTTCAAAGCACGGATAAACGAAAAACGGAATTTCTCGTCAGAACCCACACATTCAAGGAACGATGTTCCGTAGGCTTTTTCTTCTTCGGTCTCATTTCTGAAATGCCTCTGCACTGATGCAATAAGCATACTTTTCAGCTTTTCAAATTTAAGCTTTTCGACATACTTCCTATAGAGAGGGAATACAAGCTTTTCCTTTTTATTTTTCTTAACATACTGCGAATCCACCGTCAGAGTGGAAACCATTATAAGACCGCCAACCTTGTATTTTTTTGCATACAGCTGCGCAAGAACTCCGCCGTCGCTGATGCCGCACAATACAGGCTTTTCAATGCCCAGCTTTCCGAAAAGTGCATGAAGCAGATCAGCCATTTCATCATTCTTGCTGACCTCAACAGGATAGTTCATCATTATCACACGATAATCATTTTCAAGCGCCGAAACATATTTGATCCAGGAATGATAGATGTCCATTCCGTTGAGGAATACTACAGTCTGCTTTCCGCTGCCAGCATCGACTACCTGAAAATCATGACCCAAAACCGTTACCTTGCTGAATTTGTGTGTGTTGAAAAATACGTTGTAATCTTCTGAAAATTTTCTCATATTATATCGCCCTTTCCGCTTATATATATTTCAATGGTGCGCAGTATCACCTGAATACTGTTCTCTATGGAAGCCTTCACCAGGGTGTCGCTGTGCTCTCTTATGGCGTAGATAGATTTTATAAGGTTAACAAAGGTTCCTACATCAACGCCGTCACGCACGTCATTTATCAGCGAAAGCCAGATCTGTGCCGTTTTGAGCTGAGCATCGGGGTCAAACAGATCCTGTTTTTTTATGTGCTTTTGCAGCCAGAAAAAATCATTGACCGTAAGACCGCCCATAAGGTCATAATCGGAGTGGATATACATATTAAAAAAGCTGATAAATTCATGTGCTGACATCTGCCGCCGACCGTTCAGTGCGGCAAGCAGCATTTTCTCTGTTTCTCTGTTTGCATGATCAGCAATTTCAAGGATAAAGTCCTCCTTTGAGTCAAAGAAAATGTAAAAGCTGCCCTTAGCAATCCCCACAGCGGAGGTTATCTTCTCCACAGACATTCTTTGCAGCCCCAGCTCTCTGCTGAGCCTTATTCCCGCAAGTATCAGTTCATGCCGCAGTTTTGTCATTTCTTCTTCTGTAAAAGCTATCGGCATTAGCACACCTCATTCCTGTGACCGCTTTTATTTATCCTGGTCACAGCTATATGTTACCATACGCTAACTGTAATGTCAAGCTATTTTGGAATGATTTGTTAAAGTTGTATATTTGCAACAAAATCTCATAAGGTTTTATGTATAAAAAATCGCAGAAGCCAGTATTGACCTCTGCGATTTAAAAGGATATTCAGAATATTTGATTATTAGAACCCGTCTTCACAAGCATATGCGCACGTCTTTTCGGCAAATTTTGCCGCAGACTGCGTTAAAAATCCTTGCCGGGCGAAAGCCCGCCTGCGGATTTTTGCCTACTCTGCAACAAAATTATGCTCGAAAATCCGCACACATTTCTTATGAAGACAGGTTCTTACTTAACAGTATAAAATCCTGCACTCTTGGCGGGAACAGTGATAATGCCGTTTTCGGCAGAAGCCTTACCCCCGAAGCTGTAAATGCTTTCACCAAGCGAAGGATTGCTTTCAAAGGAAACCTCTCTATCAGCGGGATTGATGATAACAAGTATCTTTTCGTCACCGCTGCTTCTTACATATGCAAGAGGATATTCGTTCTTTTCGGCATATACAAACTCTATCTCGCCCTTGCTGAGAAGTGCCTTGTGGGACTGCCTTATTTCTATAAGCCTGTTTATCTCATGCCACAGAGAATTTTCATCTGCCATTTCGGCAGCAGCGGTGGGTATGTCGGCACTTTCGTCCTGCTTTATATAAAGTGTTTCCTTGGGTGCAGAACTGAAACCGTCGTTTGTTGTGCTGTCCCATTGCATAGGTGAACGTGACCCGGTTCTGTTATATCCGCCCTCAACAGATGTAAGTCCTTCAACATATCTCATTCCAATCTCATCGCCATAATAAATAAATGGTGCTCCCGGCATTGAAAGCAGGAATGCAAAGGCAATTTTCAGGTTATCACCCTTGATAGTGCGTGCCAGTCTGTCCATGTCGTGATTGCCCGAGGGTATGCAGATAAGCCCTTTTTTCTCGGACTTTTCGTAATTCTCCTTATACTTTGCCACAAACTCGGAAACATCGCCCTTGCCTCTGTCGGAGAAGAAAGGTTCCTCGCAGCGGAAAAGGTCATTATAATGAGACGGGCCGAAGTGGAGCAGGAAGTCCATATGGAAGCCGCCCTGAATGGATTTGTCAGGCTCGCCCCATTCTGATACCATTGCAGCTTCGGGAAATTCCCTGTCAAGGAATTCTCTTACATTCTGCCAGAGCTTGATAGTACCCTTGCCGTCCTCATCGTTCTTGACCAGTGAGCCTGCCATATCCACACGGAAGCCGTCGCAGCCCATTCCCAGCCAGAAGCGCATAACGTCCTTCATAGCTTCAAGAGTTGCCTTGGGGCCCTCTGCGTCCATAGGCTGCTGCCAGGGACGCTCGCATTTATAGAAGCCGTAGTTCAGCGCAGGCTGATGTGAGAAAAAGTTTACCGCACAAGTACCGTCTCTGTCGGAAAATCCTCTTATGCTGCCCATATTCTGAGGGCTTTCCCAGATGGAATCAGTCCATACATAACGGTCGGTGTATTCATTCTTTTCAGCCTTCATTGATTCCTTGAACCACTTGTGCTGAACGCTTGTATGACCCGGAACAAGGTCAAGAAGAACGTGCATATCACGCTTGTGAACCTCATCAAAAAGATGCCTGAGATCCTCGTTAGTTCCGTATCTGGGAGCGACCTTGCAGTAGTCGGAAACATCATAGCCTGCATCGCCGAAAGGGGACTCGAAGCAGGGATTTATCCAGATAGCGTTGCAGCCCAGCTTTTTGATATAATCAAGCTTTTCGATTATTCCGTTGAAATCGCCGATACCGTCACCGTTGGTGTCGTTGAACGATTGAGGATATATCTCATAAAATACTGCATTATCAAGCCACTTTGCCATAAAAAATTACCGTCCTTTCAAAAATATGAATCGTTATATATTTCACATTATTGCTTTCTGGTTATATAATACTGCTTTTGACCACGCATTTCTATCAAAAAAGCACTATATAATAATACTATCCTACTTTTTAAATCAGATAAACAAAATGCACCTAAGCAGATGTCCGTTTCGGTGCCAATGTTATACTAATCTTCAATCGCTCTATAGGCAAAGCCGACAGATGAAATAAGACCAGTCAAGGAAAGCGACCGCAGGCGGGCTTGCCGCCCGGCAAGGGAGCTTGACGAAGAATGGGCTTATTTCAGCCGAGGATTTGTCTGTAGGTTGATTGAAGATTAGTATTATAGCTTTGTATTGCCAGACCTGTCAATGCTGATTTATGTCAGCCACAGAGCCTCGCTCCACCAGCCGTGTATGAAGCTGCACCGAACTTATCTGTATGCCGCTTTTTATCTGCTGCAGGGTGAAAAATGCAGCTTTTCCAATGTGAAGTCTGTTCTGATAAATAGTTGTCAGCGGAGGAACGCAGCATTCGGAAATGGGCAGATTGTCATAGCCTGTGATGCTTATATCCTGCGGAACACGATAGCCTGCTTTTGTAAGCTCATTTATGGCGTTTGAAGCGAGCACATCGCTTATGCAGACGATAGCCGTTACATTTTCCTTTGCGATATCCAGCACCATTCTTTTGATGCCCTTGCCCGAGAAATGCCCGTACTTGATGATGCTTTCCGAAACAGGTATCCCCAAAGCAGTCAGATTATCCGCATATGCGTTTTTTCGCTCGATGGTAACTATGCTGTCAGCTTCGCCGCCAAGAAAACCTATTTTCCGATGACCTTTTGCATAAAGGTACTTCACCGCCTGAGTTATACCGTCGGCATTGTCACAGCCGACTCTTGCCACAAGGGGATTTTCAATGTAGTTATCAAGCACTACCATGGGTATGTTATGCCCACGGTTGCGCTCGATAAAGTCAATATGCGGGTGAAATCCGAGGAAAAAGATACCCTCGTAATTTTTATCAATGATCAGATGGTCATAGTCACCTGTGTTGACCTGATCCTCAGTAACTGAGATTATGTTTATCCCCACATTATTTTCAATGGCAGCCGTCTGGATACCTGCGATTATCTCATATCCAAACTGATTGCTCGTGCCGTAATGTATTCCGAAAACCAGCACGGCAACGTTTTTCTTGCACATCATACGCTCGGGGCTGATGTTATATCCCATTTCGGCAGCGCATTTCCGCTGCTTTTTCTTATAACAAACCATATTGACAATAACAAAGTGCTGTGATACAATATATAAAAAGTACAAAAGAGGGCTGTCATCATGCTTACCACACAGCTTCGTCAGATAAAAAGTTACCCCACATATCAGCTCCATGCTTACACCAGAAGCAGCAGCTCGGCAGCAGAGGATATGTTCCGAATATGTATCCTTGAAACAATGAAATGGCTGCGTTCAAGGCTTTCACGCTTTGACACCCTGCCCGAACAGATAATGCTTCCCGAACCGGAAAACTATGATCTGCTGTCGTTTGATATGCTCCAGTCATTCAGCCTTAGCATAGGCTTTAATATCAGCGTTGTTTTTATTGAAAGCAGGGGAGTGTGGTCGTTTGAGCTTACGGAAACTGACATGGGCGAAAATCCCGGCACTGACAGAGAGCGCCCTCCCGTAAACGGCAGGACATTCCGCACCGAAATTTCTTTCATGCTGCATAACGCCTGCGTTGAGATAGGTATCCGAACCATATGCTCCGAGCCATCGGACACAACAGCGCCATGCAAGGTTTTCCGCCCCGCAATAGTTAAAATGCTGGCACAAAATCCCATGATCGGTCTCAGAAACGAATATGAGATGAACGGTCAGCCGCTTGATATAACCACAAGGTCTGAGGCAAACCGCCTTATTGATGCAGTGCAGGACCCTAAGTTCAACATACCCGTGGTAATAGCAGCGGAAGCACCGTATGAAGCGGAAGAATGTCATGAAATATCAGCTGCCGATGTGAAAGCTCTGCTGAGCAAACATATGGCAGCATTAAAAGGATACGGTCTTGATGATATCCAGCTATCGCTGTACGGTCTCAGACCCGCAGATGAATTATCCTCTGTCAGGGTGGATATATCTCACCTGGGCTTTGAAACAAAGCTTGCAAACAAAGATCATACCATTTCGGAAGCAAAGCCTCAAATGCCTGAAAAGCCTGCTGTTTCTATTACCGATGAAAAAGCGGACAGGCTTCGGACATTTGACTATCAACGCCTTGCACGGAAGTCGGTGGGATATGCCTTTATATGCTTTGTAAAAGAGGATTGCTTCGGCATCTTCAATAACCGAATGGATATGAAGCTGCAATGCGGAGATGTTATTATCATCGACCATAACACAGTGATCGAAAGATTTCCTTACAGCGTATCATCTGCTGATTTTGATGAATTTTACTGTCGGATAAAGGAAAAAGTTCTTTCTCTGCCCATGCGCAATACCGTTGATTTCGGCAATGTGATTTTCGGCAGTGATGCAAGACTGCTGGAAATAAAGGAAAAGAAGAAGCAGAACATCACTATTGAGGAAAAATGCGATCTGCTTTCTCAGGAAAACAGAGAACTTAAAAATAAAATACGTGATCTGGAACAGAAATCCGCCGCAGGCAACCAGACCTCCGATGAACTCAGGCAGTACAGAAAGCTTCTTCGTGAATCGGAGGAAAATGCTGCACAGCTTTCCGCAAGCCTTAATGAACTTGAAATGCGTTACCGTAAAATAAGCGATGCGTTCTATAATTCAGCATCTGTAATAAAATTTTACAAGGACAAAGCCGAAGCAGCGGCTGAATTTCCCACAGAAATATCCGCAGTGGCGGAATGGGCGGAACGTGAGTACGGCGAATACATTGAAATAAGCTCACGGGCAAAAAGCGAGCTGAAAAAATATTCGGGAAGTCTGGACGTTTCCACCCTTTGCGATGGCATATATTTTCTCAGCGGTTACGCTAAATTCAAAACAGGCAGGATAGATAAACAACTCCTTGACCTGTACGCCGAGCACTCAGGCTGGGAAGTTCAGAACTGCGGAAAAGAAGCATTGAAAATCTATAAAAGCGACTACACAATGAACATTGACGGCAGAAAACTTCTTATGGATCAACACATAAAATACGGCATAAAATCTCAGGTGCTTATCCGTGTATATTTCACCTGGGACGATGAAGCAAAGAAAATTGCCATTGGCTATATGCCCGGGCATCTTCCTACTGTACGAAACAGTACATAAAAAAGGCTCCTTCCGATATGAAAGCCCATATCGGAAGGAGCCTTTTTATTTATTGACTATATCATTCAATCTCGCTGTGGAACTTCTGGAGAGACTTGACTGTGTTTGCACCTCTGCTTCTTACTGCCTTGATGCCCTCAACAGTAGCCTTTGCAGCCGCAACGGTAGTAACATAGAATACACGCTTGCGGATAGCGCTCTTTCTGATGTAGCTGTCGTCCTCAAGACCCTGCTTGTTGTCGGGAGTGTTGATGATGATATCTATCTCGCCGTTGGTGATAGCGTCAAGAATGTTGGGTCTGCCCTGCTGGAGCTTGCAGATCTTTTCAGCCTTGATGCCGTTCTTGGTGAGCAGGTCATAGGTCCCGCCTGTAGCGATTATCTTGAAGCCGAGAGCCTCAAAATCCTTTGCAACGCTTACTATCTCAGGCTTGTCGTTGTCATTTACGCTGATAAGAACAGTGCCCTCCAGCGCAATTCTTGTCTGAGTAGCCTCCTGAGCCTTGTAATATGCCTCGCCGAAATTGTCGGACATTCCCAGAACTTCACCTGTGGAGCGCATCTCGGGGCCAAGGAGAGGATCGACCTCACTGAACATATTGAAGGGGAATACAGCTTCCTTTACACCGTAGTGCTTGAACTTCTTTTCACGAAGCTCGGGCACGGGTGAGGACTTGCCTGTGATAGGTGCAGTGATTATTTGGGTAGCAAGCTTTACCATCTGGATATTGCATACCTTTGAAACCAGAGGAACGGTTCTCGATGCACGGGGATTTGCTTCAAGCACATATACCTTGCCGTCCTCGATAGCATACTGCATATTCATAAGACCCTTTACGCCCATTTCCTTGGCAATCTTCTTGGTGTATTCCTTGATAGTCGCAACATTTTCTGCGGAAATGTTAAGAGAGGGGATAATGCAGGCAGAGTCGCCCGAGTGGATACCTGCAAGCTCGATATGCTCCATAACAGCAGGAACGAATACGTTCTCGCCGTCGCTGATAGCGTCAGCCTCGCACTCGAGAGCATTGTGCAGGAATCTGTCTATAAGAATAGGTCTGTCGGGGGTTACGCCGACAGCGGCATTCATATAAACTCTAAGGTTTTCAGCATCGTGAACAACTTCCATTCCACGTCCGCCAAGAACGTAGGAAGGACGAACCATTACAGGGTAGCCGATCCTCTCTGCAATAGAGAGAGCGTCCTCAACCGTAACAGCCATTCCCGACTCTGGCATGGGGATACCAAGCTTTTCCATCATGCCTCTGAACAGGTCTCTGTCCTCAGCAAAGTCAATGGTCTCGGGAGTTGTTCCGAGAATGTTCACGCCTGCCTTTTTAAGGTCAGCCGCAAGATTAAGGGGAGTCTGTCCGCCAAACTGTGCGATAACGCCCACGGGCTTTTCCTTTTCATGGATAGAAAGAACATCTTCAAGAGTAAGGGGCTCGAAATAAAGCTTGTCAGAGGTATCATAGTCGGTGGAAACAGTCTCAGGGTTGCAGTTTACCATGATAGTCTCGAAGCCCAGCTCCTTGAGAGCATTTGCAGCGTGAACGCAGCAGTAATCGAACTCAATACCCTGACCGATTCTGTTGGGGCCTGAACCCAGTATCATTATCTTGGGTCTGTCGTTGTTAACGGGATCCTTATCGGTTCCATTGTAGGAGGAATAATAGTAAGCAGCGTCCTGAGTTCCGCTTACGTGAATGCCCTCCCATGTCTCAACGATGCCGTACTCAGTTCTCTTTGCACGGATATCATTCTCGGGAACATCAAGTATCTGTGAAAGGTACTTGTCAGAGAAGCCGTCCTTCTTAGCCTGTGCAAGAACGTCCTTTTCGGGAATAGCGCCCTTGGCTGCGATAAGTGCGTTTTCTTCATCAACAAGCTCCTTCATCTGCTCAATGAAGTACTTCTTTATCTTTGTAAGCTCAAACAGCTCATCAACGGTAGCACCCTTTCTGAGAGCCTCATACATGATGAACTGGCGCTCGGAAGTGGGAACGTGGAGCATACCGATAAGCTCTTCCTTGGTCTTATCGTGGAAATCCTTTGCAAAGCCCAGACCGTAGCGGCCCTTTTCAAGGCTTCTGATAGCCTTCTGGAAAGCTTCCTTGTAGGTCTTGCCGATGCTCATTACTTCGCCCACAGCACGCATCTGAGTACCAAGCTTGTCCTCGGCGTTCTTGAACTTCTCAAATGCCCAGCGTGCAAACTTGATAACGATGTAATCACCGTCGGGATAATACTTGTCAAGAGTACCGTATTTGCCGCAGGGGATATCCTCCAGAGTAAGACCTGTTGCCAGCATTGCGGAAACAAGTGCGATAGGGAAGCCTGTTGCCTTGGAAGCAAGTGCGGAGGAACGTGATGTTCTGGGGTTTATCTCGATAACGATGATCCTGCCGTCCTCGGAGTTTCTTGCAAACTGAACGTTGGTTCCGCCAATGACCTGAATAGCGTCAACGATCTTGTAAGCCTGACGCTGCAGCTCCTTCTGAACGTCCTCGGGAATGGTGAGCATAGGTGCGGAGCAGAAGCTGTCGCCTGTATGAACACCCAGAGGGTCGATATTTTCAATAAAGCAAACGGTTATCATGTTGCCCTTGCGGTCACGCACGACCTCAAGCTCCAGCTCTTCCCAGCCGAGAACGGACTCTTCGACCAGTACCTGACCTACGAGAGAAGCCTGGAGACCTCTTGCACAGACAGTTTTAAGCTCTTCTGTGTTATATACCAGACCGCCGCCTGTACCGCCCATTGTGTATGCGGGACGGAGGCATACGGGATAGCCCAGCTTGTCAGCGATCTTCAGCGCCTCTTCAACAGAGTATGCGACCTCGCTGCGAGCCATGGCAATTCCAAGGCTGTCCATAGTTTTCTTGAATTCGATTCTGTCCTCGCCACGCTCGATAGCATCTACCTGAACGCCGATTACCTCAACATTGTACTTTTTAAGGATACCCTTCTTGTCAAGCTCTGAGCAAAGGTTAAGACCGGACTGACCGCCAAGGTTAGGCAGCAGGCAGTCGGGGCGCTCAGCAGCGATGATTTCTTCAAGTCTCTCAGCGTTAAGAGGCTCAAGATAGGTAACATCAGCAATGCCCGGGTCTGTCATGATGGTTGCGGGATTGGAGTTGACAAGCACGATCTCGTATCCAAGCTTTCTCAGCGCCTTGCACGCCTGAGTACCCGAATAGTCAAATTCGCACGCCTGTCCGATGATTATCGGTCCTGATCCGATAATAAGAACTTTTTTACGGTTATTCCCCATAGTTAGTATCTCCCTTGAAATTTATCGTAATGGAATAGTTAGCTTTTCCATTATAGCACATTTCAGACAAAAAGCCAATAGATTTTGCAAATTTTTTGCTGAATTTACTGCTTTTACAAGAGAGTGCCGTTTTAATTCGTTCTGATGTTGGAGCAAAGCAGCTTTTTTAAGTCTCCCAGCGTTCCCCGCCTCCTAATAAGAAAACATGAGATAGTCCAGTAAAATCAATGTTTTCAGAGGCAAGGAACACGATGTGAAGTCAAAAATTTTAATACTGGCAGGATAAAGGGTGCTGATGTGAAATATCAGCACCCTTTTCCTGTCCCAAACGCCATAGGAAATCCTATGGCGTTTTTTACTTTCCATCAAGTACACGGAAACTGTATTGAAAGGGGTGAGAAATCGAAGGTATTTCTTCATGTAGGAAATGCAAATCAAGTGTCCATAGGTTTTCCCACATGGAAAAGCAAATGGGCACAGAATTGAATTTTTTCCGAAAACGAACACTTTTCCAGACCGCCGGAGGGAGGTGAGATTATGGCGGTATTTCGCATTGAGAAAACCCGCGACTACACGGTGATGGCAAACCATCATCTGCGGAACACGGCACTGTCGCTGAAAGCGAAGGGGCTGCTGTCCCTCATGCTATCCTTGCCGGAGGATTGGGACTACACCACCAAAGGCCTTGCCCGGATATGCCGGGATGGAGTGGACAGCATTTGTGCTACGGTTCGGGAGCTGGAAGATGCGGGGTATATTATCCGTGAAAGAGTCCGTAACGCCAACGGGCGGCTCGGCAGCATCGAGTACACGATCCTGGAGCAGCCCAGGCCACCGGAACCTAAACCGGGAAAACCTGAACGGGAAAATCCAGTTCAGGTAAAACCAGTCTTGGATTCTCCTGTCTTGGGAAAACCTGAACAGGAAAACCCCGCACAATTAAATACTAAAGGATCAAGTAACCAAATATCAAATACTGATTCATCAAGTACGGAAGGATCAAATCCTATCCAATCAAGCCCCCAAACCCCCGCAGGGGCCAAACGGACCGGACGGGACTGGATGCGGGAGCGAGAGAACTATCGGGAACTGATTTTGGAGAATATCGAGTATGACTATCTATGCCGGGATGACCGGCTGGATCGGGATATGCTGAATGAGTTGGTGGAGCTCATGGTGGATACCGTCTGTTCCCGCAGGGAGACGATCCGCATTGCCGGAGACGACTATCCGGCGGAGGTGGTCAAATCCCGGTTCCTGAAGCTGAATAGTTCTCACATCGAGTATGTGTTGGACCGTATGCGGGAGAACACCACCTATGTCCGCAACATCAAGAAATATTTGCTGGCTGCCCTGTATAACGCCCCGGCCACCATCGACAGCTACTATGCGTCCCTGGTGAACCACGATCTGTACGGCAGCGGAGAAAGGAGGTAATCACTCATGCAGGAAGAAGTCACCCAGCGCACCGTTGCCCTCTGTGTGGAGGCCACCAAGCTCTCCGCCGGGATGCTGCAACAGGCCATGAAAAAAGTGCTGGACGAGATGCAGAAGGGCGTGACCGGCCACAAGACCAAGCTGCACCACGGCAAGCAGACCCTCCGGCAGCTTATGAAGCACAATACCGGCGTTTCAAACATCGAGATCACCGACCAGAACATCCGGGCCTTTTCCGCCACCGCCAAGAAGTACGGCATTGACTTCGCGCTGAAAAAGGACACCAGCGGCGATATACCCCGCTACCTGGTGTTCTTCAAGGGCCGGGATGCCGACGTTATCACGGCGGCCTTTCGGGAGTTCTCCGCAAAGAACCTGGAGAAAGAGAAAAAGCCCTCCATCCGCAAGGAGCTGGAGCAGGCAAAGCAGCAGGCCAAAGCACAGCACCGCCAGCGGGAGAAGGTCAAGACCAAAGACCGGGGTGTGGAATTATGACGGTTGACTGGAAGAAAAAGCTGCTCCCCAACCTCCCGTATCTGCTATTCGTGTATCTCTTTGACAAGCTCTGCCAGGCGGTGCGCCTTGCGCCCGGCCTTGACGCCTCTGAAAAGTTCCTGCATTTGAGCCAGGGCTTTACGGAGGCGTTTTCTTTTGGGCTACCAAGTCTGCATCCGCTGGACCTGCTGGCGGGCATCGCCGGGGCGATCATCGTCCGGCTGGCGGTGTACGCCAAGAGCAAGAATACAAAGAAATATCGCAAGGGCATTGAGTACGGCAGCGCCCGGTGGAGTGCATAATTTTAAGTGTAAATGACACATACATGGACGCACAGGAGGTTATGCACATGACTGATTATAGCAAAATTACAGCCCTTTACTCCCGCCTTTCCGTAGGCGACGAGGACAGGGACGGCGGCGAGAGCAACAGCATACAGAACCAAAAAATAT